>Ga0272441_10000332_pt1 | contig 108417 bp, 89 predicted proteins | sample SSMProp6N_FD_193582 | JGI IMG/M metagenome (GOLD analysis project Ga0272441, IMG submission 193582) | Marine sediment archaeal communities from Little Sippewissett salt marsh, Falmouth, MA, United States - SSM-Prop-6N | ecosystem: Environmental > Aquatic > Marine > Wetlands > Sediment ...
CTTGCCGAAGGCGCGGTGAATGACCTGGCCTGGGATGAGATACCCACCATTGAATCGATTGAACAGGTATCAGAACTTCACAACCTGAGAAATCTGTATCTTCCCGGGATGGATGTGTCAGACATCACACCCGTGGCAGGACTTGAGAACCTGGAACGAATCGACCTAAGCCTGAATCGAGTCACCGACTTTGAGCCACTTACCGAACTTCCGAATCTTGAGCATCTTTACTTCTGGGGATGTGAATATCTCGGTAATCCGGACTCGTATCATATCGAGAGTTATTCGACAATCGGACGACTTACAAATCTCCGGCACCTTGACCTGTGTGATACAGGACTTCGATCAATTGGACCTGTAGAAAACCTCACAAAACTGGAGTACCTGGATATTTCCGAAAACGAGATTGAGTACATCAACCCGATCAGCAATTTCATAAACCTAGAATATCTCGACCTTTCGGATAATTCGTTTTCACGAATCGAGCATTTAACCGCGCTGACAAACCTGAGGGAGCTGGATCTTTCGGATAACCTGATCGGCAACATCGAGCCATTGTCGCGGATGCCGTGGCTTACATCGCTCGATTTAAAGCACGTGTATATCTCATCAATCGAGGACTTAAGCGGCTTAACCGGCCTGGTTCATCTTAACTTCGAGCAGAATAATGTATCTGACCTTGCACCGCTCGAAAACATGACCGAACTCAGGGATCTGGATTTCTCACGCAATCCGGTCTCCGACGCGTCACCGATTTCCGGCCTGACGAATCTTGAGTACATTCGATTCTATGGCACCGAGCTTACCGATATCGAATTCCTGTCCAGCCTTGTCAATCTGAAAGACCTGTCAATTCCGGGTGGAACAGCGCTTGATATAAATGCTTTACGCAATCTCACAAACCTTGAAGATCTCGGATTGTCGGATGTTCCACATATTGATCCCGATATTCTGGGGAACATGACTAATCTGAGAGAACTCCGCATCAACAATACAACATGGATATCCGGCCACAGCGATCTTGAAGATATTAACCCTCTGGCTAACCTGCAGAACCTTGAGAAACTGGATATTTTCGGAAGTGTTATTACGGATATTTCACCACTCGCAGGGCTTGAAAATTTGTGGGATTTAAGGATCTCAGCATGCTCGATATCAGAGCCACCATGCCTTGATGGATTCGAAGAATTAAGGAAATTATACCTGTCATCTAACCAGCTCGAATCAGTCCCGGATTTATCAGTATTACCTGCCCTTACGCATTTCACCGGGAGTTACAACCAGATTACCGATATTACAGGCCTTTCAGACGCCCAATCGTTAGGATTCGCGGAACTTTCCCATAATGAGATCGAAACAATCGCAGGTCTGGAAAACCTGCCCAGCCTGAATTATCTGATTCTGACAGATAATAAAATTTTGAATCTTACTGATACCGAGCTTCCGGAAAGTCTCGATCGCCTGGCAATGGATCGCAACCTGATCAACACACTGGAGGGATTTGAGAATTTCGATAATCTGAAATCCATCGGCCTGTGGGACAATCAGATCACCGATATCTCGCCCCTTCTTGAAATGGACAGTCTGGAATATGTCCATCTTGAAGGTAACCCGTTAAGCGAAGAGTCTCTAAACGAAATAATCCCACTACTCGAAAAGCGCGGCGTGACAGTCTCAATGACCCACACTGTTATTGACGGAACAATCTTTGAAGGTTGTGAGTCTTCCGGATCATGCAGTTGTTCTGATTAATGTTGCCATTGACCCCTGTGGCGGTGTAGAATCCACTATTGTCCCGGGGCAGGCCCGGGTTGGTTTTAGTAGTGGATACGAACGACAAATCCCCAGAACATTCCGATGACCTCGCTGACCTGACCATATCCGGTAAGGCATCCACAGAAAGCAGGTCATCCATTCACCAGGGCGAATCAATCGCACGTGGGACCTTTGTCATTCTCCTCTCGCGTGTCTTCGGTCTCGCCTGCACTTTCGTCACGATGAACATCGTCCTTCCGAGGCTCATGCCCGAGGGCGATTTCGGCAACTTCCAGATCCTGATGAGCTTCGTGCTCGCGTTCGAAATAGCTCTCCACTACGGCCTTCCGGCTGCGGTGAGTAAATTCATCGCGGAGGATCTCGCGTTCCTCGGGTATTTCCTGACGAAGGGATTCAAGCTCCAGATATGGTTCAGCCTGATCCTGTTTGCCGTAAGCCTTTTCATCAACCCTTTCGCGACGCTTTTCTACAAGGAGGACTTCACCTTCGCCCTCCTGTTCGCGCTCGCGATGATCGACATCCCCGCGTACGCGATGTACAACATCCGGATGAGTGTCCTGAACGGCCTCAGGCGATTCACGAAGGAGTCATACACGGTGGTCTGGTACAACGCCAGCCGTACGGTAATGACACTTGCCGGGGTCATCTGGGCTTACGCGAACGATCGCCCCGAACTTATGATCCCGCTCGCGCTGATAGCGAACACTCTTTCGAGCCTTGTCGGGCTTTACTGGAGCGTAATCTACACGCGTGGCGTCGAGGGCTATCGCGAGGAGGCGGGTATGGTAAAGACGATCATCCGGTTTATCACGCCCAACATCATCGCGATGTTCGTCTACCAGGCGCTTCTGAAAGTCGATCTGTGGTGCGTCAAGGGATTTATTACGTCAGGGATGGACGCATCATCCGCCGGAAACGGAGAAACCGCAGACCTGATTCTCGGAAGCTACGCTCTCGCCGGGCTTATCGCGCTGATCCCGTCGCTTTTATACCACTCCCTCTACCCCGCCCTGTTCCCGACCATCAGCTATCATCTCGGGCAGGGAAACATCGACAAGATCAGGAAAATAATAGTCCAGGCCACAAAAGCGGGATTTATTGTCCTTCTGCCGATCTCGGTCGCGATGTGCGGTACATCGAAGGAGATATTCCTGATCCTAGTTGGCGACAAGTACCCGTTCGCATGGCAGTACCTAGGGATTCTCGTGTTCACGATGGCTGCTTACACCCTCTACCTGTCGGCAAGCATCATCATCATCGCGTCGAACCATCCGGAATATCCGCTCAAAAACGTAACCGGACTTCTAATCAGCGCGTTCGGACTGAATTACGTGCTGATGAAGCTTCTACCGTTCAATTTATTCGGAGTGGACGATCCCATCAACCGCGCGATGGCCGGACCCGCGGTCGGGATAGTGGTCGGGCTTGTCGGGACGTGGTTCTTCGGCAGGTGGATCGTCAAACGGTACGGTGTTTTCTCAAACTGGAAGGATGTACTGAAGATCAGCCTTGCATGCCTTGTGCCTGCGCCGGTACTCTGGCTGATCGGATGGCCGGGTTTTGGGGTCATAGGCGAGTATTTGATATACTTCCTGCTGTATTCTATACTCCTGTTCCTCTTTGGGGCGTTCGATCCCGAGGAAAGGTACAAGATATTAAAATTGCTGCGTCTCGCACCAAAGAATGAGTCGAAGCAATGAACTTTCTGGTGTCCGGGAGCATCCCGGATATGTAAAGTGTATTATGAGGTGTACATAAATGGGCAAGACAAAGAAAAAGGAACAGCGTGACGAGTTATTCTGGCTCTTTCCGGTACTACTTGTGGTTGCGATCATAGCGATCACGGTATTCGTCAAACCCGGGAGTTTCCAGGAAACAGGCGACACGCAGGTTAATCCAAGCGATCAGTACGAAGGACAGGCATCCGGTGTACAGGGAGAAAGCGTGGTTATCGTCCCCGACCGTGATGATACCGGGGTGAGGACCGCCGAGGACCTTACAGAGACTCTGGAGAGCGGCGGATACCTTGAGGAAGTCGATGTTGAAACCGAGATGACCGGTATGTATATAGACCGTACCGAACCGGGCCCGGGGCTTGATATCGTCATTACGTCAGACATCATGGAAGAGGGCAACAAGGACATCTACCTCATAGATGAAACCGGTTACAACCCGACGCGCCTGACAGACTGGCCATCGGTCGAGAGTTTCCCGGCTATCACAAGTGATGGCAAGCGCGTGTATTTTGTGAGCGATCGCGACGATGACCCGAACAATCCCAACCCGTACACGAAGAACACGGAAATCTACATGATAGACATGGAGCTTTTCGGAACGCCATCGTACGAGGGTCCGACACGCCTTACCTACAACAATGAAACCGATTACGGTGTGAGTGTATCAGCTGATGGCAGCAGGATGGTTTACGTATCGCAGACGAAGACAAATCCGGATAATCCATTCCTGATTCTCGCCGATGGTGATGCGAATAACGGTCAGGTTATCGCGGATACGCTTCTGAAAAACTGCGTTCCCAAGATTTCCGGTGACGGAAATTACATCGTGTATAACTCAATGTTCGATGGCGAGATGGATATCTACCTGTACGACGTATCTGAAGGTGTAACCGTCAACCTGACAAACTCGGACATCCCTGAATATTTCCCGGCGATAAACTACGACGGATCTGTCATAGTTTACGAGAAGCTGCTAGGTATAACCCCCCAGAACGAGGACCTCATCGAACTTTACACGATAGACCGCGACGGGGTGAACGAGCAGCAGATTACCTTTAACCGGTTCGCCGATACATTCCCGGCGATTACGGACGATGGTCAGTACCTCGTATTTGTAAGTAAGCGGTGGGATTTCGACGGGGACGATCATTTCGACGAAGCGCTTTTCTACATGGAGATGGGTGGAGAGGAAGTCTACAAGATCACGAAGGACCCGTTCTACGAAGAACAGCCTGACGTATAGATAAGCAAAAAACAGAAATTCACGAGGCCGGTGACAAATCACCGGCCTTTTTTTACCCCTGACTCAATCCGGGCATATACAGAATTAAGTGGAAGATATTTTATTACCCGACCATCATTAGTAATGGAATAAGGAACCCAGGTTGAAGTTATTTGTAATACCTTGCGACAAACAGCTCATAGCTCTGACCGTAGTATGTCACTTCGTTCTCCTCGCCCTCGCCGAACGTGGCGCCGTATGTTCCGGCGAAGTCTCCAACGGCGACAACCGAGTCATCCGACAGCGACGTGATCGCGTAACTGCAGTCGTACGATTTACCGCCTGCGGATGTACCGCAGAATGCTGTTCCATCCGCGTTATACCATGCGACGAAAATGTCATCGTATGAAAAATTCGGGTCGGTGTTAGGATATGGGGTGAGTACGAACTCCCCGGATTCTCCCTCGCCAAACGTACATGGTTCCCAGAACTCTCCGGTTATCGCGAACATGTCCCCGGATAGAGTATCAATACCCGATGCAATGTCCTGGCTTTCGCCCGCGGCTCGTTTAGCCCAGATAAGCGCACCGTTTGAAGCATATCTCGCGATGAAAATATCGTCCCAGCCCGCATGCTCGAGTGTTATCTCGTTTGGACCACCTGAATCAAAGGTTGCCGGTGCCTCTCCCGGATCTCCACCATTTCCGTAACTCCCGCACATCACGACGGAATCATCCGAAAGCGTTGTGACATCCTTTCCGGCGTCCCTGAGGATCCCGCCCGCCCGCACAGCCCAGTTGAGCATTCCATCCGAATTGTAACTGGCCAGGAAGATATCATCGGTTCCGACTGTGTAAAGCGTTGTTTCGTTAGCCTCCCCTTCCCCGAATATCGCGGGTTTGACATCCTGTGTCCCGAACAGACCGCTTATTACAAATGAATCGTCGGAAAGCGTAGTCATCCCAAGAGGTTTCTCCAGCTCGGTTCCCCCCTGACGTTTTGCCCATGCGAGTGTACCGTCCGGATTGTACTTCGCGATAAAAATATCCCAGTAGTAGGGATGGTAGTCCATCTCGGTCTCGTTCGGTTCACCCTCTCCGAAGATCGCGATGTTGCCGAAGACACCCGTAACGATCGTGGAATCATCCGATAGCGCCGTTACAGCAGCACCGCGCTGTGTATGTTCGTTGTTATAGGAAGGTTCACCTACCGCACGTTTCGCCCACGCGAGCGTGCCATCCGGGTTGTACCTGGCAATGAAGAATGATCCATGAGAGTTTGTCGACTGAAGCGTAACTTCGCCGGATTCGCCTTCTCCGAAGACCGCTGTCTCAAGATTTCCATAACAGTTCGAACCGAAGCTCCCGGTTATAACAACCGAGTCGTCCGACAAGGTAGTGATATCTGCGGTGATATCGTATCCCATCCCACCGGCACGCTTAGCCCATGCGAGTGTCCCATCGAGGTTATACCTTGCGATGAAGATATCACCGAGATGGGGATCGACAAGAGTAGTTTCGTTCGCTTCACCCTCGCCGAAGACTGCCGGGATATTGTGATAGTCGTTAGGACAGAACGCCTGGCTGAATTCACCTGTTGCCACAACCGAGTTATCGGAAAGTGTAGTTACCGCACGTCCTCGGTCTATTAACTGGCCACCGGCTTTACTGACCCATGAAAGAAGCCCGCATTCACTTTCAACCGGAAGGTTGTACCTGAAACATGCCGTGAGAGTATCATCACCTGCAAGGTTCGTTGTCCCGAACGGATTGGTGTAGTCTGAGTCAGCGTATTCAGCGATGACCCACAGTTCATTGCCGTAGGGATTCTGGACATTGTCTGCGGGGATATCAACATGCCACGTTGCCCAGTTCGGACCGGTATCGACCGGGACCATCTCCGATACACTCAGGACATAGTTTGCTGACAGGACCGTTGATTCGATCACGATTCCTGTCGGGGGAGTTTTCCAGTAGTACAGGGTAAAGTCGGCAACTATGGTCCCGCCATTGCTTGACGGATTTTCATAGAACGGGGTTTCCGTGTATGTAATTTCACCGGCGACAGCTTCATCGGCGTTAGCCGGATGATCGTCCTGGCCGACTCCCTGCCAGCATGCGAGCGCGGCGTATCCGAACTTCAATTTCATCGCAGGATCGGGAAATCGAATTGCATATCTTCTGGTATTGGCAGAACCCGAAGAGAAAACGCCAAACGAGTTCGGATTAGATGCCAGCCATTCGCGCACATCCTCTGTTGCGCCAAGCCCATCCGCGTAATACCTGTATGGACAAAGCGTAGCCGACGGAGAATAGTCGGGCGGTGCTTTTTCACCCTTGACGTAAGACAGTATTGGAAGCCCGCCTGTTGAGAATTCGGGCATGTTGAACCAGCGAGTGTAGCCATCGGGATAATGAACAGGATTGCCATCATGGGAGCTGATGGACTGGTCTGTATCGAAGATTGGGTACCGCAGATCACCGTTGTAACCGAGCACTCCCGAGCCGTTCCCCATGAATACTCCACGGACGTCATATCCGTTGAACTGCGGAAGTCCCGGAAACGGGTGAACAAGTGTAAGGTCTATATAGAAAACCGTTTCGGATGGGCCGATGTATTTATTAACAATGTTAACGATCGTTGTCGATGGGTTGTTGTTAAGGATACCGACAAGATTGAAGGCGTAATTTGCATGGCGGTCGATGTCGATCGTGGCTTCGGAGGTTTCGGGATCGATTGTGATGTCATACAGTCCCCATAGATATGTTTGGGACGGACCGGTGGATGTCGCAACCGCAGGGCTGTCGATTACCTGTTCATCGTCAACAGGAGGAGCAGAAACATCCCTTCCCGAACAAGACAGTAAAGCCATCGCGGCAATTAGTATTAATGAAAACGACAGCCACCTCATTGTGGGCCTCCTTCTTACAGCATCAGGACGTACGCGATTACCACGGTTTATTTTACAGGTAATAACATTATATGTCACCAGATATGCGTACATGGTAACAGGGATTCAAAGAATCAAAAAAAAATCCCCGCAGACCGCGCGGGGATTAAAATCCATCTGAACCCAAAATTCGGATAAAGATTGAATTGGCTATGTTGTCGATACTGTAGCGGCTTTACCTTCTGCCTCTACAAGATCGGGTCTGATCGGGTATCCGTGTGCATTGGCATATTCACGAAACACACCGAGCATTTTGCTTGTGATGGGGCCCGCCTTGCCTTCGCCAATCTGGTATGAACCGATCTTCGTTACCGGGATCATTTCGGCACCAGTGCCGCAAAGGAATACTTCATCCGCAGTGTAAAGATCGAACGGTGTGAAAATGTCCTCGTGAATCTCGATTCCTTCGCTCCTGAACAGGTCGATGATTGTCTGGCGTGTGATTCCTGCAAGGATTCCAAGGTACTTGGGAGGAGTATGAGCTACCCCATCCTTGATGTAAAAGATGTTGTCGGCGGTACATTCGGAGACGTAACCGTCATGCGTAAGCATTATTCCTTCGATTGGTCCGGTCATGTTAGCTGCTTCTGCCAGCTTCCTTGCGTACTCGACTTCCATGACACCGAATATGTTGCTCAGGTAGTTACAGCTTTTTATCCTGCAGTTCAGCATATCATGACGAATTTTACGGGTCTGACATACGATTACCTCGAGGCCCTTCTGATATGCTTCCTCAGGATAAAGCTGCAGAATGTCAGTTATGATTACAAGCGTTGCACCCATTGTGCACTTTCTTGGGTTGATACCAAGATCTCCCTGACCTCTTGAGACGACAAGTCTTATATAAGCCCTGTCATAATGCTCGTTCGCCTGGCAAACCTTAACTACTTCATCCATCATCTGTTCCATGGACATGCCGGGATCGATCTGAAGGACCTTCATCGATTCGTAGAGCCTGACCATGTGCTCCTCGAATTTGAAGATTCTGCCGTTGTAGATTCTGATACCTTCGAATGTACCATCTCCATAAAGGAAACCGTGATCGTAAGCCGATACACTTGCCTCTTCTTTGGGATACAGTTTTCCGTTTACGTATGTCTGGATACCCATGAGTTCAACTCCTTTATATAACTGGAACCGAATACCCGGTAAAGAAAATACATCCATCCGGATGCAATTCCGGGAATGGGAGTATAACACAACACTTGATGGCGGACAATCCGGAATATTGGATAAAAAGTGGTGTTGGTGAGCGATTGTAATCCATTTTGCAAAGTGGATTCCATGCGGCGCTGATTCATTAGCCACGGTTAAATGCTTGCCACCCCTGTACTATTCTACTATAATGTGATTAAGTAATACGTTGTTCCCGTTAAAGCCCGGGGGATCCCGTGCTGATTTTTTAAAATTCCCGGGGTTCGAAATATTTAACGGGCAGTAAATTTTTTTTGACCTATGCCTGACAGGGGCTGTGGCATTACCCGCGATGTTTGAAACAAAACCGACAAAAGATACACGTGTCGCGATAATCTCGCTTTCCAATCCCTTCAATATTGGTGCACGCCACCTGAGTTCCCTTTCCAAGGTGCATGGCTACGACACCCACATGTTCTTCGTGGGAGCTTTCCTGAAGAACGACATCTTCCCCCCCACCGATGCGGATATTGAAGTACTTACAGATGTCATTGCGAATGAAGTCAAGCCGGACGTGGTGGGTATTTCCGTAAGCTGTTCCGCATTCTTCATCACATCGCTGAAGATCAACGAGAGGTTAAGAGACAAAGGATACAGCGGGCTAATCGCATGGGGTGGAATCCACGCGATTCTATGTCCCGAGGACTGTATCGAATCGGCCGATGTGGTGTTCACAGGTGAGGCTGAGCTTCCGTGGATAGAATTTCTCGAACGGATTGAAAAAGGCGAGAGCATTTCGGACCTTCGCGGGGCATGGGTCAGGGACCCTGATGGAACGATTCATGAGAATCCGCATGGTGATGTTGCCGAGGACCTGGATGAAGTACCGTTTCCCGACTACGACAACGACCGAAAATATTACATAGAGGACGGGAAGCTCGAGAGAATAGAACCATTCCGCAAGGAGATGTATTCGATCTTCGTATTGTCGAGCCGTGGCTGCCCGTTCAAGTGCTCTTTCTGCGCGACTCCCCTGATGAACGAGGAGTTTAAAAAGGGCCTTAGAAAAGGCAAGTTTGTCAGGCAGCGATCGGTGGATAACGTAATTAACGAGATCAAGTACATCGAGGACAGTTTCCCGGACTTCAAGGCCACAAAGGACGGAACGATAAACTTCGGAGATGATGTATTCGTACTTCACAAGGAATGGGTAAAGGACTTCACCATAAGGTACCAGGAGAGTTTCGACCGACCATACTGGTGTTATTTCCATCCGAACACTGTAAATAAAGAGATCGTGGAAATCCTTGCGGGAACGGGACTGAAATATGTTGACATGGGAGTTCAGTCGGGAAGCGAAAGAGTCCGAACTGATATTTTCAACAGGACGGACACTAACGACAAGATAAAAAAAGCCGTCGATATACTGCATAAATGTCGCGTCGGAATTGTCATGGATGTGATCACCGATAATCCGTTTGACACCGAGGAAGACAAACGCGACGGTCTGGAGTTTTTCCTCTCGCTCAGACGCCCATTCATGCTGAATTATCTCAGCATGATCATGTTTCCAAAGGTCAGGTTTACCGAACACGCGCTTGAGGCGGGCTTGATCGGCGAAGAGGATATAGAGCAGAACCGGATGAAGATATTCGAGCAGTGGGAAACGAAGTATGACTGGCAGGGCCGCAGCTCGAACGAATTATTCTGGATCGCTCTTTACACGATGACGGGAAAGTGGTTTGTTCCAAGATGGTACCTGAGACTGCTTTCAAGGATCCCTTATTACAGGAAAAATCCCAGCTTTATTGTCTGGTCGGCAAAAAGATCAAGTAACCTGGTATGGCTGGGAAAACGTCTTAAAATTTTCTTTGGCCGGCTTATCAGAGGCCAGGTGAAATTCAGTAACATCGTGAGCAGTATCAGGAAATACAGAAGAATAGGACTTCCCCAGGAATAAACGGGGTTGTATACACTCGGGAGCAGTACGGGAAAGGTGAGAAACGGTCCGGATATACTTAATAACAGTCGATTCTTAACACGGAATCCTGTTATGATGTAAAAGACCGATACGTAAGGATTAAAAAATGGCTGAAACCAACGATTTGAAAGCTGTACGGAAGCAGGTCGGGAAACCTTCGAAGGGGCCCCTGCCCGATGGGTATTATTATCATCGGAACTATGGCCCCCTGCCTGAAAAACTGAAGTACATTGAGTACAAGGATGAGGAAGTTCCGGGATACACGGACGAGGAGACGTGGAAACCAACAAAGAACACACGTGCGATCCTCATCAGCATGTCAAACGTCTATAACCTCGGGGTAAGGTGGATTCAGTCGGTAACCATGCATGCGGGCTACGACTGCCACACCGTGTTTTTCGGACGGCTCCTCGCAAACGACTGGACACCGCCATCAGAGACCGACTGGGCGAATTTCGGAAAAGCGCTCGATGAGATCAAACCTCATGTTATCGGCCTTTCGATCGCCTGCACAAGTTACTGGAAACTCGCGCTGGACATTGACAAGTTCGTCAAGGAGAAATGTCCGGATGCTGTGGTCATTTGGGGCTCGATCCATGTAGATATAGCTCCCGACCAGTGCTTCGAGCATAACGATGTGCTGTGCCTTGGTGAAGGAGAGCTACCATTCCTCGAACTTCTCGACCGTATAGAACACGACCAGCCATTCCACGACATTCCCAATCTCTGGGTGCGAACCAGGGACGGTAAAGAATACAAGAACCCGATGCGCCCGGTAATACGGGACCTCGACAGCATCCCGGCACCAATCTGGGACGATAAGAACAAGTGGTACATACGCTGGGATCAGCTTGGAAAGAACCAGGACCCTGCGTTCAAGGAATATTACATCTTTGTAATGACCAATCGCGGATGCCCGTATCACTGCAACTACTGCGTAAACTCGGTATTCAACCAGGGTGAATTCAGGTCCTGCGGCCATAACCGTCTCAGGCAGCGCTCTGTCGAACATGTGATGGAAGAGATGCAGCGGATGAAAGGTCGCTACTGGAATTTCGACAACCTGCAGATAAGTTTCTTCGATGACATCTTCACACTGAATCCCGAATGGGTGCTCGAGTTTGCGAAGGCATACAAGGAAAATTTCAAAAATCCTTTCTGGTGTTATTTCCACCCGAACAATATTCGTGCGGATGTGATGGACGCCCTGAAGGATATCGGTCTGAGCCACATTGATATGGGCGTTCAGACCGGCAGTGAGAGAATCCGTCTCGAGCTCATGAAACGTCCCGAGACCAATAAGTCAATCCTGAACGCTTGCAATATCATGAAGGATCGGGATATCTCGATGGTGCTCGATGTCATCACCGATAATCCGTTCGAAACCGAGCAGGACATGGTGGACGCGCTGGACTTCTTCCTCGAACTGCCGGGACCCTATTCTTTCAATTTCTATTCTCTAATCTGGTTCCCGGGAGTCGCGCTTACACAGTTCGCACTCGATGGCGGTTACATTTCCCGCGAGCAGGTCGAGGACGAGGCCGCCAAAACTCTGGATCAGTTCGTGGCAACCTTCCGGTACGAGGAAAGGAAACCAAGGGACAAGTTCTACATACCGCTTTTCCACATGGCTTCACGCAGAATATTCACCAAGAACTTTATAAGATGGCTTGCGAAAAAAAGGCATCTTGAAAATAAACCATGGGTTCTTTACAGACTTGTCGACCTTCAGAATTTCCTCGATATTCTCAGGAAGATGACGAAGATTCCGAAGAAGATCAAAGAAGGCTGGACATGGTCGAGATTCTACGCGCGAATCAAGCTGTATCTCCTTTGGGAGCGGCCATACAACAAGTAATAATTAATGGAACAGAAATTTAGAAACCGGGCATCAACAACCCGGTTTTTTTATATCTGCACAGAAAAAAAGCACCCGAAAGTGCTGTTCATTCAAAAGTATTCGGAATAATCATCCCTCAATCTTTTTTACTTTCACAGCGGTGCCGTAGACGGTCGCCTGGTACTTGAGCGCGTTGTCATACTCAAATGAACTGGGTGCAAGTGTAACGCCCAGAATCGCATCCGCCCCTAATCCTTCTGCATGGCCGACCATGTCAGTGTAGGCGTCTCGCTCGATCTCGAGAACCTCATCGCACATATCCTTTAGCCTCGAAGGGTCTGTGAATGAACTAAGGATGGTTGGAAATCCCCTCATTGAAAAACCGCGCACTATCTCCAGAACCTCCACGATCTCATATCCCGGCAATGATTCAGTTGTTGTTGAAAGCATTTATCTCCTCCTGGCTTCTGTCAGGTTTCACGAATTGAGGATTGTACACCTTTTAGTTGTAAAACGCTATCCGTGGGGCAAAAATCCCACATTAAGTCAATAGACTAATCCCTGGATTTTAGCGTAATATTCACAATTAAGTGCCTGTATCTCATTAAAGGAGGCGGGATCATGATAAAGATCAGAAGAAGGGCAAGAAAATCATTTTCAGTTGGAGCTCCACCCGGCACCTTAGTAGCTCATCCTGACGCTGCACCGTCAAGTATTCAAGTAATCGGTTACGATCAGGAAAGGCTTGTGGAAGAGGTTATTTCCGATCCTGAGAGTCTCAAGAAATACCTTGATCAATATCGCATCACATGGATCAATGTAAACGGGTTGAAAGATGTCGGGAAGATTGAAAAGATAGGAGAGGTCCTTGGTATACACAAACTAGCCCTTGAGGATGTACTCAATGGCCAGCATCGGGCAAAAACCGAGGATTTCGACGAGCACCTGTTCATTGTACTCAGAATGGTGGAATCCCCTCAAAACTTTTATCTCGAGCAGGTCAGCATGTTCATTGGCGCAAACTATATCCTGACATTTCAGGAACATGAAGGAGACTGTCTTGAACCAGTTCGCGAGCGTCTGAGGAAACCATCCGGCAGAATCCGGCAGAATGATGTCAGCTACCTTGGATACGCGGTAATCGACGCTATAATCGATGGCTACCTTCCTGTCCTTGAACACATCGGTGATGTTCTGGAACACAACGAAAACGAAATTCTCCTGGGCCCGAAACCATCGCATCTAACTACGCTTCAACAGTTAAAGCGAGTTCTCATTAACATACGTCGGGCAGTATGGCCCGTCAGGGAGATGATCAATTCGCTTATCAGGGACGATAACCCGTTCATCTCGGAATACACCTCTGTGTACCTCAGAGACTGCTACGATCACGCGGTTCATGTAATCGACATGGTTGAGTCATACAGAGAAATATGCTCTGACCTCATGAACGCATACATGTCGAGTGTAAGCAACCGCATGAACGAAGTAATGAAGGTTCTGACGATCATCGCAACGATATTCATCCCCCTGTCGTTCATAGCGGGATTGTTCGGGATGAACTTCAGTCATGACGCGTCACCGTTTAACATGCCTGAACTGTACTGGAAATACGGTTATTTTGGTGCTTTGATTGTGATGGCTGTAATCGCTATCGCTATGCTGCTTTATTTCAGATCCAGAGGCTGGCTCGGTTCTGATGATAAATTCAACGACAGAACAAATAAGGGAGATTGAAATGATGGAAATATTCGGCAGAATGTCCAGGTTAATACTGCCAGTAATTTTACTTGCTGCAATACATTCTCAGGCTGGTTTTGCGACTGATTACACGTCTACGCTTAATCGGGTGCCTTCAATTTACAGGGCTGATGTTGATGATGTGTTGTCACTCGCTGCTGGCGAATGGAACGACTGTGAATTAATAGAAGCCCTCAACACCTACCCGCAGAACACAATGAAACATCGTGCGGTCTGTTTTCTTGTCGCCAACATGGACAAGCATCTCTATGTTGACTACGTGTGGTCGACAGATCCCATGAATCCATTCAGTCCCGATGATGATTCGGACGGTGACTGGCTCCGGGAATACGTCCCGGACTACGGAACTGTTTCCGCAGACCTGTTGATAGAAAACGTGGAATGGGCGTTCAGGGCACGTGAGGATTTTCCCTGGTGCGCATCTCTTCCTGAAAATGTGTTCTTCGAGTACGTCCTTCCCTACAGGTCGACCCAGGAGCCGGTACATTCATGGCGTCCGATGCTCTACGAAACACTCGCGCCAATGGTCGAGGGCCTTGACAACAGCCTTGACGTAGCGGAAGTCGTTAACCGGTACAACACCGAAATATTCCACTTCGATCCCCTGTACTACCGTCACCCGGAGGACCGGGACATCCCGACATGTCTCGCCACCGGTGTAGGTCGATGCGAGGATATGTCGAACCTGTCCAATTACAGCCTGAGAGCGGTCGGGGTTCCAACAACCAGCGATTTCACTCCACGGTGGCCGAAGGGCGATAATAATCACGCATGGAACGTAGTCTATTACGACGGAACATGGTATTCATTCATGGGCTGTGAATACAGCGAGACCAACACGTGGGACTCGATCAAATCCCGTGATTTTGCGAAGGTATACCGTAAGAGTTTCGCGGCCGATCCGATTATGGGCTCCGGGCCGGACGGGACCGAGCCTCCGAGACTGATGAGGTTGACCGCGCTGGACGTTACGGCGGAGTACACATCGGTAAGCGATATAACTGTCGATATTTTCGAGGATCCAGGCGCATCTTTTCTTTGTGTCTATAACTATGGTGCGTGGCAGGCTGTCGCCGGCGCATGGGTGAATGACGACATAGTGGATTACACCGACGTCGGAAATCACGGAATCCTTTACTGCGTGACACGATACGTCGAGAATGAAACCGGATGGGGAGATCATCTAGCGATCTCTTTCCCATTCATACTTCATGATGACGGCTCGTTTGATTACCTGAATCCGTGCCCCCTGTCTGAATACGAGGGAGATATCACGCTGTCCGGCTGGAACACAAACGCGCTGTTCCAGGATGAAAGTACCGTCTGGCTTTACAGGTACCTTGGCAACATGGACTATGATCCGACCGACCCGGAGTCAAAGCCGATGTACTGGGGCGTCATCGGATCGGGTGAACCGTCGGATGTGGACGGGTCGCTTCAGATCACGTTCCCTGATGCAGGACTGCCCTACGGCCTGTATATCCTTTCAGATAACGACAATCCTGATGACCTTCGGGAGGGATCGCGTCCGTTCGTGTGGACTGCTGACGGGATCAGCTATCACTGACCCGAACTTTATTTACTTAAGCTGGAATCTTCGCGCGGTAAGAATGAATGCGGTAATTGTCAGACCGAGCAGTGCACCAAGTGTTGCGATGTTATAAGTAAAATAACCCCTCGTGTAAACAAGAGGCTCAAAGTTGGTGTAATTATTCGTTCCCGGTCCGAGATCGAAAATCGGGTCAAGCCATGCGAGCACGAAAACCGATACGAAGATAAGGAACAGAAGCCTTCCGGCAAGTACCAGTATCGGGGGTTTTGAGAGAGCGAAGAAGAGCAGGTGGATCAGCAGAAGCAGCCAGAAGAGGATGTAGAAAAGGAAAGTCATAATTACGATTGCGAACGAGATAAATATATTATCTATGTAGTAGAGCCAGCCGAGCGAGGTCAGGTAGCGTGCAAGAACCAAACCGGGATCGAGAATAAATGCGAGGAGTAACAGTGGTCCGGTCCAGTAGAGAATATAAATTACCGCAACCTTGAGTTTCCCCATGAAAAGTGAAGTTTTTTTATGAGGAAGAGTCTGCTCGATATGAAATGTACCGTCCTCGACCCTCTTCGATACAAGCTGATACACTACCCATGGGATCATCAGGAAGGAACCCCATACACCGATCAAGCATGCTAACCATGCAAGCTCAAATACATGTGTTACACGGAAATTTATAAAAAGCCTGAATGCGACAGCGGTAATAAGAATCCAGTACCATACAGCCAGCCACTTTTTAGTGTATCGTCCGGTAAGACGATCGAGGTCAAATTTCTCCAGGGGGTTAAGAAATCTGTCGACCATATTGATCAATTGACCGTCTCCACTATCCACGCTTCGGGGACATCGAAAATCACGGGCCTGCTTCCCTTGTTCCGTAGGTCAAATACTTCCCAATGTGTTAAAGGTTTGGCAAGAATGCGATCGTCAAGGATGAAATTTTCCAGCGGTGAGTTGACTGCACGCATACTGTTGATGACTTCAATTTCGGGAGGATTTAGTGTCAGCCTGCACAGGTTGAAGTACTTGATTCGCGGATCATCCGGAATGTAGTCCGGTTCCAGCAGATTTCCTGATTTGATAACCAGTATCCAGCCTGTTCCATCATACCCGGCAAATATGATATCCGGAATTGCAACCAGATCACCTTCCGAGTCATCCACTGCCCACGACCCGAATACATCCTGATAAATGACCTGTTCATCCCACGATTCAAAATCGGTGAACATAAGGTTATAGAAACGCCGGTCGTTCTCCCCCCTTCTGCAGGCAATATATATCATGCCCTCACCTGAGGGTATAAGTCGCGGACAGATTTCCCATTCATAACCGGGGCCATCTGTTGCTATAACTTCAACAGTGTTCTCATCAACATCAAGAACATGTATTCCGGGAAATTTCCCTTCCACGATAAATGCTGCAAGGGAGCCGTCGTAATTGATATCCCCAACCAGGTGAGCCCAGTCAAGAGATAAATTAATCGGAATGATCATATTCCCTGTAATCGCGTTTGATCGTATAACTGAGGAATTCGAATCAATGTTAATTACTTCATATACAGCATTCCTGCCAACAGCCCCGGGTTGACTGGGCCATTCTGCAGTGATCAAAAATAAGAGGACATGGGAACCGTCACCTGAAAGAAGAAAATCCGAATCGGAGTTCCGGCCATGAAGAGTACTTGTAGTATCCTCAAGATTACCTGTCACGGGTATGGTAAATATTTCATCAGGATCGGATATGTTTACACCGTTAAGGCTACCATCATTCCTGAAAACCAGTCGCGATTTATCCGCTGACAGCCTTATCTGTTCTATAAGCCGTGCATCACCGGGATTAATTTCCGCGATTAAAGTTCCGTTCAAATCTGAAATGCCAAGTGACTTTGTGTTTGGAAGAATATTCAGATGCCTTCTGTAAAGACCTAATCTTAAAAGTGCCTTATGGAATATCGACTCACTGTCCGATCGAAAAAGGTCCATCAGAACTAGCTTGCTGTCCTCGAATTCGGTTTCTATCCAGTAAGTCGGGTAGTTGATAATAATCGCGGGACCATCGAAATCGGCACTTAATTTTTGAAATGCCGCAACAACCGGAATTTTATGGGGATTTACAACCAGGCCAATAACAAACACCGCTATGAATATGGCAATTGTCCCGATGATCCGTTTTATATCGATCGGTATCTGAAGAAATCTTTCAACTACCCTTTCGGACAAACGCATTTCCCCGGGTTTCATATTACTAATGAACCGATTGTTTCCGGACTGGTTCATATTTCTTTTTTTTCGGATGTTACTACTGTGTATCGCGGATAATGGAGTCGAGGTTGTTCCACATACGCTTCACGGACAGATGCTGGTGCTGACCTTCCAGTATTTTCAGATGTCGCTCCTCCTCCTTATGAAGATCCAAAAAAAGGTCGCGAATCGGCCCCTCGGGGGCAAACGACGCTTTTCGAGAATAGAAATCACCGGCCTTTTTCTCGAACTCCATCGCCCGTACTACTATCTCCGTGTCTGTCAAACCCTCTTCTATTTCGGGATCAAGCCCGGCTTCACTTAACTCTGTTGATATTTTTGATGACTCGATCTTTATGCCTGCGAGCACCGGATCGGCGAGAATCATCTCACGCCTGCTTTTTAATCTCGATTCGTGACTTTTTTCAAAATCAGCAAGCCATCGAAGCACCTTCTTCCCCTCGACCGAATCGACATGCCCGGAGGCGTTAAGGTAAAAAGATCGAGTGTTACGCTCCATCGCGATGGCTTTGTCGATTACCTTCATTAATTCAACTGCCCTGTCCTTGTCCATAAAATTTATTCTCCCTTAACGGCATTATATCTATTCAAGGTCCTCAAGATCGGCCCAGATGTGGTTCAGCCTGAGGTGCTTAATCTGTTCCTCGATGATCTTCATATGCTTTTCTTCCTCGCCCGCCATCTGCCTGAACATTTCCTCAAGCTGCGGATCATCGGCGAATGTCAGTTTTTTCTGAAAGAACGAATACGCGCGTTTTTCGTTTTCAAGGGCGATCTTCAGAACCTCGGTGTCGGAAACACCTGGCGAAATATCCTTTCCGGTGTACGCTTCGCTGACATCGAAATCGCCAAGCGCGGGGATATCCACTCCACGAAGCTCGGGATGCCTGAGAAGCTCCTCGCGCTTTGCTTCGAGTCGTGTTTTATGTCCCACCTCAAACGCGGCAAGCCACTCGAACATCTTCTTCCCGGCAACCGATTCAGTTCTTCGCGCGGCACCGGCATAGAAGTCGCGTGCGTGACGCTCCATAGCGATTCCCTTATTCAGAATTCTGATCATCTCGAGTAGAGAGTTTACAAGCTCATCGCCAGCCATTGATTTCTCCTCTTTCCAGTAACATAAGCAATTAAATATACCACCGGACCGGGAATATTCAACTTGACAGCTATGTGGTTATTAAAATAAAAGGTCCACTGATACCAGGTAATGATCGCTAGCCATTACGGCGGGATCGTCAAGGAAGATACTATAACTGCCGGCCAGGTAACTCTTATCCGCATCAGGTGAAAGCAGGATATAGTCCAGGACCTTCCCGTTCCTGTGTGTCTCCCTGTACGGGTAATCGCGTCCGGGATCGGAAAATGGCACACCTCTGAGTTTATCCATAACTTCCGACCACGGCTCCGCGTTCAGATCGCACATTAGCACAAGGTTCCCGTTTCGAAAGTTGCCCATGAAATCATCTTCGAAAATAATCTCCCGAATTTCTTCAACCTGAAGGTCCCTTTTTCGAAAGTCCTCCTCATCGATTCCGGACTTCAGATGTGTGACCATGAAAACCCATTGCTCGCCTTCACTGTCTGATGCGGTCACGGTAAGAAGATCGCGGGAGAAACGGTAATTTCTGTCGTTGAGATCATCATAGATTACGCGATCGCTGTATGACGTAACGGAGTCAATGCTGATACGCGACAATAGCGCGACATCGATCCCGCGAGGGTCGTTTCCCTCTTCAAGGATTACCACCGGATACGGTTCATCAAGGCAAGTATCGTTAAACCATTCCAGGAGTTCGAGATTCTCAACTTCCTGGAGCGCGAGAATATCGCAATTGGCAGAATTGATAACCTGTGAAATTGCGTCGAGCCTGTCAGCAGTAATAAAAGCATCGTCAGCATGGTGGGGATCATCGACAGCATCGAAAAAATCCTTCAGGTTATATGTACCGATGCGGATTACACACTCATGCGGATTTGAAATCGAGCACGAATAAATTGCAATTAAGGCTACCAATCCGGCGATAATCCATGTATGCTTCCCCATTGCTCCTGCTCGCTCTTAAGAAATTGCTGTTATAATTAGAACGAACAGGAAGAGGTAATACTTACGCAGGAAGAGAAAAATCGCTAATTAGTGAGTGACACGCATTAAGTATGGGTAAGCCATCGAATCGTAAAAAGCCGGATCGCAAGTTCCAGAGACCAGACAAACGATCAGCCGGTCAGCAAAAGAAGAGAAACGGTATCAAGAAGGTCTTCAGCCTGACCGAACAGGCTGACAGTGCCGGACGTCAGTCGGCCGGTACGGGTGGAGTTGTAACGCTCGATCACGTCACGCTCGATCTGCCGGGTGGTCCCGTAATCCAGGTGCATTCCCCCCGGATGCGGGGCGTGGTGGACACGTTCCTGAAAAATACAAGCAGCGTTCAGACGGGATTCAGGTCGATTCTGCAGGGCCCCGGTGGTGGATTTCAGGGCGATATGAACGCGATAGTTATCGCCCACATTGAGGGTGACATCTGTACTGCGGCAATCGCCGCAACCAATTCTCACCGATGGTTCATTCACTCAACACGTCCGGGTTCTCTTCAGTCCGTCCTGGATTTAGTCCCCCCGAATATCATCCCGAGACGAATCGGTGGTGAAGCCGCAATAATCAAAGAGGCGATCGACCATACAAGGTTTAAAAATCTGGAGATGGATAACCTGCTTGAATGCACCCACCTCGTTCTGGGCAATTTCGATTTCCCCGTCGGACCGGGCGGACATCACAGGCTGGCCAGGACAAACGATGTTCCAAGGCTTGACGAATACGCAATCGAGTTTGAAAAGGAAGTCGGGTATCCAGCCCCCACGGACTGGCGCAACCTGATCGCCGAAAACCGTATCATGCTGAACGTCGTGGAGGGCACCGTAGCCTCCGTGGCCATACGCAAAGCCGAAACCCTGGATCATATCCTGATCGAGGGAGTTTACACATTTAAACCCTTCCGACGTCGCGGACTGGCTAAAAAACTGGTCGCAGCTCTTGCACGCCAGGGAGTCGGGAAGTCGCAGTCCGCAGTAACCGTTGTGGGAAGAGATAACAGGCCAATGCTTTCACTTCTCGATTACCTTCAGTTCACACCGACTGCCGACTACAACATCGTGACATTCTTCAGTCCGTAGATTCGGCGTCACCAACGTACCCGGGGAATAAAACTTCAAACGGAACTGTGTACCTGTAGATTGCGGGAAGTAGGTCGGTCAGTCTCGATTCATAATTTTCGCATCGCCATTCATCTGTAAGAAGCGCCCATCCGGGTGCCCAGGGATCGACAGCCACGTAGATGCTGTAATCAACTCCCACACTAAAACTTGTAATCTCTGTACCGCCCGAAGGAACAAGCGCGATGCTCTCGAGCGATGGTTTCACAAGACGTGGAAGTTCAACGGGCTCCTCACATCCATCGGACTCAAGTGGGCCGGGGCCGGGAGTATCAAGGTAAAATATCCGGCCACCTGTGAACTCACCTGTGTCGGAGAAAGTCACGGAGAAAATCTCCTGGTTATCACGATCGAGTCCGACTACATGGTTGTTGTCAAGCGCGTCAAGTCCGCAAATTGTCTCAACAGTATCCCCGAGAATTTCAGTCCATCCGGAAGTATCATGCGACGCGATCAGTTCGCAACTATCAATGTTTCCCGGATTACCGGAATCTATTTTCCATATCCCCATCACTGTCGACAGGTCATCGAAGAACCTGTCGGTCATTGTGTGTGGTGATTCAAGTCCCAGAAAAAGGCGGTCCTCGGAGCATGCTATGCCTTCAATCCCGACGTTCTGATCGAGGTAAGGACCGAAGACGTCACTGAAGCCCGGAAGTTCGAGCTGTCTAATATTAGTTATGTAACCGGGCACGAGGCCGGTCTCCCCCGCCCTTCCATATCCGTCGCTGCCGATATCGATGCCGGCTGATGAAACCTGTCCGATGTATATCGCGATGTCGGACAACGCACCTTCCTGGGCGATAAATACCGTCTCACTCCACGGATGGTACGCGATGCCCTCCCAGTCGTATCCGTCTCCGGGTGTTACCGGAATCAGCGAGACACCCGGGGGAGGTGGTGTCAGTGTATCCCCATGAAAATTTACAACAGGTTCCACTGATTCTGCTTCCAGACTTACTAGATGTATTCCGCCGGGGTCGGAGTCATCCGCCATGATCAGCCAGTGACGCTGGTTACCTTCCGGATCAGTGTCGGAAAACACCCAGTCAAGGCCGCTTGTCTGACTGGTTCGCAGGGGAAGGTAGTTATCGACATCATCCGCAAGCCAGACCGGATATCCATCATCCGGCGCAAGACCGATCACGGGGTATACACGATCCTGCACGCTCGCACCTGTAAGAGCCGGAAGAAGTAACGTAATCAGCATCGTCAGTATGAAACTGTGAAATCGGGTCATTGTAAATGTACCTCTTACGATAAACAATAATATCAGATAATTCCGAATGAAGGCGTGAAGGAGGTGAGTTTCTTTGACTGGAACGCAAACTCAAAGTAGACTTTGACGCATCAGACAAGAGGGTTCAATATGAAAACCAGCAGAATTCTCCTAGTTACCGTGATTACAGTTATATTTTTACTCCTCATAATCACCGGATGCACGCAGAACGACGTTACCGAATTGCCGGATACGGATACCCGGCCTGTAGAATCGGAACAGGAAACTGAATCCGGGGACTCGGGGAATGTAGTATTCAACCCATTTTCCGTAAATCCTTCGATCAGGGGATTCGAGGAATCCGAGATGACAGACCCGGCCGAGAGGGGATCGATGATCTCAATCAGCACCAACTACGAGGGTAATATGTACGCAACCGATGCTGACGGGCGGGAAACAGATGAAATTGAAGCCATATTGTTCTCGGTTGCGATCGAGAATTCCGAAATTCTCGGGGACATCGTGTACGGTGTAAATCTGCACTATGAAGCACTCGTGAAAACAGGAATGGAGTCATACGTAAGAGAGGACCCGTCGGACGAAAACAGTCCGTTTATAAGTAACGAGCATGGCCCGGTCCTGTTTAATATCGTTGAGCCATATGTCGGTGTAATAGAATCGTTCGGGGATATCAGGAATAACGTAATTTTCTTCGATGTCCCGCCGCCTGACGGAGTTGTGTCGGTTAATTACTGGGCTGAAATTGTAATACCGGGAGGAGTGGAGACTGGCGCGATCATGGATATACCTTACGTAACCGCGGACCAGGTCATGCTGCAGGGCGGTTTATTAGGGGTTGACGAAGGCTGAAATTGAGAACCTGGTTACCTTCCGACTACTATTGATGCATCGCAGTCGAGATCGTACGCATCGGGACCATGCTTCGAGTATCGAAGCCATCCTGCAAGAGCGATCATCGCCGCGTTATCCGTGCAATGCCGTTTTTCAGGGAATAATACCCTGACACCCGATTTTTCACCACGAATACCAGCCTCACGCCTGAGGTATTCACTCGCTGCAACTCCGCCGGATATTACAAGCGTGTCAAGATTCTCCCTGTCACATGCCATGAACGCCTTTCCGAGAAGCGAATCAACCGCCGCACGGAACACCTCCGCACCAATCTGCTCGCGAGAGTAACTCCCTGCATCATCCGACCTGAGGAAATACATGCACGCGGTCTTCAGTCCGGAGAAACTGAATTCTATCGCATCGCTTTTCAGAAGAGGTCTCGGGAAAACCGGATGAGGTTCTTTCGGATCGGTCTCAAGTGTCCATTCATCGATGGTCTGACCTGCGGGAAACGGGAGGTCCAGAAGTCGTCCGACCTTGTCGAGAAGTTCCCCGGCTGCATCATCGCGGGTTTCGCCAAGAAGCCTGTATTCGGTATTACTTTCGGCACGGTATATTTCGGAATGCCCGCCGCTTACGATCATCGCGACATGTGGATACGGCACATCATCGCGGGTCAACTCCACACTGACGAGATGACCGTCAAGATGATTTACTCCGACGAATGGAACGTTCCAGCCCAGCGACAGGGATTTGGCGCATCCAAGTCCAACGAGTAATCCACCGATGAGGCCCGGACCTCGCGTAGCAGCTACAAGATCGATCATCCCGGGATCGGGGGCGATGCCAGCCTCCTCCATGACCGATTCGATCATGGGAAGGATAAGATCAAGGTGCTGGCGTGCGGCGATTTCCGGAACAACCCCGCCGAACCGCGCATGAAGCTCCATCCTGCTGGAGACTTTTTCAGCGAGAATCGACTTCTCATCGGTCTCATAAACAGCCACCGATGTGTCGTCGCATGATGTATCTATCCCCAGGACAAACATTATGCTTCGTATGGAGGTTTGCCGGTCCACATGACCAGCGCATCCTCCCCGATCTCCCTGTAATAATTTCTTCGTCTTCCCACGACACGATATCCGACACTCTCGTACAGCCTGATCGCCTCGGTATTGGTTTCCCTGACCTCAAGAGTAAATCTCATCGCTCCGAGATTTTCGGCGGTCTCCATCGTTTTCAGAAGAAGCCACTTTCCAAGTCCTTTTCCCCTGTATTTTCCGGTGATACAGATCGTTGTAATGTGCGCGATATTCCCCACGAGCCAGATGCCCGAATAGCCGATCACCCTGTCTTTCAGTCTGACCACCCAGTAATGCGCAAGGTCATTCTGTGAAAGATCATAATCGAACGCTTCCATCGACCACGGAATCGGGAAGCTTTCGTTTTCGATCTGCAGCACCATCTTAAGGTGCGTTTTTTTCATCTCGACTATCTCCACACCTTCAATAGGTGGAGTTTCAGACGCCGGTGGCCAGGTATCTTTGATCCAGGGTTGTTCCATTACTCTGCACCTTTCTCCGACAGACGCTCCGGCTGGCTGAGGCGAACATACATGGGCACAAGCGAAAGGGGATCATCTGTTTTCCTTTGCCCGAACCTTAAATTCGCAAGGCTGAAAATGCCCTCAGGTGCCGGATATCGAGCATCCTCCTCAGACACAGTAAATTCAGTTTCTTCTTTTAATGCTTCCGATACAGGCTCAGCCGCTTCGCCGGAAACAATTAGATCTCGGCCATCAACCAGGTCTTTGAGCGCATCCCATGATATTTTCCGGTCGTAAATTTCACCCGATGGTGTCCATCCGCCGGCAGCCTGATCATAAAGCCTTACGTATGCTTCACCCCTCGTTGATGGAACTGCCACCATGAGAGACTTTTCCGTATCATCCGGAACTGGTGTACCCGCGGCAATTATGTCGAGACTGCATAGGCCGACGAGTGGGATGTCACGCGACCATGCGAGCGTCTTCGCGGTGATTGCACCAATCTTGATACCGGTAAACGATCCCGGACCCAATCCGACTACAATACCGTCAAGCTCCTGGACCACATCCGGTGTAAGTAGTCCAGCGAGTTCCGAATAGATCACACGCTGCGTGGCCTTCGGCTCGAATCGCCTCGATATATATTCACTTCCCGTGTCAAGGGAGAGCAGCGTGCGCTTCGTGGATGTATCTATAGCCAGTTTCATTTGAGAATCTTTTCAATACCCGGAATTGAGCCTGCGAATTCCAGTATACGGTCGGTTTCCTTATCACCATACTCAAGGCTAATTCGCCCGGTGCAGAACTCTTCCAGTTCCTTCCATCGCTCAGCCCATTCCACAACCACGACACAGTCATTCCCGACAGAATCGTGGAATCCAAGTGATTCAAATCCCCCATCGAGACGGTAGAGGTCCCAGTGACGAAAAATAAGTCTACCGGAGTACTCCCTCATCAGGTTGAAACTCGGCGAGCGTACCGGACCCTCGATTCCAAGCCCCCTCGCGATTCCCCTCGCGAGAACGCTCTTTCCCGAGCCAAGCGGTCCGACAAGGCATATCAGTTCGCTGCCGACACATGCCGTACCGATCGCACGTCCGATCTCAAGTGTCCGGTTTTCGGAGGTACTTGTTATTTTTCGAGTCTCACTCACTTCATTCCTTACGAGAAAAGTGGTCCCAGCCAAGAGACGCGGGATTTACAACCGATCCGTCCACACGCGCAATGTGCATCCCGAATGGCTGGTCGATTATCTCGCCTATTATCGAGAGATCAAGGTCGAGTCCGTTATCCCTGAAAACCTCGACCGCGAGCTCAATTGCCTTTTCATCGCCTGTTATAAGTAACTCAAAATCCTCGCCGGAATTCACAAAATCGAGATGGTCGCGATCGATGGCCTCGGCAACCGCAAGTACCTCATTAGATATAGGAATCTGTTCCTCCCATATCCTGCACCCGACATTACTCGCAGCACAGATACGTCCGATATCGATCCCCAGGCCATCCGAGATATCCATCATCGAGTGAATCCCCGCAAGGTTTGCGAGGATTTTCCCAGCCATTACCCTTGGTACCGGCTTGTGGTGAGTGTCGACAAGGTACTCTCTTACACTCTCCGGGACTTCTATTTCACGATCCAGAAGAAGTGACAGGCCCGCTCCGGATTTGCCAAGTGAACCGGTTACTGCAATCGAGTCGCCTAGCTTCGCGCCGGACCGAATTGCAAGATTGAAACTCGTCTCACCGATTATCGTCATCGACAGAGACATTCGATCAGGGGATGAGGTCATGTCTCCCCCGATAATCCGGGCATCGAACTTTGACATCGGATCGCCAAGACCCCTTGCGAGATCGAGAATGTCCTTTCGCGAGAGGTCGGATGGAACCGCGACAGTCGCGACTCCCCACCTCGGTTGTGCGCCCATCGCGGCGATGTCACTTATGTTCGCGACCGCTGTACGGTAGCCGATATCGTAAAGAGAGTGAGTTTTAAGCGTGAAGTGAACATCCTCGACAAGCATGTCGGCCGTCACGACAAACTTGGAATCCGGATCGACACCCGGCTCGAATGCCGCAGCGTCATCGCCAATTCCAAGAAGGAGGTCGGTCGGTGGATCGTCGGCACGGAAGATTTTCCTGAACTCATCTATAAGTTCCGCTTCGGAACCGGGTTTTCGGGTTTCATCGTTCATGTCGATACTGAATATTATTCGGGAAATGGGAAATCCGCAACCTGATAACGTGAAATCATTCGTTTGCTCTACCGCATACCTCGCATCGTGATTCGGCGATTTTCAGGGCGTGAACGGATGATACCGTACCGTTCCAGACATCCCACGTTTCGAGAACCGGTTCGGGGAGGTCATTTATGATTATTCTCATGACAAGCGATGACAACCGTGCGGCACTAACAGCGGTCGCGGCGGCAATAACGCCGGAATCGTCCGCGGTCGGAAGATCAGCGCGATCCGGTTGTACCGGAAACAGGCATCGGAGGCATGGATATCCATTCAGCACCGGATAAACCGATGATTTTGTCCCGACCGCACCCGCATAGACCCACGGAATCCGGTTTCTCACGCACCAGTCGTTAACCAGGTACCGTGTTTCGATATTGTCGGTCCCATCGGCTACTATGTGCGCTCCGGGGAGAATTTCATCGATGTTCGTTTCATCCAGTCGCACACTATGGGGGTACACCTGACATGTCGGCATGATGCGGTTCAGGTGACGTCTCGCGGCTTCCGCCTTCGGATTTCCCAGGCGTGCATCATCCCATGTATAAAGCGTCTGACGCTGGAGATTCGAGTACTCGACGACATCCGAATCGATAAGCGTAATTCGTCCGATTCCGGCGCGTGCGAGAATTTCGGCGGTCCTGCTTCCGACCGCACCGACACCGACAATAGCAACATGCGCCCTTAATAAGAACGCCTGCCCTGTCCGACCGATCTCGGGAAGGATGTGATGTCGGGAGAAGACATCGTCCTGAGTTGGCTGTTTATCGGTCATACACGCATCACCATGCCCCGCCCTACAGATTATTACCGGTAAACTATAAATTTTTTCTACTCACTATTATCTTAATTATATAGTTATTTATTTAAAGTTATTATTATACTCTTATTAGCAATGTTGAAATATCATTATAGTATCAGGCTAATTGCCTATAAACTTTCTTAGTATCAATACTTATTTGTGTTCGTATAAAATCGTGCGGGATTTTTTTACTTCGCAAGTTCGCGAAGATTTCGCGAAATTCGCATCGCGCAGAATTTTTCGCCGCACATCGAACAGTATTCCGCCGATTTGTACGCGACATCCGGAAGCGTCTCATCGTGCATTTCGCGCGCACGGTCGCCATCGAGCGCTAGCTCGAACTGGGTCGCCCAGTCGAACGCGAACCGTGCACGGGCCATCGCGTCGTCACGGTCACGTGCGCCCGGCTTTCCAAGAGCGACATCAGCCGCATGACCGGCTATCTTCGACGCTATTACCCCTGCCCTGACATCATCCTCGTCGGGAAGCCCGAGGTGCTCCTTCGGTGTGACGTAACAGAGCATCGCGGCCCCGTGATACGCCGCGAGCGTTCCACCGATCGCGGATGTGATGTGGTCGTATCCCGGCGCGATGTCGGTCACGACCGGCCCGAGAACGTAAAACGGTGCGTCGTCGCAGATCTCCTGCTCCTTTTTCATGTTCATCTCGATCTCGTGAAGCGGGATATGCCCCGGCCCCTCGATCATCACCTGGACATTCGCCTCGCGCGCACGCCGTCCAAGCTCGCCATGAACCTCAAGCTCAGCGAACTGCGCCTCGTCCGACGCGTCCGCGAGACATCCCGGACGGAGCGCGTCGCCAAGCGAGAGCGACACGTCGTACTTCGCGCAGATATCAAGGAGCTTATCGTAATGAGTGTAAAGCGGGTTTTCCTCGTCGTGCTCAAGCATCCACTGGGCCATGAGGCTCCCGCCGCGACTCACGATGCCCGTGACCCTCTTCGCGGCAAGCGGTATGAGCCGCTTCAGGATAGAAGCGTGCACGGTCATGTAATCGACACCCTGCTCCGCCTGCTCCTCGATAACCTCGAGAAGCAGGTTAGCCGACAGCTTCGACGGGTCATCCACCCTCGCGATCGCCTCGTACACCGGCACAGTGCCGATCGGCACAGATGAGTGACGAAGGATCGCCTCGCGGATCGCGGTGATATCGCCACCTGTCGAGAGGTCCATCACCGTGTCGGCGCCGTATTTGATCGCGACATCGAGTTTGCGTATCTCGTGCTCCGGATCGGCTACAACCTGCGACGATCCGATATTCGCGTTGACCTTGCAGAGCGCGTTCCGTCCGATAAGAAACGGGTACGCCTCCGGGTGTTTGATGTTTACCGGGATGATCATGCGTCCGCACGCGATCTCGGAGCGGACGAATTCCGGATCGAGGTTCTCCTTACGAGCTGCGTACTCGATCTCGGGCGTGATGACACCGTCGAGCGCGTAGCGTAGCTGCGTCGGAGGACGGTCCCCGGCGTTACTTAGGTGATTTTTTATCGATTCCTGTCGGTTCATAAATCAAAACCTTCTATAATTCCGTGATATCTGGGTGGACCACTTGTTTTGCGCGGTTCCACGGCCAACCTCCCATTTTTTATATCAATGAAAAACCTGCGGGATAACATAATTCCACTAATCTCATCGTAGTAAACGATATCAATATAGTCATCATCTTTTTTACCACCTTCAATACGTTTAAGCGCACTAATTTTCTGTAATACCTCATCAAGCTTTGATTCCGGATAAACATCCGTAAGCTTCCTAAGCCTATTTATTGGATTCTCATGTGATACACGCTGGCCATTAGCCTGTTTTTCTAGGTCAATTCGATTGATGCAGTACTTTATTATTCTTGCTGATCCACGCTCATAATCTTTATCGGGATCAACGTGTTCATCATCTTTATCGCGTTTTCTATGTTCCGGGCATTTTCCATGACAAATTTTTGGCCCTCTATTGATTTGATCTTTTAATTCAATATCATCGAATTCTATGTCGATCCAGGGAAGATATTTCTCAATCTGTTCCCTCATACCTAATCGTAAATAAAGTTCGGAAGATTTCGATGATTCTCTTGCTGCTTTAGCATTAATAACTGCAGCACTTGCAGCAACTAATGAGATTAGGGCTAGTACTCCATTCACAGCAATTTGCCAGACTTCCATAATTTCACCTGCTTTCTCCGTAGGGTAACCGCCGTCGGCTGCGTTATACATAACGGTGATTGCCGATGACACTTAAAGTATCCAGTATGCTCGAATCGCTTGACTCCTTCCACGGACGCGAGTTCGAAACAGCGTTCAGCAGAAAGAAATTCATACTCCTTTTTCACGACACGACCAAGCTTCGTATCCGTACCGAGCAGCGCGACCTGTCGGTCCCGATTTCGATCCTCATGCTCGGGATCGCGCAGCTTCTCGCCCGGAGGGAATTCAACCGTGCCATGTGCCACGAAATCCTCGGGAAGGAATGGGGCTACCAGTTCATCGCACGGCTGTTATTAGAATGCGACGATGTGTGCCTCAAGGCCGGAGTCCGCGAGCTTGCGCTCGTACGGGTCCGGAGGGAGAACGGCCGTAACGGAAAGATCAGGCCGCCACATGACGGATCGCGGTCGACCGTGCGAACAGCGGAGCGTCCGGAACTACTTGAGTCCGGCGCCGACACTCGACGCTGAACCGTAGACCTTCTTCTCCATCCGTCCGGCGAGGTACCCGTGACGTCCTGCCTGGACACCGAGTTTGAAACCCTCTGCCATTTGCACAGGATTGCCCGCTACTGCTATTGCAGTGTTTACAAGCACAGCATCGGCACCTAATTCCATTGCCATAGCAGCATCACTAGGCACTCCCAGGCCGGCATCGACAACTACAGGCACATTAGCCCTCTCGATGATTATCTTTATCCCCGAGAAATCAAGGAATCCATGTCCGGAGCCAATATAGCTCGCGAGCGGCATAACTGTCGAGCAGCCAAGCTCCTCGAGTTTCCTCGCGACTATCGGATCGTCTGTCGTGTACGGAAGGACGGTGAAGCCTTCATCGAGAAGAATCTTCGCGGCTTCGAGCGTACCGCCGACGTCGGGAAGGAGTGTCTCCTTATCCCCGAGAACTTCGAGCTTGATCCAGTCGGTGCCTGTGGCCTCACGCGCAAGTCGCGCAATCCTCAGCGCATCCTCGACCGAATATGCTCCCGCCGTGTTGGGGAGAAGCGTATACCGGTTGAAATCGATGTGCTTGAAAAGGTCGTTAGGATCGTCGAAGTTGACCCGTCCGAGCGCGACGGTTACGATCTCGGCACCCGAGGTGTCGTGGGCTTCCTGCATGATCGCATTTTCGGAATACTTGCCGGTCCCGATCATGAGTCGGGATGAAAATTCCTTACCGGCGATAACAAGAGGATCGTGATTGGTCATATTTATCCTCCATCACCCTTTCCGGGTGTATGATTTTTATTTTTATCCCTTCCGGATGTACCGGGCAGGGTTAAAGACAATGTGAGTATGTAATCGGCAATGTAAAGGAGAATGCCCGAAAGGAGGAACCACAGAGGGCTTACCCATATCAGGAGCGACATCATCACGAGATGCATGATTATCGCGCGCGGGATGAAGAGTTTCGACCAGATATATCCGGGCGATCCCTTCCTGCATTTGTTGAGGCCGATGTTCGATCGTGCCCCAAGGTAGGAGATTGCCAGGACATGAAACAGGAACGCGTAGATCACGGCGCCGATTCCATACATCAGCGCCATCATCCAGCTGATTTTATAACCGACAAGAGCGCCAAGGACGAGATAGATTCCGGATATCGCGCCGAGTTTCTGAATGAACTTATAGTACGGGCCGAAGTGGTCCATAAGAACCTTCTGTTCCGCGGCTGTCTTGGTCGTGTCGGCCCCGAGATGGCCATGCGGCCTGAACTTATTTTTCTTCGGTTCGGCCATCTATCCGCCACCGATCACCTGTACGATTTCAAGCATATCGCCATCGGACAGCGTAACGCCCTCATACATTCCCCGTTTAAGAACATTCTTATTCAGTTCCACCACAACAGCGCCCACAGGGATGCCCTTCGATTCCAGGAATCCGACAAGTGATGTTCCCTTCGGGAGGACCTCATCCCGTCCGTTTATCCGGCATGTGATTGTATCGGCCATAAAAAAATCCCCCGTTACCTTGGGAGGGAGATGTTTCTGAATACATGTCAGACCGAGTTCCTACGCTGGTATTAACCAGATCAGGTTCCCAGGGTTGGCCGTTAAAATGGCCTCTCAGCCCGGTTACGGGCACCCCTCCGGCGTGATATTTAACTTGCGAAAAAGAGTCTAGCACCACCCCATGCACGTGTCAATCCGACTTTTCCTCGCCCTTCGATAATAAATCATTCCATGCATGAACAAGCTCTTTTGACGCCGCGACTGGATCGGGCGCATCCTGAACTGCACCGATCACGGCTGCCATGCTCGCCCCGGCCTCAAATACCTCCATAAGGTTACTCTTATTGACACCGCCGATAGCACATACCGGAACATGATCGAATCGTCCCCATCCGGTTCTGGGGACCGATTCATTGTAGATATGCGTCACGACATCCATGAGGCTGTCGATCCCGATGACCGGAATCCCCTGTTTCGTAGGCGATTCATAGACACTCCCCGCCGCGACATAGCTCGCACCCTGCCCTATGGCCAGAAGCGCATCGGCATGGTTACGGCATGTCGCACCGATAATCGCCTTCGGACCGAGTAATGCGCGCGCCTCGAAGATCGGGAAATCGTCGATCCCGAGATGCACACCATCGGCCCCGGTGATCCCGACAAGCTCGACGTAATCGTTAATTATCACCCTGAGGCCGGAACCTTTTAGTGTAGGGACAATTTCATCCAGAACCGGTACGAGAAGCTCATCCTGGTAACGTTTCGCGCGAACCTGTACGATGCGTATCCCCGCCTCACTCAGTCCGAGCGCCCAGTCGAGCACCTTTGGAATCTCTACAAGTGGATCGAAGTTGAGTATCGGATAAATTCCGTTCAAAACTTCACGGGTATCATGGTCATCGTAGGAAAGATTGATAGTCATTGCGGGTGGAAGGATACCATGAAATTTATAATGCCGTCGCCCATAAACGGCGTTCTGATGTATACTCTTGGGTCTGAAATCGGATGGCTATACACCTTCTACATGGGGACTCACGCTCCGCCGATCCGCTCCTGATCGGTAGGCGAATCGATGAACTTCTGAAGGGAATCGATCGCGAGGGAAATCTGAATTTCATTACGTTCGACCTGAACGATAGCGGCACATCGTTTCAGAATGTAGTCGACAGCGCGCTTACTATCCCGTTTCTGGGTGGAAGGCGTGTAGTGGTTGCACGCGGGATGAAAACAATCGACCGTGCGTTCGCGAAAAAATCCGATGACGACGGAAGCGAACCGGGTGAAGGCACCCGTGCAGACCAAATACTCCGTGCGTTGGATCAGCTTGCCGCGCTGCCTGATGACGCTCTTCTCATTCTCGTTGAGGACAACGGCCACCTTGACGGTCGCACTGCCTTCATGAAGGGCCTGAAGAAACTCGGCTGCACCGTATACGAGACGAAGGCCATGTGGTTCGATCCCGCGACGGGGAACATCCGTCAGGTTGTTGAATTCATCCAGACCGAGGCAAGCCGTCTCGGTATCAGGCTCGACAGCAGGACCGCCGAGAAATTCGCGCAGCTTGTGGGATCGGAACGCGGGATGATCTACAAGGAACTCGAAAAACTCGCGCTGTACACAGGGCCCGGAGCCAGTCCATCCGTGGAGGATGTTGAAAATTCTGTCACTCCGAGCTACGAGGCGGGTATTTTTCACCTGGTGGATGTAATCGGGCTTGGAAAGACAGGGGAAGCGATGAATGTCCTTGCGGACCTCCTGGATCACGGGGCCGCGATTCCGTACATACTTTCGATGATCGCGCGGCAGGTACGGCTTATCGCGAGGGTTCGCGAGGCGACTAACAGGGGCGTACCATCCGGTAACATGGCAAAGGAACTGGGCGAATCACCGTTTGTAATAAAGAAAATCGAGCGACAGGCCAGGATTTTTCCCGATTTTAATTATTCCAGCATGCTTGAATACCTTATGGAGACCGACCTTCATATCAAGCGTGGCACAATGCAGCCAAGACTTGCCCTTGAAACACTCATAACGCGGATGGCTGCTCTTAAACGTGGTACGGGCACACATTACTACACTTCGAGACGATCGGGAGGATCACGCCGATGAAAGCTGTTAAATGGGTTATCGGAATTGTCCTTCTGCTGGCGCTGCTGCTATGGCTTGTTCCCGGGCCAATAACGAGCCTGTACATTAGCATTGACCAGGAGAATCTGCTCGAAAAAATCAGTAGTGAGACCGACGGTTATGTGACCGTGGGATCAATCGAGGGAAACATATGGAATGGATTTACCCTGAAGGACATCAGGATTCTCAATAACAATAACTCAGAGGAAAATCCATTTCTTACGGCAACTGAACTAAACGCGGAGATGAGTTTCTGGAGACTGATTGGATTCAATCTAAATCCGGTCAGTATCTCGATTGATGATTTTGAAATTACAATTCACATTTACGGAGATGGCACGATCCGGATTCCCCAAATCGTGGACATAGCCCCGGAAGACCACCTAGAATCATTGTCCTGTGGCCTGAGTGTTGTTAGATCGGATGATTCGCGGATACGGATTTCATGCAGTAACGGGATTATGAGGATCCGGAAAATGTTTCCGCTGTCAGATGAAATAGCCCTGCTCGAGTTCGACGATTTTAACGGTTCCGGGATTTACAGCATGGAATCCGGAATAGAACTTGAAGAACTCGGCTGCGTGTATCATGAATGTCCCGTAGAGTTGTCCGGAAGCATCCCCGTCGATGAGAATGGCGAACTGTCACTCGACGCATCCATCAGGAACCTCGATCTTGGAGAAGTTTTCTCGGATTTCGGTGCAATCTTTGAGGGAAATGAATACCTGCCATCTGCGACAATCAGCCTTGATCTCAACCTGGCTGGTTCGGCTGAACACCCAGATATCGAGGGCAGCCTGACAACATCGGGAATGCGTATTGGAAATGCGCAAATTGATTCTTCACTGGCAGAATTCACGTACATTTCCAATCTGCTCACCTTTACAAGCATAAATGCGGAAGCGTACGGCGGGACAATCACCGCTGAAGGCGATCTTCGCCTTGTGGACAGCCCGCCAACATGGGCTACGGATTTCACCTTCGATTCGATCGACCTTCCCCGGTATCTCAACGCAAACAACTATTACACTTACGAGACAACGGGTCTGTTTTCGGGAAGCGCCAGCGCTATGGGAGATTTCGCGAGCGCCGACAGTCTCTGGATAGAAGCAACCGTATCAAGTTCCGGGGGTAAATATGTCGATCCGTTCTGTGAATCAATGATGAACGCGGTTCCGGGTCATGTTGATTACTCACTGATCACTGAAAATGACCTGACCGAGTATGCAGGACTCACAATGTCACTGGCGATTGAAAATCGAGAGATTCATATAACCGAATTCCATTTTGACGGAAATCAACTTTTAGTTGAATCCAGCGATGCGACAATAACCTTCGATAAGAACATCAACGCCGAAGGGACAATCGATGTTCCACTTGGTCCGGCCAGAAATCATCCCAGGCTGTCAAGCTTCGTCGAACAGCTGCCTTCCATGGCGCAGCATGCCGAACTTGCATTTACTGTCTCGGGAAGCATAATGAACCCGAAATTTCGTGCCGCACCTGTCGGCATTCGATAATAATCACCTGGCTTAGAGGTATGAGTAATGAGTACTATATCCGAAGAAGGACGTAAAAAATTTCAGGAGTCCGTTACATCTCAGAAGGACGCAGGAAAAATCAGGTCTCCGAAGAGTACATCCGGTTACGACTTCGATCCTGCCTACACTAATCTTGATATGGAGGGAATCGATCCCGGCACCGATATAGGCTGGCCGGGACAGTACCCCTACACTCGTGGAGTCTATCCGACCATGTACCTTGGACGATACTGGACAATGCGCCAGTACGCGGGATTCGGTGACGCCGAGGATACGAACGAAAGATATCACTTTCTAATAAATTCCGGCCTTACGGGGCTTTCCGTTGCCTTCGACCTTCCCACCCAGATGGGCCTTGATTCCGACAATGACCTCTCCGAGGGCGAGATCGGAAAGACCGGTGTCGCGATCGATTCCGTAAGGGATATGGAAATCCTGTTCCGCGAAATTGATCTTGGTTCGGTAACCACTTCAATGACAATAAACGCACCCGCGATTGTGCTTCTCGCGATGTATATCGCGGTTGCTGAAAAGAACGGTGCCGATCCGTCGAAGCTTGGCGGCACTATCCAGAACGATATCCTGAAGGAATACATGGCACGGGGAACCTACATTTTTCCGCCCGATCCATCGATGTTCCTCATCAGCGATACCTTCCGTTATTGCTCGACAAATCTTCCCAGGTGGAACCCGATTTCGATCTCCGGCTACCACATACGCGAGGCGGGCTGCACCGCGGTACAGGAAGCTGCGTTCACACTCGCGGACGGTCGCGAGTACGTGAAAACAGCGATCGAAGCCGGGCTTCCGGTCGACAGCTTCGCCCCGAGACTCAGTTTCTTCTTCAATGCCCACAATAACCTTCTTGAGGAAGTTGCCAAGTTCAGGGCCGCAAGAAAACTCTGGGCATGGATCATGAAGGAGGAGTTCGGCGCGAAGAATCCCAAGAGCTGGATGCTGAGGTTCCACACCCAGACAGCGGGAAGTATGCTGACACGTGAGCAACCGATCAACAACTCGGTCAGGGTCGCGATGCAGGCGCTGGCAGCGGTTCTTGGAGGCACTCAAAGCCTTCACACCAATTCAATGGACGAGGCGCTGTGTCTTCCGACAGAATCCTCCGTACGGCTCGCGCTCAGAACTCAGCAGATACTCGCGTACGAATCGGGAGTTGCGGACATCATCGATGGCCTCGGTGGAAGCTGGGCGATAGAAACCCTTACCGAGAAGATTGAAACTGAAGCACGAACGTACTTCGAGGAAATAGACCGACGTGGCGGGATGAGAAAGGCGATCGAGGAAGGATACCCGCAGCGTGAGATTCAGAACGCAGCGTACGAATGGCAGAAGTCGGTGGAATCGGGAGACCGTGTAATTGTCGGGGTTAACAAGTTCAGGGTCGACGAAACCGAGGAGGACAACGTCGAGTTCCTTAAGGTGAATCCCGCTATCAGGGACAAGCAGCTCGGAAAGATCAAAACCCTGAAGGACGAGAGGGACGGCGACCGTGTTCAGAAAGCACTTGACGAGGTTCAGAAAGCGGCTGAGACACGTGGAGCGATATTCGAGCCTGTTCTCGAAGCTGTTAAGGCTGAGGCCACGCTTGGCGAGGTCTGCGACCGCATGCGTGCGGAGTTCGGCCTGTACCGTGAAAGCATCGTTGTCTGATCAGAACCTGACATGAATCTCGATATTGTAGAATTTATTGAAACTAAAAAAACCGGAAGAGCACACAGGCCGGGAACACTCATCGAGTTTATCAATAGTGTGGTTGCCGGAGAAATCCCCGATTACCAGGTTACCGCATGGTTGATGGCGGTATGCTTCACCGGACTGAAACCCCGCGAAACAACCGAACTAACCCTCGCGATGGCCGGATCCGGAAAAGTATACGAATGGGATGATGATGGCCCCCCGGTTGTGGACAAACACTCGACAGGGGGAGTTGGTGATACCGTCACGCTTGTTCTCGCGCCGCTTGTCGCCGCGATGGGAATGAGAATGGGGAAACACTCGGGAAGAGGTCTAGGTCACACAGGCGGTACAATCGATAAACTTGAAAGCATCCCCGGATTCTCAACAAGCCTTTCCGAAAAGGAATTCAGAAGAATCGTTAACAGGGTCGGATGCGCGGTCGCCGGGCAGGATGAATCGATGACACCGGCGGATGGAATTCTCTACTCACTTCGCGATGTAACAGCTACCGTAAACGAGGAATCCCTGATCGCATCAAGCATCATGTCCAAGAAACTGGCTGGCGGTGCGTCGAACATCCTGCTGGATGTCAAAGTTGGTTCCGGTGCATTCATGAAGGACTTGGAATCGGCTAATAGCCTTGCAAAACTAATGGCAAAGATCGGACGGAATGCAGGGGTAAATGTAAAGACCATGCTCAGTTCGATGGAATCTCCCCTGGGATGCGCTGTCGGAAACGCACTTGAAGTAAGGGAGGCAATACATGTCCTTGCGAACGAGGTTCCGGAAACTGATCCCCTGCGAATTATCTCGATAGAAATGGCCGCAAGACTTGGCGTCATGTGCGGTTTGGGAAAAATTCAGAACACACGAAGCCGTGCAAGGCTGCTGCTCAATAACGGGGCTGCCCTCGATAGATTTTCGGAAATGGTAAAACTACAGGGGGGAGATCCGAACGTTACGAAAGATCCGGAAAGTGTTCTTCCGTCGGCACGGAAAGTCCTGAAGGTGTCAAGTTCGGGTGATGGTTATCTGGCGTCATGCGATGCACTTGCGATCGGAGAGCTTGTAAGAGACCTTGGAGGCGGGAGAAAAAACAAGGGCGATAAAATCGATCAGGCGGTTGGAGTAATCTTATTAAAGCGACCCGGAGATAAGGTATCAAAGGGCGAACCCCTGTGTGAGATCCACACCAACCGAAGGATTCCCGATAATCAGGCCAGGGATACGGCATCGAAGGCGTTCAGGATAAAAACCGGACAACCGGAGATCGCGAAACTGATACTGAACTGAAAAATCCCCCGTAAGGGGATTTTTTTTATCGGATACAAGCTAAAGAGGTTAAACGGGTAACAGATCTAGTAATACTCGAGACAGGTCAGGTAAGGCATGGCCGGTCCCGTTGATTTATCATGTATTACATAAATTTCAAAGTTGACCGGATCGACATCCATCGCATACGCGTGACCTTCAAACAGGCCGATTGAGTAAATTGGAACGCTCCACTCGTAACCGGTTCCACCCTCGAGCATCGGATCGAATATTTCGATGAACCATGTCGGTGACGAGTCGTACGTATAAAGAACCGCGAGCCAGTTATGTTCCGGATACTGGTCCTGCCCCATGTATTGCTGGTTGAATTCGGCAGGCAGGTACTCGATATCCACGATTCTTGGCGATTCAAGTACCGGCCACGGCATGCTGTGGCCGAGGAACATGTCGCGAAAATTTCTTACATGGTACAGGCCCAGCGGGTCCGCGAAATCTATGCGCCAGATATCTATTTCACGCTCGTAATTGTTGACGGAGACTTCCTTCGATTCCGCCACGGCCAAGTGGCATGCAAGAGGACTGGCCTCACCTGTAACGGCATCATCAACCGCCATACCAACAAAGAAATGTTCACTCACACCGAACGGGGCCACGCCGTAATCAAGGTCGGCTTCGACCGGCAGGAACGAACGAATACCTTCACCCGGATCATTATAGGGTGCCGCGATTCTCTCAAGCGATGTGTAAGCCGGCTTGGAGTAACCTGCAGCGCTGTCCCAGAGGAATAACCCATAAACGGGATCACCCGGGGACACACCGAATCCTCCCGACACGTCGCCGGGATACTCAAGGTACGGTATCGGATCGTTAAGAGAACCGGTATACCAGCTGGCCGTATACACGCCACCGGGAACATGCATGTTCATACAGTGACGCACCTTGTACTCCCCGGAAACTGTTTCATTCGATCCCGAAATGACACAGAATCCCCCCGAATACGCAGCATCCATCCGGTACGTCGGCTGCAGGAAGCTTCCGGGTGCTCCGGGATAACCTGCAAAATCCAGCCATTCGTCAAACTCGGGATTGTATGCGATGTATTTTTCACCGCCGTCATCGTTAAACAGGACCATCGGCTCTCCAGCTTCAATGGCCCACGGCTCCTGTGGATCGGCGATAACCGTTACATCGAAATCGGGGCCCGATGGGGTCGGACCGGGAAACTCCTGTGCTTCAAACCAGTCGTCCTTCGGTCGCCAGACCGCGGGAGGGTCATCGACCGGCAGGGTAAAAATATTGTATGCGTGAAGGTCCTGGTTGATAACGCTCTGGGATAAATCCTCGACAACAAACAGCACATCGCAGCCACCGTTCACGGAAACTGCGTCACCATTTTCATTATCGATTGTAACCTGGTATGTAAGCTGCTCGTCACCGTCATTGAAAATAAATGATGTTGGATCAATTTCCTTTATTCCGTAGAACAGATCCGGTGATTCATAGTGAATCGTCGAGACGGTTTCATATCCCTGGTGATCGAAAATATCGACCGTGAGAATAGCCGAACCTCCCTGGCGTGTCAGCGAGTTGCTCTCAACAGTAACCGAAATATCGAAAGCCTCGAGAGAGTTCGCGGAGACATCGAACGCGGTTAAAGGATTGACAACCGGCCACTCATGGGGAAGAGACCAGCTCGCGTCCACCGAGTAGGCGAATGTAAATTCCTGCTGGAACTTAATATCAATCTCGTAGGTCTGGATAACCGCGTCATCTGGATCGTCGGTAGGAATAAAAAGCCTTTTGTATTCGCTGGTGTAGAAATATTTAAACGGGTGCAGGTTACCTATTATGTTCGCCTCCGTCGGGAAGGTCATATTCCCCCGAAGGTAGGTCTGCAGGCTGCTTCCCTCTTTTGACGTTTCACGATTGTAATGCGTCGTGTACCCGTCGGGATTCACAAGGTACTTCGAGGCAAGCAGGGGCTGTGGAATTTCGTTAAAATCAAGCGTTGTATGATTCGGGAAGGACTCGGTTCCCGGGAAAATCGCAATCCCCCTTACATCCCTTCCGGTCATGTCCTTGCGGGTACCGTCATATGGATGCCTGATACCGATATCCACAAGCAGTGTTCCCTGCGGAGACCATGAAAGACCATCGATGAAAACACAGTCAACACACGCCCAGATCTCAAGCATATGCAGAACGTTGTAATGAATCTGTGATGAACGGATCGGGACCATTTCCGCAGTCATGTTCACTGTGTCAATGTTGATCGTCCAGAATCCGACCTCGTAGCGGTTGCTATCGGAGGATTCCATGGTCCTGAGCTGTTGAGATTCATCACCATTGAATCCGGGAGTAACCGGGTCACCACCCGAACACCCCATGATCACCGTCGTGATAAAGACAATAATCACCAGGTGAAAAAATATATTTTTATTTACTATCATGCTCACAGGAAGCCTCCTCGGGCCTACGTCCCTCTGCGTGTCCTTCGATAAGGGCCCGTGGCGGATACGAGCGTGGAGTAGTGAAACAGTAATTTAATCACGCCCGGCAGCCAGTTTAATATCTTTTAATAAGCTGCCGGACGTGCAGAATTCAGGATTTAAAAGGCCCGAAGGCATACGGATGCCCCGGGCATCAATAGAAGAACTCGAACACCGTTGCGTAGTAATCGTCAAGCGCAGAATCCCACAGCAACACGTACACCTCGAAGTACTGATGGTCCACATCCATCGCGACCGGAGTTGTTCCGGGCGGCAGCGGATGTACGGTACTGGTGTAAATACTCCTGTCGGGAAGATTGCCGGAGTTGTCGGGATGCGGGTTGAGCGGATCGTAGAACGCCGTCCAGTAATTCGTACCATCGGTCATAAGAACCGCCAGCCAGTTGTACTGGGCGGTTGTTTCACCAATTATCGTTACGTGCTTCGTAAGCGATGGTACAACCTCGCAGTCTATAACCACCGCTCCGGGGAACTCGGCCTGGATATCCGAGTTGTCAATCGTAAGAAGCGCGGCGGGATCGAAGTTCATGAAATTGATATCGAACACCTCGATCTCGCTCTGGTATGCCGAAGTGTTCGTCTCGGTCGTGTAGAAAGCCCAGTGCAGCGGATCAAGGCCGACCGGGTCGGTATCGACGCTGCAGTTCATAATGTCGGCGTCCGGATTAATAGCCCCGGCAAGATACCCGGCATTGGACAGTGGTACATAAGTTCTGAAAGTATTCGCGCTTCCCGGGTCAATGTAGGGTGCGGCGCACGACAGTATGTGCGCCCTGTCGGGAACCGGGCCCGTGCCGTTCTCATACGTAAACAGGCCGAATATCGGATCACCGGCAACGTTACCCATTCCCGATGTGACATCCCTCAGGATTTCAAGCATCGCATCCCCGGAACCGTCATCGGTTCCAGTGTGCCAGCTGAATCCATAAATGCCGCACGGGTCGAATATATTAAGTATATGCTTAACCTGGTAGTTACCGCCAACACCCGTGGTATTCGTGGAACCTGCACCGAACCAGCCGGCGACTGTTGCATCCATGCAGGTCGGGTAATTCAGCCACGATGGCGGGAAATCGAACGGGTAACCCGCCTTGGGGTAAGTCGCATTCAGCTCCCTGTTGTATACGATATACCTCGAATCGTTGTCATCGAAGAGCATTATCTCCGGCTGACCATTGAAGAAATCGCATTCATCCTCGGGATAACTCACGACTGTCAGGTCGGGCGTGCCGTCGGAAAGTGAACTCGGTTCGATCAGAGGTGCCACAAGCGGAACATTGACGAACGAACCGTCTCCGTTTCTATCCCTCCAGAATCCCTCCACATCGGCGACCGGAAGCTTGTAGATATTATAAGCCGTAAGGTCGGGATTGACCGTAGAGTTATCGACATCCTCGACCACGATCAGAAGATCGCTGCCTCCCTCCGCCGTGACAGCATTACCCTTGGTGTTGGGAACCGTCACCTGGTACCTTGCGGTCTGGGAGTCGGGATAGGAGATCGGTCCGACACCGGTCAGGTCTATTGTGCCGAAGAACAGGTCCGGCGCCTCGACGTGTACGTGAGAGAAGTTGGTCGCATCCTGCCAGTCCTTGACATCGAACTCAAGGACCGCGTTACCACCGATCTTTGTGAGTGTATTCGACACGACGGTAGTCGAGATCTGGAACGGTTCCGGGCAGTTAGCCGTGATCGGGAAATGCGCCCAGATGTCCGTGACCGGAAGGGTTGTCGGCATCTCCCACGAGCAGTCGACCGCATAGGCGAATGTCAGCGGACCCGGTGGGAAATCGAATTCATAGCTCCGGGTAACAGCCTGGTTGTTCTGGAACACATGCTGAATCGGGTCCGTGTAGAAGTTCCGGAATCCGTTCAGGTTGGAGTCAATGAAATACTCGTCAGCACTCGCAAGCTTGCCGCGAATGTACCCGAATATTTTTGGAAACTCCACCGCATCAGATGTGAGGCGGTTCCAGAGCGTTGTATAGCCGTCGGCGTTCAGCAGCCACCGCGACGCGTAAATCTGCTGAAGCTGATGGGCAAATGGCCCCTTGTTCGACTCGAATGTTGTCGACGGGAAGATCCTTGTCCAGGGCAGAATAGCGATACCGCGAACATCACGCCCGGTGAACGTCTTGTTTGATCCAAGCGGGTGGATGAGCTGAATATCAACCTCGAGGGTATCGAATTCCGTCCAGGAAACCCCCACGATCCTCAGGTTCTGGGTTCCTGGAGGATTTTCAAGGTAACCCGTAATATTCAGGTGGAACGTTGCGTCCCTGAGAGGTTCGACTTCGATCGCCGTGTGATCGTCGTTGACATGAAAATTCCAGAGCCCCCAGAGATATCGTCCAGCGTTGTCCCCGGGATTGTCGGCCTGTCCACTGGTAAGTGGAGAAATCTCCGCGTCCGTGCCGGTCACTCCCGGCATAGTTGGTCCAGAACCCCCGCCGGAGCAACCGAGCAAGCCAATGACTATAAAAATAGCCAGGGCTGACAGTTTGCACAGACATCTAGATGGCATGTTGACCTCCATGAAATTGTATGCAGCCGGACCGTGACGGTCGACGCAAATACGTATCTGTTTTTAGAATAGGGATACGAGGTGATAGAAGGATAGCTACCAACTTTATGATAATTGGTACCATGAGTATTGTCAAGCCATTGCATTTAATCAAATAATATTCGCGCATGTCCAAACCGGATTACTCGTCCAGCCAGTCATGGGGTGGAGTTAACATATCCACCCAGCTCAGGCAGCAGTCCTCAAGGGCCAGAATCATGTTAAACGTGCCCATTTCGATAGCGGCCGCCCTGAATCCCCAGTAACCGGTCGTTATACTTGCTAGCACATTAAGATCCGCATCGAGCCTTGTTATATATCCCTCGGTTATTCCACCGAATACTTCGATCCGGCATGCCGAAGCTTCCGAACTCAGGACCTGCTTGTCTATTACAATATCCATGTGATTCGAAGGTCCCGGAAGCACACCAGTTAAAGTATCGTCAATAATACCGAGATAATTGACCTCAACAATAACACCTCCCGCCCCGTCGTTGACAAGCACATAAACCGAATGGTTCCATGGCATATACTCGATCTCATCTACGGTGCCCATGGATTCAATCGATGAAACATCGAATACCTTGCAGGGATTAAGTTCGTACTGCGGAGTCGTGTATCGCAGGATCATCCCACCGACATAAAGCCAGAGGTTATCCATATCGTCAAAGCAGATCGCGCTGATCGGCTGACCTGCGTCAATTTCCTTAAACATCTCAGCTTCAAGGCCCTGCTCGCCAAACTGAACCGTGTACAGACGCACAATTCCGTCATCCAGGTTACTGAGAGCAAGGAAGTTGTTCGCTGAAGTGTCGATCGATCTGGTTCCGCCAACACCCTCGATAAGCGCAGGTTCATTGAGAAGAGAAGGCGGCATCATGGTGTAAAGTTTATCATTGACCACGACCAGCGCATCGCCCGTCTGGAGAAAAGCAATATCGCTCGAAGTTGTGTTGGTATTGGTCTTCTCCATCGGAGAACTGACCATCAATATGTGAGTTTCATTAGTTCCGGCGCAGCTTGGCGGATCGGTTGGAATCTCAAAATCCGGTTCGCTTACAAGGATCGATATTGGTTGATCTAGAGTACTCTGAGCACTCATATCGTCTGTAACACGAAGATCGGCAAAGAACACACCTTCCTCAGTATACGCAAAGGTTGTATCTCCCTCCGTTGCGGTGAAATCAATCCAGCCGTTACCATCGCCGAAATCCCACTCCCACATGACAACTTCACCGTTCAGGTCGAAACTGTCACTTGTGAAGATCAGCGGCTGATCGATGAACGGGAATACACAGTTGACTTCACCTATCGCGTTTGGAGGCGCGTTACTTCCGGGATCGAGCACCTCGACCGTTATCAGGTCGTCAAGCGTATCCCATGCGCCTTCACTGTCGGTAACCTTAAGGTCGACCTGGAAAACGCCCAGTTCCGTATACTGCTTTGAGGCAACGATAAATGGTGAATCGTCGTATTCGCCGTCCTCGTCAAGATCCCACTGCCAGCTGACGGGCGCGCCGTCCTCGTAGTCATATGACTGTGAACCGTCAAACATGACGGTGTCGTTAAGGTAAATAAAGTTTTTATCCGCGGAAGCAACGGCGACCGGTGCCTGGTTCGAACCGGACAGAACCTGAATGTGGATTGTATCATCGAGTGTGTCACAGAGTCCCGGTGTATCGCAGACCCTCAGGTCAATGTCGTATTCCCCGGGACTTGTATAGAAGAAATCAAAAGTTGGCATGAACTGGTCAATGTACAACCCGTCACCATCAAGGTCCCACTCGTACACAACCGGTGAACCTTCCTCGGGGTCGGTTGAATCTGTCCCGTCGAAGGTTATCGGCTCGTCAACGTTAACCACGTGTTTATCGACTGTGGCAACCGCCGTAGGAGCCTCGTTGGGATCACCAGAAACGGCAATCGTCAGCGGGGTGTCAAGCGTGTCATCGGCACCGAGGTTATCGACTACTTTCAGGTCGACGTTGTAAATGCCGGGGCCCCAGAATGTGTAGTCCATTATCTCGGCAAAGCCGTCAGTATATAGCCCGTCGCCATCGAAATCCCACAGCCACTGTGTTACCTGACCGTCCGGATCCGATGATCCCGAACCATCAAAATTTACAGGTTCGCCGACATTTGCGTTCACCTTGTCGGCGACAGCGGCAGCTATCGGGGGAAGGTTGTCAGCGTCCTGGACATCGATGAGCAGTACATCATCAAGGTTGTCTCCAAATCCCTCGGAGTCCTTCACAAGGACATCGATCTCCTTAATCCCCGGCTCCGACCATGACGCAGTAATTACTTCTCCGGAATCGTCGTCGTAGGAACCGTCACCATCAAGGTCCCATTCCCAGCTTACAGGTTTGCTGTCTTCCAGGTCGTAAGAAGTGGAAGCATCCAGTGTAATTTCCTCGTCTATGTTCGGATCGTACTTGGATGCGGTCGCCTGTGCGACCGGAGGGTTATTTGCCGTCGGAGTGACCGACACAATAAGTGGCATTTCAAGCACATCGGTTAATCCGCCAAGGTCTGTGATTATTACATTGACGGGATACGTGCCGTTGGCATCGTAGGTATGCTCGACAATCGCCGTGTCGGCGTCGTCAAAAACAAGATCTCCGTCAAGATCCCATGCATATACCGACACTGTCGTGTCTTCAGCGTCGTATGAACCGGACGCATCGAATGTCACCGACTGACCGGGGGAAATACTCAGTTCCGTATGTACAACGCTGACAACCGGTGCGGTATCGACCGCTGAGTCGTAGACGGTCATGTAAGCAAGCTGGTAGTTATCGAGATCCAGGATAAGCCCGGGATTCATGAGATCGGGCTGAGTGCTGAATTCATCGTTAGCCTTGATAAGCAGCGGGTACTCACCCGGCGTCGCGGGATTATCGTTAATCAGTTCGTAATAGTACTGGTAATAGCCCTGCTCGTCCTCCCAGGCAAGGGTCATGTTGTAAGCGCCACCGAGAAGGTCCGGGCACTCAGCCTCGACCTCGCCGGCGTTCGCCTGCCAGTCCCTGACTTCCACAATGACCGTACCGGACGAGTCGTACTCATCCGATACATGGTCCGCGTATATTACTTCAACACTGTAAGGTTCCATTATGTGCTGACTTGTGGCCGGATCGAGGGGATCGACAAGGTTCGGGTCGTTCCACGACGCGTCGAGAGCAAAATCAAACTTGGCATCGGTTGGAAGAAGCGACGGGAACTGGACCGTGATATGCTCATCCGTGGTGGACATATTTTCAAAACGCCGGTCCTCGAGATCTGTATTAAACAGCACGTAGGGATTCAGGAAGGCATCGAACACCCCACCTGCGTCATAAACTGTAGTGTAACCATCTGCATTGAGCATCTGAGTTCCGATCGAGCCATCGGAGAATCCATCGAGGATGCCGATGAAGATACCGATGCCCCTCATGTCGTAGAGGTCGGTGAAATCATCCGGTATGGGATGATGGACAACGACATCGAGATCGCACGTCGCGGTTTCTTCGTTGATGGTAAGGTTAATAAAATCAAGACAGGATTCCGCCGGCACACAGTATGGGGGGCCCAGCATGAGCTTGAGGTTGAGATGGTTTTCCGTAGTACGGTTCCACTCAACGTCAATTTCATGGTTAACAGCATCGATGGAGACTGTTACATATGCCAGCAGCGTATGCCCACCTCCATCGAACGATATCGTTCTTTCTCCTGCGGGTGTCGTAATCGTTGGGTTGGAAATGCCGGAAGGATCCGGTTCTGCAGGATTGTTACCACCCTGACAACCCATGATCACGAGAATAAAGACAGAAAAAAGCAATACAATAATATGGTTGCGCATGCTCATACTGCGCACCTCCGTTGTTTTGTGCGAACGATTTATTTTACTCTATTAAAGGCGGTCTGCGCAATGCACTCAAAATGGAATAATTTTATTAAATTTTATTAATCCCCGTGAATGATATACACAGTCAAATTTTCTCAAAGTCATACCCCCTGTAGATTGACATCATTTACATCACTCGTATACTTCCAGCCAGCGGGTTACCCCAACCGGAAAGCTGGTACTTACATGCTGGACATAAAGATCCTTCTGAAAAAACCCAATCGAGCCCTTAACAGACTTATCGCACGTGATCCCGGTATTTCGATCGATCACATAAGAGAACTCGATCAGAAACGACGCGAGCTTATCGGACGTGTCGAATCGATGAAGTCCGAGCAGAACAGGGCCAACAAAGAGATCGGCGCCCGACGCAAGGCGGGCGAGGATGTAAGCGACCTGTTCGAAAAAATGAAGCAGATATCGGGTGATATCAAGGCCCTCGACAAAGATCTTCAGGATATCGAGGAGGAATTGAACGAAGCAATCGAGGTGCTGCCCAATATCCCACTGCCGGATGTCCCCGTGGCACAGGATAAGTCGGGAAACGTCGAGGTCAGGCGATCCGGTGAATTCAACACGCCCGATAAGTGGGATTTTGAGTTTAAAAACCACATCGATGTTGCGGAAGGCCTTTCGGTACGCGGCGGTCTTGACTTTCCATCCGCTGCCAGAATGACGGGAAGCAACTGGCCCATGTACAGGGGCGGACTTGCCCGCCTTGAATGGGCACTGGTGATGTTTTTTATCGACCGTGCAGTCGAGGACGGAAGAGAGCTCATCATTCCTCCATACTGCGTGAACTCGGACAGCATGTTCGCGTCCGGGCAGTTTCCGAAGTTCAGGGACCAGGCGTATGAGTGCAGCGACGATGATCTCGTGCTGATACCAACAAGCGAGGTTCCCCTCCTGAATATGTACAGGGGGGAGATTCTTTCACACGAAATGCTTCCGTTAAGACTTGCAAGCTTCACGCCATGCTTCAGACGCGAGGCGGGAACCTATGGCACCGAGGAGCGCGGCCTTATAAGAATTCACCAGTTTCACAAGGTTGAAATTTTCTCCTACACCGAACCGCAGGACAGCCCGGCGGAAATGGAACGAATGGTCAGCTACGCGGAATCTGTCGTAGACGCGCTTGGCCTGCCATACCGGACCGTCATGCTCGCAACGGGCGACCTCGCACAGCAGGCTGCAAGCACGATCGACATCGAGGCATGGCTTCCGGGCCAGAACGCATCCAGTGAAGTTTCGAGTGTCTCGAACTGCACGGATTACCAGGCAAGACGGGCGAACATCAGGTATCGGGCGGCTGACAGTAAAAAGCCGCAGTTCCTTCACACGCTTAACGGGAGCGCCCTGGCAACAAGCAGGATCATGGTGTCGCTCATAGAGCATTACCAGCGTAGTGACGGCGGGCTTGATGTACCCGAGGTTCTTCAGCCCTACATGAATGGATTGAAGCACATCGCACCAAAATCCACTTAAATCCATCACTGACACTGCAGTTCAGCGTAATCCGGTCGAAAAAAATAATGGATGGAAATTCGACCCTTCCAGGATTATTCCAATGCCCTTATGCCGATGCCTGCCCTTCCGGTACAGGAACCTTCCGGCAATTCTCAACCAACCGAAAATGTGGCACCCGGCCAGTCATTCCGGAACCTTCTCGAAGACCAGATCAACCGGACCGAGCCACGAAACGATATCTTCAGCCTTTCGTCAGGAATTTCATCCGGTCCGGAATCTTCAACGGGCATGTTACCTTCGTTAAACAGCTACCCTGCCGGTCCGTTTCATTCTGCTCCGGGGCTGCTGTCTTCCGGAGAGGATGCACAGGATGAGCTTATGGCGATGTGTCGTGAGTTGGAAGGGTTTTTCCTGGGACTTCTTTTGAAGAACATGGGTGGAAGCTCAACAGGCGGAGGGATTTTTTCAAGTTCCTGGGAAAGTTCTGTGTACCAGGACATGTTCTACTCGGAACTCGGAAATTTAATCGGCACGCAATCCCGTGGATTTGGAATAGCTGAGCTTCTTTACGGCGACATTATTATGAAGATCGGAAATCAGTCAGAAGAGCTGGCATGATTCACAATTAAAAGAACCGCTTCATTGGTATAAAGGTGAAAGGAAAGGAAGAGGACTGAAATGGGAATCAAGAATTGCTCTCAGTGCGGTAAGGTTTTTCACGGATCGAATTCGAATCTCTGTCCGGAATGTGCTGAAAAGGATGAAGAAAATTTCCTGAAGGTAAGAAATTTCATCAAGGACAACCCCAAGGTATCGGTTGAAGTAGTTGTTGAGGCAACAGGCGTATCCGAGGAACGGATAAGAGATTACCTTCAGCGTGGGCGTCTTGATATTGCAAATCTTTCGGGGCCTGCTCTTGAATGCCAGAGATGCGGGAAACCCATATACAATGGCAAGTATTGTGTCGTATGCCAGGCCGAGATATCCAACACATTCAAAAAAAGCGGAACTGACAGCAGCCAGGATAAATCTGCAAAAGTTGGATCGTTCACTTCACGTTATCGCGACAGGGATTCATAACTTGCGTTTACCGTTAACTGAAGTTAATATTCAATCTGAAATTTATTCAATATTTCGCTAAAGTCGGCCTTAAAGTCACCGATAATAAACCTGAAGGCCGCACCTTCTGATTTTTTGGATTGCGGCTGGAGGCGAAAAAATGCGTATATCAGAAATTATCGCAAGCCTGATTCCCAAGGTCCGTCCGATTGGCCCCTCACGTGGTGTAACGGGGACCGAAGCCACAGGCAAAATTCATTCGAGGCCCGATCAGGTGCAGTTATCCGGTGAGAGTCAGCTTCTCTCACGTCTTGCAGGTGAACTGAAGGCCATGCCGGAGGTCGACGAAGCGAAGGTAGCCGAACTCAGGGCTAAAATCGAAGCCGGTGAGTATGAGGTCCCGGCCCATGATATTGCTGCCAAGATACTCGGTGTCGACGCAGACTGAACTTAAAATTAATAAAGCAATTGCTCTCCCCTTCAACGGGGAGTTTTTTTACCTTAATCCCAAACAAATTTCTCTAAAGACCTGAACTCCGGTCGCAATATGTCGAAATCATTATTAGAAGCCAGAAAGAAATCTGAGGTAATTACTCATATGCTCGAATTTTTAACCGGAGTTGCGGAATATCTCGAGGCGTTGATCGATGCCAACCATGACCTCCTTTACAGGCTGGTTGAGTATCAGAAGGTCCTCGTGGCCGGAGAGACCGACGAGATCGAACATGCGACACCGGGTGTCGACCGTCTCGCCGGTAAGATCAGGATTATAGACGAAGAGCGAAGGGTGTTCGTGGATAATTATTTCCGGGAAAAGGGCTTGACGGGTCCGAGGAATTTCTCGGCGATCTCGGAGAAGGTTATGGAGATCGGGGTTACCGACGAGGAATCCATCGCGTTTGAACGTGCGAAGACTGCACGAATGAAGCTGATCGAGGTGCTTGCCGAGGTGGACGCACAGAACTCACTCAACATAACTTTGATCGGCCAGGGAATGACTTTTGCCGAGGCGAGCCTTCGCGCACTCCTCGGTTTCGATAACAGGCCTGAAAGTTACGGTCCCGCGTCTGATGATGAGGATGAAGGCCCTTCTCTTCTGGACGCGCAGGCTTAGGGAACTTTCCGACCGGTGCTGGTACACGGTCCTGTGGTGGAACATGAAATCAGGGAGGACTTAGTTAGTGCCTACTACTTTACTCGGACTGGAGATTGCCAGACGTGCTATGGCAATGTCGCAGTTAAATCTCCAGGTAATCGCACACAACATAGCCAATGCGGGAACACCCGGTTACTCAAGACAGCGAGCCGAACTTGTAACCGCCCCTCCCCTTGTATACCCATCGATGTCCCGTCCGGGGTATCCACAGCAGATCGGGACAGGTGTGGATACAAATGCGGTTCGCCGCATCAGGGACGAGTTCCTTGACGAGATTATCAGGCAGCAGACAGGAGCGCAGGGCCGGAACACGGTTATTGAAACCGCGCTTCAGGACGTTGAGCTGATCTTCAACGAACCCGGTGATTCCACGCTGGGGACCATCCTTGATGATTTCTTCGCCGCATGGCAGGATCTTGCAAACGATCCGGAACTTGTAAGCACGAGGGCCAACCTCAGGGAAGCGGCAATCAGTCTTTCGACTGAATTCAACCGTTTATCGGATGCCTTTACAACAAGAATGGCAAACGCCGAAACCCAGCTGCGCCTTAATATTCAGAAGGTCAATACTCTGGTTCACCAGATTGCAGATATCAATATTCAGGTTTCACAGATAAAGGGCCTTGGAGAAAACCCAAACGACCTGATGGATCTTCGGGATTTACTGGTTGAGGAACTATCAGACATTATCCCAATAAACACCATTGAGCAGGCCGACGGTTCGATGAGTGTCCTGATAGGTGGATTAAGAATCGTTGAGCTGGACAAGGTACAGGAACTAAAACTTGACATTAATCCCAACAATCCCGATGAACTCGCAATCAAACTCGATAACAACCTTTATCCCGAACTGAACGGTCAGGGAAAACTCGCAGGCTACCTCGAGGTCAGAACAGAACTTATCCCCTTCTTCGATGAAAGGGTGAATAAACTCGCCACATCCATTATGAACCGTGTCAACGTCCTGCATCGTAGCGGATTCGGACTTGATGGCATCGCAAACAGATCATTTTTCGTGGATTACAGAACTGCCGAGATGACAGGCTCGATCGCCCTGCCGAGTACTACCACCCTTGACACAACCATTGATGAACTTGGAATCAGCGCCGGTGAATTCTATATCGAGGATACAAGGATCATCATTACCGCGGATGATGTCGCACCCGGTGAAGCGATCACACTCGGGGACCTGCTGGACAGGATCACCGATGCACAGCCGTTTTTAAGGGCGGAACTTTACACGAATGTGGGTGGCGTATCGTTCATAAGGCTGGCGCAGTACAATCCCGCTGAAAAGGACACCGAGATATCGGTATTCAAGGGAAATACGAATTTCTTCGATGTAGTCGGTCTGACTGGTGCGACAACCGAGTTCCTTGAATCCAATGATATTTACACGAGCGGTGGAGACACGATCAGGATCAACCCGGCTATCCTCGATGATCTCGACATTATCGCTGCCGCCGGTGACGATGGCAGTGGATATTTTCCCGGTCCCGGCAATAACGATAACGCCATAGGTATAGCATCGCTGCATTCCCTTAATACCGCTCTTCTCGGAACAACATTTAACGATTACTACGTTTCATCCATCTCCGAACTTGGAAGCCAGTCACAGTCGGCAATGAGGCTGGTTACCAACCAGGGAATACTCCTTGAACAGCTTTATACGCAGCGTGAATCGGTTCGCGGCGTTAACCTCGACGAGGAAGCGACGAACATGATCACCTACCAGCGTATTTACGAGGGAGCTGCAAGAGTTACAGCCGTTGTCGACAGCATGCTGGACACGCTAATCAACAGGATGGCGGCATGACAGATATCCTCTATGGATGGAGGAGGCTTATAAATGCGGATAACTCACAATATACTGATAAACAACTTCCTTAGAAATCTCAATTCGATATCGCAGAGAATCGAACGCACGCAACTGCAGCTTGCGACAGGCTTGAAATACAACAGGCCTGGTGACGGACCGCTCGAGGTCGGGCAGTCGATCGGGCTTGATTCCAGCGATTCTAAAATTTCGCAGTACCTGAAAAATGTCGACGACGGTCAGAGCCGGGTGGGTTTCATCGATACGATCCTCCAGTCGGTTATCGGTGACATGGGACGTGCAAGGGATCTGGCGACCGACGGCGCCAACGACAACCTTAACCTCAGTGACAGGCAGGCCATCGGGCAGGAGATCAACCTGATCCTGGAAAGTACATTCTCCAACTCGAACTCCCGGTTCAGGGACAGGTACACATTCGCCGGATGGCAGACTCTAAACATGCCTTTCGAGGCGGAATACAACGAACGAACAGGATTTATCGAGGATATACTCTACAGGGGCAACCGCGGAAAGATTAACAGGCTCGTCGGTGACAATGATGAACTTGCGGTAAACGTGTCCGGAGACCTCCTTTTCCTCGAAGACACATACACGCTTACGGGAAGAGAGCTTCCTACCAACAAACCTCTTGGATTTTCGGGAGTGATCACAGTCAATGGATTTAATTTCACCCTCGATCCGGACTGGGAGCTTGAGGACCTCGCGCTTGCGCTCAACTCGCAGGTCGACAAAACCTCGGTTTTTGCAAGGGTGAGTGACGGAAGGCTGCTTCTGGAATCGGCAAAAGCTGTTGGGAAATTCACGCTTTCGGATAACCAGCAGGGACGCATCATCGAGGACTTAGGGCTCGATCTGTCCGGCCCGTTCAATATCGGAACCGAACCACCCGACCTTGTCACTTCACCTATAGTTGACAGCACACCTGCCATTTTCACAGGTGCCGGTCCTGTCGCGAACCTTACCTATGACGAAACCAATAACGTCATGAATATCTTTCTCGGTGCGGATGCGAATGATGGGGTCTCAAAGGCCGCGAATATAATAATTACACCCGGCACATATGCATCCGTGGCAGACCTTATCAACGAGATTCAGGCAAGGATCGACGAGGCGTTTGGTAAAGACAAAATCGTCATTTCGGATGCCGGCGGCGGTGTATTACAGCTTGAAACGGTAGCCACAGGTGATGAAATAGGTGTCGGAGATCTTGTAATAGGCGGTCCGTTCAACGGTCTTGACGACACGGCATCGGATTCCGCAGACCTCAACCTGGTGGCCGTAGTAGGTAATGCCCCGCCAACTAATGCGACAACCGCCGGAACTGACGGCAACGACAAGATCATTATCGATCTTGGCCCTCTGACAAGTAAAACCGGTGAGGATGAGCTTCCGCAGGTTATCGATCTGAGAGCGGGAGTGATAACCAACAATGACGAACTTCTGGAGGAGATCAAGTACCAGATTTTCCAGAATGACATTCTCCGCGGTGCGGTTGATGTCAGTTATTATAACGGTAGGCTCAAATTTGAAACAGTAAAACAGGGCGAGGACATACCCTCAACGGATTTTGTAATCTCGGAAGGCGCCACAAATACGCTGTCGGACCTGTACATACAGGAAACTCTGACACCCGCATATTTCGAGGGGACCAACCCTATTCCCCCCGCGTTTATTGTCGTGACTGGACTTAACGACCGAATCACTATCGATCTCGGACCGAGTGTGAGCCTCGATGGAACCGACCCTGAACCGGTCGAGATAATCATCGATCCGGGTGTATACAGCAACCCGATTGATGTTCTTAACGAGATTGCAGCCAAGATACAGGCTGAACCGACACTTAACGGTGCAATATCTGTTAGCTTCGGATCGCTTGGAAACAACCTGAGACTGACAAGTGTAAACACCGGATCGGATGTCCGCGGAAGGGACATTAACGTCTTCGGCCCCCTCGCCTCGACTCTGGGATGGGGACCCGGCGACGCGACTCCGGGTGGTGGCACTGTAAACGGACGCGGAACCGAAACGTTACCGTCCAATGTTTTCAGCACGCTGATCTCCATAAGGGAAGACCTAATGGGAACCGTCGGGCTCGAGACGAAGTTCCTCAATATTTTCGATAAGAACCAGCAACTTACAGACCTTCTCGAAGGTGACATGGTAACCGTAACATATGACGCGGGCTCCTTCTCTTTCAGGGTCCTTGCAACCGATACAATGGAGGATTTCATAAACAACCTCCAGTCCATTTTCGACTCACGCGCAGAAGTCTCCCTCTCGACCGATGGTCGAATCGTACTAACCAACCAGGAGACATTCCCGATACAGGACGTCACCATTACCGCCGCGAATCCCTCCGGATCTCCCAAACCGATTTTCAACGATCTGTTCGACGAGATGCCCGAAAATATCCCGGGCCTTACTGCTACAAGCTCGGACATAATACTCGACCTTCAGCGTTACAAGCGCCTCGGGAACGAAGACCTGGTTGCTATCGACAAGGACTACAACAACGTTCTGAAATATGAGGCGATTGTCGGCGCACGGGCCAACAGGCTTACGGGGGTCACTAACCTCTTCGAGGCTGAAAGTACAAACGTCAAGGAACTGAACAACGCTATTATGGCTGCCAATTATCCCGAAGTCCTGACGTTCCTCAGCCAGCAGGAACTTGTTCTTCAGAGTGCGCTTGGAGTCGGGGCACGTGTGCTTACTCCCAGCCTGCTTGAATACCTGTCATAAACCGAACAGACCCGGAAGTTCATCCATTCGATTTATAATCGCGTCAGCGTCGGCAAGTTCCCTCCTGCTGCCGTATCCCCATGTAACACCCACGGCCTTTACCCCTGCTGCATGTGCTGACTGAATATCGCCTGCCCTGTCCCCAACATACACAACCCGGTCCGCTCCGCCCATTTCAACCGCCCATACTTCCAGCATGTCAGCCTTATTCTGTAAAAAATTGTCGCCCAGATGACTCAGTCTGCCGAAGAATCTTCTCAGATCGCACCCGTCGAGAACCGAGTCGAAATAAACCTTCGACGCATTCGACAGCATCCCGAGCTCGAAACCATTGCTCTTAAGAACTTCAAGGTTGGCGTGAACGCCATCGAACGTCCTGCCCTGCCCCGCTTCAAGACGTCGTCGCTCGGCATCTCCCACATGCCTGTGCAGAACCTCCCACTGGCTCTTAAATTCCTTTGGAAGACATTGCGGGTAGAACTCGTAGGAAGGCAGCCCGATAAGCGATTTCACGAACTCCCAGTCTGGTATCGGACCCGTAGTGCCCATTTCCTTCCAGAAACCCTCGAAACCCTCGTAAAGGGCATCGTACGACGCCGAGAACGAGTTAAAGAGGGTTCCGTCCATGTCAAATCCGATCAGTGTTATTCCCTTGAATTTCATAATATGAGTCAGGATTGTAACAGCATCCCGGGAACGATACAAAAAAACCGGGACCAGGCCCGGCGGAATGATCATCCGCTGTATTAGCTAAAGGTTGTCGAGCATTCTCTTCACCTTATCTGCAAAGGTCATTGCGCCACCCGACCTGTATGCCATCGCAAGCTCCGCTGCAACCTTGTGGGGAAAGACGGTTGTTGATTTTCCGGCTTTTGAGACAATCAGTCCGCTTGTCTGCTCCTCCGGAACATAGATCCACTTACCACCGTAAGCCCTCTTGAGCACCTCTCCCAGGTAGTTACCGGCAAGGTAGACAAAGACCCTGCGTTCGCCCATTTCCTTCATCTCAGTGATCTTCTCGCTCAGCGATTTCAGGTAATGGTCGAGGAACCGCAGACTGTCGATCGAGAAATCAAGCTCGATTCCGAGGTCGGACCGGATCAGCTCGATGAATTTCGTTGTCTCGCTTGCGATAGAATCGGCAAGCTCCTCGTCCGACGGCGCGTCCTCCCCGGGTATTACCGCGCCTGGAGATGTCGGCAGCAGCTTGAACTCGCCTGTCCTGGGTTTGCGAAAACCATCTGCGTCATTAAGCTCATCCGATTCGCCAATTCCGTGTACAACCTCGTTCCAGAACTCCGCGAAATGCGACTGTTCAAGCTCCCCGAATGCCTTACGGACGCGCGCGAAAGGGCTTACTGTCAGTTCCCTCGCGCCAAGCCCATGAAGACCCGGGCCCGCGAACGCGTCGGCTGTCTCCCATCGCCCGCCAAATTCCCTCAGCAGAACCTCACCCAGATAGCTCCCGAGAAGAAATATCGTAGCCTCGCGGTCATCCGGGGCAAGCGACTGGACCAGTTCCGGCATTATCCTGTCGAGGACCATCAGCGATGGCGGGCTGAAGTCCAGTTCGATGCCCGACATACTCCTGATCCATTCCACCGCGTTGTCAGCGGTGGCGGATATCTCGTCGGTCAGTTCCTGTGGTGATGGTTCCGATTCCGGTATTTCAAACGCCATAAGGTTATCCTCTCATTTCCCCGTACACCCCGTCTGCTTCCTTTTAAGTGTTTGATTTAGGACCAATCCCGTCGATCAGCACCGGGAATTCTATCAACTGCCCCTCTATATTTCAATTCCGGTAATTTAGGCGTCATGCAGAGGTTGGGATATTTTGTTAACCGTCGAGTTTTTTTGAGATCTCGATCAGTTCCTCGATCCGTGGTTTTTCACCACGCATCGATTCCAGTTTCTTATCAAGTCCCTTCCTCCTGACGTCCTGCCTTGACGAATAGCGTTTCCATAGCGCTTCTGCAACCGCCCCTGTCGCACCCGCCCCCTGCCACATCTCAGCGAGCGCACTCACGAACGCCCTCTGGCTGACACCTGTCGCGGACCGTGGTTTTCTCACCGGACCGAATCTCGCCCCCGCTGTTCCAATCGCGAGTATGCCTATCAGCCCGAACCAGATTATCGCACGTCCGAGCGGTGTCTTCGCCGCATCCTCCAGTGACCGTGTCTGCACGAATCCAAGATGGTATTCATCGAACAGAACACGCCCCACCCCGCCGCTTCTCTCGCCCGCCAGCATACTCAGTGCCGCGACAGCGTTATCGGCCTCCTGGATAAGCATGTTTCCGAAGATGTATGGGTCCGCGACCATCCACACATGCCCGTCTCCATACTCCGTGCTGGATATCACAATCCCATAACCGTCGCGGATCGCGAAAAGCCTCCTGCCCTGCGCCTCGTCAAGCTCAACAAATCGATAGACAACCGGATTGACAAGACCCCGCTTTAGGTAGGAATGGATCGACGAGATCCATCCAAGGCCCCAGTTCTGCGTCGTACCGACTGTCAGGTAATGGGTGTTCGGCGAGCCTCCCTGTGCTCCTCCAAGGGGGGTAATCTCACGCTGGACTCCCACGAGATCGAAGTAGTCCGCGTAAACCGCGATAAGCGAATCACCGGAAACCTCCCCGACCGGGTCCATCAGGATATCTTCCATCTCGGGCGGGTTATCGATCAGCACAAGCGTTCCGCCTCTGTACACCCAGTGATCGATGAAAGCAAGCTCGTCCTCGTCGACCGGAACCTCACCCGACACATGCCAGATGATCCCGGTTCCGTCATCCGGCATCTCCTCCTCGATAAGAGGCTTCCTGTGCCGGACAACGTCAAAGCCGGTCGATTCGAGAAGCCTGTACAGGAGTTCCGCACCGTCGAAATCCGCTGAATACGTACTTCCGACAGGATATCCCCCGACAGGACGTCCGCCACCGGATGTACTGAACAGAATGTTGACAACGAAGATTATCGCCACCACCAGAAGCGATCCGAAAATGATCCTTGCGATTCTCGCTGCCTTAATATTCATGACAATCAGTACCAGGGCACGTATGTCGAGAGAATAATACTGTCATTGAGCCTTGTTAAAAGAAGAAATCCACGATCCCAGTCAGTGCGTGCGGCCATGGAATGCACCGCGTCACTTTCTATGTACTCATCATAAAAGAACATCCCTGCCAGTTCGGATTCGTCAAGCGCGATCGAAAAAGGTGCGCTCAGGTCGTAACCATCGGTATCGACCGTGCGGACACCTATCCCTGCCGGATTATTATCCGGATCGGCCTGGAACGCCACGATCAGAAGAAGAATATCCAGTTCAGGTTCGGTGACCATGTAATGCGCAATCGCAATCGGCACAAGTTCACCGTACGGGGGAGGCTGGGGATCCGGAAAAGTGTAGACCGCCGTCACCCTCCCGTTCGGGTGCAGAATTCCCGTACAGCTTTCCGGCGAGATATCCGGGATGGTTATGTCCGAACCGGAGAAGTCGAGGTGCCATGTATCTGGGATTATCCCCTCCGTTCCAATTATGCTCCATGACATCTCGACCGCCTGCTCGGAACTGGTGATGATATCGAATTCCGATTCCTGCAGTCTTGCCTCGAGCTGAAGTTTCGCGTCGAGGTCGGAAAAGGAATGCTCCTCACCGGTTCCTCCGCAGGAGGAAATCAACAGAAGAACGAGAGGGCATACGAGCATTACGCATATCGGGAATTTCCCCATGCCCCCATTTTAATGAAAAAAAAATGTTACTTCACCTTAAATATAATGAACTTTCATGTGTTTCCCGATTCTATTAGAATGGCGATGTGGTAAATTAGGTATTCAATAAGGATCGAAGGGATCACAAATGCTGAAAAAAATACTGCCATTTCTGGTACTGATTTTTCTTGCGGGAGTTACGGCTTACGCCGACGAGGACGATCTCAACGCCCTCGATTACCTTCCGGAAGATAATTTCACAAGCGGATGGGAAGCGACCGGTAACGAAATGCTCCTTCATCCCGAGGAAACAGTTTACATTCTTGATGATGCTGCATTCCTTGCGATGGAATTCGACCTTGTATGGTACGCTACCGAGACGTACTCGAATTTCGTTGATGAACTGACGATAGAAATATTTGAATTCCCGACGACCGGCGATGCATACGGTTTTTACTCTCTCTCTCCGGTTCCATATATCGAACCTGATCAGGAAACCGGTATCGTGGTTGAACCTTACGGACTCCCCCCCGCCCCGAAGATCGATACCATCCGAGTGGTGGAAAACGAGTTCCTTGAAGGTTACAAGGACAGGTTCTACTTCCGCGTACACCAGGAGGAAGTTCCGGATAGCCTTCTCCAGGTCGGACTGCACATGCTGGCAAACCTGCCCGGGTATGCCACGCCATCGGAGATGATCGGGATCCTCCCGGCTAACGAAAGGGTGATGGGTTCCGAACGTTATATTCGCGGCATGGTCGGACTTGACCTTCTGATGCAGTGGCACGGGGAGGACTATCTCGGTTTCGAGGAGTATGATGTCAGGGCCGTTGGTGCCGAATACCGTCTTGGCAGCGGGGAATACTACCTCTACGTCATGGCCGAGTACGAGGACACTGAAACGGCCGAAGGTGCGCTTCTGGACCTTGTCGAATACTTTGAATACTGGAACTGGGACACTGTAATACTTCCACCGATGGATAGCGGACCGCACCCAAGGGGTTACAGTAATGAAAAATTTGCCGCATTCTGGCAGAATGACAATTTCATCCACCTGGTCTGGGATGTTACAGATGTCTCACACCTTCGAACGGCGGTCGGGCAACACGATTGATAAGTAACACGAAAGAAAATGGTTACAGGAGAATACAATGCATTTTCACAAAATGTCCTTAATTGTTTCAGTTCTGGCAGTTCTATTGACAATCCAGGGAATGGCACCGAAGGCCATTGCACAGGACTATGACATTACCTCCCGTGCGGAAGCACTCAAGGCTACCACCGAGCGACTCAGAGGCCTTGAATTTATAAATGACCTGCCCGTTGAACTTGTAACAAGCGAGGAAATCGCCGAGATTATCCAGGGACTCCTGGATGAGGAACTGGACGAGGATAAGGACCGGATGTACACGGAGATGTACGCAATGCTCGGTCTGATGGACCCAGAGGCAAGTATGCGGGACGCATACCAGCAGATGATCGAGGAACAGGTGGCGGGTCTTTACGACCAGTACGAAAAGAAGTTTTACGTGGTCGATGTCGATATGTCCGAAATGCTTGGAAGCATGCTCGGTGGTTCAGACAGCCCGCTTTCGAGTTTCCTGTCCGGATTTCTGCAGGGAATGAATCCCGATTTCGATTCCATGATGACCGACACGATCATCATTCACGAGATGACTCACGCACTGGACGATCAGCATTTCGATCTCGAGGGCACGCTGGAAGAATTCACGGAGGGCGATTCCGACGACGCGATGCTCGCTTTCCAGAGCCTTGTCGAGGGTACGGCAACCTACACAATGAACGCCCACATGTACCAGGGCATCGGAATGGACTCATCTGCGATGAGCGGCATGGTCGACCTGAACATGAGCCTCAGCGAGAGCATGATGGACTACGATCCATTCCTGGAACGAATGCTTCTCTCCCCCTATCTCAGGGGAGAGGTTTTTGTTAATAACCTGATTTCCAGGGATGGACTTGAGGGAATCGACGCAGCATACCTTGATCCCCCGCAGAGCATGGAACAGATTCTTCACCCCGAGAGGTACTTTGCACCCAGGGATGAACCATCGCAGACTGCCGATCCGGATTTGTCATCCGTTCTGACCGGATGGGAACACGAGGCGACCAACACTCTCGGTGAATTACTGATCGAACTGATGTTCGAGCTTAATTCCGAAAATAAAGCACAGGCAACAATAATTGCGGATGGTTGGGACTATGATGTTGTAACCACGTGGAGAGCTCCCGACGATAATCTCGCGATAGCGATGGTTTCCGTATGGGACAGCGAAACAGAGGCGAGAGAGTTTTTTGATGCGTACTTCGGCCTTCTGGAGGCAAAGCACCCATCGGGAACATGGGAAGCACAGCAGCCTGATTACGGGCTTTACACCGGAGCCGGACTTGCCGCAGCATTACGGCATGAAGGTCGCGTGGTAGTTGTTGTTGAAGGCGTCCCGGAAGCCATGGTAGATACCTGTCTTGATACAGCCTGGCCGTTAAATGTCACATATCGATAATTTTCTGTATAATTATCAGTGAAGAAATACCTTTCGGAGGAACAGATGCTGGTAAAAGACCTGCTTGAGCCGGAAATGGTGACGGTTCTACCGACCGACACCATCAGCGAGGCATGGACTGCCATGAAGACTGCCCGCACCACGGGCGCGGTTGTTGTGACCGAGGATGGGAGAATAGTTGGATTTCTCACCGATGGTGATCTGATCCAGGCATGTATGCCATCCGAAACGGATCTCACCATCTACGACGAAATAATGGAGAACATGGAACTCCCTGACCCATTTATTCGAAATCTCCGCTCAGTGAGAGTTGAACATGCCATGATTGCGTCCGAGCAGGTCATGGAAATCATAACCATCAATCACAACGAACCGGTTCTGAAAGCACTGGCGCTGATGTTCCAGCATCACCTCAGGAGAATTCCGGTCCTCGACGAAAACAACCTGATCGGCACAATCAGCAGATCGCAGGTGCTTTCATATCTTCTGGTGACACAACCCCTGGGGAAAATCATACAAACGAAATGAAGTCATAAGACTGAGATAAGAAACTGCCAACGTGGCAGTTTTTTTTATTTTAGGTTTCCCGGATCGAGTACTAAACGGTAATGGGGATTGTAAAGTTTGCGAAATGCTTCGGAATGATGCATCGCGGGCCAGTCAGTTTTTTCTGCAAGAAGTGTAAGATCATGGTACTCATCCGGGCTGAATGTTTTTATTACTGCGCGAGATAATTCCGGCAGAGTACCCCAGCACCGAATAAACTGATCGTGAAGTTCGCCCCGGGAATATTTAAAGCCACCGGGAAATGCCTCGGCCGTTCGCATGAATTCAGAATTAATACCTGTGGGATTCATCCCGTTTCTTTTTGCCCTTGCCAGGTTGATCCTGTAAATAACCGGGGTGACACCATCAATATACGCATCTTCGAGGAGTGGAAGATTATCGTCGGGTGATATTTCAGCCCATTCCCGATCAAACCATGCCACTGCCTTCGCATAGTCCGTCACCGCATGATCCGCACCATGGAAAGCGTGATACAGGAACTTGTAAAGATCCCGCAATTCGACGGACGGGTATCTCTCGAGAAGATTAGAGATAAAAATGGATGTCTGTTTTGTTAAATTCTCAAGCATTCGATGCAAATAACAAAGCACCAGTTACTGCCTGGTGCCGGTGTTTTTTCAATTTATGGAGAATAACTAAAATCTCCTTCTTCTCTCAGGTTGACCGGGCTTTGTTTTCCTCTTGTCACGCCTTGCGGCACCACCGGTATCGAATCCGACAGATGAGAAGTCCTGTCTTGTTATAACTTCTTCCTTTTCGGCAGCGCGTTTCTTTTCCTTGGCAGCATCTGCGAGAAGCGATTCAAGAAGATCGTCCGGGTCGTTTGCCAGCTCGACACCGATATTCTCATCGATGATCCCCTGTTCGATCATCGTCGCAATGTTATGCTCGAGGGTTATCATGCCCTGCTTGCGGCCCGACTGTATAACATGATCTATCTGGTGTACCTTCTGCTCACGGATGAGGTTACGAATCGAGTTGGTCATAAGCATGATCTCGAATATCGCAACTCGTCCCTCACGATCCTTTCTCCTGACAAGGACCTGCGAGATAACGGCGCGTAAACTCAATGCAAGCTGCGTACGAATCTGGGACTGCTGGTTCGCGGGGAAAATATCGATGATACGGTCAACAGTATCGGCAGCACCCGATGTATGCAGGGTGGCAAAGACAAGATGGCCGGTCTCTGCAGCCATCAGAGCCATTGCGGTGGTTTCAAGGTCACGCATCTCGCCGACCAGAATCACGTCGGGGTCCTGCCTGAGAGCTTCCCTGATACCGTCGAGGAAGCTGATTACGTCCCTTCCAACTTCACGCTGGTTGACAAGACAGTTGATGTTACGATGCTTGTACTCGATCGGATCTTCCAGCGTGAGGATATGCACGTTCCTGTTGTGGTTGATCCAGTCGAGCATCGTTGCAAGCGTCGTGGTTTTTCCCGAACCGGTAGGCCCAACGACAAGCACGAGTCCGCGGGGGAACTTCGATATGGTGCGTACAATCTCCGGAAGGCCAAGCTGCTCGAAACTCGGAAGCACCTCGGGAATCAGCCTGAATACAGCTCCCCACTTATTGCTCTGAGTAAAGAAACTGACACGAAGACGACCAACATCCGGGATGACGTGTGCGAAGTCCGAGCACTGACGCTGTTCAAACTGGTTGGTCTCGTACTCCCCGAAAAGATAATCCCGTGTACGTTCCATGAACGCGTGATCGACCGGCGGGCCATCTTCGTACATGAAAAGTTTACCGTGAATCCTGAAGTACGGTTTGGTGCCTTCCTGCAGATGAAGGTCACTTGCTCCTTCTGCGACCATATAACTGAATAAATCAATTAATTCCTGCATTAGCAGAATGCCTCCGGAAATCTATCCGGTAATCAGATAGTTACGTACCTTAACTTCGCTCAGATTATAACACAATTGAAGTAAATGGCATGTTAATTTTTCCCCATGTAGCCGCGGGGCTGAACTACTTTGGCGGGGGGAATAAAAGGCTTGTGATCCTTCATATGGCTTATTACCGTCTGGATGCGGACAACAGTTTCAATGGGATTAAACGGGAACCGTAAAATCTCGTGGGCCCCGTTTTTAATAAGGAGTTCGCTGTCCGGAAGCTTGTCATCGGTGCAGATCACCACTATCGGGATTTTCGGAAGCCTGGAATCGGTTTCAACTTTCTCAATGAAATCTGAAATTTTAACAAGCGAGAACCCGCACTCGATCAGTATGCAGTCCACCCGGTCCTCGTTGAGAATGTCCATTGCCCTTGCCAGGTTCCTTACCGGTATCATTCTGTAATGCGGTTTCTGAGGGTGTTTTTTTAGCGCTTCCCTCAGATGTCCCGCGATTGAGAGATCCTGCTGAATAATCAGTATCCGGTCGGTGTGTTCCTTGATCGCGTCTTCACGGTAATCAATATGGTCAAGATTTACTATCGCTTCCCTTTCACTGTAATAAATCGGGATTTCCGGAACCAGTCCGCTCATTTTGAGCGTACGACGTACGTTCGGCCTTGGCTCGGCAATACCAAGGGTGGCATTCCTTTTCTTTACCGCTTCAAGACTTTCCTTCAGGGATTTTATTCCGTTCGGATTAATAAAAGTGACATTCGCGAAATTAAGCACTATCTCAAGCGCACCATCATTGAGCGCTTCAAGCACCTCAGGGAAAGGACCCGGGATTAATCCGGATGTATCCCCTTCAAACGTTATGACCGCACAATGGTCTTTTCTTTTGACAGTAGCTTTCATAATCCATCACATCCGGACAAAATGCATCCGTGCTTTATGAACGACGCCATGGCATCAAGAATTACCGGTGATGGGCTTTGTCTCCCCGCGACAACCCATACGCCTGTCCCCTTGTCCTGATTACCGTATTTTAATACAAAAAACCCAAATCTGCCCATATTTTAAATAATAAATCCTGAAAAATTTTCATACTCTGGATATCCCATCCATCTTCTCCATGGCTTTCGGCGGGAAGTATGGCCTGTGATCTTTCATGAAACTGACTGTTGTCTGAAGCCGAACCGCTGCTTCCACCGGATTCACCGGAAACCTGATAATGTCGTATACCCCGTGCCGGACCATAAGGTCAGCCTCGCCCATCCTGTCTTCCGATGCGATTACTATTATAGGAATTTCCGGAATTGTATCGTCCATCCTCAACTTTTCTATAAAACCGGATATCCTGAACATCTGTATTGATGCATCCACGAGAATGCATTCAATTCGCTCCGACAAAAGAGAGTGGATCGCATCGTCTGAATCACGAACCGGAAAAACCCGAAACTGGAAACTTCCCTTGTAATCTCTGAATACTTTCCTCAAATGACCGGCAATCGGTATCTCGTTATGCCATATCAACAGATTGTAGACATCATCAGGCCGGTTCTCCGGCTGGTAGTCGATAAGGTCAAGTCGTCTGACAGCCTCATCTAAGTTATAAAACACAGGTATCTGCTGCCCGACCCCGTTCAAATGCAGAATTCTCCTGACCGAAGAACCGGGGCCCGCAATTCCGATATGCGAGGCATGACGATCCGCGGTCCTCTGAGATTCTTCAAGTGCCTTCACACCCTCCGGGCCAATGAATGTCACTTTACTCAGGTCAATGATGATATCCCTCGCGCCCTGGACAAGCGCATGTGTGACCTCGTTAATCGGACCGGGGGGCAGATTAATCATGAAACCCTCACACTCGAGGATCCAGTAATGGTCTCTTCGATCAAGATTTACCTTCATGGTATGTCGGTTTCAGGATTGCCAGCCCCTGTCATGAGGAATCCCGAAAAGCTGTACTTCTCACACTCCCAGATAAAACAGAATCTGTTACTTACGCAGCTGGTGACTTTTATCTTTAATTCAAAAACATCTGATTGTCAATCCCGAATTTTAGTAAAAATCCTGTGAAATAAAAACCCGAATATTTTTACATGCAGGCTGCCACTATGGAATATTACTGTGATTTGACATTATAATCTGTCTTCAGATGGGTAAAGTGCAAAAATCCGGATTCGATTTGCTTCGTACTAACCTCGGACCACTGGAGCTGGATACTCCCCTGATAGCTGCCAGCGGCACTTTCGGTTACGGTGCGGAGTTCAGCGATTTCTGCGATCTCGACTGCTTCGGGGCAATCACCTTAAAAGCTGTCAGCCTGGAAGCAAGAAAGGGAAATCCGTATCCGAGAATAGTCGAAACTCCCTCCGGTATGCTCAACTGCATCGGGCTGGAAAACCAGGGTATCGATGTATTTCTCGATGAAAAGCTTCACGAAGCTGTCAGCACCGGAAGGCCACTCATCGCGAACCTGGTCGGTGATCGAATCGATGATTACGCGAAACTCGCGGGAATACTCGATGACCGCACCGAACTTGCCGCGCTTGAAGTTAACGCAAGCTGTCCGAACGTGGATCATGGGTTCAGTTCATTCGGCACCGATCCAGTTGTCATCAGTGAACTTATCGGTGCGGTTTGTGAAAAAACCACAAAACCGGTTATCGCCAAACTCAGCCCGAACGTGACCGATATCCTGCCCATTGCACGTGCCGCGATCGATGGCGGCGCTGCAATCCTGAACCTCGGGAATACTTTTCTCGGGATGTCAATATGTGTCGAGACAAGGAAATCGAGGCTGTCTCGCGACTATGCGGGACTTTCGGGAAGGGCAATACGTCCCCTCGCGCTGAGGATAGTACACCAGGCCGCAACCGGGCTCGATGTTCCGATTATCGGCACCGGCGGCATTTATGAAACCACGGATGCGCTGGAATTTCTCATTGCGGGCGCAGGCGGACTGGGCATCGGAACGGTGAATTTCATTTATCCGAACCGTGCACGAGAGATGTGCGAAGGAATAATCAACTACCTTAATGACAATAAATTATCCCTGGTGGACCTTATCGGGTCATACACGGGTACGCGTGTTTAACAGACTCCTCACAATATATCCTGATGCAGGCTTTATTATCATTATTCCCCAATAAAAAAATTCCCATTGACAATAAATTGATGTTCACATAGGATATTCAGTTTGTGCCTCGGTTCTTCGAGCCGTTTGGCTATGCTTTTAAAGGAGTAATTATGGCATCTTCTCGACGTCGACGAAAGAAAACAAGAGGCCCGGGTCTGGTGGCAACCCTGAGGGACCCGGACAAGATCCGTATTGCATACATTGTTGCAGGTCTTGCGCTGATTCTTGGCGGAAGTCTTGGTTTCGGTGCTACGCGCTGCGATAACCAGGATCGTGGGCCGAGGGAGTTCACCGCTGACGACGCAATTGCATCCATAGACGATCGTGAAATCACCTTCGGTGAGTACATCCAGACGTATCAGCGTTATGAAACCCAGATGCGAATGCAGGACCAGGCGGTCCTGCCATCTCCCGAGTATGACGCAAATCAGCGATACGCCATTCTCAATCAGCTGATTTATCGTGAGTATTTTTACATCAGGGGCCAGATGGCAGGTTTCGAAGTGACCGAGCAGGAAATTGACGCTGCCGTAGAAAGCATACGCAGCACCCTGATGCCTGAACAGGAAGGGCCCGAGGACAGAAGTGTACTCGAGCGAATCGGCGATGCTCTGTCGAGTGCACGCGAAGACAGTTATTTCGAGCAGGCCCTTCAGCAGAGGATCGATCCGACCATGACGATCAGCAAGCTGAGAGAGCTTCTCGAAAAAGACCTTATGGTTGAAAAGTACATGACCCAGCGCCAGGGTGAGCTTGACAGGCAGATGATGACCGAACTCAATGCCGAAGCTGACGGGGTTCGGGAGGAAATCAACGGCGGTCTCGAATTCCAGGACGCCGCCATGCAGTACTCCGATCATGCGGAATCAAGCCAGGCGGGCGGACTTGTCCCGCTTGTAAAGCGAGATACACTGACTCTTCCGGAAGAAGTTGTTACCCGTGCATTTACCCTGCCTCCGGGTGAGGTCAGTCTTACAATCCCGGTCACTACGCAGGAGTATAAGGGCATGTGGCTGCTGACGGTTGTCGACCGTAAAATTGCGGAGGAACTGACATCCGAAGAGGCTTCCGAAATTGAAAACACTCTCCTCGAAGAAAAACGCATTGCGATTCAGTCGGGCGAGATGGAGATGCCCGAGGATGAAAATATAGTAGTCACACCAGAGGAAGTAGCACAGTATTACGATGAAGCCACTATCCGTGTTATTTTCATGAGTGCCGACGATGTACAGAGGCTGTTCTGGGACGACGTCCAGGAGGGTCTCGAGGATCACACAATAGTAATAAACGACCCCGAACTCAGGGCAATACGTCACGCTACATTCCAGGAATGGGCATACGCAACTGCCGATTACATGGGACTTATCGTCGAGAATCAGGAAGCCTGGGATCCCGAATCACCAGACCAATATGCCTACGAAATGAAAGAGGCACGCCTGCGATACCTCATAGCCATGCTCTGGACAGATCCGATCAGGAACCTGACATTTACCTACAATGACAACTGGGACGAGATGCCGGAAAACTCAAAAGCTCTTCTCGGTGGTTACTTCGCACTCTGCATGATGAATTTCAACAGGGCGGTTGAACTTCAGGACATCGAACCATGGTACCGTCTCAGGCGCGGCCAGGTTGATGTTTTCAGGCGACAGGTAACACCGAGGGTCATAGAGGACATGCGGTACGCACACGAGTACGGTAACCGCGACATGAATGTCGAGTACACGATCCTTGACAGCCTTATGCAGGCTATAAGGCTTGATGATGCGGCGCTCGAGGAAGCCGACGGAGAGCGTCCGGAGGAATGGGTAGATCCTATTTATCCGGAAGAGGAGCTTGGACTTACACTGGATCAGATCGATCAGCCATTTATTGAACTGATTGACCTGGCTGCCGGAAACGAGAGGTCTCCCGAAGGTCTTGAAGAAGAAGCCGCGATGGAAGCCGAACGTGAGGCAATGGAAGAAGACTCGGAATCCGATGATGTTCTCAGTGTAGTTGAAGAAGAAATCCCGGTTGAAGCCGAAGTCGATGAAACCGGTGAAGAAATTATCGATGAGATGACCGGGGAAGCATCCGGTGAGATGGACATCGATCCCGGTGACGAGGATGACGAAACGGTTGAAACGGATGATGACGAACCGGTTGAAATCCCGGATTACGTCCCGCTTGTTCCGATTCCCGAACCGACCGGACCACTTACCGAAGAGCTGAGGACCGAGCTTGAGGACCTTCGCGACCTCGTTCAGGCGCAGATAGACGTCCTTAACGCCTCAATGCAGGCCCAGCAGTCCGGGCAGCAGGAAATTCCACCGGAGGTCCTTGAACAGCTTCAAGCGGAGATGGAAAGCGAAGAAGGAACCGAAGTTTCTGAAGAAGCTGAAAATCTTCTGCAGGAAGATGTCGAAACGGATGAGTCCGGGGAATAGGCGATATTATATAAGCAACCCATTCAGCGCCCGGCATGCTGTGTCCGGGCGCTTTTGCTGATAAGGATCTTACACGAAGTCAGGCATTTGAGAATCGACGTTATAAGGAAAACAAATTGACAAAGAAAAGAATGACAATTCTGGTGTTTGGATACCTTGCGATCAGGATGTTTTTCATAACAAGCTGTGCCAACACACCTCCACCTTCAGATACACCCGATGAACCTCTGGATTCAGGCCAGGCAACAGAGAATTTCGAAATCGGCGAAATACCGACATTTGAAATTCCCTACTATATACCAGAAGTTCCCATGCCGGATCCCTCCACCTCTCCCCTTACCCAGGCTGACAGGGATCGTCTCGATTCCATCCTGGACGAACTCACCCGGTACACGGATGTAATAGTCGAACTCCAGGATACGGCAGCCGAGATCGATTACGAAAGCCTTGCGCTTACACCATCCCGTGATATCGAGCCCGCAGTACTGCACTATGGGGAAAATCCGACAGAGCCTGTTCCGGGCATGGACATGAACACCGTCTATGCAAAATGGAATGACCAGGAAATTCTGTATAGCGAGTACTGGAGGGCGTACAACACATCCATACTGCAACAGGGCATGATGGGCCAGGTTGAATCTCGTCCGCCCGAGTTCATTCTGACGCTTCGGTTCAACGCGGTCAGGATGGACCTCGATTACATGTACGTCGAGTCTGTTGCGGAGGACATGGGGATATCGGTAACAGATGAAGAACTCGACGAGATGATCGGGCAGTTCAGGCAGGCGATGCTTGAACCCGACCAGGTGGATGACGACCAGGCATTTAATGATGCACTACAGTCCGTCGATCCCAACATGACGCTGGAATCATTCGAGTCTGACGCCTACAAAAGCATGCTCATGAACAAGTATGTTCAGTCATTTTCAAACCAGAGCGACCAATACGCTTACCAGACGGCACTGACCGCAGCCCAGCTTGAAAACGATATCGTCATCAACGATCCCGAAGTCAGGGCGATGCTGCATGTTGTGCACGAGGCCTGGGGTCTTGCCGGCGCCGATTACATGGACGCGCTTGCCAGTATCAGTGGTTCCGGTGGTAACGCCTTTGTTCTCGAATCACGAATAAGGTACCTGTTGGGAATTTTATGGGGCACGAGGGCGTTTAATATGGAAATGGCCTGGCTCATGCAGTCACAGCAGAACAGCCAGGACAATGTTCCGGATGAAATTCGAACTAATCAGCAGGGATTCTTCGTGCTTGCACTCTTGAACCTCGACCGTTCCATCGAGCTGTATGAATCAACCCCCTGGAGCCATCTTCAGAGGGCAAGAATCAACCTTGTCAGAAATCAACTGAAACCTCAGATGGTGGACGACATCGAAACCGCTTATCTTAACTCGAACCTCTATTTGGAATTGAGTTTCGAGATTCTTGATGTCGTTGAACGGACAATAGAGCTTGACGACGAATTACTCGAGGCAAACGGTGGCACACGTCCCGAAACATGGGCCGATTTTTCTCTTCCCGAAGACGATATGGGCCTGACTCTGGATGCCCTCGATGCACCTTTTTCCGAATTAATTGAACCATCTCGCACAATCACGAAGCTGTCCGATTTTAATATTGAGGACTACGCTCCGGAGCAGCATTTATCGGCTGTTCAGGACGAGTCAGTAATAAACAGCACAGATGAAAATTAAATATATCTAAATCACAATCGATAAAAATACTGGATTTATTTACTTCCGCAAAACAGCAATAGCTGTTATAATTCAACATATTCAGGGAGCTGTAAACTAAGACACGGGAAGTTAGTTTAGGGGAAATAAAATTTTTCCCAAGATTTTCGTCGGTTTGTATCAATTCTGACAGCAATAGTATCTTCTATTATAGGCACGGTACCGGAAGTGTACCGGAAGCGATTTTGCAGTATCAGGCGACTCACTGAGTTGAGGCTTGTATCATGAACAAACACATCGTGCGGGATTCACTTTTTTCAATACTATTCCTGCTGGTTATTACCATACTGGCTGGCTGTTCCGGTGGTGATCCGGTTATTCCCGGAATGGTTACATCTGACGGTGATAACACCAGGATTTCATCTGAATCAGGAAACAGGCTCCTGTGGGGACTCTGGCAGTTCAGGTTTGACCTGTCGAATGAAGCTGTCGAAATAATCCCCCTGAGGAATATGGAAGGGCATGTCAACGTGGTGAAAATGCTCGAACCCGCACCACTTGTTTTCCTCGATATAGACGATTCAACTCTCGAAGTCGATCTGACCGAAAATACAATTGATGTTGATGTAATTTTACGACACCCGCTTCCCGGATATCCTCAGTACACGGGATTTGATGTCCGTGGTATTTTCATCACCGACGGTTCTCTTTCAGGGCTTTCAATTGATGAGAACCTCGTATTTCCCAGTGCCGAGGACTCAAGAGTACTTAATGCTGACGGTTATACACGGTGGTGGAATCCGTCTGAATTCCCCGGGTCAGGTCTGTTTGGATACAACGACGGTCTGATCGGTAAACCTTACTGGTCAATCGGATATTCCTCGACAGTAAACGGATTCAAATATTTCGCCGATGGTCTCGGGCCCGAGGATGACATTATGAATCCGATCGTGCTCCAGGGGCGTGGACGATTCTCGTGTTCATCGCACAACAGAAGGCATTACTCACTGCAGTTTGGTCCATCAAGCTGGGATTTCATGGTTTTCAATTACGCGGTTGATGCAAGTTGGGAAAACCCGGATAACATTCCCCCAATGTCAATCGAAGATTTCCCGACATCCGCAAATTCGATTGAACCCTTCCATATCATGGTGGCAGAAGACAAAAACTCACTATATTACAACCCGGAGCTTATCGACTGCCCGAAATCCGGAGGTTCGGTCAGACTGCAGCTTGATGTTGCAACGTGGCAGGGTCCCGGTTCGATCGACAGGGTGCTTGTTGGATCACCTGATCTTGAATTTGACTTTGCAGAGGCTACCGAAATCCATGGGCACCAGGACTTCGGGGCACTGATTTCAACATACACAATAGACATCCCTGCTGGATCTTTCGAAACATACCAGCCGGAGATCATTGTAGCGGCAACCACACCATACGGAAGTTACACCTCGGGCCCTGAAAACCTGCCGATTCCATATACCGGAACCGAGGACGCACCTATCGCGCTCTACCACATGTATTATCCATCGGTCGGCACGAATTCACCTCCGGTCGTAGGCGAAGTCCTCGGGCCTGACGAGGTAACAGCCGGAATACCATATGAATACGAGGTTTCCGAATACTATGACTGCCAGGACTTAAATGAGGACCTTGTATTCAGCTGGGAAATTGGTGACGATTCACCACCACTTTACGACAACGGTTACGGCCATACATCGGGAATCTGCCCGTACGGTAACGGCTCCATCACGATCACATTCCCCGATGCGGGAGATTTCCTGGTGGACGTCAGGGTTACCGATCTTGAAGGCCGAAGCGGATACAGCAGCGGTCCATTACTTGTGAACGCGGTACTTCCCGATCCACCTGTTTTCCCCACCGAAAGTGTGAATCTTGAGCTGTCCCTGAACAGAAACATCTACAATTCATATGAATACGTGATCAACCCGTCGGACACTCCGTCGATCGACCTGGAATGGGACGGAAGCGTCGTATCCGGTGCGATCCAGGAGTGGGCGGTATACAGGGATGACGATCCATACGATGAGACGGAAGTCTGGTTTGAAGTAGGAACAACCGGTACTACAGACTACACTTTCAGTAATATGCTGACCGGGACTAACTCGTACAACAGCGGCGGCGCTTATTACTACATGGTAAAGGCACGCGCAATAGCCGGAAATCCTGGCTCTGAAAGCGTGGATTCTACAGAATGGGCATTTATCGAGCTTGAGAATGCGGAACCGGGCGGAGCCTCGGAAGACCTGTGGCCGTGGTCCATGGGATACGGGGCGTACGAACCCGCTTACAGCCGTCAGTGGGAAAGACCCGGTTACGGCGGAGCGATTGCAGGTGGCTGCTGGATGATGGACCCGGAATCGGACTACATGCGACGTCATATCTGGAGCGTAATCGCATCACCTGAGTTACCGATCCTTACCGATCCGGTTCTGGCTGCAACGACCGAAACATGGTACATCGAGCTTATCTTCGGGGGGCAGGTCCTTCCGATGAATGAATGCTGGGACAACTATGCACGGTTGAGTGTCGGCACAGTACCTGACGATCCATCAACTCACACTGGATCAACATACTATGGATATGATGAAGCAAAACCATGGAATCACATGGACGGTACGCCATATTATACATCTGGATACTGGTCATCGAACAATTCAAGGTTCGATCAGTCACCCAGCACATACAATGACAGGTATGGCTGGGGACGAAACGAATATGGCTGGCCCTTCAACTGGGCGAGGTTCAGTCTTGTTGACCTTAATCCTGCAGGGACAGGTCGAACGAGGGCTGCAATTGGTTTTGGAACTGGCACAACAACGGACTATCATGCAAGGCCCAGGGCGGACGAAATTGCTGTAATCATCTGGTAGTACAAGCGAAGTTGATGAATTGGATTCGGTAATAGGAAAAACTGAATGCCTATTCAATCCTATCGCATTTAACCTAAAAGAATTTTCATTTAATAGTTGATTTAGATTAAGGGAAATGCTAATATAAATGCGGCGAAAAGAACCTAAAATAGTAAAAGCCAAAGATAATAGGTGCATTTCAGGGCCTCACCTGAGGCTCATGGTCTGCATCAGGTTTTCACCATACAAGAAAGGAGGAAACGCATGCTCAGGAAGGTATTGGTAATGCTTGGGCTGGCAGTACTGGTCATTAGTGCTGGATGTTCAAGCAGTCCCGTCACACCGGATAAGAGTGCAGACATGATTGATTTCTTCAATTCATTCGATCTGTCCAATCCGGTTGTTGCCGAGTACACCTACACCGATCTTGAGGGCAATGTTCTTGCAAGCGGCTATCTTGGAAGAAACGATGATGGCCTATATATCGTTGACCGAGCGAGCCAGACGGATATTGACGCCACCCCGCTGGGACTGGTGAATATATTCATCACTTACAACAATCCCGCAGGAACGATCCCCTCGGGTCCGAATGCCGGTCTGCCATTCTACTACATTGGCCAGACAGTTGATTATGATATCAACATCGTGTCATTCTTCAACCAGCAGATCGGTGCGCCCGGCGGATACGGGTCAGGCCCGGCTCAGCTGACTTGTGAGATGAGGTATGCATATATCGATTCGAACGGTCAGGTGCAGCCTGGCGGTTTAATGCCCGGTGCCCCAACTTACTCATGGAGTGGAGTTGTATCACAGGGCTACCAGTTCCTGAATGACACTTATTACATCCCAGGTGGTACCATCCCGGGTCTTAACGTGACCACGGCGCGGCTGACCGCCCCGATCTTATTCGGAACTTTTGATGTAGTGTTCTTCGATGGAACTGCTGGAATCTGGGATCCCCAGTAAGGTCCCGCAACACAGTTCAAAGCTGTGTAGTTGGCAACTAGACGGTTTACCCAACGGACTCCCTCAGGAGTCCGTTTTATTTATCCTTTTGCCATTATAAATGACGCTTACCACACCTGAAGTATTCATATTCTCAGGTAAATTTACACTTACTTATGAAAATACTATTGACACAAGTTTTAAATTATGTAATATTAACGTCCTGATATTTGAGGTGACTGGGGTGTTTTACAGGTCCGTAGTGTATTCCCGGGTTAGATAATACAACTTGTATATTTAAATGCTCGTATCCATTACGAAAGGAGGAAAAGCATGATCAGAAAGGTATTGATTCTTTCTGTTATGGCGGTACTTTTCGCAGCAGGATGTTCGTCAACACCCGTTACCCCGGACAAGCAGGCGATGAACGAGTATTTCAACTCATTCGATCTGTCTAACCCGGTTGTCGGGGAGTACACGTACACCGACCTTGCCGGAAACGTAATTGCTTCCGGCACACTCGGACGTAACGATGGCGGTCTCTTCGTTATCGAGAGTCGCGGTGCACAGACCGATATCGATGTAACACCTCTTGGCCTTGTGAACATTTTCATCACGTACAACAATCCTGCAGGGACAATCCCATCGGGACCGAATGCAGGACTGCCGTACTACTACCTTGGCCAGACTGTCGATTACGACATCAACATCGTATCGTTCTTCTGGCAGTCAATCGGTGGTTTCGGTGGATATGGTGCCGGACCAGCGGAGCTTACGGCCGAGATGCACGAAGCGTATATCGATGCAAACGGTCAGATTCTGCCGGGACCGCTTATGATTGGAAGTCCGACATTTTACTGGACCGGAATTGTTACAACCGGGTACATGATGCTGAACGATACGTACACCATCGTACCGGGCAACACTCCGGGACTTAATGTCACAACGGCCAGGCTTTCAGCACCGATTCTCTTCGGGTTGTTTGATGTAGTGTTCTTCGATGGTACCGCCGGAATCTGGGATCCGCAGTAGGATTCGAAGTACATAGCGTAAGCTGTATAGTTGGCAACTAAACGGTTTATCCGACGGGACCTCGACGGGCCCGTTTTCCATTTATCTTTGCTTTTCCTGTACGTCAGGTTTGACTAATCGGGATTACACCAATAGAATTTGCCCGGTACATCAGGAGAACCAGTCAAAACATGATCTATCAGCAGCTTATAGAAGACAACTTTCGATCATCGATCCAGCTAATGGAAGCCGCGCTTACCGCATGCCGTGCACCTCTTGCAGCGGCCATACGCAAAGCCATCGGCCTTATCGAGAAGGGTGGTACGCTTTATTTCGCCGGAAACGGTGGATCGGCAGCGGATGCTAATCACATAGCAAGCGAGCTTATCGGCGCTTTCGAGCACTACAATACTCCCCTGCCGGCATGTTCGTTCACGACCGATGTTGCGACACTGACATCGGTTGCGAATGATTTCTCCTTCGACAGGATATTCCTTCAGCAGGTGCAGGCGCTGGTGCGTCCCAACGACCAGCTATGGGTGATCTCGACTTCGGGGGAATCAACCAACCTGTTCCACGCCGCCGCGTGGGCACGTGAAAAAAAGATCAGCACGGTAGGCCTGCTTGGAAAGCATGGGGGTAAACTGGCCAACCAGGTTGACTACCCGATAATTGTCCCGGGCAACAACACCCAGAGGATCCAGGAGGTCCATATCCTGGTTCTGCATACTCTCGCCTCTGCACTCAAGAGGCATTTCCCGAACGGTGTCGGGATAATCGACGCGAGTGACCTTCCGGAAGCTGAAGTCTCGGAAAGTCCCGCGGATTAATCCTGAATAAACTCTGCCAGCGTGTAATAAACATCCGTTAATTTATCACCGCTGCCATCATCGGCCTGGTACACAAAAACCACGCCTGTATCACCATTTGGATAAATCGACGGAAGTTCGGCAGGAGAATGTTCGTTCACCTGTATCTCTGGATGCCATGAGTCCTGAGCAGTATTCTTATACTTGCAGTAAATATTCCCCCCGGATTCATAGCAGACAAATATGTACGTCTCGCCAAACGCGTCGATCATTACGATCTCGACATCTCTTAAGCCATCGTCCGCGGGAATAGTTTCGAGTGAATAAAATGAGGTCATTTCATCCCAGTCGGTACCATCAGATGAATAACCGTACATAAGCTCCCAGTCGCCCCACCATACTTCACCCGTCCAGACCACGTGGAATCCGTCATGCTCGTCGATCCACAGGGATGGGTTCCTTCCCCCAACCCAGATTTCGGCAAGGCCTATGTATACATCCATCGCGGAATTCCAGCTCGTTCCTGAACTGTTTGAGGAAGAGACCATCCTGATGTAAGGGCAACCCGAATGCCAGAACAGCAGATGAGTCCGTCCGTCCGATGTCATTCCGGTGCATCGTGACGTGCTTATGTAGTTCAGAACCGCTTCCGCAACCAGCACGTACTCAGTACCTTCGTAATCGGGATAAGTCTGCGTACCAGCTTCGTTCGGGTAATCTCCCCTTCGCATGAGAATAGTGCCACCCTGGTCGCCAAACATCATGGGGTAACCATCGACCGTGTACATCATCTCGCCCGCATTTTCCATAATCGTTCCGTTCATCGAACCCGCGGATGGGTCAACTCCCGAACCACTCCATGGTGTTTTCTGAAGGCAGTGACCGTCCGGGCCTCCATACGAATGAAACGCCTGACCGTCAGAGCCAAGGGTGTATTTCCCGTTCCAGCACTGATCGGTTCCCGGAGCCGAATGGTTTTCCCAGTATGCGGATGTCGCCTGGGAGAATGTGTGGGCGTTATCGTCCGATGATGCAACCAGCGGGTAACTCACACGCTGCTCCGTAAGGGTGTCCTCGTACCGGAAGAATGCGATCAGGACTTCCCCGTTTCCATCGGTGATAACTGCGGGTTCGAAATCGTTGTAGTCCTCCCGGTCAGGATGATCGACGGGAGTTTCCGGATTCCAGACAAGTATGACCGGACCGGGAATTTTCTCCTCGACCTCCGCCGTAATAAGCGGGTGGTATGCGGAGGTTTGTTTACCGGGAAGGAGCCCCTGGTAATCCTGGGCAGCCTCGACCGATATGAGAAGTTCTATCGGGTCAGCTGAATCAAGGACCGGATCGGTAAGGTCAACCATGTATGTTGAATAATTTTCGTTACCGGAATCAGGCACCGTAACTTCGAGGGGCTCGAACACACCGGGAGATTCGACGTGGACAATATTGTCAGTTCCGTCAAACCAGTCATAGCAAGTAACCTGTATTGTAAGTTCGCCCCCGCCTGATCCGGCATCCGGATTGTAGTAAAGCGTGTTGTCGGTTACCTCGGCCTCCACGAACCATGGCTCATCACGGTTGGCATCGGGCGGGAAGCTGTCCGGAATTACGACAGGCGGACCGTCCGGGGCCGACCACGACGCGTCTATCGCGTAGTTGAAGACAAGTCCCGCATCAAGCTCGATCGTGTAATGACGGCACTGGGTTGTACCGGCGGGAAAGACTCCTCGCATCTCATAATCTATCGAGGTTGGCGAAGCGTCGGCGCCAAGCCCTTCGGCGTGGTACTTGTAACCATTCAGCGTGGCTGAAAAATTGGCAATATCATCAGGCGTACCAAGCACGCCATCGATGTACCCGAAGATCGGCGCTGACTGGTTATACGGGAATTCACTTGGATTCCACCATCTTGTAAGTCCGTCCGGATTCACAAGCCGTGTGTCACCTTCGCCGGCGATAACGATATCGGGATCGGAAAAACCGGAAATACTCCCGGACGTTATTACAATGCCGCAGACATCAAAGCCGGAATACTCCTGGTAATCCGGAAACGGATGGTCGAACGAGACATCAACATCGACCGATGAGCCGGTTATCTGGAGATTCTCCAGATGCAGACAGACAGGTGGGGGAGGTTCGAGAAACCGAAGTGCATTCAGATGCAGTTGCAGGTTTCTCAAAGGTATCGACTGAATAGTGTTCGATAACGGATCGACGGATATTTCAAAATATCCCGCAATATAGTGGCTGCCCATTGACACATGATCCGGCACTACCCCGGCAACACCCCCATTTGCCGGAATTACCGGATTCCCCGAACAACTCGCGATTATAAGATAAGCAGCGCAAACTGCCAGGCAGCAAAGTAACCTTCGAAAAAACATAATTACCTCCAGGTTTTATTCCGATTGCCCAGCACTCTAAGTGTAATACTTTAGAGCAGTTTTATAAAGTATTTCGACTCCATGTGGAAGTGGTGATTCATCGATTGCGAATTTCGGATGATGGTGAGGATAGATCGCATCCAGTTTCGGATTCTGGACCCCAAGGAACGCAAAACATCCGGGAACCTTCCTCAGATAGAGGCTGAGGTCCTCACCACCCATCATCGGAGGTTGTTCGTATACGTTCCGTTTCCCCAGTACTCCCTGTGCCACTCCGAACATAAGCTCGCACATTTTTTTGTCATTGATCGTTGCGGGAACCTGGTAACGGTAATCTATCTCAACCTTACCGCCATGCATCCCGGCTATATTCTTACAGATCTTCATGATGCGTTTTTTGGCAAGATCGCGGTTACGGTCAGAGAAAGTCCTCGTGGTCCCCTGCATCTCGACTTCCGGCGGGATTATGTTGAAATTCGTGCCCCCGTGGATACTGCCTATCGTCACAACAGCAGTATCAACCGGGTCTATCGACCTTGTCACAACAGTCTGAAGCGCGTTGACGATCTCTGATGAGATCACGATAGGATCGACACTGTGCTGTGGATAGGCAGCATGTCCGCCCTTGCCTATAACCTTGATCGTGAACTCGTCCACGTTCGCCATGCACGGGCCGAACATGAATCCCATCTTTCCGGTTTTAATGCCCGACCAGACATGCAGGGCGAATACCGCGCCGACCTCGGGATTCTCAAGTATGCCATCATCAATCATATCCTGCGCACCGATACCACCCTCTTCGGCAGGCTGGAAACAGAGCTTTACCGGTCCGGGAATGGGGTTTTTCACAAGAAGCTCCGCAGCACCGATCAGCATTGCCACATGTGAATCGTGACCACATGCGTGCATCTTCCCTTTGACCTTTGATTTATACGGAACATCGACCTCTTCAGTCAGTGGAAGGGCATCGAGATCAGCCCTGAGCATAACTACTTTGCCCTTATATGCGCTATCCGAGCCGGGGATCATTGCCGTCACACCTGTTTTGGCAATTTTCCGGGGCTTAAGACCGAGTTTCTTAAGCTCATTTATAACAAGTTCCTGGGTTTTGAACTCTTCAAACTTAAGTTCGGGCCACTGGTGGATAGTCCGCCTTAGATTGATGACCTTTTTAGCAAGTTTTTCTGATACAAGTCTTTTTTTACCGGATTCAGCTGGCATACATGCCCCCTTGATTAATGTATTCAGGAGTGATTCAGAAGGGATTGTACACAACTGGCGAAATTAATGCAATTTGGTTAATGGAGGCGATAAATTTGCCAGTTTTACATTAGCAGACGACCATATCGGGAGAGAAAAATTGTCTGAATTAGCTGTTATCTGCATGATTTTTGAGAATAACAATATAAATATTATAAAGTAATGCCAAAAGAAACATATGTATAGTAGATTATTCCATTTATTGGCGATACACTAATGCACGCAGGACATCGATTGGCATTTAGATGTCATTTTTGAATCAGAAGTTTACAAAAATATATTCGATTTATGGCAATTATATGACCGAATCACTGGCAAAATTCAATTACTATACTAATCTCACCACCTGTCATTGCCAGTATTCCAATTTTCATTGCCAGACATGTTTCTCCTCTGCCCGAAACTCGACTACTAAGGATTCTCTGTTCCATATATTTTCAGTACCAGATTCTATTTGCTCGTACCGCGAGAGTGTCGCGGAAAGGAAGCGGGACTGTGGGCAACGGCTTGCATGGGAATGATTCCCCTTCACGGGAATCTTTTGGCCCGGAATCTCACATACCTGTTCTCCTGGATAAGGTCATCGAATTGATGAAGCCCTCGCCTGGGAAAACACTTATCGACGCCACGGGTGGCCCCGGCAACATGAGCCGGGCTCTTCTGGATAAATCGTCCCCTGACGGAAGGGTTCTCACCCTCGACCTTGATCCAAATGCTATCAAAGCCCAGGAATCCCTTCTAGGGGAATTCGGAAGCAGAAGCGTTCGAAGAAAAACAAATTTCTCCGAAATTTCCAGCATTGCCCAATCGGAAAATTTCGTCCCCTGCGACGGGATTCTCTATGACCTCGGTGTTTCATCCCCGATGCTTGACGTGGCCGGGTACGGGATGGCTATCCGTCATGCCGATGCCGAACTCGACATGCGGTTCGATCCGGACAATCCGGTCACTGCCCGGGACGTAGTCAATAATTACACAGTGGAAGACCTGACACGGATTCTGAGGGATATGGACGAGTACCGTTTCGCCCGGAGAATAGCAAACGCGATAGACCGTGCACGACGTGAATCACAGATCAACACGACCGGTGAACTTGCTGAAATCGTGGAGAAAGCCGTGCCACGGAGATTTCACCCCCGGCGTATGCATGTGGCAACCAGGACCTTTCTCGCTATTCGTGTGGAGGTAAACCGGGAGCGTGAATCACTCAGAAAGAGCCTTACTGATGCGGCGGAAGTCCTCAGCGTGGGAGGAGTTCTGATCGTCATCTGTTATTCATCGTTTGAGGACCGCATTGTGAAGGAAGTCACTCGTGAAGCAAAGGACCGTTGGGAGAAGATTTCGAAGAAAGCGATACGTGCCGACGAGGAAGAGATCGAGAGGAACCCGAGAAGCCGATCGGCACGTCTGAGGGCTTACAGAAAAGCAGCATAGAAATTACTGGTATTTCTAATATACGGGAATCAAATATCAACCAGAAGCGAACCACATGATGGACATGTGGAAGAGGGAGCGGGTCTAAGTGTCAGCAATTCCCAAAAGAAAACCGTCAATCTACCAAGCGGCGCAGGTTGCCGAACTCCCGATGCCGTCCATTACGGACATCCGTATCCGGAAGGCCGGGGAGTTAACAAGGCAGGGCATACTCGACAGGCCTCGACCGGGTATAGAAACAGGCCCCGGGTTGTTATCGCGTTTGTTCCAGTTCGAGAAGGCTATAAGTTTCAGCGTGATTATCTTCGCGCTCCTCATCCTCGGCGCCCTTTCTCACAGCGCCGTTTCATCGAGGATCGAAGCCCGTGACGCGAGAATCCGTATCCAGGAGCTTGGAAACGAAATTGGCATGCTTCGTGACGACCTTCAGCAGGCACAGGCAAGCCTGCTTTCGTTCGACTCACACGAAGGCATAGGCACGATGCCGATAGAACCGGGAGATGTCGTCACCGTCGTACTGCCTCCTGAACTGTGAAAAAACCATGCAGCGCCCAAAGGGAAAAATCCAGAATGTAAGCCCGCATCTCGTGGCGATACGTGTCAGGGGAATCCTTGTCATGGCATTCTGCCTTCTGTTCCTGTGCGCGATAGCCTGCAGACTCGCTTACGTACAGGCTAAGTATCCTGAGCGATTCGAAAACCTTAGTTGCTTCGAAAATTCCCGGGCGGGAATCATTCCGGCATCCCGTGGGAGGATATTCGACTCCCGGAACAGACCACTTGTCGACAATCGTACCGTATTCAGGCTTTTCGTAAATCCGAGCCTCGTACCCGACGAACTCCGCAACGACCTCATAAACGGGCTTGTTCGTGAGCTTGACGTGGATCCCGAATGGGCTTCAGTCGCTGTCAACCGGAGGGATTCCACCCATCAGGTTCTCGTGAGTGACATGTCTCGCGAGCAGATTGAGAGATTCGAGAACCTGTCATGTACCGGCGAGGAAGGCGAGATTTTCAGGGAAGTCGGCGTGATGGAAATCGAATCGCGCGTCTATCCTGAAGGCTCCATTGCAGGTCCGGTACTTGGATTCACCGGTACAAGAGATACCGGGCAGGTCGGACTCTGGGGCCTGGAATCATGCTTTAACGATCTTCTCTCGGGAACTCCCGGTGAATATGCCGACCTGAGGGACCAGCGCGGCAGAAGAATTCCGGGATCGAGAATCGAAGTTACTCCACCCCTGAGCGGGTCGGATATATACCTGACAGTAAATGCCGATATCCAGGCACTCGCAGAATCCGCATTGCAGGATGGAATCGACCGTACGGGTGCCCGTGGCGGTACCGCAATTATCACCGAACCCCTGACAGGCGAGGTCAGGGCGCTTGTGTCACTTCCCGCCGTGGACCCCGCAAATTTCGGGGAGTACCTGGAAAATGAGCAGGCCCTATTCTCGAGTTCGACATGCCTTGCATACGAGCCCGGAAGCGTGATGAAGGTCTTCACGATCGCAGCGGGACTTGAGGATGGCGTGATCGCAAGGGATTCGATACTGCATGTCACGAATGGACCACTTTACTTCAGCGGAAAGAAAGTCAGGGACCACGAATATCCGGCACCTGACCTCAGTATATACGATATCATCGTCCACTCCTCGAATCGCGGCTCGGCACTTGTCGCACTCGAACTTGGATACGATGCCCTTCTTCATCATTTGAAGGACTTTGGTTTCGGTACAAGGACCTGCCTTTCGATGCCCGCCGAACCGTCCGGTAACCTGAAGGAAAACTTCCCTCGAATATATGAAATCGACCTTGCGACCATGGGATTCGGTCATGGTATCACCGTTACACCACTTCAGATCGTGCAGGCCATGTCGGTCTTTGCGAACGAGGGGACTCTGGTCCCGCTGAGGCTTATCGACAGGATCGTGCCACCTACGGGTAATCCACAGGTAACACCCGCCGGAATAACAAGGAGCGTAATCAGCTCTCACACGGCGAACATCGTGGAAGAATTCATGGTTGGCGTTGTTGAAGAAGGAACGGCCATGCAGGCAGCGTCGAACTGGCCATGCGCGGGCAAGACAGGAACGGCCCATAAGGTAAACCCGGAAGGCGGATATTTCGAGGATGTGTATTACTCGACGTTTGTCGGATACGGTCCCCTGCCCGATCCGCAATGGATGATCCTCGTGATTCTCGATGAGCCGGTCGCGCCATACTACGGCGGTGCTGCATGCGGGCCCGTGTTCAGGGAAATCTTTAATGGACTGATGCTTCGAGACAGCGGCACATTTTCAACAATCAGCAGTACACCGGCAATAAGTGACTCCGATGTCACCGTCGTCGAGAGCACGGTCGAGGAAGAGGTTCTAACCCTTGGCGAGTATGTAATCAATCACGATCCGTTTCAGGATGGATCCGAGTAATATGAAAGACGTCAGGCAAATACCCGTAAGTGCTGAAAGGATAAGGGAACTTTTCCCGAACGCTTCATTTGCGGGTAATCTGCCTGACAGATTCAGCTCTGTCACGGATGACAGCAGAACGGTCACCGAGAACGGAATTTTTGTTGCTGTCATTGGTTACGAGACAGATGGCCACCTGTTTATCGAGAAAGCGTTAGCAGGCGGTGCTGAACTCGTTGTTGCCCAGAAGGATCACTGCGGAAAAAATCCGGATTTTCTGAGTTGCCTTGAAGAACGTGGGCTGATGCTTGTCGAGAACACGCGTCTTGCGGCATCCGTTCTCGCTGACGAATTATATGGCCATCCGAGTTCGAAACTTGATGTCCATGGTGTGACAGGGACAAAAGGTAAGACTACGACCGTAAATCTCCTTGCAGGAATTCTCGAAGCAGCCGGACGTAAACCTGCCGTGATGGGTACGCTGGGAGTTACTTTTGGAGATAATTTCTGGCCCAGCGCGCTTACGACTCCCGGACCGATAGAATTCCAGAAAAGGCTCAGGTTTCTAGCAGATGCAGGAGCGACCGACGTTGCCTGCGAGGTAAGCGCGCATGCGGGAGCACTTTCGAGGACCGCGTCTGTAAGGTTCAGGTCGGTAACGTACATGAACCTGTCGCGTGATCATGGCGATCATTTCAGCGAGGACGAGTACCTTGACGCAAAACTTGCGATTGCACGTGACGCGGTAAGGGTTAATCCCGAAGTAAAAGGCATTGGCAATGCACTCGATCCGCACACAGAAAAATTCCTCGAACCAGTTCCGGAGCAGAACAGGTTCCGGTTCGCTGCACTCGAAGAGCAGGTTGAGACCGAAATCGAAATTGACCTGGTCGTAACAGTCACGGAAAAAACACCAACTAACCTTGGATTAAATCTCAGTTGTAAGGACTGGGAAAGAGATCTTAAACTTCCGCTTATAGGCTTATTCAACGCCCAGAACTCGGCAGCGGCGGCATCGATCGCGATAACAGCGGGTATCGGTCCGGATGCGATCGTGGCTGGACTTGAGCATGCAAAACCTGTGTCGGGACGGCTTGAAAAAATCGATCACGGCCAGGACTTCCTTGTTGTAGTCGATTACGCTCACGCGCCGCAGCCCGCCCAGGAAGCGCTCAGATGCCTGAGGGAAATCACGAGGGGAAAACTTATTGGCGTAATGGGTGCCGGTGGCTCGAGAGATCGCGGAAAAAGGCCGATGATCGGCGAGGTCCTTGCGCGGGAATGCGACATCGCGGTTGTTACATCTGACAATCCTCGCAGGGAAGAGCCGCTCGACATAATCAACGACATCCTTGTCGGCGTTCAGAAGGCAAAAAACCCTGAAACAGAACTTCTTGTCGAGGTCGATCGCAGGAAGGCAATCGGGATGGCTTTGGAGAAGGCACTTCCCGGCGATACCGTCGCGATTCTCGGAAAGGGCCACGAAACCTACCAGATTTTTGCAACCGAGACGATTCATTTCGACGACCGTGAAGTTGTCAGCGAGTGGCTGACGGATCACGGGTATGGTGGAACCGAATAAATGTATCTGACATTAAAAGAATGGGCTGAACTGACATCCGGGGAGATTCTCTGCGGCTCATTCGGAGTACACGTTGGTGGATACCGTCCGGGAGGACTCTCTTTCGATTCAAGGACCATAAGTACAGGCGACTGGTTTATCGCGCTGAAGGGAAAAACCGGACGCGACGGCCATGAATTTCTATCGCAGGCCATCAACAAAGGTGCCGAAGGCGCGATCATGTCGGATCGCGACATGTACGAAATAAATATGGGCCTGAGTTGCCCGGACCATCCCGCGCTCGTTGTCGATGACACGACCGAAGCCATGGGAAAAGTGGCGGCAGGTTTGATAAGAAAATTTAACCCGCTGACAATTGCCGTTACCGGTACGGTTGGAAAAACAACCGTCAAGGAAAACATCGCATACATTACTTCGACCAAGTGGCCGACTCTCAGGAACCGTCACAACTGGAACACCGAGATCGGACTCCCGATGACAATATTCGATCTCGAGCAGGACCATAAAGCAGTCGTGCTCGAGTGCGCGTCACGTGGAGCAGGTCAGATAAGTTACCTCAGCCGGATTGCGCAGCCGGAAATTGCTGTTATAACAGCTATAGGACCGGGACACCTGAGCGAGTTCGGTACGGTCGACGATGTAGCGCGTGCGAAATGGGAGATTACGGAAAGCCTTGACAGTAACGGAGTCGTAATCGCTCCAGGCGAGTGCCGGTATACGGCTCTTTACTCCGGTGACCTGAAACTTGTAACGTTCGGACTGGGTGAATCCAACGACTTCCATCCGGAAGACATCGATTACGGAAATGAATTCACAAGGTTCGTGCTCGTAACCCCTGAGGGGAAATTTGAGACACAGATCCCGGGAACGAGCAGGGCCGATCTTGTTAATGCGGTGTGTGCAGCGGCTGTAGTGATGCAGATCGGTCACGGGCACGGGCGCAACCATGAAATCGACTACGAACCGTTTACCCTTAACCAGATAGCGAATGCCCTTAACTCCCTGCCCTCCACTTCGGGAAGGCTTGAAACGATCATTCGCGACAGCGGAGTCGAAGTAATCTTCGATGCCTATAACTCAAACCCGTTATCACTTGATAACGCTCTCGATCTTCTTGCAACACGGGCTTCCCTGCAGGACGGCAAAAATATTATAAGACGTGTCGCGATCCTGGGCGACATGCTCGAGCTTGGCGAAAACGAGGCTGAATTCCACAGAAATGCAGGAGCCAGGATCGGTTCACTGCCGGTAGATGTCCTTATCACGGTTGGAGAGCTGTCAGGACATATCGCTGACGAGGCAAAAAAAACAGGCTCCTCGAAAATCGAAGGGGCCCATTTCGACACGACCGATATGTGCGCGGATGCACTTCCGGGTCTTCTCCGGGAGGGTGACCTTGTGCTTATCAAGGCGAGTCGTGGATTCGAGTTTGAAAAATTACTGGAGGTCGACTGGTAGGGATCACGATCATGACGATCACACGCGGACAGATAATACTTTTCCTCAGCCTCGTGGCTTCCGCCGCGCTGACCGCGCTGATTGTCTGGCTTCTCAGCAAGTCATCGGCGGAAGGCACCGTGATCCGCGAGCAGGGTCCGGAGCATCACAAGGCAAAGGCGAAGATCCCGTCGAACGGCGGTCGCGCATTCATGGTGGCCATGTTCGTCGTCGGTTTCCCCGGCGCTGTCCTTTTAAGCGACCCCCGCGCGATCATCGCACTTGCTGCGGGAATACTCGCAGGACTGATAGGACTTGCGGATGACATTCTGAAAATACAGAAACATGATTCGTCGGGCCTCAAAGCCAGGTACAAACTTCCGCTGCAGATTGTTGTCGGCCTGATGGCTGTAGGCGCTGTTATGTACCTGCTTGAGGATACAACGATCAGGCTCCCGTTTTTAACGGATGCAATCGATATAGGTTTCTGGAAGCTCCCTATCGGCCTCTTCATATTCCTTACCATTATCAACGGGGTAAATTTCACGGACGGGCTTGATGGCCTTGCGGGAAGTACGGTCGGTGTAGCATCAATTTTCCTCGGCCTTTCGATCCTGTCCACATTATCCGGATCGGTTATCGTACCGGTCGTTCTGTTCGGAATATGCATCGGATTTCTCCCGTTCAACTGGAATCCGGCAAAGATATTCATGGGAGACAGCGGGGCGCTCACACTTGGCGCAGCTCTTGCAGCCGCAGCCATAGTAACGGCACTCGACATCACAATCCTGGTAATCGGGCTTGTGTTCATAATCGAAATCACATCGGTAGTCATGCAGGTTGTCTATTTCAGGTTAACCGGCGGGAAGAGGATTTTCAGAATGACCCCGATCCATCATGCGTGGGAACTTCGCGGTTACAAAGAACCCGCGATCGTGTTCGGGGCAACAGCCATTGGTTTAATTTCAGGAGCGATAGGATGGTGGTCAGCATGAAACTGACACTTATGCCCGAGCGACTTCAGAATTTTGTAAACAGAAAAAAATACGGCAGCGCGATTTGCGTTGCCAGGTACCATACCTCTGCGATTGGGAAGGGGTCTTGTCCCAGACCCCTTCCCACCCACAATTCCTTAGATACTGAAAAAGGCTCCAATAATCGGTCCTCCCAGGGAGTCTCAGGGGGAGAGAGTAAACACCTCTCCCCCTGAGCCCCGACCGGGGAATCACTCACATAATATTTTCGACCGTATCGCGATCGGCTTAACGACAACATACGGTCACCGGAACAGACGAAACAATGAAAGCATATCCGAAAAAAACCAGGTTCGTTGTTTGGGGATTCGGTGTAACCGGACGCGCTCTCGCGGACGTACTGAGCGCACGCGGGTATCCCGTAACCGTAATCGAGGACAGGCCCGAGTCAAGTCATGAAGAGCACTCGGAAGATATCGCCAGGATGAAGAAGAGCGGCGTTAAATTCAGGTTCGGCGGAGTACAAAACCTGACAGGTTTTATAACGAAGGAAGCGGACGTACTCGCACCATCCCCCGGCATCAAGGTACCCGAGGATATGATTCGAACCTGCGAGAAATCCAGGATTCAGATCGCGGGTGAAGTTGAAATCGCATCGAGAATCGTACCCGGTCAGAAGATTGCAGTAACCGGAACGGACGGCAAGACAACGGTCGCGACTCTCATTCACCACATCCTGAAATCATCGGGCATCAAGGCTCATCTTGCAGGAAATATCGGTACGCCATTTATAAGTCTTGCGGGAAAGACAAAATCCGATCACTGGCTCGTGATTGAAATTTCATCCTACCAGCTCGAGACAACGCGGCTGTTCTATCCCCAGATAGCGGTCCTTCTGAACATCGCGGAAGACCACCTCGAACGTCACGGCGACATGCGGACCTATATCCGCACTAAGGGACGCATATTTGACAGGCAGCGCGATCAGGATCACGCGATAATCAACTTCGACGATCCATTGTGCATACAGGCATATGGCATGGCCTGCTCAAAGATACATGGCTTCAGCCTTGCCGGTCCGGTGCCCGAGGGTGCATGGAGAGAGAACGGCAGTCTCATGGTGGACACCGAAGTTGGAAGGGTAAAAGTCCTCGACACATCCGAACTGAAACTGATCGGCGAGCACAACCAGTCGAACGCCCTTGCTTCAGCTCTGGCGGCATATCTTGCAGGATGTCCAATCGACGAAATTCGAAAAGCAATAATGAATTTCGAGGGCCTTCCCCACAGGATCGAACAGGTGGCGGATATCAACGGGGTCAGATGGATTAATGATTCCAAGGCCACCAATGTGCATTCGACCATCAGTGCGATCGAGTGCTTCTCCGAACCGATCATCCTGATGCTGGGGGGATTCGACAAGGGGCTCGATATTACCGATCTTATCCCCTACATCAGCAGGCAGGTCAGGCATGTAATTCTATTCGGCGAAACTAGAAACAGATTCAGAAAAGACCTGCGCGATGTCGGGTACACAAATATAACTATCAGGAAAACCCTCCAGGAAGCCTGCTCCACGGCCAATAACATCTCGGAGTCGGGAGATATAGTCCTGCTGTCCCCTGCATCATCAAGCTTCGATCAGTTTAAGAATTTCATGGAGCGTGGAGATACGTTCAGGAAATGGGTGCGCAGGAAACTGGAAAGGAAAACCACTTGACCCGAAAGGAAAAAGCCGAAAGCATAATGCACGATGGGTCCCGCAACATGATGAGGGTACTTCTCATCTGTGCGATCCTGCTTATAGCAATCGGCTGGGTCATGCTGCTCGACACCGGACTTATCTACAAGGGTGCCGCCAACCCGGAATATTTCCAGGGCCAGATCATCAAGCGAATCGCAACGATGTCGATTGGTGGTATTTTCCTTCTTGCCCTGTGGTTGCTTCCACCAAAAACACTGAGAATCCTGGCCATACCGTCCGTAATAATCGCTATAGGACTTCTCGCACTTTTATGGACACCGCTCGGTGCGGTTGAGAGAGACTGCAGAAGGTGGCTTAATTTCGGACCGTTCCGTTTCCAGCCGCTTGAGTTCGCGAAACTCGCGCTTGTATGGTTCCTGGCTTTTTCCCTGTCGAAACCGCTTGCCGGAAATTCCAGGGACGTAAAACGACTTATGCTCCCCGCTGGAATCGGCTTACTCATGGTCGGCCTTGTCGGGATGCAGCCGAATTTATCCGGTGCGTTTTTTCTTATCATTCTCGCACTTGTCATGGCGGTACTCGGTGGCGTTAACAGGAGATTCATTTTTTCGATGGTCTGCGCAGGTGCGATATCGGCCGCCGCGCTTCTGTCGATTTTCGACAGCAGGCACGATCGATTTCTTCCAATGTTCAAACCCCTTGCCGATTTAAGCGGAAAAGGTTACCAGGTTGCGATGTCGTTATGGGCAATAACAAGTGGCGGGATTACCGGGCGTGGACCCGGTGAATCAATCGCGATGTACTCCCTTCCCGACCATTCCACCGATTTCATTTTTTCCATCCTTGTAGAGGAATGGGGCATGATCGGCGGGTTTGCTGTAATCGCACTTTTCGCGATTCTTGTTTACGCAGGATTCCGTATCTCACTCGCTCAGAATGATCCGTTCAGGTGTTACCTGGGTTGTGGTGTTACATCGATTATCGGGATACAGGCCGCGATTAACATGGGAGTCGTTCTCGCATTACTTCCGACAACCGGGGTTCCCCTGCCCTTTGTTTCGATAGGTGGTTCAAACCTGATTCTTTCGCTCGTATCGGTGGGAATCCTTATGAACCTCGGACGCCGTCCAAATGAAGTTACCGAAATCCGAACTACCGAACCATCTGCCGATAAACACGATCACAAGCAGCGTGTAAAAAGAGTAAGGGTTACCGGCAACCGGAGGACTCGAACGGACGCAATGCGGCTTTACGAAAAGACCCCGGTCACAGGTATTACAACTCACAGAAAACGTATGGCGCGATGAACGACCTTGAATCAACAGCAGGAGAATTTATAAAGGCCCTGAAAGAAATAGGCTTCAGGGGATCGTTGCGGCAAAACGTCCCGATCTCAAAGATGGCATGGTACAGGGTTGGAGGCCCAGCGCTTGTCTTTGCGGAACCCGAAACCGAAGAGGATTTATTTACATTCCGGACCGTGCAAATGGATTACCCGCTCAGGTGCGAACTTATCGGCGGAGGATCGAATCTCCTGGTCTCGGATGATGGGTACAGGGGAATACTCGTAAGACTCGCAGGCGACTTTTCAAACCTGACAGTTAACCACGAAGAAAAAACAATCTCATGCGGATCGGCAGTTCCGCTCGCGAAGGTAATTCGTGAGGGAACCGGGATCGGTATGGGAGGGGTCGAAAGGCTTGCTGGAATACCGGGATGGGTCGGTGGCGCGATCTACATGAACGCCGGGACCTACCGCGAGCACATGGATGGCCTGTTGTCGGAAATAAATGTGCTAACGCACAACCTGGAATATACAAGTCTTAAACCGGAAGAATGCGGGTTCGATTACAGGTCCTCAATATTTCAGAAATCAGGCGATATCATTCTCAACTGCACGATCCTGGGAACACCCACCGAACCTGGCGATATATCCGCGGAGATCGAGAAAAGACTCAAACGCAGAAGGGAGACGCAGCCTGTCGACGAGGCAAGCTGCGGTTGCGTTTTCAGGAATCCAGGCAGGGAAAAGGCTGCGGCCAGGCTGATTCAGGATCTCGGACTTAAAGGCGTAAGATCTGGTGATGCAGTAATCAGCGATGTACACGCGAATTTCATCATTAACGATGGAAGCGCCAGGGCGAGGGACATAATCTCTCTGATGGCCCTTGCGCGAAACCGGGTGCGGGAAGAATTTGGAATCGAGCTGGTCCCCGAAGTACAGGCGCTCGGGTTCGATAAAACGCTTGTGGAGATACTTGATGAGTGGACGGAGAATAGTTAAAACCGCACATAACGGAAAACGCAGGAGTAACGGTTCCGGCAGGCGTACATCTACCCGGGAACGTTCGGACACATTTTTCCGTCTGCTTGTAATACTGAGCATCTTCGCGCTCTGCTTCTTCGGTATTCGCAATAACTGGCCTGCAACCACCAGCGTGGAAGTTCAGGGAACAGTTGTATTGAGTGAAAGGGAAGTTGTCGAACTTGCGGCACTGGAGGACTATACGGACCTCTGGGCGATAAGCGTTCCCGTGGAAAAAATTGCGGATTCACTCATGGGGCATTCGTTAATCGAACATGCGATCGTGGAAATCGCGGGGTTGACATCTATCCGTATCGAGATAACCGAAAGAAAACCGATCGCATCGCTCGAGTACAGGGAATGCCATTTGACATTCGACCAGTACGGGGCACTTGTCGATATTATCGGTAACGCTGAAACCTGCATATATCCCGGTGTACGGGGAATTCCTCCCGGGCTTCTTTACTTCCAGGGAGAGCGACTTTACGAAACCGGGGATGCATGGGATGTAGGATCGGGAGATATACCCAGGGCTGAGATCGAAACCCAGTTTCAGAGAGTGATTCACCTGAGGTACATGCTCGACCACCAGTCTGCCTCCGACGTTCCCGATCCAAATGTTATTACACTCGATGGGGCCGGTAATATTTCTGTTAAGTATGAAAATACACCGCTGATCGTGCTAGGGAAGTTTCACAGTCCGGGATTACAGTTCCGCATGATGATCGCATCGCTGGAAAATGAATTCCTCTGTGATCCGGAACGCGTAATGGACATAGACCTTTCATCCGAGAAGTTTCCGTGTTATCACGTGTACGAGGATTACATAACTCCACAGGAGCGTAGGCAGATTGAACAGTGGCGCGAGGAAGCTCTTCTTGCGGAAGCCGACGAGACAGAATCGGATAATGATACGGCACCTTCGATCGATGAAACTGTTAACGTTTCGGATCCTGTGGGGTACAATCCGGATATCTTCGATCTCGCGAATAGCGTGAACTGACATGAAAACCAATAAAGGAAATCCCGGGCAGGTTCGACTGTCTGCCGTGACCCTGGTCGTCGCACTGGTTCTTGGAATGCTTATATCGCTTCCCTTCAGGATGATCGATCATTCCGCGGATGATCCGCTTTCATCCGCCACTCACGACGAGCTCATAAGGTACGCATCGGATCTCATCGAGGAAAACAACTACCTGAAATCGATCGGAGGAGTTCCCGATGAAAACTGCCAGTCACGGGTAGACAGCCTTACGGAACAGAACGAGAATCTCAAGGCTGAACTCGAACAGAGGCAGGGAGCGATCGACAGCCTTGAGGCCGCGCTCCTTGAGGACCAGGAGGCAAGCGCGGAACTCCAGACAACACTCGACCGCTACCGTATCCTCGCGGGACTTGTTCCGGTAAGCGGACCCGGAATCAAACTGACGCTGAGCGAGGACACATCGGATCTTCCCCAGGGCGCCGAGATAACGCGTTACCTCATTCACCAGGAAGACCTTCTGAACATTGTGAATGAACTCTGGCTTGCCGGTGCGGAAGCAATCGCAATCAGGTCGGGGACTAACACTGAACGACTGACAATGAGAAGTTCCATACGGTGCGTCGGAAGTCTTATAGACGTTAACAACACGCGTATGACACCACCGTTTGAGATCTTCGCGATCGGTGATCCGGACACCCTGTACAACGCACTTTTAATGCCACGCGGCGTACTCGAACCACTCCAGTACTACAACATCAACGCGGACATAGTGAAGCTTCTTGAAATGGAGCTTCCGATGTACAGGGGCAGCACGATTATGGAATATGCAGGTCCGCTGGAGGAGGAGTGAACATGTGGATTCTGATAGTAATGGTGGTAGTGGGATTTCTGATCGGGTACTTTACCAATATACCATTTGAAGCAATCGATAAAAGATACCTTGCGCTTATCTTTCTCGCGCTTCTGGATTCTCTGACATACGCTTTGACACGTGACCTTGCGAGGATTAAAAATAACAACGTTCCGGTTCTGATAAGGCTTGTATTTGTTTCGGCTCTTGGGTGCTTCATAATTTACTTCGGTGATAAGAGCCAGGTAGACCTGTATTATGTCGCGATTATTCCACTGGCGATAGGACTGGCCCTAAATATGTATAAGTTTTTGCCGAAATAATTACAGGAATTATACTCATCGGACTTGAAAACAGTATCGATGCAGGACTATACTATTGCCCTTAGCGGCAACAACATTATTAGAAGTATTGACTAAAAACTTATACAACGCTTAACAGTGATCACTCCAACAACAATAGTCGGTGTTGACATCGGCACTACGAAAATTTGTACCGTTGTCGCACGCACGGATATTGAAGGCAACCTGAGTATCGTAGGTATCGGAAGGGTACCGTCACGCGGACTCAGGAAGGGCCAGATAATCGACCTGGAAGGCACAATCTCATCAATTCGTGAATCGAAAATTCAGGCGGAAAATTTCTCCGGTGACAGTATCGATTCGGCGTTTGTAGGTGTAACCGGCGCACACATCCAGGCCATCCCCTCGAACGGAATAGTTGCGGTAACCGATCCCACGCACGGAATTACACGCGAGGACATGGAGAATGCCCTCGAGCAGGCACAGCGTGTTGACATCCCGCAGGGACGCAGGCTGATTGATGTACAGGTCACGGAGTACATCGTCGATGGCCAGGTTGGAATAAGCGATCCCGTCGGAATGAGCGGCATGCGTCTTGAGGCAAACGCACTTTTGATTACCGCATCGGTAGCAAGACTTGAAAGCGTATACCGTGCGGTAAACAACGCGGGATTCGATGTCGAGAACATAATACTTCAGCCAATCGCTTCCGCCGAGGCAATACTCAGTGAAGAGGAACGTGAGAGCGGGGTTGCCGTTGTGGATATCGGCGGCGGCACAACCGACCTTGCCGTCTACAGGGACGGCAGCATCGTGAACCTCTCGATCTTCCCTGTCGGTGGCGATCACTTTGACAGCGACCTCGCGTACGGACTTGGGATACGGGAACGCCAGGCGGAACACATCAAGATCAAGCTTGGTGGAATCGGAAATGACTATCGTCTGAGCGATGACATTATTCAGATATCCAAAGCCGGCGGGGAACGTAAGGAATCGGTCCCGCTCAAGATTATCGCCGAGATAATTTATCCAAGGCTCGAGGAAATTTTCGCTCTGGTTTATGCGGACCTTGAAAGTAAGGGATTTCTAAACCAGCTCAAGTCGGGACTTGTATTAACCGGCGGGACTTCGCTGCTGCCCGGAATCACGGACATGGCATCGGACCTTTTCGGCATGCAGGCGAGAATAGGCTATCCCCGCTCGGTTGGAGGATTATCGGAAGACCTTAGGAACCCGATGTACGCGACGGCGATCGGACTTGTAAAGATGGGCATGCAGGAGTACGAGGGAAAAATTGACGACAGGATCCCGGGCGGAATGGACAACGCGCTGAACACGGTATCGGACTGGGGAAAAACAGTACTAAAGTTAATATTCAGATAATAATACTCAACATAAGTTTTATCGGGTGTCCCGATTAAGGAAGATCGGGGACATCAAAGACAAGGGAGAGTCTGGTGGCAAAGAACAGTAAGCGAAAGAAGTCAAAGAAAGAAATACCGGAGCAAGAAAACATGGCTGCCGAAAACCAGGAACCGGAAAACGAGAGTAAACAGGAAGAGAAGAAGCGTCTGACTCTTCCACTTGACCAGGTGCCGATAGACCTGAGACCACCGGGGAAATCTCACTCGGGAAGCCCCGCGAAGATCAAGGTTGTCGGAATCGGCGGTGCCGGAGGCAACGCGGTGCATCGCATGATGCAGGCCGGGTTGTCCGGAGTCCAGTTCATCATTATCAACACCGATGCGCAGGCACTCGCGCAGCACCCCGCTACGATGAAGATCCAGATCGGCGAGAAGGTTACTCGTGGTCTCGGTGCCGGCGGAAATCCCGAGGTCGGACTGAAAGCCGCCAATGAGTCAAAGTCCGAGATCGGCGAGGCCCTCGAAGGCGCCGACATGGTTTTCATCACCTGCGGTATGGGTGGCGGCACCGGAACCGGCGGCGCCCCGATCATCGCGGAACTTGCAAAGGAACGCGATGCCCTCACCGTCGGCGTGGTCACAAGACCCTTCACATTCGAGGGCGGAAGAAGGTCGCAGATCGCCGATGATGGAATCGCTGGCCTCAAGGAAAAACTCGATACACTCATTACAATACCGAACGACAAACTCACCGATGTCGTCGGCCCCGATACAACCCTCATGGAGAGCTTTGAAATAGCTGACGATATTCTCCGCCAGGGAGTCCAGGGGGTCAGTGACCTGATCACAATTCCGGGACTGATCAACCTCGATTTCGCGGACGTCAAGGCAATCATGTGGGAAGCCGGTACAGCGTTGATCGGTATTGGCCAGCAGGCTGGTGAGGGACGCGCCGTTGAAAGCGCACGACAGGCAATCACTTCACCGCTTCTTGAAACTTCCATCGAGGGTGCGAAGGGAGTGCTTATCAACATCACGGGCGGTCCGAGTCTCACGCTGAGCGAGGTCAAGACTGCCGCCGACGAGGTATTCAGCGTAAGCGACCAGGACGCGAACATTATCTTCGGTGCCGTTATCGACGAGCGCATGAAGGACTACGTGCGCGTGACGGTCCTTGCAACGGGCTTCGATGACTTCAGTCCCGAGCCAAAAATCCCGATGAGGGAACGTGCTTCCGATAAACCGTCCAGGACCGAAGACAAGGTCAGCGAGGAAGAACTTGATATCCCCGCTTTCCTGAGACGCGGGAGCTTCAGCGGATGATAAAGATCGGCATTTAACTGTCGATACAAATACATATGCGTGATTCATCACGTTTTCGGATTTATTGTCGGGAGTTATACAAAATTATTAAGAAATTCAGGTAAACAGCATCTAACACACTGGTATCTCCGCATAAGTCAGTTTTACGCGGTCTGATACCATGGCAGATCAGATTTATGTAAATTAGCCACCCCACCCTCTTCCTTCCGACGCGCCCCACCCATCGGGGCGCGTCGCGTATTTATACGCGCATACTCAGACCGGAAAAAAATTGGGATTTTTTTTATGTGACGGGGATTTCAATCGAGTTCAAATGTAATAGTGAGTGAAAGCGTAAGAGTGTCAGCATTAAGTTCTTCCGGAACCGGGGAGACGGGTGAGGCTGCTTCAACTGCATCAGTCGCGGCGAAGTCAAGGGCAAGTATCCCGCAGGAATCCGCAAGTTCTATGTTCGAAACCTCTCCCGTTACGGACACATCGAACCTTACAACCACACTTCCCTCCTGCCCCATTCTCCTGCAGATAGCCGGATATTCCTTATGCTGCGATATCTCCGATAGAATCCTGATCCTGTAATCGTTTAAGATGGAATCCAGATCGATTACAGACGTCGGTTCTTCATCGTTTCCCACATCCGAACCTGCAGGATTTTCGGTTTCCTGATTTACACCGTTCTCTCCCGGATCAGCCGGTCCTTCCGAATTTCCATCATTTCCTCCCTGCTCATTCAGGATCGGATTATCAATAATCTGACCTTCTGAAACAGGATTTTCAGCGACCGTTTCAGTTGTCACGCTTTGCTCAAAATCCTGTGTGATCTCGTTCTGATTATTTTCAGGTTCAGTCACAGGCTCACTGGCTGATTCCACAGGTTGCTCAACATCAGCGGATGGTTCCTGTATCGAACTGACGGGAATCTGTGGTTCCGGTGTTAATACATCCTCTACTTCGGGCACAGCAGCTTCCACGGGACTGATTACCGCAAGGTAAACACGAGACTCGCTGGATTCAGAACTAACCGGAAATGCGATTACCGAGAGAAGGATAAAGTGCGCGAGTAAACTCACAAGGAGCGCGACAATATTTCGTGCAACCAACATCACGGGATCTCTATAGGGCCTCCTCCCGTGAGTTTTCAGTTTCTATCGCAACATTGGAAATTCCCGCGTTCGTAATCGCATCAAGCGTATCCACGAACATCTGCGAAGTCGCGTCCGCGTCGAGTCTCAGCCTGACAAGCTCTATTTCCCCTGCCCTTCTCAGTTCGTTCAGTTCAGATGTAAGCTCTTCAAGTGTAACCGGATTCTCGTCAAGCCAGCAGTTACCGTCACGGTCAACGCTTACTGTCCTCGCGGGTGAATCATCGATAACACCGGAATCGCTTTCGGGAAGAGCTACGGATATTGAAGGTGAGAGGAACTTGGTAACGAGCATGAAGAAGATCAGTAACAGGAAAACGATATCGATAAGAGGCGCGATGAGCATCTGCGACGGCACCCTCCGGGAATTTCCCACACGGTTGCGTCGCAGGCGTACCACTCCCGGATTTGCCCCACCGCTCATCACACGACCTCCATCCCCGACTTCGTGAACTTGTGAACGATATGAGATATCGTGGCCTCGACAAGCTGGGCATACCTGTCAACGATTCTCCCAAAACCGATGTATGCAATCAGCGCGGGGATGGCAACCGTGAGTCCCGCAGCCGTGGTTATAAGAGCAGCCCAGATACCACCCGCAAGATCCGATGCATTAACCTGTCCACCCAGAGCCTGTATCTCCATGAAAGCCTCGATCATCCCGACGACTGTCCCAAGCAGACCGAACAGTGGCGCTGACTGCCATATGACGTTAAGGATCGAGAGATTTTTTTCGGCTTCCGAGACAAGGTTGTCCCCCTGCATAACCAGTAGCGACTGATTCAGTATACGTTCCTCTTCGGCCTTTCCCAGGGCCTTCTTAAAACTATCTGGTCCACTGGCAGCATTAGGTTTTAAGTCTGACCTTTCGGCATCGTAGTTTTCGGTAAGATCGTTCAGGGCCTTTTTCCGTGCAGGAAGAACCAAGACATACCATATGGTTCTCTCGATGATCACCCAGAGGCCAATAACGCTTTCGATTATTATCGGCCAGATAAACAGTCCGCCCTGTAAAAGAAAGTCCATGTTATTAATCCTGGTCGGTGGGACCCTGTCCGACTTCTGTCTTTTCGGGAGTTCCAATCGCCATTACAGAAAGTTTCTGTGCAAGCTTGCCTGCAAGATTTATAAGTGATTTTGAAGTATCGCTTTCAGGATCGGAGATAACCGTGGGTATACCTCTCTCCCCGGACCTGGCTATCGCCGGTTCGATTGGTATACGCTCTAGGACATCGAGGATTATCTCGTTCGATACAACCCTGACCGAGCCTTCGTCACCATGCGGAAAGATGTCGGTTTTTTCGTTACAGTTAGGGCAGACAAAATAAGCCATGTTCTCGACAAGCCCAAGGATCGGCACGTCCACTTTCAGGAGCATGACGGCGGCCCTTCGGACATCACTGAATGCAATATCCTGCGGCGTAGTTACAAGAAGCGCAGCTGACGCATGAATGAGCTGTGAAAGCGAAATCTGTACGTCACCCGTTCCCGGAGGAAGGTCAACGACAAGATAATCAAGACTGCCCCATTTGACATCATGTACGAACTGGTTCAACACCTGGTGAAGGATCGGTCCGCGCCATATTAGGGCATCGTTGTCATGAGTCAAAAAGCCGATCGACATCACGCTTATTCCGTGAGCCTCCATCGGTATCATTTTCTTGTCGATAACCTGTGGGGGACCCGTTATACCCATCATAGCCGGAACGGATGGCCCGTAAATATCGGCATCCATCAACCCCACCTTCGCCCCCGATTTCGCAAGAGCAGCCGCAAGATTCACAGCGATGGTGCTCTTTCCAACCCCGCCTTTCCCACTGCCAACAAGAATCACGTGCTTGATATCCGGTGCTTCCTCTGCATCCTTTCTGGTTGTACGCGTGGAAGCGTCCAGTGTTATCTCAACTTTTTCTATGCCATCAATCGCCAGAAGCGCTGCCTCGGCCTCGGATTTCATCTTGTCCTTCATCGGGCAGGCAGGCGTGGTCAGTACCATCCTGAACCTGACCGTCGATCCCTCGATCTCAACGTCCTGGACAAATCCCAGCGTGACAATATCCTTGTTAAGATCAGGATCGATGACGACTTTCAGGGCTTCATGAATCTGGTTACGGGTTATCTCAGCCATTTCAATAATCCTTTTTAGAGTTTATTTTAAGGTAAGGAACAGAAACTATACGACTTCTGAAGTGATGATTCAAAGGGTAAGAGCCTGTGGCTGCTTAGAGAAGCCCCATCACGGCCAGTGTATTTCTTCTAAGACGCTCACGGCCTGCCCGTCGAAGAGGTGTACCGGCTGTTAACTCGCCGAATTCCTCGTCATCCATCTGGCTGAGCAGGTTCAGATCGGGCACATGAAGCCCAGTGCGGGGATAGAAGTCCCTGTTCCCGGTCTGCTTCGCAAATTTTATATTCCACGGACAGACCTCCTGGCATTCATCGCATCCAAAAAGCCAGCCCGACAGTTTATCCCTGTACCTGGATGGTATCTCACCGGCATGCTCTACAGTAAGGTAACTTATACACGCCCTTGCATCGAATCGACGTGGCCCGATCAGTGCTCCTGTCGGACACGCATCAAGGCAGCGTGTACATTTTCCGCAGTGATCCGGATGCGGACCATTACCATCAGGCTCAAGCTCAAGTGTCGTAAGAAGCGCGCCAAGGAAAACCCATGAACCGAATTTTCTCGTAATCAGGATGGAGTTCTTACCGATCCAGCCAAGGCCCGCCCGCCATGCCCATACCTTGTCCCTGAACGGCCCCGAATCGACAGTGATTTTATTTGTGTAACCCGTGATTCCAGCCGATTCTGCAATCCCATCTATGTGCCGGGAGATTTCCCTGAGAATATTCCCAACGACCTTGTGGTAATCCCTTCCCCACGCGTATCTCGATATCCTGGGGAAATTGGGAAACTGCAGGTGAAGTTCGGGGGTGTAATAGTTAACGGCGATCATGATGATCGTCCGACATCCGGGTAGAAACAAACCGGGATCATGGCGGAGTTCCACATTCTCCGCCATCCATTTCATGCTTCCATTATATCCAAGCCGAAGCCACTTCTCGTATTCGTACTTCTCATTAGCAAGCGGTTCTGCGCTGACAATTCCGACAAGGTCGGCTCCCGACTTGATTGCATGTTGTTTTATCAGTTCAGTGTTGAGAACCTTGATTCCCTCCCCGTGAATTATTTAGAAAAAAGGCATGAGAAGCCATAAAACAGGAAATCCGGGCGATATCACGCAAGATCGAAAACTTTCCTTACAAGCTTGTCAATCCCGGGCTGTATCTCTTTTACCGACTTGCCAAGCATGTATGCAGGCGTTGTTACAATTTTATGCTCCTCATCCACAACGATATCGTCCACCGGACACTCGACATGCTCCTGTTCCATTTCGTTTATCTTCGCGGCTGTGTCCGGATCGTTGCCGACCGTAAGCTTCACTTTTTCATAGCCCACATCGCGAAGGGCGCACGCAAGAGTAGCAGGCGCAATGCATATCGCCCCAACCGGCTTTTTTGCATCGACCATTCCAGCGATCAGTTTTCCGGCATTGGGATCCACGTTTCCGAGAGTTCCCTTCATCGCGTAATTGGAAAGGACTGAAACAGCTCCGAACCCGCCCGGTATAATAAGGGCATCGAGTTCTCCCGCACGTACACGAGCCGCGTCAGCGATTTCGCCACGGGCTATTCTCGCTGCCTCGATCATCGCATTTCTTTTTTCCGGTACAGGCTGATCCTTCGAATGATCGACTACATCCACCTTCTTGTTTACCCCGATGCATACTACCTCCGCATCAAGTTGATCAAGACTTAATAAAGTGAGGACGGCTTCATGAATTTCAGATCCATCCTTCACTCCACATCCTGATAGCAATACTCCGATTTTTTTTGACATTCGGTTCCTCCCGCTTGAGCTTACAGATACTGGTTTTTACTGGAGTTATATTAATACAGGAATTCCCGTAATTATGGCGCACGAATCGGTGCAGTTTCAAAATATTCTACTTTAAATCGGATTTTATAAAAATACCTTAACGACCTCAATTTACATAAAGCAGAAAAAAAATGAAAAAACACATCCAGGGCTTGACCATTCGCATAATTCTGGTAAACTAGTACCTGAATTCTTATTTGCGCAAGGGGAAACTTATATGGCAGGCATTTTGAAATTTTCTGACGCTGTATCTCTTGGATTCCACGCGATGGTAATACTTGCTGAGAGCACCGGGGCGCCAATCCGCGTAAAGGAAGCTGCCGATGAACTGTGTATTTCTGAAGCACACCTGAGCAAGGTCATGCAGCGGCTTGGTCGCCAGGGACTCGTCAGATCAACCCGTGGCCCCGGCGGAGGCTTCCGACTTGCGAGGGACGCATCGCAAATTTCCCTTCTAAACGTGTTTGAGGCAATCGACGGTCCCCTCGATGAAAGCGACTGCCTTCTTGATAAAAAAGTATGCAACCGTGAGCGATGCATAATCGGCGGACTGACCAGTTCGGTCAACAAACAGATAAGAAAATACCTTTCCGATACAACACTTGAGGATTTAAAGGAAAAGAGGAGAGATTAGATGATACGGAAAATTGTCAAAATCGACGAAGAAAAATGTGATGGCTGCGGACAATGTGTGCCCGCCTGTGCCGAAGGCGCTCTTCAGGTTATCGATGGCAAGGCAAGGATCGTAAATGAAATTTACTGTGATGGGCTTGGAGACTGCCTCGGTAAATGTCCACAGGATGCGATTTCGATAGAGGAAAGAGAAGCACCGGAATTTGACGAGAAAGCGGTAGAACAATATCTGAAATCTGCGCCGGAAACCCGACAGGAACCCGTAACTCTCCCTTCCCTGCCATGCGGGTGTCCCGGTACGGCCCTTCGTACTATAGAGAGAAAGGAATCGGGCTTTGATTCCCCTGAGTTGCCGGAAGTCGAGTCGGAACTTTCAACATGGCCTGTTCAGTTGATGCTTGTGCCCCCGGAGGCCCCATTTTTAATAGGTGCCGACATCCTTATATGCGCGGATTGTGTACCGTTCGCGCTTCCCGATTTCCACAAGCGATTTCTTCAAGGAAGAGTGGTCCTGGTGGGCTGCCCGAAACTTGACGACCTTTCTCACTACCAAGAAAAACTGGAAGCGATTTTTAAGGCTGCAGATCCATCAAGTGTAACGGTTCTGAGAATGGAAGTTCCATGCTGCAGCGGAATCGTGCAGGCCGTTACACATGCCCACGATTCGGTTACTCCGGATACTCCGATAGATGTAAGGGTAATCGGTATTCAGGGTGATGTACGTACCGAAACTCCGCAACCAGTTAAATCCGCGATATGAGTGCAATAATAAGGGTTTATCAACCCCTGAGAATAGAATCTGCATAACCATGCAGGAGGAGAGAGAAATAAATGTTCTGTTACCAGTGTGAACAGAGGGCCGGGAACGGCTGTACAAAAATGGGGGTTTGCGGCAAAGACCCGGAAACATCAAACATGCAGGACCTCTTACTGCATGCAGTAAAGGGAATCAGCCAGTACGCCCACAAAGCTGACATGATGGGTAAACGGTCGAGTGATATCGATGTATTTGTTATAAAAGCGCTGTTTACAACAATTACAAACGTCAATTTCGATTCAGCGAAATTACTCGCACAGGTCAGGGAAGCGATTCGTCTCCGTGATTCAGCGCGGGATATGTACGAATCAGCCTGTACCGAAACCGGACGTGAACCCGAGGCAGTCGAAGGCCCCGCGTCATGGGAATTCGGCACTACCGACGAGGATTTGATAAGCCAGTCACAGAATGTCGGGCTTGGAAAAGACATAGAAGTATACGGAAAAACTGTTGCGGGACTGCATCACCTTATCCTTTTTGGCCTTAAGGGTGCCGCGGCATACGTGGACCACGCACATATCCTGGGTTTCGATGACGATGTAATCTATGCCGATTTTCACCGCCTTATCGACTACATCGCATCAGGACCTCGGGATATCGACGATCTTACTGCAAAAGCGCTCGAAACGGGCGAGCTTAACTTCCGGGTTATGGAACTCCTTGATGCGGCTAATACCGGAAAATACGGACATCCCGTGCCAACGCAGGTTCGTGTGACTCCTGTAAGTGGTAAAGCGATCCTTGTGTCCGGTCACGATCTGAAAGACCTTCATGACCTCCTTGTCCAGACAGAAGGAAAGGGAATCAACATCTACACGCATGGCGAGATGCTTCCATGCCATGGCTACCCCGAGTTAAAGAAATTCAGCCACCTTGCCGGAAACTACGGAGGCGCATGGCAGGATCAGCAGAAGGAGTTCGACGAATTCCCCGGTGCGATCCTGATGACAACGAACTGCATCCAGAAGCCACGCGACAGTTACAAAGACAGGATTTTCACTACCGGACTCGTCGAGTGGCCGGGAGTAACTCACGTTGAGAACGGAGATTTCTCAAAGGTCATAGAGTGTGCCCTGAAAGAAGAAGGATTCGCCGAGGACAGCCCTGAGAAAACCATCATGGTCGGATTCGGTCACAATGCAGTGATGGGCGTCGCGGGTCAGGTTATCGATGCTGTTAAGAACGGTGATATTTCCCACTTCTTCCTCATCGGCGGATGCGACGGTGCGAAATCGGGGAGAAATTACTACACCGAATTTGCCGAGAAAGTCCCGGACGATGCGGTGATCCTTACCCTCGCATGTGGCAAGTACCGCTTTAACAAGCTTGAGTTTGGAGACATCGGAGGAATTCCGAGGCTTCTGGATATCGGACAGTGCAACGATGCGTACTCCGCGATTAAGATTGCGCTTACGCTCGCTGACGCGTTCGAGACCGATGTGAACAGCCTGCCCTTAAGCCTGATCCTTTCATGGTACGAGCAGAAGGCCGTGGCAATCCTTCTTACGCTTCTGCATCTTGGAATTAAAAACATGCGACTCGGACCGACACTTCCAGAATTCGTCGACCAGCCGGTTCTTGAGGCCCTCGTTGCCAACTTTAATCTCCAGCCGACAACTACCGTCGATGAGGACCTTCACGCATGTCTCGGGTATGTTCCTGCATAGTCAGGAATTCGGGTTAAACAGATACCCCCTTATGCAACCCGCTTAACAGCAGCAGCCCCGCCTTGAATATGGCGGGGCTCTCAATTTATCCGGTCATTTGAAATCGATTTGTTCAATACTGGTGAAGCTGTCTTACATACCTGTTCCGTTCATTGTGTTCCCACGAAAAAATCAACTCGTCGCCGTTCAGTTCGTAATAATAATCCTGGCCGTTGATAACCACCGTGTTGTCGTCGACTATCCCGAACTCCATTCCAATAACCCGTCCACCACCCGATCTAAATTCACCCGATCCCATGAATACAACACCTTCCGTAGCACCGCTGCCGGGTGCGGGTACCCAGTGTCCGTACAGCCCGTGTTCCGAAGGCAACCGTGGGGTCAGCTTTTTCTCGCCGCAGCCAGTCAGTGCCAGGATTCCAAAGACCAGTAATACAAGCACAATGTATATGTAATCAGTATTTCTCATCGGTAAGCCCCCGCATATATGTTACAGAAGGCCGAGTATAACAGATATCGAGGACAACCTTTCACCGATACTGCTATAATCACGCCGATGCCCGGAAACCTCGCAGGAAAAAAATACATCTGGTTAACGGTGGACCTTTTGTTGTTCGTCTGCGGGTTTGCCATCTTTTTTTCTCACGCAAGGTTCCCCACCGACTGGGATGCCTGCCAGTTTGTACTCGGCATGGAGCGTTTCTCGCCACTTGACCACCAGCCGCATCCCCCCGGTTATTTCCTTTTCATACAACTTGCCCAGTTCCTGAGACCAATATTCGGGCACAATCCCGGTGCGGGCCACCTTGCATTGTTAACGATTTCAGCTATCGGAGGCGGGCTGCTAATACCGGCAGTAAGAAGACTTACTCTGAAGATTTTCCCCGACCGCAATGATCTTGCGACAGGGGCGGCATTACTTGCCCTGGGTGCCCCACTAAGGCTTTTTTTCGGCTCGCAGGCCCTGACCTACACATGGGAGGGACTGTTCGCCACGGTTTTAATTTCACTGGCTATCGATGTTAAATCAGGAAAAACTGAAAAAAATGACATCTCATGGTTTGCATGGGTTCTGGTCTACGCCGTTGCCGTTGGATTCAGGTCCAATATATCCGTCCTTTTCCTGCCCCTTGCGATTTATCTTGCAATCTCCCGGAAATGGTGGGAAATCCCCCTCGGAGTTCTCTTATTTTCAGCGGTTACACTGGCCTGGTTAATACCGACAGTTAAAGCGTGTGGGGGATTCGGCCTTTACACCGAGTCGCTCCGGGGACACACTTCATATTTCATTGGAGCCGGATTCTCACCGGATCGCTTCCTCGATAACCTCGCTGCTGTTGTCCAGACTCCGAAGGGGATTACCGGGCTTGGGATAACCGGTTCGCTGATAATTTTCATCCTCGCGATGTTCCAGGTCACAACCCGTAAGGATGCAGTGTTTCCGGGACCTTCCACCGTGAAAAAGGTGCTCATTTTTACACTGATCCCACTTCTGTTGTTCCATGTCCTGATTTTCTACACCATCAGGTACTCGCTTCTCTATATTCCTATATTTATACCAGTCATGGTGCGCATGTTCGACCTTGCGATACTGCCAATCGTTAAGTTCCTGGAGCGAAAAAAAGTCAGGAAATTCAGCGCGGGATGGATTATTCCGGCTATGCTTGGAATTCTGAGCTACGCGGGTTTCTTAACAGTTTCCGCTCCCTATACCCTTCATAACATACGATCGCTGGAACGCGAAACGATTTCCGTCGCTTCCACGGTACAGGGCCTCGGAAATCCGGACAGTGTCAACATTATTACAGGACGGCAGTTCAGACGCTGGGGCACGTACATGGATGAATACACAGTCTGGCACCCAATGAAAGCTCTGTATCCTCCCGAGCTCCATCCACATCTTGCGTCAATGTCCAATGGCGATACGAGTCTGGGCAGGTTTTTTATCGAAGAAGATAAAATCACCTTCGTGGATTCCGGATCGAATATTCTGTCGCCTGCGGGAAATTCAGGCACACACCATATTGTTCTCGACCAGGATGCATTCAACATACTTATTTACAATTCTGATGGCTGGGAGTCCAGATCAGTCACCAGCAGGGAAAATCTGTACTGGAAATCATTCGATACAGAGATTTTACTCCTCGATCTGCCTGAAGGCCTTGCGCTGGTGCCTGTTGTTGATGAAGCCATGAGTATCGAACCTCAGCAATAATCAGCAGTCTGGATTCCGAAATGCAGGTAAAAAAATCCCCGGCATCTACCGGG
>Ga0272441_10000333_pt1 | contig 107864 bp, 94 predicted proteins | sample SSMProp6N_FD_193582 | JGI IMG/M metagenome (GOLD analysis project Ga0272441, IMG submission 193582) | Marine sediment archaeal communities from Little Sippewissett salt marsh, Falmouth, MA, United States - SSM-Prop-6N | ecosystem: Environmental > Aquatic > Marine > Wetlands > Sediment ...
AGCAGATTATCGTATATCATTGTTGTAAAATAGGGTTCTTAATTGAGATCATCGTCCTTGGACTTTACGGGACGCTGGTGAAATATTGACATATGGCTGTCAAGTGCCTAAACGCTCTTTTCCACTCACTTTTTCGGCTATTTTAAACTGAAGATTTCTTTTGCCATCGTTTTAGCAAGGCCATCCTGACGCCCCCGGACTAACAATTTACTGACGGCCGAAGGAGTCAGGCTTAACTTGCGGGCCACATCGGCTGCGCTGAGCCTCAATTGGTCCACCGCCAGACAACAAACAATCGCCCGGGCCCGGGAAATCCTCCTTTGTTTACTGGCGCTTTTGATGATTTGCGGCTCTATTTGAAAGTGACCCGCCACCCCACCGATCAGGGTATCCAGATCTACACCTTTTGCCATGGCAAGGGATTGTTGGTCATAGGTTTCACGGGCCTGTCTTAACACGGATTCGACACGGCGGAATACGCAGCTGATCTCGGATATGGTATTTGCAAGCCTCAGCATCGCTGGTCTCGCCTTAGATTTTTCCACTATGGCCGAATCCCCCTTGCCCCCGAACTGTTTCATTACTGAAACTCTGTACTAAATTCAAGACGGCCTTAATTACAGGCATAAACAGCATTTGGCATATACGTTCGCCTGGTTTTACAATATATGTGGTCTTTCCCCGGTTAAAAAGCCCGATCTTAATTTCACCTTGGTAATCAGAATCTATAACGCCAATCGTATTTGCCAGCACGATTCCCTTTTTTATCCCCAATCCTGATCGCGGTGCTATAATTCCAACGACATTTGAATCTTTTATATTAATCGCAATTCCGCTGCCAATTAATGCTGTTTCTCCAGGATGAATCTCGATCTCATCTCTTATGCACGCTCTCAAGTCAATTGCAGCTGATCCTTCAGTCGCGTATGAGGGAAGCGGCATTATATCTCCGATAAGAGGATTCACAGCTTTTGTTTCAATATTAAGTGTATTCATTTAAAAAGATGTTCCCTTTATGATAATTTTATAAGATTGGTTATTTGATTTATACTCTGAACTATACAGAACGACATAAATCATTGCGCATGCATACACAGCGTTTTGCGTGTTTGACAAAATAAGGTAGTTTCAAAATCATTGATACAAAGTATAAATGCGCAATTCATTATGACGCTGTGTATATTTACTCAGTTTACGTTGAATAATATGTCAGGATAAATAGTTAGTTTCCGTCCATAAATGGCCCTTTTCCACAATTTCGGCGTCAATCGGCGGAATTGCTTGTGCGGCGTACAGGAGTACGCCTCCGCGCAATTCCTTGATTTCCTTGAACTTGCAGAAAATTGCACATTTCTGGATCGGAAACTTTCCAGTGCCCTTAATAAAACCGTGGATGGGCACTAGTTAACAACGTTATTTTTTGTCTTTTAATTATTTGTTGTTTACGTTATTTTCATAGAATTTTAAAGTTAAGATAAGATGCCGACTACCGCGGCGAAATCAAGATCGTCGCCATCAACTTCGGCAAATCACCCTACACCTTCCGGCGCGGCGACCGAGTGGCGCAGATGGTCATCCACTCGGTTTGCCAGCCCCTTATCACGGTCGTCGAATCACTCGAAGAAACCGGCCGCAACTACGGCGGGTTCGGACACACCGGAAAATAATCGGTAGATCATATGTTTACAGATGAGCCCTCGACCAATGCAGCCGCCTCGGAACCTGCTGTCAAACTGGCCGTCTGCGTGCTGGCCAGCGGCAGCAAGGGCAATGCCATCCATGTCTCTGACGGTCAAACCGCTTTCCTGATCGATGCGGGTCTTTCCGGCGTCGAAATCGAACGCCGTCTCGGGTCGCGTGGCCTTGCGCCGGACCGACTTCAAGCCATCATCGTCTCACACGAACACGCCGATCACATAAACGGCGTCGGCGTGCTGTCACGGCGCTACCGCCTGCCGGTCTATCTCAACCGCAAAACCGCCGGCGCGGCGAAACGAATCGGTCGGCTTCACTGTGTGAACACCTTTGATTGCGGCACCGTATTTCACATCGACAACCTTCACATCCACCCCTTTTCCCTGTCCCACGATGCGGAAGATCCGGCCGGATTCACCGTTAAAACGAACGGCATTAAAATAGGCCTTGCAACCGATTTGGGTGTGGTGACCGCAATGGTCACAGAACACCTGAAGGGCTGCCGGGCATTGATCCTGGAAGCCAATCACGATACCCGCATGCTGATCGACGGACCCTACCCCTGGCCTCTGAAACAGCGTATTCAGAGCCGGTTGGGGCATCTCTCCAACACGGATTCCAGGCAACTGTTATGTGACGTCGCCCATGCCGACCTCGAACACGTGATCCTGGCCCACCTCAGTGAAACCAACAACACACCCGACACGGCCCTGAACGCCATCGCTCCGGCCTTGACCGGCACCCGCACCCGGCTGGAAGTCGCCGTCCAAGATCGCTGCACCGAGATCGTCTGCCTTCGCTGAACCCGGTTTGGGGCGCCAATCAATTAATGCAGCTTAAATTTGCATTGGTTGTCTGCCAGGTTGTCATCGGGGGCAAACAAAAGGCAGCATTGTCATTATTTTCTATTTGACGAGTCGGGCCTCTGGCTCCTGAAAGCTGCTCCGACGCTTGACAGTCTGCCGTGGGGTCATTAGCATCCGGGCCTTATTATTAAGTGGGAAATCGGTTCTAATTGGATCTCGTCATGAAGTGGACCGCAGAAGCAGAAGAACTTTTGAAAAAAGTACCCTTCTTCGTCCGAAAAAAAGTGCGCGCGCGGGTTGAAAAGGAAGCCCGAGAGGCGGGAAAGCCGGTGGTCTCTCCGGCAGAGGTCAAGGCCACCCAGAAACGGTTTCTGGCCGGTCACCAAGCGGACATCCAGGGGTACCGGGTTGAGACCTGCTTCGGCCCCAGCGGCTGTCCGAACCGTGCCGTAGTCGGAGATCAACTGGTGGCCCGGATTGAAACGCGCCTGCAGAAAGCGGATCTTCTCAGTTTTTTAAAACAGTCGGTGAAGGGCGATCTCAAATATCACCATGAATTCAGGGTCAGCCTGGCGGATTGCCCCAATGCCTGCTCACAGCCCCAGATCAAAGACATCGGCATCATCGGCGCTGCAGTCCCTGAATCCGGCGATGCGTCCTGCACAAATTGCGCGGCCTGTGTCGAGGCCTGCAGTGAAGAGGCTATCGTTTTAAAGGGAAATGATCCGTCCCCCTCGATTGATTACCGGCGGTGCCTGAACTGCGGTCGCTGTGCCGCCGTGTGCCCGTCCGGCGCCCTTCAGAGTTCCTGTCGGGGCTTCCGGGTCCAGTTGGGTGGAAAACTCGGTCGCCATCCCCGCCTGGCCAGAGAACTGCCGGGGATATACACCGAAGATGAGGTACTGCAGATCGTCGCAGACTGCCTGAGCTTTTACAAAAAACGGAGCACCGATGGTCGCCGCTTTGCCGAAATCTTCACCACAGAGGGCTTCGATGCGTTCTGCCGAAAGTATCCGAGGCAAAAATGTGAATGAGTTTCGAGTTTCGAGTTTCTACTCGCGGGTTCCGGCTTCTTAAGGTGCGAGCGCCACCTTATTCACGGCTTTAATTCTATAAGAAGTGTCTGTTCTACCATGGCCAGATAGCCGTCAGGTGCGCCAGGCTCGGCTCGAGGGCCTCTTCGGTATGCGGTTCGAGAGTAACGACCGGAGGGGTGTCGCTGAGATCTTTCAAGCGTGTGAGAAGGTATTGGAAGTCGATTGTCCCCTGGCCCAAGGCGAGGTGATCGTCCCGCAGCCCGTGATTGTCATGCAGATGCACCTGACCCAGATGCCGGCCCAGGATGTCGAGCCAAGCTGCCAGCGGGGCCCGCCCGAATGCCGCCTGGTGTCCGGTGTCCAGACAGAAGCCGACACCCTGAGGGGCTAAGTTTTCGAATAGAGGCAGGAGTTCTTCGGGGCCGTTTTCATATACGTTTTCAAGCATCAGGCGGCATCCGAGCAAATTCAGGCGCTGCGCCAGCCAGCGCCACATATCGACGCTGTTCTGCAGCCACTCTTCGAGCAGGTAGGCATAGCGCTTCCAATCATAACCGGCATGGCACACCACGGTTTTGGGGCTGAACAGCCTCGCCGCTTCGAGCAGCTGCTCGAAGCGGTGGCGCGTTACAGCACGAATCTGCGGGTCGATCGAACCGGCCGACATGTCGCTGAACGGGCCGTGCAGCGTGATCGTCAATCCGCGGTCCCTGATCCGTGCGGCCATCTCGCCGAATTCGGTCGCAGAGAAACGGTCCAGTGCAGCGGCATCGATACCGATTTCAGGATTCAGGCCGCGGGATAAAAAATTTTCCGCGTATCGATCCCACAGCATGGTGAAGGGAACGTTGACCTGAACCCGGCTAAGCAACTCTTTCATGGCACCTTTCTTTTTTATCTTCGCCCACCGGTCTGCTCTCGGCGGAATGGCCGAACAAATAATGATCATCAGCTGTCGGCCCGCATTGCCTCCAAACCGTTTCGGCGGAGCCAGCTGTTCATCTCCTGATCCAGGATGCGGTAATAGGCTTCCGAGCCCCCTAACCCTCGCCGGCCAAAAAAGTAGTTGATCTCCAGAAAGAAGGGGGTTGCCGATGCGGCCCTTTCAGGAAAGAGCAGGTCGAAACCCGCCAGATCGATACGGGTAAATCGGCAAAAATTACTGACGGCAGACACGGCCATCTTCCGAAGCTCGGGATCGGCCATGAAATTGATTTGCCCACCGTGCGCCAGATTGGCATACCACTTCTGCCGGTCCGGTTGCACCCGCCAATAGGCAACAAATCGCCGACCGATGACCGCCACGCGAAGGCTGCGGTTCCCGGCCGGGATCATTTCCTGAAGCAGAAAACCGCTCTGACCCGTCTGCTCGAAAGCCGAGGCCGTGCACAAAAACTCTTTCAGACGCGAGTCGGAGTCCACCGGAAACACGGTTTCACCCTCACCGCCCCAGTCGAATTTAAACACGCAGGGAAATCCGAACGGAAGATCATCCGGTATCCGCCGGCATTGCCGGTTAAAGGCCCGTGTATCGCTGAAAGAGGTGGTCCTGGGGTGCGGCACACCGGCTCTTTTGAAGAGTATAAGTTGTCCGGTTTTCCCGGGATAGGCAAAACGGGCATCATAATTGGGGAAATACAAGGCGCAATTCTCGCGCACCATATCATAGAGATCCTGCCGACACGCCTGGGGCAGAATGACCGCTGTGGCCGCCGAAATCGCCTGTCGTTCATCCGGACCCGGCGCACGCCCGGCGCAGATAATCTGACGATCCGCCGCAAAAAGAGGATGAAACGATAATATCATTGGCCGTCAATACCCGAACTTTCTGAGGGCCCGCGTATCCTTGCTCCAATTTTTCTGTACCCTGACAAAGAGTTTCAGAAAAACCTTTACGCCGAGAAGCCGCTCGATCTCCCGGCGAGATGCCTCACCGATCGACTTCAACATGCGGCCACCTTTCCCGATGATGATGCCTTTCTGCGAATCGCGCTCTACGTGAATGGTAGCGTGAATCCGCACAAGGCTGCCTTTTTTTTCCTCTTTGAAGGCCTCGACTGTCACCGCCGTGGCATACGGAATCTCCTCTCCGGTGAGACGAAATACCTTTTCACGGATCATCTCGGCGGCGATGAAGCGTTCCGGAAGATCGGTCACGATGTCGTCTGGAAAAAACCGCGGGCCAAAGCGCAGAAGGCTCTCCAGAGATGTGAGCAGCCGGTCCACCTGAGTGCCCTTTTCGGCGGAGATCGGTACGATGTCGCTAAAAGAGGTCACCATTGACCAGCGATCAATGATCGGCAGCAGTTCGGTCTTCGGGATCAAATCGATCTTGTTCAATGCCAGAACAACCGGCTTCTTGCCGGTTTTGATCTTTTCAACCATCAGCCCTTCGGACACGGGATCCGACCGGGCCACATCGATGATGACCAATATGACATCTACGTCTCCCAAACTCGACAAGGCCGTTTCGACAATGCGGATGTTAAAAGGGTCGGTGGCCTTGTGCACACCCGGCGTATCGATAAAAACGAGCTGGGCCGATGGCCGGTTCAGAATGCCCAGAATGCGGTTCCGGGTCGTCTGCGGTTTTTTAGAGGTAATCGAAATCTTCTGTCCGAGGATGCGGTTCAACAAGGTCGACTTGCCGGCGTTGGGCGCTCCGAGGATGGCCACAAAACCTGATCTGAAGCGGGAGGGCGTTGAGTCTGAAGGGTGATCTGTCATTTGTGAAAACAGTTGTGTCAGTTGAGTCGATTAGGTCAGTTTTGTCAGTTAAACAGAATAAATGCGACTAAATTTCTAATCGTCTCTGGAATTAGCTTGAACCGGCGCAATCAACCTTTCTATCCGGTGCCACAATTCTTCGCGACCCTGCCGGGTTTTGGCCGAAAACAAAATGATATCCCCTTGCGGCACTTGTAAGGCCGCCGCGGCGCTGCGTGCGCAATCCAGATGCCGTGAACGCGAAAGTTTGTCGATCTTCGTCAACGCCAACACGGTGGCAATTTGGTGCCGGTTGAGCCAATTGACGACGGCCGATTCTTCAGGACCCGGCGTTCGGCGACTGTCCATGATCAGAACCAGCGCTTTCAGGGTCCGGCGCGTGGCAAGATACGTTTCGATCATCGGAGCCCAACTCCGTCGAACAGCTTCGGGCACCTTGGCATAGCCGAATCCGGGAATGTCGACAAAAACAAGCTCTGCGTTGATCTCGAAGAAGTTGATCAATTGAGTGCGCCCCGGGGTCGAACTGGTTTTGGCTAACCGCTTGCGATTCACCAGGATGTTGATCAGAGAGGATTTACCGACGTTGGACCGTCCGGCAAAGACAATTTCCGGCAGCCGGGCCGGTGGATAGTGAGAGGATTTAGCGGCACTTTTTATAAATTCGGCGGATTTGATGATCATTACTATTTCCGTTTCAAGTACGCCTCCAACCGATCCATCCCTTCACCGATATTCTCCATGGAATTCGCATAGGAGAACCGCAAATATCCTTCTCCGTTCTGGCCGAAATCGATGCCGGGTGTCACGCCCACGTGGGCCTTGGCCAGGATGTCGAAGGCCAGTTCATAGGAGTTGTTCGACAGGTGCCTGGCATTGGCGAAAACGTAAAAAGCCCCGGTCGGCTCAACCGTGATGCCGAAGCCCATCGCTTTCAGACGCGCAAGCATGAACTTACGTCGATCGTTGTAGACGGCTTTCATCCGCGCCACGTCGGCGCCGGCCTGCGTCAAAGCAGCTATCCCCGCCCGTTGAATCATTGAATTGGCGGATATGAAAAAATTTTGATGGAGCTTCTGTATCGGCCGGACAAATGGCTTGGGGGCAATCAGATAGCCGAGCCTGAGACCGGTCATGGCATAGAGTTTTGAAAAACCGTTCAGAACGAAAGCCGTGTCGGTGTACTCCAGGATCGAATGCTCTTGACCCTCATAGACCAGGCCATGGTAGATTTCATCCGATACGATCCATGGCCTCATCGCGGCGATTTCCTGCATGCGTTCGGCTGACAGGAGGTTGCCGGTAGGATTGGATGGGGAGTTGATGAAAATGGCCTGCGTGCGGGCCGTGATTTTCTGACGGATAGCGTCGGGTCGGAATTGAAATCCATCTTCTTCGAAAACAGGGATGCAGACCGGTTCCCCCTCCACAAAACGGATGAAATTCGGATAGCAGGCGTAGTGTGGATCGGAAATAATCACCTGGTCGCCCGGGTCGAGCAGGGCGGCGAAGAGAAGCAGCATGGCCGGTGAGGTGCCGGATGTCACAATGATTTGATCGGCACTGATCGCCACGCCGTAGTGTTCACGATAATAGTGGCAGATGGTTTCCCTGAGTTCGCGCAGTCCGAGGCTGTGTGTGTAATGCGTGTGACCGTCATCGAGCGCTTTGCAGGCGGCGGCCTTGACACACGGCGGCGTGTCGAAATCCGGTTCGCCCACTTCCAGGTGGACGACATTGACGCCTTCGCGCTCCAGTTCATGCGCCTTTTCGAGGACATCCATGACGATAAAAGAGGTGATGTTTTCGGTACGTTTGGCAACCACGGCACCCTCCTTGAGGGAATGACCAAATCCGAAATTCGTATTTTTGTACTAAACACTCATGGCCCTTAAGCCACCACTGGTTCCGGATTCTGAGTTTCGAGTTTCAAGTTTCTATTTGCGGGTCTTATTCTATTTTCGTGTTAAACACTGATAGATCAACCCGCCGAAATGCATCCCGACCGGGGGGGCGATCCGACAATTTAGACAACCTTGTTGAGCGGATACTCTATGATGCCTTCGGCGCCGGCTTTCAGGAGTTGTGGGATGAGGTCCCTCACCACGCCGGAATCGACGACGATTTCAATCGAAAACCAGTTCGAATTGTACAGGTGCGCCACCGTGGGGGCATTCAGGCTCGGCAGGAGCGCCACTACCGCTTCGATCTGCTTCTCGGGTACGTTCATTTTAAGGCCCACCAGTTTTTCTCCGAGCAGGGCGCCTTTCAACAGCAGAGCGATCTGTTCGACCTTGGTTCGCTTTTCGGCATCCTTCCAAGCGTCGTGATTGACAATCAACTGGGTATTGGTCAGCATGAGTTCATGGATAATGCGAAGACCGTGGGCCTTGATGGTACTGCCGGTTTCGGTCACCTCGACAATCGCATCGGCCAGCCCGGACACGACCTTGGCTTCGGTGGCCCCCCAGGAGAACTCGACCGTCACGTTGATGTTGCGCTCGGCAAAGAAGCGCTCGGTGAACTTGAGCAATTCGGTGGCGATCTTGCACCCCTCCAGGTCCTCGATTTTTTCGATCCCGGAGTCATAGGGCACCGCCAGTACCCAGCGGGCCGGCCGGGCACTGACTTTCGAATAGATCAGGTCTTCCACCACCCGGACATCGGAGCCGTTCTCCGCGATCCAGTCTTTGCCTGTCAGGCCGGCATCGAGTGTGCCTTTTTCCACGTAACGCGACATTTCCTGGGCCCGACAGATGGCGCATTCGATCGAATCGTCGTTAATCTCGGGAAAGTAGCTTCGGCCGTTTACATTAATTTTCCAGCCCGATCTTTTAAAGAGCGCTATCGTCGCACTCTGGAGACTCCCTTTGGGAATCCCCAGTTTCAACCGCTGCTTCATTTTTTGTAGACCTCCTCGGGATCAAAAACAGGTGCGCCGACAATTTCGGTCGCTCCCCTGTCGTCGACGACTTTTAAGTGAAAACAGCTCCTGTGACCGGTGTGGCAGGCGGCACCACCGACCTGTTCCACTTTGAGCAATACCGTGTCGGCATCGCAATCGATGCGAATCTCCTTCACCAGTTGCAGATGACCGGATGTCCCCCCTTTGACCCAAAGCTTACGACGGCTGCGGCTGTAATAGGTCGCCTGGCCGGTTTTCAGCGTCATTTCCCATGCGTCGCGGTTCATGTAAGCCAGCATGAGCACCTCACCGGTGCTTTCATCCTGGGCAATGGCCGGTATAAGGCCTTTTGCTTTGTCAAAAGCGAGCGTCACCATCGGTTCGTCCATTGGTTGACCTGTCTTGGCGGCGGCAAGCCGTCACGCCAGTTACAGGCTTTAAGAAAAAGGTTTTGGACTGCATTATCGGTCGTCGGCTGTATTACAATACCGCCTTTTCCTCTGGCCTTGCCAAAAACGTAATCTTAAAGCCTTTAGTACTTTGCCCTGCGGTGCTTTTTTGATAAACTAATTCAAGTAGCGATAACTGTTATGAAAGTCAATTTATTTTTTCCTTCTCCGTAAAGCGATGGCTTGCTTCATCCGCGAAAATCTGATAGACGAATGCCAGGATAATACCGGAACCGAACCGCCGCTTTTTTGCACAAACTCCTCCAACGTCTCGGTCGGCATTCTCGTTGATATAAAGCGCGCCGCGGCGTCTTGAACATCTAAGAGTCCATATGGCAAAACCAAAACGAACCAACGATATTTTGAAAAAAAGAAAAAAGCATCGGGTCGGGCGTATATTTTTTCGCATCTTTCTGCTGTTCGTATTGATTTGCACGCTGACGGGCGGCCTCGGTGCTGTGGGTCTCTACTATTACATCAGCCGAGATTTGCCGAAGATTACAACCCTCAAAGATTATCACCCGCCCATCATCTCGACTGTCTATGCCGACGACGGCCGCAAGATCGGGGAGTTTTTCAATGAGAGGCGAATTGTCGTGCCGTTGACCGAAATCCCCGATATGCTGATCAAGGCTTTTGTCGCCGCCGAAGACTCCCGCTTTTACACGCACCAGGGGATCGATCTTCTGAGCATCACGCGGGCCTTTATTAAAAATATCGAAGCCGGCAGCATCGTACAGGGCGGCAGCACCATCACCCAGCAGGTGACAAAATCCTTTTTGCTGACACCGGAAAGAAGCTACACCCGCAAGATGAAAGAGGCCATACTGGCCTACCGGATTGAAAAGGCCTTGAATAAAGAAGACATTCTTTATCTATATCTCAATCAGATCTATTTGGGACACGGTGCTTACGGCGTGGAAGCGGCAGCCGAAAACTACTTCGGTAAAACCGCGCGCGATATGAACCTTGCCGAATGTGCCATGCTGGCCGGTCTGCCCCAGGCGCCCAGCCGGTATTCCCCCTTCAGGTATCCGGATCGGGCCAAGCAACGTCAAATCTATGTCCTTAACCGACTGGTCGAAGAGGGCTACATCACCAATATCGAGGCCACGGAGGCCATCAACACCAAGCTGGACATCAGGCCGCGGCGCAACTTGTATATTGAGGAGGTGCCCTATTATACGGAATACGTGCGCCAGTATGTCGAAAAGAAGTACGGTACCGAGGCGCTCTATAACGAAGGCTTGCAAATTTACACCGCCGTCAATATCGACATGCAGAGGATCGCGCGGAAAGAGGTCGAAAATGGGTTGCTGGCCCTGGACAAACGTCAGGGGTACCGCGGACCGCTTCAACATCTCGCGCCTGAAGCCATTGAAACCTACGTGCAGGATCTCCAGAAACAGTGGGCCGAAACCGTTCCGGAAGCAGGGCAGACGGTAACAGGCGTCGTCGTTCAGGTGAGCGATGGCGAGAAAACCGTTGCCGTTCGCATGGGGGGTGGACAGGGAATTATCGACATCGCAGACATGGACTGGGCCCGGAAACCCAACCCCGAAGTCGCTTATCACGCCAAGATGATCAAAAAGCCCGGTGACGCCTTGCAAAGCGGTGACGTGGTTCTGGTGCGTTTAAAAGAAAGGCGTGAGGGTTCCGATCTGTGGAACCTGGCGCTGGAGCAGGTCCCCAAAGCTCAGGGGGCGCTCTTGTGCCTCGAGGCTGAAACCGGCAACGTCAAGAGCATGGTCGGCGGACGCGACTTCCGGGAAACTCAGTTCAATCGGGCCCTGCAATCCCGCCGCCAACCCGGTTCGGCCTTCAAGCCGATCATTTATGCCGCTGCAATCGACAAAGGATACACGCCGGCAACGGTCGTCATCGATTCGCCGATCGTGTTCAAAGACAGGGAGCAGGACTTCAAGTGGAAACCGAGGAATTACGGCAAAAAATTCTACGGGCCCACTCTGCTGAGACAGGCGCTGGCAAAATCCAGAAACGTCATCACCATCAAAATACTACAGGATATCGGCATCGACTATGTCATGGATTACGCTCATAAGCTGGGAATCACCTCGACCCTGAACCGGGATTTGTCGTTGGCTCTGGGGTCATCCGGTGTTTCTCTCCTCGAATTGGTCAGCGCCTACTCCGTGTTCACCAACCACGGTTTTCGGGTAACCCCCTGCTTCGTGACACGCGTGCTCGATCGCAACGGCAATGAACTCGAAAAGTTCACCCCTGCCAAAGAAATGGTGATCGACCCCAGCACGGCCTTCATTATGACCAGCCTGCTCGAAGGTGTGGTCCAGAACGGCACCGGCTGGCGCGCCAAAGCGCTCAACCGCCCGGTGGCCGGTAAAACCGGAACCACCAACGACCTCTATGACGCCTGGTTCATGGGGTTTACACCGGAATACACGGCCGGCGTGTGGGTCGGCTTTGACGAGGAGGCTTCCCTCGGGAAGTTTGAAACCGGTTCCAAGGCCGCCAGCCCGATCTGGGTCGGTTTCATGGAGCGGATTCTGGCCGACAAGCCAGCGCAGGTTTTTGAAGTGCCCGAGGGCGTGGTGTTCACCCAGATCGATGCCACGACCGGCTTGCTGCCGGTCGCCGAGTCTTCCAAAACGATTTTTGAATGTTTCAAGGAGGGGACGGTACCCACAGAATACGCACCCCGACCGGGAGTGGCGACTGAACCGGAGCAGTTCTTCAAAATGGATATGTAAAAACAGGTTAGGGTCACGGTAAGAAATAATTCCACAAGATTGCGCCGGATTTGGGTTCGTCTACAAGGCACAGCCAGCGACGCATATCGAGATACGTGTCGCTGGCTGTAAAGCAGTAGACGGGCCAAAAGACAAGCAAGATGTGGAATTATTTTTTGCTGGGACCCTTATCCGTCTTCGGGAAGGCGCACCAGCAACACCGGCACTTTCGCTCGCCGCAACACCCGTCGGGCCGTACCGCCCAGCATGGCATCTTCCAGGGCCCCATATCCATGGCTGCCCATGACAATCAGATCGCAGTGGCTGTCCTCAGCGGTTGTCAGAATTTGTTGCACCGGATGGCCGCGCACCACGACAACATCATCCGGGACAAGATCGGCACACTTTTTATCCGCCCCAGTATCTTTGCAAAATTGGTGCAGGACCTCTTTGACAGCCTGGCGGCGGTATATTTTTTTCCCGGTGAGTGTTTCCTGTGCCTCCCGCAGGTTCTGGGTCTTTATTTCCTCCCAACGCTCCGCACTGATGTAGCCGACGACACTGTTGTCCAGCAATTCCGGAATCTCCGGCAGAACATGCAGAAGGGTCAGCCCGGCGCCGTACAGATTAGCGAGGCTGACGGCATAGGCAAACGCCAGGCGCGCATTGTCTGACAGGTCTGTCGCGTAGAGTATTTTTTTTATTTTAACATCCGGAAGGTCCATTTTCTTCCCTCGCGATAGTGCGTTTCGTGCCGCCTCAAAATCAATTTACTGGCGCTTTCTTAAAAATCCCCATCAAAGGCCGGAACCAGATGAAGCTCAAGAAATAGGAGTACGCCCAAGTTCCGATAATGATCAGGATAAAGGCCTTGACGATATCCATGGCGCTGCCGTTTAGTGAAAAGGCCGGAACGTATCCGAACAAAAACGGTCCCAGATACAGAAACTTGGCGAATTTGAACGCGGCGAATGCGGTTCGCCACATGTTGGCCTTGGCGATGGTGGCGCCGGCAAAGGCGGCGATGCACACCGGCGGGGTGATATTGGAGTCTTGCGACAACCAGTAGACGATCATGTGGGCGGCAATCTCGTTGACCCCGAGATGGATAAGGGCCGGCACGGCCACAACCGCGGTGATCAGGTAGGCAGCGGTGACCGGAACCCCCATTCCCAGAACCAGAGAGGCCAGGGCAATCAGAAAAATCGTCATCACCAGCGATCCGCCGGCCAGTTCGATGACGATGTCCGCAAAGGTCAATACCAGCCCGCTGTAGGTAAGCACGCCGATGATGATGCCGATAACCCCCACGGTGGCGCCGATCTTGAGGCTGTTCTCGGTCCCGCCACGGGAGGCTTCCACAAACCCCTTCAGATCGATGCGGGTCTCTTTATGGAACCAGCTGATAACGATACAGCTTACGATACCGATAATCGCCGAATATCCGGGGGAGTACCCCATGAGCATCAGAACCGTAATGACGATCAGCGGCAGGGTATAGTACCATTCGGTTTTGAGGATGGACATGGCGCTGTGTTCGCTCTTCTCGCCCCTGATATTGTGCTTCTTGGCCTCATAATGAACCATCACAAACACGCTGAACACATACATGATGGCGGGAAAAATCGCGACCAGCATGATATGGGAATAGGGCATCCCGGTGAGCTCGGCCATGATGAAACCGCCGGCCCCCATGATCGGGGGCATGAACATGCCGGCGATGGATGCCGCCGGCTCGATGCCGCCGGCAATATGGGGTCTGAAACCGGCTTTTTTCATCATCGGTATCGTAAATGTGCCGGTGGAAACCGTGTTGGCGATCGCGCTGCCTGAGATGGAGCCAAACAGCGCGCTGGCGATGACGGACACCTTGGCCGGTCCGCCGATCCGGTGCCCTACGGCGGCCAGGGGAAAATCGATGAAAAAGCGCTGGGCACCGCTGCGGTTCAAGAAGGCCCCGAACAGGACGAAGAGAATCACATAAGTCGCCAGCACGTTGGCCATGATACCGAACACCCCGTCGCTCTTATAGAAAATGCTGGTGCACACGGCCGGGAAGGTGTCGCCCGCATGGGCAAACAGATCGGGCATGTAATTGCCGTAAACGCCATAAAGGAGCAACACCGTCCCGAGGATGACAAAAACGACCCCGACCACCCGCCGGGCCACCTCGATACCGATGAGAACACCAACGACGGCCACGGCCATGTCAAAGGGCGTCTCCGCGCCGGTGCGGTAATTGATCACCTGGAAATTAAGGATCCAGTAGCCGACCGTGAAGATCGACAGCAGGATTAATATATAGTCGACGGCACGCAGCAACATGGGCTTCGACTTATAGGTCAGAAAGACGAGGACGTAGGTGATGATGACGTAAATGCCCCGGTGGTACTGGGTGGCCGCCGGCCTCAACACGGCCGAATAAGAGTAGAAGAGAACCAGGCTGACGGCCAGCACATCAAATATGATTTTCTCGACCTTATTGAGTTTATCGTACACTTTGCACCACCTGTCTGTGGATTATCCGTTATTTTATAATCCCTCAATCCTCTTGAAATTTCGTATGAAGATGTGGGATATGGACGCGGTCGTAGTATCTCACTTCCGGAGCCCATATCTCACAACATTAGGCAAAACCGTGTCGCCGCCTCACAAATAAAATCGGGCAACGATTTTATTTCAGCATCCCCTTTTCCTTCCAGAACTTTTCAGCCCCGGGATGAAACGGCGTGACGATGTTGGTGGCGCCGGTTTCCAGGCTCATGTTTTTGAAGGTCTTTTTCTGTTCTACCATGTGCTTCAATCCCTCAGGCGTGTAGATAATGGAGAGAAGCTCGTAGACCACATCATCGGGCACCTTGGCGTTGGCCACCCAAAGGGCGCTGTCCTGGAAGGACGGGACGTCCTTGTCGACGCCCTTGTAGGTCCCGGCCGGAACCGCCAGTTTCGAAAAATAGGGGTACTTTTTGAAGAACCCCGACGCCTCGGCGTCGGCCCCCAGATCGACCATGGCGATGTCGTTGGTCTGGGCCGCCATGATCACCGCGCCGCTCGGAAATGCGGTAAACAGCCAGAAGGCATCCAGCTGATTGTTGCCGAAGGCCGCCGCGGCATCATTGTAACCCATGGCGTTTTGCTCGATCTTGTCCCATACGCCCATGTGGGTAAAAAACAGTTCGCAGTTGGCAAAAGCCCCGGAACCGGCGTTACCGACACCCACCTTTTTACCGACCAGATCTTTGGTGCTCTTGATACCCGAGTCGGCCCTGACCACCAGCTGCGCCGGTGCACCATACAGCCAGGCCACCGCCAAGACATTTTCGTACTTCTTGGGATCGTTTTTCATCTCGCCGTTGCGGCCCAGCCACACGTGCCCGGAATAGACGACACTCATCTGCTGCCGACCGGCGTCGGTTTTTCTCAGGTTTTCGACCGATCCGGCCGATGTTTGGGCCTTGACCGAAAAGTCGGCAGCGGCTTTAACCGGCTTGTAGACCTGGATGGCGTTGGCAACCACCTGGAAGGTCCCGCCGGCCGGACCGCCGCCGAAGATAACCCTTGTTTTTGCCAAAGACGGGCCGGTAAAAGCAACGGTTATCAACGAAAACGCACAAACACCCAGTATAACGGCCATTAGTTTGCTTCTCATTTTAATCCTCCTCATATCATTATAGACCTAATAAGTACCTTTTCAAAGCAAGAAAATTACACGTTTTGATTTTATTCTTATTTTAAACAAGGACTAAGTCTTCTCGCGATACCACCTCCTTTCAAGTCTCGAGTCTTAACTTTTGCAGTGTTCAACGCGCTAATACAACCGTAACTTTATTATATTTTAAATGTTAATAATTACTCCGTTGAGGGCGCCTTCCATTCCGGTGGTGCAACAAATTCTGACGTGGCGTGCTCTTCGGGCCATATACACTCAAGCTTACCGTTAACGATTTGCAGAACCTGTGTCGGCAGGCTGTTTTGTCGCTCGTATTTACCATGGGCCGTAAATTTGACCGGTCCAAACGGGGTGACGATGTCGGCGGCATCCAACGCCGCCCGTATGCTTGCGGGTTTAAAATTTTCAGCTCTCCTGAGAGCATCCGCAGCCACCAGAAGAGCGGAGAAGGCTTCGGCGCCATGATAGTCCGGCGGGGTGCCATACGTGTCGGTGTACTCTTTGTAGTACGCCTCGGTCCCGGCATATTGCAGTTGGGGCGTCCACAGGGTCGCTGTCAACATATTCTCGGCCGACGGGCCGGTTTTGTCGATGAATTTTGGGTGGGTAAAACCGCCGGCGCCGCCGGCCAAAAGGGCATTAATATTCGCTTCCCGAATTTGGTTGACCAACAAGGCCCCGTCGTTGAGGTAGGAAACCATGTAAATCACATCAGGAGGCGCCTCCGCGAGTGGGGCAATGATCCGTTGAAAATAGTCTGCTTTCAGTCTTTCCTTGTGATAGGGCTCGATCCCGATGATATCGATGCTATTCTCGCGGCAGAACCACATCATTCTCAAGGCCCCACCGGTCCCGAAGGGACTGTTTTCATAAACGATCGCCATCGATTTCGGCTTGATTTTTTTCAGTAAGAAATCTTCCAACCCGTTGGCATATTCGCTGGCCGGTACATTGAGCCGGTAGACATTGCGCCATTTTCTCTGGGTCACCCGGTCGTCGGCAGCCGTGCAGATCAAGAAGGGGCGGTCCAGTTTATTGGCCGTGTTGGCCATGTATATGGCATTGCTGCTTTGATAAGCCCCCACAAGCATGACGGCACCGCTTTCGTTCACCAGCTGCCGGATGGCTTTTTCCCCCTCTCTGGGTTGCCCCCGGTCGTCGGCGTAGACAAGCTTCAGGGGACGTCCGTTGATCCCGCCGTCCTTGTTGATCGATTCCAGGGCCATGTTGAAGGAATTTTTCATCATGGTGGCATAGGAATACGCCTCGGAATGGGGTATTCCGATGACAATGGCCTCGGAACTGTGGCTCAATTCGGGACCAAGAATACTACCGACCACTATTAGAATGGCGACAAAGGACAAAAATGAGTTCCATCTGTGTGTCATGGTCCACCCTCCTTTTTTTCCCGGGGGGCGAAATAGCCCGGAGATAAGGTGTCTCCCCAAATGGTCTGCCCCGCTGAGCAGCCGTCTCCCTGCGGAAGGTAGAGTAAAAATGGTGACCAACACACCCTATGCGAAACAATTTCGGTACGCATAACCCACACAGATTCAGGATCGAAGCAGGAAAACAGAACACTAACGCATTTCTAACCTACAGGGTCGAAATAAAATGTCAATTCGATTTTTTCTGAATCTTTTGTCAGATTTTTTCTTACCGTCCGTAACTGCCGTATTCGGGCTTGAATCAATAGACGGTGCCGCGACTTCGCGCCGCATTGAAAGCCATTAACAGTTTCGAATGCATAATCCGGATATTCAGCCCGGAGAGCGTTGCGCAACACAACGTCAAGGTCAGTGATTATGCTTCCCTGGACAATCACATGGATCTGGTCATATTCGGCGGCTGGTATGACAAGGAAAACCGAACTGTAATGCTGGACCGACTAATCAAAGAGGCCGTTTAGAACGGTATAGTCGATCCGCTTGTGGCGGCACAGATTGAATTCGCGTATTCTTATGTTAAGGCTCTATCAGTTTATTCTGAATGGCGAACCGGGATAGTTCGGCATTGTTGCGTAGGTTCAATTTCTTTAACAGGCGCAGACGATACGTATCAACTGTTTTAATGCTGATACCGTATGCCTTCGCAATTTCACGGTTGGTTTTTCCGAGGGCAAGACGTCGCAGAACTTGCAATTCCCGCATCGACAGTAAATCGAGCGGGGTCTGCCCCTTTTCCCCCTTGGCGATCCTCAAAGCCAATGCTTCAGTGGCTTCATCCGTGAGGTAGCGGCTGCCTTCAAGCACTTTGCGGATGGCGATGACCAATTGCTCCGGAGCCGATTGTTTGGTTATATATCCCATGGCGCCCGCTTCTACGGCGCGCACGACATACTGGCCTTCTTCATGCATGGTCAAAACCAGAACTGGCAGTTCTGGGTACATGGCCTTGAGTTGACTGATGACCTCCAGACCATCCAAACCGGGCATGGAAATATCAACCACAGCGACATCGGGTTTATTTTCCTCTACCTGACGCAGTGCCTCGCGTCCATCGGCGGCTTCGGCAATCACTCGCATGTCACCGCTTTCCTCTACGATCCGACGAAGTCCGGCGCGCACGATGCTATGATCATCTGCCAGTAAAACCTTGATCATCCCGTATTCCTCATTATAGATTCGATCCATCGAAGGGCACCTTGAACTCAACCCGGGTTCCGCTCTGCAGCCGGGATTGCACCTCGAGAGTGCCGCCTGCCAGCATGGCGCGTTCACGCATGCCGGCCAAGCCGAGGCATTCGAATTCACCAAGCACGGCCGTGTTGAACCCCCGCCCGTTATCGGACACGACCAGGGTTAAAAAACCGTTGTCCAGGCTAAGCCGAACGTCGACATGCCCGGCATCGGCATGCCGGACAACGTTCGTCAGTGCCTCCTGGGTAATCCGGTAAGCGGCCGTAGCGATCGTCTCGGTCACCTCAGAGATGCGTTGAGGATCGAAGACACATGTGATGCCGGTGCGTTTTTCGAAATCGGTGGTGTAATTTTCGAGGGCATCCACCAACCCCAAATCGTCCAGTACGCCCGGGCGTAGGCGAAAAGCCATCCCCCGGACATCTGAAATCGTATCATCGATTAAATCACACATGGTCAGGGTGCGTGCCGCCGCTTTGGCATCTACATTATGCATCCGATTCCGCAACCATACGGCATCCATGCGCAAGGCCGTAAGAACCTGGCCCAGTTCATCGTGTAATTCTCTTGACAGGGCGGTACGTTCCTTTTCTTGATTGGCAATTATGCTGCCGGACAATCGCCGCAATTGTTCCTGGGCTTTCTTGACGGCGGTAATATCCGTCGAAATGCTGCCCACCCCTCTGATCTGGCCGGATTCGTCGTAAACCGGGAATTTAACGGAAAGATACGTGTGCCGGTCGTCTTGCTGTAGGATGGTCTCTTCAAACTGATAGGAACATTTTTGTTCGAGAACCGTCATATCATTGGTTCGAAATTGATTGGCCGTATCTTTTGGTAGAACATCGGAATCGGTTTGACCTTTGACATCTTCACTTTTGACATTGAAGACTTGTTCATATTTCGGATTCACCAAGATGTAACGGCCATCGACATCCTTTATATATATGACAGCCGGTGTGTATTTGAGTATGTTGGTAATCTCCCGAGTGCGTTTTCGCACCTGTCGTTCCAGATCTTTGGAATAGCGACTCAGGGCTTCTTTGGCCTCTCTGAGGGCTTCCTCTGCCCGTTTACTTTCAGTGACGTCGATCGAAACGGCTAGAGAGCGCGCCGGTGCGCCGCTTGCCTCACGGTCAACGATCGCAGAAAGCAGAATATCGATAATGTCGCCATTCTTTTTAACAAACTGATAGGGAATATCTTTGCAAGCGCCCTTGAGAACAAATTCGGGAAATACCTTCTCTTTGTAATAGCGACGGGAATCTTGGGTTAAAAAATCGGTCAGTTTTTTGCCGATGACCTCCGAGCGTGTATAACCCAACACCTCGGCCCAATGATCGCTGACACTCACCAAGTAGCCCTGCATGTTGATAGAGTGGAGCATCGCCGGGGTATTGTGATAAAGGGTCCGATAGCGTTCTTCGCTTTCCCGCAGTGCTTTTTCGGCCAATTTACGTTGGCTCAATTCATGACTGGCCTTTCCGTAAAGAAAAAAAACCGCCAAACCAACCAGGATGCAGAGAGATAATACAATCGGGCCGGTCAGGCGGATCAAGGGACCCGAGACGTTCTTGGAGATGACTTCGAGGCTGCGAAGATGATTGACCTTCCAGCCCGGATAATTCATAATATCGGCCTGATGCATCTGATATTCGTTTCCCGAACGGTCGACAACGTATTTTTCTTCAATCGGTCTAAAGCCAAGCCACTCCCAAGGTCCGTCACCAAATTGTCTGGATTCGGCAATCTCATCTTTTTCTGCCGGGCCGATTTCCCAAATGACGTGATAGAGCCAATCCTTGATATTTGAAATGAACACCACGCCGTGGGGATCGGTTACCAGAACAATTTCATCACTGATCAGGCCCAATTCCTTTTCAATTTGCTCGATGGAAGCCTTGATCACCGCCAGCCCAATCGGCAGATCCTCACCTTCCTCAAAAATGGGAAAGCTGTAATACACCCCGCGCTTGTCAGACGTTACGCCCAGGGCCAGATACGTGGCCGGCGCACTGTGGAAGGCCTGTTGAAAATAGGGGCGAAAGGCAAAGTTTTTCCCAACGAAACTATCGGGTGCATCCCGATTGCTCGAGGCGATCGTATTGCCTTCATAGTTCATCAAATAACAGACATCCGCCTCCAACGCATTTTTGTAGAGATCCAGGATGGCATTGGCTCTGGTCTGGGCCTTTTCATTCGGGCGCACGAGCATTTCCAAAAGCTCATCCATGCCGGCCATGGCTTTGACGACTTTGAGATTTTCCGAAAGAAAGGCTGAAATATTCTTTGTAATCAATTTCAGGCGGGTAACGGCCTGCCGCTCGGCAACCTTCAGGGCGGCATTACGGATACTGGAATAATAAAGGTATCCCCCAGTAGCGGTCGAAATTATGGCCAGCAAAGATAAAAAGACGAGAATAGATCGAAGTTTCATGCCGAAGAGCCCGCTTGCCGAGTGTTCGAGAGAAACAAATCTAACGCTTGTATCCGGTTATTGGATTCTAATTACGGAGACTTATAATCATTGACACACACCAGATCGGTCTCACCCAGCCGAAGGCAGTCTTCTGCCAAAGATGGATCAGGAATGACCTGAACCTTTTGGAGCCGAAATTCCGACCGCAGCCTGGTAATGTTCTCGTTCATGTGGCCACGCATCTTCGAGATGCTATGCGGGTGAACATAAATGCGGATACGGCTCTCGTCGTGTTCGGATGATTTCAATGCTGCAAGGACCACATCTAAATAAATTTTAGAATGTACCAGGTGACCAAAGGCCGGATGATACGGCCCGGCGAGAATGGCCTTGCCGTTGTCAAAGTCTTTTTCTGCCTGCAGCCCCATGCGGATGACAGCAATCTTATTTTGGTTGAATAAAAGATAAAATTCTTTAACAATACTGACACACGTTTCTAAGGACCACGGGGCGAAACTGCCTTGCCGATACCACTTAGCCAGAAGGCTGTTTTCGAGAACCACAGTTGGATAGATCCTTACAAAATCGGGGCGCAACTCGACAATCCGTAGAGTGGTGTCGAAGGAACGTTTAATCGTGTCACCGGGCAGACCGACCATCATCTGCAGGCCGATCGCGACGTTTATTCTTCGGAGTTGTTGCACCGCTGCTACCGTGTGGTCGACGGTGTGACCGCGGCGGGACAGAGTCAGCACCCTCTCATTCATGGACTGGACACCGAGTTCAACGGTTCGGACCGAATAATCGGAAATGAGTTGAAGCCGGTGCTCATCAATCGTGTCCGGCCGCGTCGAAAAACGGATGCTGTCAGCGCGGCCGTTGCGGACAAATTGTTGTGCCAGAGACAGAAGGGCAATCACATCGGCGTCAGGCAGACCTAAAAAATTGCCACCATAAAAAGCGATCTGGATTTCTGGGGGCCGACCGGCAGCGTATCCTAAAAACCGATTGATAGCCGTTTCGAATTCAGAAAGCGTCGGCAGGGTTGAGGCACCGGTAACCGCATTCTGATTGCAGAAGACACACCGGTGGGGACAGCCGGCATGGGGCAGAAATACGGGAACGATAAAGGGCTTGGCAATGGGTTCCATCGTTTGTTGACGGCCGGGCTCTTCAGGAACCCCATCAGCTCCTAAGATGGCCGCTGCCCGACAGAGCCCCGCCGAGGATTTTCTTTGCTTATGGCCGACCGTTGCGCAGGATATCTAATGCATTTTTGGCGGCATCCTGCTCGGCCTGTTTCTTGCTCTTCCCGTGGCCTTCGGTTGTCAGGTCCAGTACCTTCAGCCGCACGCAGAAGGTCTTGTCGTGGTCCGGGCCGTTTTCACCAATCACTGAATAGTCCGGCATCTGTTGCTGGTTGACCTGAACCAGTTCCTGCAGTTGGCTCTTGAAGTCCTGGCTGGAACTGAGCGTGTGGATTTCCTCGAGTAAAGGGGCCAGGTGGATGTCGATAACCCGATATGCGGCGTTGAAACCACCGTCCAGGAAAACGGCCGCGACCACGGCCTCGAGCGTGTCGGCCAGAATGGAATTTTTCTCGCATCCGTTGCTCAGCAACTCACCCTTGCCGAGCATGATGCGGGATCCGAGATCGATAGTCCGGGCAATTTCGGCCAACTGCGATTCATTGACAAGGTTGGCCCTCATCCGGGAGAGATCGCCTTCCTTCATTTCCGGATAGCGCTGCATCAAGAGATATCCCACGACCAGGCTCAAAACGGCATCTCCGAGAAATTCCAGCCGCTCGTTGTCCTTTAAACCGCCGTCAGCCTGTTCGTTGACATAGGAACTGTGGCGAAACGCCTCTGAAATCAACGCTTCGTCGGTGAAATGATAGCCCAATTTTTGAAAAAATGCACCGAATTCCATAGTGCGCCATTATCTCAGAAGCGGGCGGAGAGTCGCGCCAGCCTGTTGTTAAGCCGTTCATAGAGCGCGAAGGGGACCCGGAAATCGCCGGTACCGATACCCAATTGAATTTCAGGTTTCAGGCTGCCGTGAAAATCAGTGCCGCCGGTTATCAAAAGATGATGCCGGTCAGCCAATTCTTGGTATAACGCAGTCGCTTGCGGTGGATGCTCCGGATACAAGGCCTCGATTCCCTCGAGTCCGATTTCTTTCAGTGAAACGATTAATGTTTCCAATTCAGCGGCTTCCTTGATGCTCAGAAGATAGGGATGGGCCAATATCGGAATACCGCCGGCGCCGCGTATGATGTCGAGGGCTCTTCGACATGAAATTCGATATTTGTCCACGTATGCCGGTTTTCCGGTGCCCAAATAGAGATCAAAGGCTTCGTCAATAGAGTGCACGTACCCCTTTTTCAGCATGACCCGGGCAATATGGGGCCGACCCATCTGGCTCTCGCCGACCATCTCGACGACTTCGTCCAGGGTCATGTCAAAGCCAAGCCGACCGAGCCTTTCGATGATAGCAGGGTTTCGATTCTCCCTGGCTTGTTGTAAAACCAGAAGTGTCTGATTCAACTCGTCGTCATCCAGACGAAGGCCGTACCCCAGGATGTGAAAACTTCCGGAACGGCGAAGGAAGGAAGGGGGCGCCGCACTAAGTTCGACTCCGGTTAAGAATTGAAGTGAAGACGGAATACCGACCTGCAACGCTTCTTTTGAGCCGTCTATTGTGTCGTGATCGGTTATGGCAATGGCCCCGAGGAGCTGTGCCTGAGCGAGGTCGAGGATTTGAGCCGGCGTGAGGGTACCATCTGAAGCTGTGGAATGAATGTGTAGATCGATTCCCCGTTGTTCTCTACAATCCAAGGGCTTTCTCCAAAGCCTCTTCTTTGGATTTGCATTCAATACATTGCGAGGTCACCGGCCTGGCCTTCAAGCGTTTAATCGAAATTTCCTCGCCACAGGATTCACAGATGCCGAAGGTACCGTTTTCAATGCGATCCAAGGCTTTCTTGATTTTCTTGATGAGCTTGTGTTCACGGTCCCGGATGCGCAGCATGAAATTCCGATCGGCCTCGAGTGAGGCCCGGTCAGTGGGATCCGGGAAATTTTCTTTGGGTGACGTCATCCCTGAAACGGTATTGTCAGCCTGATTGAGCAACTCATCGAGTCGTTTGGTGAGAAGTTCCTTGAAAAATTCAACGTCTTTTTTTTTCATCTTTTCGCCTTTTACCCGTAAGTTGTGTCGCCAAAAATGGAATAGCTAACATGGATTTTAAAGGCTGTAAAGTAGAAAAAACAGCCTGATGATCCGAAGATATGGTTTAACAGACCATCAGAGCGTCTGCGTTTTGAACTCGGCCAGGTACTCTTCCCACTCCATCGGCAACAGCTGCTTCTTCTTGTTGTTACACGACTTGCAGGCCGTTACCAGGTTGCCTTTGGTGCTGCGGCCGCCGCGCGCAATCGGCACGATGTGGTCCATCGTCAGGCTATCGGAGGGTGTTTTACGGTTGCAATAGTGACAGATACCCTTGGCCAAGCGTCGTTTCCACCATTGGCTGGCTCTGATTTCGCGAGCTTTCCGGCGCTCGCGGCGAATCTGCGCCTCATCCAGATCGTAAGCATACGGCTGGTTCGTCATGGTGTCATCCTGATGCTTCCAATGCTATATCCGCTCGGTCAACGCGACTGCTTCTGATGCCGGGCAATGGCCTCGGTCACGAAGGGGAAGATGTGCTCCACCACCCTCGCATATCCGTCTTCAGTCGGATGAATCCCGTCGGGCTGGTTCATCCTGGGAACCCCGGCAACGCCTTCGAGAAAAAAGGGAATCAAAATGACAGCGTTATCGCCACCCACATCGGTATAGACATCCGCAAACATCTTGCTGTACGCTGGACCCAGGTTGGGAAATATTCTCATTCCTGCCAGCACGACGACGATGCCTTCTGCGGTAAAGGCATCGATCATATCCCGGATGTTGCGTCGGATCAACTCGGGATCGAGACCGCGCAGCCCGTCATTCGCACCGGTCTCCAGAATAATGATATCCGGTTTCATGCGCAACACCCACTCCATTCTGGAGCGGGCACCGCTGCTCGTCTCCCCACTGATGCCGGCGTTGACGACACGGTAATCGTATCCTTTGTCCCGAAGTGCCTTTTGCAGCAGCGCCGGATAGGTTTTTTCTTCCGGTACACCCAAACCCTCCGTCAGGCTGTCACCCATGGCGACAATGGTGCCGGTAGACTGTATTTCCGGCGGCGCGCTCGGCGGTTCTTCCTGCCCGCATGCCGCCAGAATCAGGCAGAAACAGATCACAATGCGAATGATGGCATTATTCATGGGTTTGTTCCCTGAGAAATGCAACCGGCCTTTTCCGCAACGTCGTCCACGAAGGCAGCAAACCGCTGATGGTTACCAGCAGCGTTGCGACGGCGATCATCATAAAACCAGCTCCTGCAATCGGTTTAAACGTGATATCAAACACTTTTGTGATGATGATCCAGCTCGCAGCCTGGGAAATCACCATAGCGAGAAGTCCACTGAGACCCCCGAGGATTAAATTTTCCAGGCCGAACACCTTGAACACAAAAGCCGATCTGGCTCCCAGAACCTGATAATAAACCGCTTCCCGTGTCCTGGCCAGACGAGTGGCAAGCACCGAGCTGACCGTGATCAGCAAGCCGACCAGGATACCGAAGGCCGTGAAAAAACGGATAGTGTTGGACAGCTTACGGGAAATCCCGGCAAAAGTTGTGATCGTCTCGGTCATGTCGATCACACTTATGTTAGGAAATTTTTCGACGATCGCGTTTTGAATGCCGCCGATCCGGCTTTTGTTCACCCGTACAGCCGTGAAAATTGTCTGCGGCGCATCTTTCAGGGTGTCTTCCTGAAACACGAAATAGAAAAAGGGCTTGAGGGAATCCTTGGTCCGCGTGCGGATACTTGAAATTCTCGCCTCCAACGGAATACCTTGGATCCGGAAGACGATCCGGTCGCCGATCTTCAGGTCGTGCATTTTTACCACCGTGTCAAGGACCGATACCTGAACCTCGCGCCAGTCCGATCTAAACAGGCTGCTGCCGGTTTTGATCATTTCGTCGTCCAGCAAATCATTGCGATACGTCAGGTTGAAGGTGCGGGCGAGATTGTCGCCGCGGCGTCTTTGCCTTTCCTTGCCGCGATCGATGGTGTCACCGTTGATGGAGAGAATCCTGGCGCGGACGATCGGAAAATAGCGCGTATTGATCCCGAGCACCCGGTCGAAGTCCGTCTGCTGATCCGGTTGGATGTCCACGAAAAAAAGGTTCGGTGCATCGGGCGGATAGGATTGGACGTAATCCCGGTCGAGGTTGGTCTCGACCCCGTAAATGGTGAAAACCACGGCAAGAGATGCGGTCAGGGTGATAATGATCGGCCGGGTGGCATTGCGTGGTCGGAAAAGGCCTTTCAATGCCTGGCGCAGGATCAGCGTTTTAACGGGCAGGCGACGCAGAATCAGCAGGATGGCATGCGTAAAAACGGCCGTCATCAAGATGAACCCGAATGCTGAGGCGACGAAGAGCAATCCGCTGCTCACGACCTGCAGTTGCCACAACACCATACCGGTAAACAAGGTGCTGATAAACAGCAGGGTGAGATAATAGGGAAGACCGCCCGGCGATTGATTGTCGTCTTTTCTGAAAATATCGGCTGGCTTGATGTCCCTGAGACGGTACAACGGCAAAAATGCGAAGAGAGCCACCCCGACAATGCCCATGCAAAACCCCTCCAAAATGCCGGTCCAGGAAAGGGACAATCCGATCTGTTGCGGAATGAGGCCGGAGATGAGCGACGGTATCATCTTCTGGGCCACCAAACCAAGGACAAGACCGAGTGCTGTGCCGATCAAACTGATAAGCAGCAGGCTGAGGATGAAATGGGTCAAAATGAAGCGGCTGGAAGCACCGACTGTTTTCATGACGGCGATGGTCTTCTCCTTTTCCTTCAGGTAAGCGGTCAATGTCGTGTAAACGCCGATGCCGGCCAACAACAGGGTAAAGATACCGATAAGGTTGAGGAAGAAGATAAAGTTGTCGAAAAAGCGTTTCACTCCCGAAGGTGCGGTTCGATAGGTATCGACGCGCTCCTGAACCGGATCTGCAGCCGCGGTGAGCCGGTCGACCAATCGGGTGAGGTCCGCGGCATCGGCGACTTTTATCAACACCGCGTAGCTGACGCGGCTCCCTTTCCCAATGAGATCGATGCGCTCGAGGTCGGCGGTCGATACGAAGATCCGTGGTCCGAATGCAAACGCATCCAATGGTCGATCGGGTTCCTTGAGCACGACGTCGGCAATGGTCAAGGTAGCCCGTCCAATGGACAGCGAATCCCCTACCCGCAGTCCCAGTCGCTCCAGCAAAACGGGTGCGACAACAATGCGGCCGGGGAGCAGTACTTCGGTTAAGGAGCGCCCGGAAGTCAGTTCGCAGCGGCCGTAGAAAGGGTAGCCTTTCGACACCGCCTTGATGTTCGATAGCAGCGAACCGTCGCCTGCCGCAGTTCGGGCGACGGAGTAGAACTCATAGATTTGGGCACTTTCAATCGACCGCGCGCTCTCCATCTCTGCAATTTTTTGAACCAGTCCGGGAGACAACTCCTGGCGGGAGCGCACGATGATGTCGGCCGCACTCAATGCCCGGGCATCGTTCAAGAGGGTGGTGTTGACACTGTCGGAAAATCCATTTACCGCCACAAGTGTGACCATGGCGAGCGACACACACAGTGCAAATACAATCGCCTGGCTGCGAGTGCGGTTCACATCACGCAGAATGAATTTCAGCTTCGACATGGTCTGGATATCCTCGTTTGACACCGTTGATTCGTCCATCCTCGAGCAGAATAATGCGGTCGGCCAGGGCGGCAATTTCCCGATTGTGCGTCACCATGATCAGCGTTGTGTTTTCTTCCCGATGGAATTCCAATAGCAATTGTAATATGGACCGCCCGTTTTTGGAATCCAGGTTTCCGGTCGGTTCATCGGCAAATATGATCTTGGGGAGATTTATGAGCGCCCGGCAAATGGCCACGCGCTGCATCTCACCCCCGGAGAGTTGGTGTGGAAAATTGGTCTCCCTGTGAGACAGACCGACCCGCTGCAAAAGCGCCCTGGCTCTTTCGGCGGCCGTGCGATCGTGCTTGAGCTCGGCCGGAAACATGACATTCTCTAACGCCGTCAGCGACGGCACGAGGTGGAAGGCTTGAAAGATGAACCCAAAAAACTGGTTTCGCATCGGAGCCAGTTCGTCTTCAGTAGCCTCTGTGATATCTCGGCCATCAATAAGAACTCTGCCGGCCGACGGCTTGTCCAGTCCGGACAGGAGGCTGAGCAGGGTTGTCTTTCCGCTGCCGCTTTGACCTTCCACGACCAAAAATTCCCCGGCATTGACCACCAGAGATATATTTATCAGAACCGATACCTTTCGGTCGTCGATCGTATATGTCTTGCTTATGTTATCGGCTTCAACAATATTCAATTAACACTTCTCCTCCCTCCATCGCCGGCACTTTCTGTTTATACGTGCAGTTGCACAAATTTTTGCCGGATAATAGTCCATTGTATAATTGGCCAGTTCCGCAACATACCGGGCAATGTAAGCATGCAGCCGAAAGGGATCAAGTTGATCGGTACGATTCCGACCAGACCGGTCACAAAGGGTCTTTGGAAGGGGTGGTTTCCGTCCCTAAATGCGCCATAAGAGGATCGGAAACTGATTCGTGCTTGTGATTTTAAAACGAGGATGGGGACGGATCACTTTTTCCGCTTACCGGACAACGCCACCTTCAATTTTTCACCAAGAGGGCTCAGAGCCACGGGAGGTCCACCAGCATACTTCTGCCAGTCCTCGACCGCGTCGCCGTGTCCCGGTGCAAGGGTCACTTTGCGGTTCTGGCTATCGACCGAGTCGATGACGACTGCAATGGAGCTGCCGGTTTTTATGTTGTCGTAAACCTTTGGATCGGTCGCCTGGCCTATCTTCGATTTGGGCAGCAATCCGGTAACGCCGGGCTCAAGAGCGATAAAATAACCGAATTTTTCCTTCTTTTCGACAACGCCTGTAACGCTGCGGCCGGCGGGGTACCTCTCCGGTACCTCGGCCCACGGATCGCCCTCTGTATCGCGGATACTCAAGGAAACTCTTCTGTTTTCACCATCGATTGTCTTGACCATGACGGTCACCGGCTCCCCGGGCGTGACGATATCGGACGGCTTTTGAACCCTTTTCACGAAACTCATTTCACTGATGTGAACCAGCCCCTCGATTCCCGGAGCGATCTCGACGAAAGCCCCGAAGGGGGCACAACGGGTGACTTTGCCGTTGACGATGTCCCCCGGCTGAAACCTGTCGAGGACGTCTTCCCAGGGATCTCCCGTTGCCTGCTTGACGGACAGCGCAATTTTCTCACGTGCGCTGCCCTCTTGGGCATCGATGCTGAGGACCTTTACCTGAACCCGATCGCCAGTCCTTACGGCTTCTTCAGGTTTCTCGACCCGTGACCAACTCAGTTCCGAGATGTGCACCATACCCTCCAACCCTGGAATCAATTCCACAAATGCTCCGTAAGGCATCAGACGGGTGACGGTGCCGGTGAGCACGACACCGGTTGTCAGCGTGGTGAAAAAGACCTCGCGCGCTTTCTGCTGCTCGTGTTCCAGAATTTTACGACGGGAAAGTACGATGTTGCGTCCCTTGTCTTCGAACTGAGTGATAATAAAAAGCAAGGTCTCCCCCACATAGTTTTCCGGTGTATCGACGAACTTGACATCCATCTGGCTGATCGGGCAAAATGCCGTGCGCTGCATCACGGCGACGCGAAATCCGCCCTTGCAGGTTTCGGTCACCCGCCCTTCGACCGGAATCCGGTTGCGAAAAGCATCCGTCAACAGCTGCAACCCGCCGATACCCGATAATGCCCGGGAAAGCCGGATTTCGCCCTCGTCAGCGGCAATAATAAAAAGCTCGAGCCGGTCTCCGACGCCGTAGGGCAGTTGGCCCTTGTCATCCAACAGTTCCTTTTTATCCACTACCCCGTCGATTTTTGTTCCGGTGTCGACAAAGACTGTCTCCGAGCCGATGGCGATAATCTTGCCGTTGATCTTATCGCCTACCTGAACGCTCCCGCCGATATCCCCGCCGTAGGCCTCAAGAAGTGCACCGAAGTCTTCGCTGTCGGTTGCTTTATCGTTATCATCCTCGAAACTGTTCTCATCTTTCATGTGTTTACTCCCGTAATGGTCGCATTTTAGGGCCCCAGCAAGAAATAATTCCACATCTTGCTTGTCTTTTGGATCGTCTACTGCGTTACATCCACCGACACGTATCTCGATATGCGCCGCTGGATATGCCTTGTAGACGAACCCAAATCCGGCGCAATCTTGTGAAATTATTTCTTACCGTGACCCTGAGCGTCTGAAGTCGTAAAACGTCACATAACAAGTAAAAATAAACACTGCTCAGGTCAAGTAAATTCGGTTTTTCGTAAGCGTTCACAGGGCACCGCATCTGCCTTGTTGTCGGACACTTGAAGTACAAAAGTACGTCTGCGCGCCCGACGCCTTGCATCTGCGGCACCCTGTAAACGCTTACAATTAGGTGGTTTGAAGCGCATCGGACTTTGCAACCCTGTGAACGGTTACGGTTTTTCTATGGCTGATAGCGGCCGAGTGGCTGAATAACCGATTGACAGACCGCCGGCAAGTGCTGTAAATCGCGGGAAATCAACAGAAAACGCTACGGGTACCAAAAGGAGGTACTGTTAGGGGATGCGAAAAGACTACTTGATGGAAAGCGATGAAGAAGCCCTTCGCTTGGATCTGAAAACCGATCCCCGTATGGTCGAGATGCAGGCACTCTGGTCTGGAATCACCGCCGGTATGCGGGTTGCCGATCTGGGCTGTGGATCGGGCAAAACGACCTTTATCCTCAACCGACTGTCCCAGCCGGGTGCGGAGACTATCGGTGTCGACATCGCGCCACAGCGCGTCCGGTTCGCACAATCCAAATACAGCGCCACTGGTCTGAGCTTCCGTCAAATGGACATCCGGAAACCGCTTGAAGCACTCGGCCGATTCGATCTGGTCTGGATCCGCTTCGTTTTAGAGTACTATCGCACCGAGAGTTTCGAGATTGTGAAAAACATCGCCCGAATTGTTGAGCCCGGCGGCATTCTTTGCTTGATCGATCTCGATCACAATTGCTTGAACCACTACGGACTGACACCTCGACTCGAAACCGCCTTGGCAGGCGTTATGAATGCCCTTGAAAAAGCGGCCGGTTTCGACCCTTATGTCGGACGTAAACTCTATGCCTACCTTTACGATCTCGGATTCCGCGACATCGCGGTCGACATGATGCCACACCACCTGATTTACGGCGAACTCAAAGAACCCGATGCCTTTAACTGGACAAAGAAAGTGGAAATCGCCGCCCGGAACTCGGGTTATCCTTTCGATGAATACGAGAGGGGTTTCGAGGGATTCAGATCGGAATTCGAACAGGCATTTGTCAACACCCCACGCCGATTCACTTACACACCGGTCATTACCTGTCGGGGCCGCCGTCCGGCATAACGCTAATTGACATGCTTTAACAGGCGCTCCAGGTAACGGAAATAGGGATCCGAAAATCGGGTATTCATGATCCACATGTTGTAAATTTTTTCATAGGGCAGCTGGATGGCCTCGGCAAAGGATACCGGATTGACCAGAACCGTCAGTTCCTCGAAAGGAAATTTTTCATTTAACTTGAAGATCACTTTCTTGAAAATATCACCGGTCAATTTTTCCGGGTCCACGGCGATGAACTTGATGCAATTGGTCAGGTTCGACAGATTGAAACCGAAATCGGTAATGTTGACCAAGATGATCGCCTTGAGCAAGCCATCGGCCTTTAACGCAAAAAGATGCTTCTCCTTTTTGAAACCGAGTCGCCGGTATTCCTCTTCGAGTCCTGTTCGGCCGATCCGGTCCGAATCCAGGCCGAGGGCTTTTAACATGAGCCCGCCGACGTCGTATTCGTAAAAATCCTGAAGTTCAGCGAGATCTTCCGGTTGCGCCGGATTCAACTCCCAAGGACTGGCAATCGCCGCGACCGGTCCGGGCGCCACGGGAAGATGAACATACGCAAACGCGTCGACCGAGCAACATTTCGGGTCGTCGATATGCTGACAAGCACCGCCGAAGACCCGACTGGGGAATCGATTGTTCGGCCGGTAATACATCATCACATGTTTTAAATGAATAGAATTGAGACGGTAGGAGTCGTTGATGAAGTGGCCGATCTGCTTCAAAACAATCAGACCGGCTTTGTTCAGAGCCGATTTCTTGGCGGCGTGATGGTGGATCAGCCAGGCATCTTCGTAAAAGCGAACCATGGCCATGTGGCCGAGGATGTTGCCTTTCTCCTGGTAGATAAAATGCCGGGCAATGCTGGGACTTTGGGTGTAGAGCTTTTCATAGACGTTCTTGATGCGATCTTTGTTGGCTTCGATATACGCGTATTTATCCGGATAAATGAACCCGGATTCGAAAAAGAACCCCCAGAGCGCATCCAGGTCGACCTGGTTGCAAATGTACGAATAGCGGTTGTTGGCCTGGTGCAGAAGAGACAGGAGCTTGACGTTGTTCTCCGTATCCATGTCGATAATCGCCAACCCGCATTTGACCCAGACACCCCTTTTCCCCTCGTTGCAGACTCTGCGATAGACGACCTGGGCCTTGCAGTTGACCGAAACATTGTTGGAGAACCGCACGTCCACTTCAGAGATGGTCAAACCGGCCAATAGCTGGGCGTTTAATTCATCCTCTTCCACCGAAAAACCGGAACCCGACAGATCCACGACCTTGAGTGACAAGGGTTTCTTGGTCAAGGGGTGTGTAAAGTAAATATCCGGCGACGGGTTGATTTCCAGGCGCTCGCTGCGAAATTCTTTTTGCCTGTAACGATGGATGGCCCGACTGATCGGCTCCAGCACATAATGCATGTTGGCGTTGCACCGGCAGTGGCGAAGTATTTTACACTCGCCCGAATAATAAGTGTCGGCACCATCGGAGAGAATGACACTGACCGAGCTTTCGGGATTGATCCACTCGAAGGTCTGTTGAGCACCGGCCTCCAATTCCACACGAAATGTGACGGCGTTGAAGTCGAGCAGGCGGCCGCGGAAAAGCGAACTGCTTTGAACCATCTGTACATCGACGTTTCGGCCGGTGTACCGACGCATTTTCCGGTTGCTGATTTGATGACAGGTCTCCGGCAGGTGCAGACTGATGCCGGTTTGATTCATAGAAATGATTTTCGCCTCGGCCCTGATCAGCTTTTGGCCGTCGGGGATCAGGATTGAATCGAAAACGAAAGATTTGAGCCTGCTGATGAGCCGGTCTTCTTGCGACCACTGCAGGTCGATCCGCTCCCCTTGGCATGGCAGCGGCTTTAGCTTCAAGGTGATCGTTCGGTCAAAGCGGGTATGTTTGAATTTTAAGCGGACGGTGCGATTTGAAAAATTGATGAAATTAAGCTTATTGACCAGAAACGACCTGGTCAGAGTGACCTGGGTTATGTCACTCGTCTTTGTGGTCGCCGTATCGACGACCTGGGGGCTCGCGCCTTTTTCCCTCTGATCAGCCCTCCTATTTCTGGATGGACTACCGATTCTGTTTCGAGGGGCGGGGCTGGCCGTTGCCAAGTCGATGAGCGTGTTTTTTTTTCGAGCAGGTTCCATCTTCGTCCCTATCACCAAAGAGATCCGTTAGCATCGCCTGACTGTGGCGCAAAGGCTTTTTAGCACGCGCCGTCAAGTATTGGAGTGGAGCAATTGGTATATTATCAATGCGGATTGATACCGGTTTATTCACTGAGACGAAGCTTCCTTTCTAAACCTAAGGGCACATAATACTATCATATTGAATCGCTTTATTCAACGCAGTATATTAAAAAATGGTAATAATTTTATTAAGATGTGCAGGGCGGAAAATTGCAATGACACAATTCCGATTTATATTGGGAATATCGAAGAGAGGTTTCTAATATAATCCGAAGAGAGTTGCGTTTATAAAAGTCGCGAAAGGAACACATCACCATGAACAACCAAATCAAAACAACCGTGCTGCTGGCCGTCCTGACGGCTTTCATCATTTGGATCGGACAACTGCTGGGCGGTCGTCAAGGAATGGTGATCGCACTCGTGTTGGCGGCCGGAATGAATTTCTTCAGCTATTGGTACTCGGACAAACTGGTCTTAAAGATGTACCGTGCCAGAGAGGCCACGCCGCAGCAAGCACCTGAAATCTACGAGATGGTCGGTAAACTCACACAAAGCGCCGGGCTGCCGATGCCGAAAATCTTCATCATACCCTCTGAGGCACCCAATGCCTTTGCCACGGGCCGCAACCCCGAAAATGCCGTTGTGGCGGTCACCGACGGTCTTTTGAGGCTCATGAACCGGCAAGAGATCATGGGCGTCCTGGCCCACGAACTGGCGCATGTCAAAAACCGTGACATTTTGATCGGTTCGGTCGCAGCGACCCTGGCCGGAGCGATCATGCTGCTGGCCAGCATGGCACGCTGGTCCATGATCTTTGGTGGTGGCCGTGATGATGAAAACAGCGGCGGATCGGGAATTATCGGCCTGCTCGTCATGTCCATCCTGGCCCCTATGGCGGCCATGATTATACAGATGGCCATATCTCGGTCACGGGAATACCAGGCTGACGCTTCCGGTGCCGCCATCAGCGGCAACCCGGAAGGATTGGCCAGCGCGTTGGAAAAACTCGGCGCCTACTCAGGTCGCTTACCCATGAATGCGAGTCCGTCAACGGCTCATATGCTTATCGTCAACCCGCTGTCCGGCCGGAAACTCATGCACCTCTTCTCGACCCACCCCCCGCTTGAAGAGCGGATAGCCCGTCTGCGCGGCACCTCGGCCAGCACGCCTGTGGCGTCTCATCGAAAAGAAACCGCACGGGATGGAGCACGATCTTTCTGGGATCATTTGTCCAAGTAAACGCCACCCGGCGTCTCGGCTATAGAGTCTTAGATCGTAACTTCTCCGCAAGATGCGAAGATGTGTTGTTAAGGTGAAACCACTTGATTCATCGGGAATGGGGTTATAGGCTTCAGGTGTCAGCAAACCCCGAATCCTGAAACCCGAAACCTGTAACCTGAACACTGATTTGGTTGCGGCCGAAGGCCTGCATTGGGCTTTAAGATAAAGATTTTGACAAGGCCAGAGGGAGGAGGCTGTTGTAATACGCCGACGACCGATAACACAGTCTAAAACCTTTATCGTAAAGCCCATAGAAATAATTGCTCGAGATGGCGAATGCTTGTGGGGTCAGCCGTTTTTGGTGTCTTCGGACGGCCGGATCTCCTTCCCGCAAGTTTGCGAAGTGCGACAGAGGGTACAGCGATCATCGCTGCACAGTTGACAGGAATAACAATTCTTACAGGGGTGTTTTTTCGGAAAATCGAAGCACTCCTCCGGTTTAAATACTTTTCCTTTAACACCTGGAATGACAATGAACGTCAACGTGCTTACCTCTCTGTAGCAGTTTCTATGGTTTTCAACTTGAGGGTAAGCATCATTGTCCGCGTTTCAATTCAGCCGCTATCCAAGTCGGCCGTCACCGGTCCTCCGGCTCGGCCGGTCCAGACCAATCGATTAATTCGCCGATAACAGCGCACTCCAGGCCGAATGGCAGGTATCCGGCATATCCCAGAGCCGGCATTTCAAAAATCATGAATCGTTGGACATAGGGTATGCAGTACCGCCAGTGGGCCAGGCTGCCGGCATTCCACATTTCCCAGAACCAGCCGCAGATGAGCGCTGCCAGTGCACTCGATATAACCGTCCGCCAGTCTCCTGCGGTCACCTCGGTCAAAAGGGTCGACGCTTGAAACAGGGACTGCAGTGACAGGATAATCAAGAGCGGGGCAATCCAGAGCAGCGAGAATAACCTGTCGGGCCACACACCGATACCGGTCAAACCTGCCGCCGCCAGCATCAGCACCCCGACGGCCAGCAGGCGCGGCCGGCGACAGCGCAGTTTTATAAAATGCCGAAAACCGTTCTGCAGCCAGGACAGTGGCCGGATCAGCTCCCTCGTCGAGAGGACGGCCGGAAGAACAGTGGCGAAAGGCAGGGTGGCATACCAGAAATACTCCCAGGCATCGAAGCGCGAGCCCGCATAGTGCCAGTTCTGCACAAATCGGTTCAAATATTCGAAAAACCACCAGAACACGGCGCTGGCAGGGAAAAGTGCCAGAAAGAAAAGGGGACGGGAAGTCATCAGGCAGTGGCCGGTTCCGCGGAAGCTCAACGCATTGACCACCAGGATGTAACACAGCCACAGAGGGGCGAAGGTGTGGGGTTGGAATCTGGCAAACCACTCAAACCGGGTCCAGGCCAAAAACCACATGGCCGTACCGGCCACCACCCCCGCCCAGCCCCACCAGGGAAAAACAGACGCTACGGCCGCAACGGGCGGTTTGCGGCGTCCGGATCGAAGCGCCCTTACCAGGAGCGGTCCGACGGTTGCGGCGATAAAGACCGCATAGGCGCTGAAAATCGCCCAAGAAAAGGGCGCATGCTCGACGGTGCGGGAGCGGGGTGGGAACTCGAAGTATCCGGTCAGGGGAATTCCCGCCAGCCAGACACCCAGCGGCGGTAGTCCCACAAACATAACCGCCATGAGCACAAATTTAATGATAAAACGCGTCACGTTAGGGTTCAGGACGCTCCCTGAAGCAAGGCTTCCGGCAGTTCGCAGGTATCGTCGGCCGCCGCCGCTTTTTTAGCCTCCACATAGTGAGCGGCAGCCAGGGCGGCGGTGGCACCGTCTGCGGCCGCAATAACGATCTGACGGGCGTATTTTTCTCTCAAGTCTCCGATAACGTATATGCCGGGGGTATTGGTTTCGCACTTGTCGTCGGTGACAACATAACCGTCGGCATTCATTTTGGTGCCGGCCGGCACCAGCTGGTTGTTCGGATCGAAGCCGATAAAGATAAAAACCCCGTCGGTTGCCAGTTCCTTTTTTTGACCGGTGTTGACATCTTTCAGTTCAATGGCGGTGACCCCGTCCGCATCGGCCTTGATGGCGGTAGCGACCGTGTTCCAGATGACCTCCATTTTACATTCGGCTTTGACCCGCTGTTGAAGAATCATGCCGGCCCGCAGTTGATCCCGTCGGTGTACGAGATAGACCTGACGGCACAGCTTGGCCAAATAGAGCCCTTCTTCGGCCGCGGTGTCACCGCCCCCGACGACGACGACGGTCTTATCTCTGAAAAAAAAGCCGTCACACACGGCACAATAAGATATGCCTTTTCCGTAATACTCATCTTCGCCCGGGATATTCAGTTTGCGCGGAGTGCCGCCGGTGGCCAGAATGACGGCGTGGGTTGTCAACACGTCGCCGTTGTCGAGGTGGACCCGGTGATAATCGAGTCCCGGCAATAGAGCCTTGACCTCACTGGTAATCATCTCCATGCCATAGGATTTGGCGTGCTGGACAAATTTTTCGGACAGCTCGCTGCCGCCGATGTTCTCGTAGCTGGGATAGTTCTCCACTTCGGCCGACATCGCCACCTGTCCCCCCGGGAGACCCTTTTCGATCAGGACGGTCTTCAGGGCCGCCCGCATCGCATATATTCCGGCCGACATCCCTCCCGGACCGCCGCCGATAATGATTAGATCATAAATGTTCTCTTCTGACATACCCAGCCTCCTTCAACTGTGGCACGGCTTGAAAACCGGCTTAAATTTTTATAGTTTTCATCTCACACGGTTTTACGATATCAGGATAAATAAATATTACAACCGAAATTCTGGCCCGGGAAGCCCCGCAGCGGGATTGACATCCCCTCCGACTTCTGGAATTGTTGATAGGGCACAGAAGCTGCCGCGTTACGGCATCGCGGTAAAAACCATTTGGAGCGTCTCACATGAATCCGATGCCCTACCTTCACATGCTGGCTCCTCTTGACCTTGGGTTTGTCACCCTTAAAAATCGGGTCGTCATGGGATCGATGCATACCGGTCTCGAGGAAGCGCCCGACGGCTTTCAACGACTGGCAGCGTTTTATGCCGAACGGGCGTCCGGTGGGGTGGGCTTGATCGTCACCGGAGGCATCGCCCCCAATGAAGCCGGTTGTGTGGCGCAAAACGCCGCCAAACTCACCACCGAAGAAGAGATGCACGATCACCGGATCGTCACCCAGGCGGTCCATGAGGCCGGCGCTAAAATAGCCATGCAGATCCTGCACACCGGCCGCTATGCCTTCCACCCGAAGCTGGTCGCCCCTTCCGCTATTCAGGCCCCGGTCAACCTCTTCAAGCCCCACGCCCTCTCGGAGGACGAAGTCGAGCACCAAATCCAGGATTTCGTCGCCTGCGCCGAACTGGCTGAAAAAGCCGGCTACGACGGGGTCGAGATCATGGGATCGGAAGGCTACCTGATCAACCAATTCATTGCACCGGCCACCAACAAGCGCACGGACCGATGGGGAGGCTCTTTCGAAAACCGCATCCGTTTCGCAATCGAAATCGTCCGGCAAGTTCGTACCGTCGTAAGATCGAACTTTATGATCATATATCGTCTGTCGATGCTAGACCTGATGCCAGGGGGGAGTTCATGGGGCGAGGTAGTGGCGCTGGCCCGCGCGATCGAGGTCGCCGGCGCCAACGTGATCAACACCGGTATCGGCTGGCACGAAGCCCGCATACCGACCATTGCCACCATGGTGCCCAGAGCCGCCTTCACCTGGGTGACGGCCAAGTTGAAAGGGGAGGTTGCGGTCCCCCTGATCACCAGCAACCGGATCAACACGCCTGAGCTGGTGGAAGCGGCGCTGGCCCGCGGCGACGCCGACATGGTTTCAATGGCGCGGCCGTTTCTGGCGGATCCCGAATTTGTCAACAAGGCCGCTGCGGGACGAGCGGATGAAATCAATACCTGCATCGCCTGCAATCAGGCCTGCCTGGATCATATCTTCCTTGGCAAGATGACCTCCTGTCTGGTGAACCCCCGGGCCTGCCACGAAACCAAGATCGTCTATCGACCAACCCGCCGCAGAAAGCGTATCGCGGTGGTGGGCGGCGGCCCGGCCGGCTTGTCGTTTGCCGCCGTGGCCGGCGGGCGCGGACACCGGGTCACCCTTTTCGAAAAGACCGGGCAACTCGGCGGACAATTGAACCTGGCCGTCCGCATCCCCGGTAAGGAAGAATTCCATGAGACCCTGCGGTATTTCAAACGGCAATTGGAACTCAACCGGGTGACGGTTCGCCTCGGCACCACGATATCGGCGCAGGAACTGCTGGAAACCGGTTACGACGACATCGTGGTGTCCACCGGCGTGGCACCACGCCAAGTAGAGATTCCGGGAATCGATCACCCCATGGTGCTCACCTATATCGATGTGCTCGGAAAGGGAAAACCGGTGGGAGCGCGAGTGGCCGTCGTCGGTGCCGGCGGCATCGGTTTCGATGTTGCCGAGTTTCTCACCCACAGCGGCACCTCCAGTGCGATCGAACGCGATGACTTTCTATCGGAATGGGGCATCGACAAGAACTACCCGGTTCCCGGCGGGTTGTCGCCGCAGGGTCCCCGACTGCGCCCCCCGAAACGTCGGGTGTATCTGTTGCAGCGCAAAGGCTCGAAAATGGGAAAGAACCTCGGAAAAACCACCGGCTGGATCCATCGGAAGATCTTGAAACAGCGCGGCGTGACCATGCTCAACGGATTAACTTACGAGAAGATCGACCGACACGGTCTGACCATCAGTCGTCAGGGAGAGCAGCAGACACTGCCGGTCGATACGGTGGTCATATGTGCCGGGCAGGTCCCTGTGGATGCGCTCTACCGGGAAATCGAGAACAACGGTGTGTCGGTTCACTTGATCGGCGGCGCCGAACGGGCGGTGGAGTTGGATGCCAAGCGCGCAATAGAGCAGGGTTGCCGGCTGGCGGCGACTCTGTGAAGAGGATTTCTGCTAAGGTACCGGATATATTGACACCACGACAAAATTTCGTCATAGTGCTCACGCGGACGCCAGCCCACCCACGTGACAGCAGCACGTAAAAAAGCGCGGCAAAGGTCTGCGGCTGAAGATTGATGAACTCGTAAAAAGTCTCAATTCAGACGTTTCATGCCCTTACTCCTAAATGAGAAAGGATATCATCTTGAAATCCGGCATCTGTCCCAAATGCGCATCCGGCGAGGTTTATTCCGGGGCCGAGATCCGGCTCAAAAAAGGCCCTTTCGCCAGCAATTCCATTCCCGTTAGCCTGGCTTCAGTAGCCGCCCGCGACAACTACGTATGCATCCGGTGCGGTTACGTCGAAAGCTACATCAGCGAGGCAGACAGGCTCAGTGAAATCGCCAGAAAATGGGTGCGCGTAAAAGCAGCCGGGGACGAACCGGACACGGCCGAGTCGGTATGAGCCTATCCAGAAGCACCCACCGTATTCAGGGCATCAAGCGCTTTGCGGTGATCGCAAGAATTCTGGCGAAACACGGGTTCGGCGATCTACTGGACCGTACCGTTTTTCGAAACAAGATCACTGTCACGGCACCCAAGGCCAAGACCGTCTCCAAATCCGTCTACCCGTCACCGCAGCGCCTGCGCCGGGTCCTCGAAGAACTCGGACCCAGTTTCATCAAACTGGGACAACTGATGAGCACCCGCGCGGATGTCTTTCCGCCGGAATACATCGAAGAACTGAAGAAACTGCAAGACCGGGTCCCGCCGATCGACTTCGAAGAAATCCAGGGCGTCATCGAATCGGAACTGAAGCGTCCGTTGGTGGAGATTTTCGCCGCTTTCGAACCGGTGGCACTGGCCGCCGCATCGGTGGCACAGGTCCACCTGGCCGGGTTGAAAACCGGCGAAAAAGTGGCGGTAAAGGTCATTCGGCCCGGAATCGACAAAAAAATCAGGGAAGACATCGGGTTGATGTACTACTTTGCCGAGAAGATCGAGCGATCCTCCGAGATCGGCCGCACCGTCGGTGCCGTCAATCTGGTGAAAGAATTCGAAAGAAATATATTTCGCGAACTCGACATGTACACCGAAGCGGGAAGTATCGAACGCTTTGCCGCCAACTTCAAGGACGCCGAAGACCTCTACATCCCGAACGTCTACTGGGACTATACTTCCCGGTCGGTCCTGACGATGGAACACATCGACGGCATCAAAATGGACCGGGTCGAAGAGATAAAAGCCCACGGGATCGATCCCAAGGAAATCGCCATGATCGGTCTGCGTTCCTTTTCCCGCCAGCTGATGGACTTCGGCCTCTTTCACGCCGACCCGCATCCCGGCAACACGCTCGTGATGTACGACGGCCGTGTCAGCCTGGTGGACTTCGGCATCATCGGCTATCTGGACGAAGAAACGATGCTTCAGATTGCCAATATTTTTCTCGGATATGCCGAGCACGACTACGATCTGATCATGGAGGCCTTCGAGGACGCCGGTCTCATCAACCCGGATGCCTTGGATCTGCGCAGCTTTCGCACGGACCTGAAAGACATCAGTGAGCCATTTTACGGACGAACCCTGCAGACCATTTCCGTCAAAGATGTTTATGACCAGGTGATGCAGCTGGTGTTGAAATACCGGATCCGCCTGCCCCGTAATCTTTTACTGCTCTTTAAAACCTTTATCCAGACCGAGGCCCTCGGTAAAATTCTCGGCAGCGACGCCAGCATTCTCGAGGTCACTCGGCCTTATGCGCACAATCTGCTTCAGCGTGGATACGAGGCCCGTAAAATAATGCGCAATGTCGGCAAGGAAACCCGCCGCATAGGCGGTTATTTGCGGGTGCTGCCGAAGTTTCTTCACGATATTCTCCGCGCGGCAGCCAGCGGCAAACATCGGATCGAGGTCTGGCACAGCGGGTTTGAGCAGCTTGACGACAAGATTGAAAAGGGCATCAATCGTCTGACAATCGGCATCATCGTCAGTGCATCGGTGATCGCGGGCTCGCTGATATTGAATTCTTCGCAGAAAGTTATGGAGTTCACGCTGAATTTCTTCGGCGTGCACACCGTTTCCATCACATCGCTGCTGGGAATAACCGGCTACTCCATGGCAACGGTTCTGGGGATATGGCTGGTTATTTCCATCATGCGATCAGGCAAGATGTAATTTTTTTGCTTCACAGCCGCCCGGATGACGGAAAAACCATGTTTTCTATCGACCAATTCAACCGGCAGTATGACACCGAGCGCCGTGACATCGTCATCGACGACCACCGCTATTGGTTTTTTGTCCCCAGATCGATCGACCGGTTCATCGACCCGGAAGACCCCTTGCAGGACTTTCCGCTCTGGGCCAAGATCTGGCCGGCCAGCGTTGTGCTGGCCGGGCACCTCCGCCGCCTGCCGGTGGCGCCGGGCCAACGGATACTCGAAATTGGTTCCGGACTCGGGGTGGTCGGCATCATTGCGGCCTGCAGCGGTCACGACGTCACCCTGACAGACGCCAATCCCCACGCGCTCGAATTCGCCCGCGCCAACGCGTACCTCAACGGTTGCACTCAGCTGACGGTCCAGCGTCTCGACTGGCAGGACCCCCAGCCGGAGGGGGAATTCGACACCATCGTCGGCTCCGAAGTCGTTTACAAGGATCAGGATATCGACCGACTCCTGACGTTGTTCGTTAATTGTCTCAAACCCCAAGGACACATCATTTTGGTCGAAGAGATGCGCCGGACTCTCGATCCGTTTTTTCGGCACCTCGATCCCCATTATCGGATCAGTATAAAAAAAAAGGTCCTGCGCGCTGCGGACGAAGAATCCCTGGTTCTGCTGATAAAAATGCATCCGCGCAAATAAGCCTGAGGTAAGCACTCACAGGGCACCGCATCTGCTTTGTTGTCGGGCACTTGAAGTACAAAAGTACGTCTGCGCGCCCGACGTCTTGCATCTGCAGCACCCTGTAAACGCCTACAATGAGGTGGTTTGAAGCGCATCGGACTTTACACCCCTGTGAACGGTTACAACCTGAGCATTGCTGGTAAAGCCACAGCCGATGCGGTTGACGCCTTTTTGTCCCCAACGTTGCCATTGCAGCATAAACCAGTGACATGACAAAGCGGCATGGTGACGTATCTGTCCCGGTGAGGGCTTTTGTACTATAGATTACGCAAGAAAATTCACTATTGTCCGCAACCCGCCCTCACCTCCGTCGACAGATTTAATAATGGACCCTGACATTGCAACGGGGGTATTTGACATTGGCAGGCCAAGTTAATAAGTTAAATTTAAAGTTTACCGTTATATGGAATCACAAACATCGTTTTGGACCTCCAATGAGATTGTTGCGGTTTGCAACTCTGCTGATAGTCGTTATTATGCTTGCCGCTACCGTCCCGGCTGAAGAGCTCTATACGTGGACGGATTCAAAAGGGGTGACACATATCTCCCGGACCCCCCCGCCAACAAATGCCCGCCACCAAGAGGTGATCGAATACACTCCGCAGACCCCTTCTGAAATAGAAGCCATACGGCAGGAGAAGGAGGCGTTGCAGGACCGTTATAACGAAGAGGCCATTCTGCAAAACGCGCGCGCTGCCCGGCGCGAGGCCGAAGTCGCCCGACAGCGGGCGGCAGAAGTCAGGGACGCAGCCGATGCCGCTGAAAAAAGGGCCGCGGAGTTCAAGAAAAAAGTCGGCAATACCATCCGGCGGCAGCAACTCAACCGCGGAACCACTTTGCGATTGGAGGCAGAGGCCTCTGCCGCTCGCAACGAGGCGCTTAAAGCGGCTCAAAACGCCGACTTGGCCGAAAAAAGGGCTGTTGAAGCCGAAAAGAAAGCCGGAGAGGTTTTAAGCCGGGGCGAGGCCGGTGAGACCGGAATGCAGCCGGCATCGGAACAAGCAGACCGGCAGCCGAACCCTGGCGTGTCTCGGTAGGGCTTACCACTGAAATCCGGGACCAATCCGTTGGGACTGCGCTCGATTTCTAGCGACAAATGCCGGATTTGATCAATTTTCTTCGTTTTAAGCGTGCATCCGCCACGGATCGTGTCCCAGTCCACTCCGGCGAAATGGCTCAAATAAGCGCCGGATCTTGGTTCGTCTGCAAGGCGTGGCCACCGGCGAGTATGCGTCTTTGTGTCGGCAGCACTTAACGCAGTCGGCGGGCAAAAGACAAGCAAGATGTGTAATTATTTCTTGCTGGGGCCCATAAAGAAAGGCACCCGATGCAGTTCTACGATTTCAAAGAATTTCTGAGACTCTCCTCGGTCTTGAACTACAACTTGAGCGCTGCATCGTTGAATCGGTATAATGTTCTGCTTTTCATCATCGGCGAAAAAAAACTGGTCCTCGACGAACAAATGGATCGCGAGCACCGGCTGATCGTGATGGAGGCCCTCAGCTATCTTTTTAACGTCTACAACCAAAAAAGACGACGCCTCGGTCCAATGGCGGTTCTGCACCCTCTCAGAGCCGCGGCCCTCTATGCCAGGTCATGCGAGGTTATCAACATCGTTTCTTTGCTGAGTGCGCTCTTTCACGATATTCTCGAAGACGTCGATCCCCTAGAATTCGAAAAACGTCGCTGGCGCGAGCTGGAAGTCCAGCTGTCAACCCTGCTGGAAAAATTGCATTCCGACAATGAGGCGTCCCTCGTTGAGCGACTCCGCTACCTGACCCGTCTCGATAGCGAAACCTACTACCACTACATCGGCCGACTGCTCGAAGAGTCGCGTCAAGCGCCGGATCTTATAGAAGTCAAGCTCGCCGATCGCCTCGACAACACGCTGGACATGCGTATCGATCTTCAAGATCCGATCGACGAGGTCAATTTCTTCGAGACAATTTTTCAGATCCTTTTTGTCAACAACTATTCCGGCTACCGACCGAAAACCGAACACCCACCGTCAGCGGTTTTAAATGGCTCCAAACGTCTGTATCAGCTGTTCAAAAACGCGGTCATTTTATCGCTCATCCGGCAGATGGTCGATATCGAAGGCAACCGCTCGGCGCTGGTCCTCTTCAAGGCCTTGTCGGATGCCAGTCTATTGGAGGCCCAGCGGACCCTGATTCACCTGCTGGGGTACCATCATCGCAATCCGGACACCCTTAGGCCTTTGCTCATGGAAGCAATGGAATACTGTTACAACGGTCGCACGGACCTGGTAACAGAGCCAAACACCCATTGGATGCTGGACGGCCTCTTTTCGACTTATTTCGGTTACACCTCCGGCCGGCTGCGCAATCAGCAGCTCGATCGCCTTTACCAAAACAAGCCCCTGATGATCGAGGCCTCCATTGCCTTCATCGTTATTTTTTTCAGCTTCTTAAACGATCACCGCTACTATGTTAAAGGAATCAGCTCATCGGGCATCACTGCCGGCTGACCGCCTTTAAGATCGGTATCGAGGCCCTTAGGGCTCACGAGAAAACAAATTGGCAACTTTGGGCGATGAAGCGCCCGGTCGACAAGGCGCGAAAACGCAGGAATATCTGGATATTCCGAGTTTTCACAACGCAGCCGGACGGGATGCATCGGCGTCCAAAATATTAAGTTATTTTTGAGTGAGCCCTTAGATTCGTGTTCATCGCTTCATTCCGATTGCCCGCCCCCACAGCCACCGGCCGACGCTGTGCCGTAACACCTGTTTGACAGATTTCAAATGATCGATATATTCTTGCGATGTTACTGTCGCGCATTCAGAAGAAAGCGGCCGTCGCCTTGCGCTGCCGACACAAGTGTTTCCGGAACATAACCAGGATATCCAATGAAAATTTTCAATCGCTTCCAAAAACCGACCCTGCTGAGTTTGTCGAAGAGCTGCGGCTGAGCGGCGAAAATCAGCCCGGTCGGGCTGAACGAAATGCTGAAAAAGCTACCGGCCAATCAAGACCCCAATCTGCTGGTGGGTTACGAAACCAGCGATGACGCCGGGGTCTATCGTCTGACAGACGATATGGCGATTATCACCACCGCTGATTTTATCACACCCCCGGTCAACGATCCCTATGTTTTCGGCCAGATCGCGGCAGCCAATGCCCTCAGCGACGTTTACGCCATGGGCGGACGCCCGATTACCTGCCTGAACCTCGCCGGATTTCCGTCAAAGAAGCTCGGCCTGGATGTCTTGAACCGAATCGTGGCGGGCGGTTTATCCAAAATAACGGAGGCCGGAGCGGTCTTGGCCGGTGGGCACACGACCGAGGACGAAGAGCCGAAATACGGCTTGGCGGTCACCGGCATCGTGCATCCCCTGAAATTCTGGAGCAACTCCGGAGCCCGGCCCGGTGACGTTCTGGTGTTGACCAAATCGCTCGGCAGCGGCGTGCTCTTCAATGCCAACTTGAAAGGCTGGGTGTCGACTGCGGCGCTGACGGAATGCCTGTCGGTCATCACGCAATTGAATCGAACCGCTGCCGAAATCATGCAGGGTTTCGAGATCCATGCCGCTACGGACATCACCGGATTCGGTCTCTCCGGCCATGCCTTCGAAATGGCCCGGGGATCACAGGTGCAACTGAGGCTCTCAATCGGCGCGCTGCCGATTATGAGAGAGGCGCTTGAGATGTACGAAAGGGGAATGACCACCGGAGTGAATCTGCACAACCGCCGATTGGTTGAGAACCACATCCGTTTCGAAGATGAGCTGCCGACATGGCATAGGGAAATCGTCTATGACCCCCAGACCAGCGGTGGTTTGATGGTGGCGGTGCCTGAACAGCAAGGCTGGGAACTCGTGACCACCCTTTTGCAGGCGGGGGTTGCTCCGACAGCCGTAATCGGCAGGGTCGACCGGCTGGAAGACGACACGTACCTGGTCTTCACCTGACATGGAGTGGATTCTTTTTTTTATTTCTGCTATACGGGCATCGCTCGTCCGATCAAAATTCGGGCTGACAGCCTCAGCTCCTTGCAGCCGGATTGCCGGTGGACTTGTGGTCGCACACCGATGATGAATAAAAAATCAACTCCTCCACAGGCGGTAACAAAAGAAAACCGGCTGCTCGCACCCCTGGTTCGGACTTATGAACGCTTTCTGAAAATCAGGGGCCAGCCGCGAGAAATTGCGCTCGGTTTTGCCCTCGGTCTTTTCGTGGGGATGACGCCCTTTATTGGCTTGCACACGGTCATGGCCATACCGCTCGCCGCGCTGCTCAAATGGAACAAAATCTCTGCAGCTGTTGCGGTGTGGTTTACCAACGCCGCCACCGCACCTTTTATATATAGTATCACCTACGTTGTCGGAGCCCGCATTGCCGGGATAAACCAGGTTTTCAGCTGGAAGAACGTCGAAAGTTTATCGGCCGTATACCGGCTGATCCTGCATACACCGGAAATGATCTGGGCTATGGTCATTGGCGGTGTGATCCTGGGATTTCCGCTGGCCGTTGCCGGTTACTATTTGGCATTCTATGTCGTCGGACGCTACCAGGAAAAAATAAGGATCAAACGCAAGGAATCGAAGAAACTATGGTCGCGCAAGAGGAAAACAGGCAAACGCAAACGGTCGGTGCCGTCGACCGTCAAAGAAGTGCTCTCCACGGGAAACAACAACCCATCTTCCCACCAAGAACCGCCCTGAATATTCTGCTTGAAACGCTATCCGCACCGGAGACGGCATCCACCGTCTAAGGGTCACGGTAAGAAATAATTCCACAAGATTGCGCCGGATTTGGGTTCGTCTACAAGGCACATACAGCGGCGCATATCGAGATACGTGTCGGTGGATGTAACGCAGTAGACGATCCAAAAGACAAGCAAGATGTGGAATTATTTCTTACTGGGGCCCTATGTTTCACGAAAAGATAAGGTGGCGCTTAAAACGGCCAGAGAATAGGAATAAACAGCGTTCCCAGGACCAAGACGATCAGATTGAGCGGCATACCGAGTTTGAGGTAGTCACTGAAACGATACCCTCCGGGACTGTAAACCAGGAGATTGGTCTGGTAGCCGATCGGCGTTCCATAACAGGCACTGGCGCCGAAACAGACGCCAATGATGAATGCCTTCGGGTCGACGCCCAACGCCTCGGCGGATGAAATCGCGATTGGCAGCATCAAAATGGCCGTGGCGTTGTTGCTCAGCAGCTGCGTGCTGATGCTGGTGAGCAGAATCACACCGGCCAGCACCATCACCGGGTCGGAATTGGTAAAAAACGATAAAAAGACTTCGGCATAATGCTGGGACGCCCCGGTTTTTTCCATCGCCTTGCCCAGTGCAATGGTTCCGACGATCAACAGCAGAACGTTTGCCTGAAGAGTCCGATAAGCGTCGCGTAGCTGGAGGCAGCCGGTTGTGATCATGAGAAAAACGGCGGCCAGGGCGCATACCATGATGTCCGCCAAACCTGCGGATGCGGTGATCACCAAACCGCTGAAAATCATAAAGGCCATACGGGCTTTGCGTTTGTGGACAATTTCGTGATGCACATCCTCAACAATAATCAGGTCGGTTTCAGGCCGCAGTTTTTCCAACTTGCTTTCCGGGCACCAGATGAGCAGGATGTCGCCGTTTCGCAGTCGAATATCCTGGACGTTTTTTTCGGTGTAGTGCAGTCCGCTGCGCTGGATGGCAATGATGTGAACATCCGGGTCGTGCTGAAGGCGGCTCTCGACCAGCCGCCTCCCTACCAGCGTCGATTGTGGAGGGATGATGAGTTCGATCACAATCGACGCGTTTTCGCCTGATCCTAACACCATATCCTTCTCGGCCAGTGGCAGTTCGACGCCTTCCGCATGAAGGATGTCGACCAACTCATTGGCAGATCCTTTGACCAGCAGCAGGTCGTCCGGTGCAATGACAACTGCATCCCGGTCGGGGTAGTAGATGTGAGAGTAGCGAATCAGTTCGAGAACTTCCAGCGAAGGGTGTTTGTCGACAAAGGCCCGGTCGGCGGCTTGGCCGATCAGAAGGCTTTCGCGCGGTACGGAGAATTCAGCCAGATAGCGCCGGCGGCCGCCTTCCTTCAGCTCGCACACCGGCGAGCGATGGCTCGGCATCAGCAGCGGTGCGGCAAACAACAAAAAGACGATTCCCAAAAGGGCGATCGGCACCCCTATCGGGGCCAGCTCGAACATGCCGAGCGCGCCATAACCCCGGGAGGCACTGTAATCGCTGACGATTATGTTGGTGGACGTCCCGATAAGGGTGCTGGTCCCGGCCAAAATCGACGCGTAGGACACCGGAATCAGAAACTTGGAAGGACTGAAACTGAGCTCACAGCTGAGGCTGAGAACGATCGGAATGAACAGCACGACCACCGGGGTGTTGTTGATAAAAGCCGAGGAAACGCCGACAATCAACATAATCACCAGCATGGCCAATTTCGAATTGCCCCGGGACAGGGCGATCACCTTCTGTCCGATAAAACCGACTGCTCCTGTTTTGATCATACCCTGGCTGACCATGAACATGGCCGCGACGGTGATGACGGCCGGTGAGGCAAAGCCGGAAACCGCTTCGAGCGGTGTCAGGATCCCGACTAGGATCAGGGCGACCGTGATACCGATTGCCGTCAGATCTACCGGCAACTTCTCCGTGATCAACAGGACCAGCGTGACAATCAGCAGTATGGTAACGATCCAAATCGACATCGACATTGACGAATCTCAGGTGCCGTCCGGTCATTCGGCAACCGGTGGGCACCGGAAGGTTGGAAGTTCAGGTCATATTTTTTGGATCCGATAGTCCCGCCGGCCCAATCCCAGTTGCTGTGCATATTCCAACTGGATCTTCCAATCGACTTTGGGATACAGCCCGGAAAATTTATCCTCGCCCGCTTCCCGGTTGGTCTTCAGGCAACAGTCGGCCAGAGCCGGTTCCAGATTCACCAGGTCAACCGACGCCTGATCGATGGCCACGGGATCCCGGGATACCAGCACTCCGATATTTCTTACAATCGGTGCATCGTTGTGAGAACAACAGTCGCAGGCTGGCGAAACATCGGTGATAAAATTCAAAAACAACGCCTTTTTCGCTTTGCCTTTTAAGACACCGAGGGTGTATTCAACCATGTTTTCAAGAAAGATCGGGATCGATTGATTCCAGGCGATGTCGATGGCAGCGTTGGGACAGATCAAAATACACTCGCCGCAGCCGATGCATCTCTTGGCATCGATCACGGCTTTTTTTCTTTTGCGGCCTCGTTTGGCCGCCCGGGAGGATTTGGCTGCAGTTGCGGCAGGGACGCGTTCCACGAGTGCCAGCGCCGACTGGGAGCAATGCGCGACGCAATCACCGCAACCGACACACTTCTTCTCTTTTACCTGGGGAGAAACACTGGAATGCTGTGCGAGCTTTCCTTTACGGGAGGCACAACCCATGCCGAGGTTTTTGATCGTTCCACCAAATCCCGAGAGTTCGTGCCCCTTGAAGTGGGCGACGGAAATCAGCGCATCCGCCTCGGCAATCTCGGATCCGATGAACACCGTGTCAAATCGCTTCTGGCCTATTTTTATCGACGTTTCGCTCTTGCCCCGCAGACCGTCGGCGATGACAAGGGGCGCATCGACGACGGGATAGGCAAATCCGTTGCGAATGGCCGTTGTCAAATGCGCCGGGGCATTGCTGCGCGTTCCGGCGTAAAGGGTGTTGGCATCCGTCAGAAATGGCAACGCGCCGGTTCTGCGAATGTGATCGACGATTTTGCCCAGGAACACCGGGCGAATGAATGCAGTGTTGCCCAACTCCCCGAAGTGCAGCTTGACGGCCACCAGATCCCGCTTCTTGAGGCAGTCGGAAAGGCCGGCCGTGTCCACCAGGCGCCCTATCTTGTCGACGAAACTTTCTTTTGTTGTCGCTCTGAGGTCGGCAAAATAAACGGTGCTGCGCATCTACGCCTCCTTGGGTGTCGGTGCCCGTTAAAGCCTGTTTTTAAGGTCGATTCAACGGTAATGTGATAGAATGCTCTTGCAGTGAGGTGCCCGATGACCATCGAACAGAAACTCGATTTGTTAAACCGAATATACGGCATTTACGATGCGTTCGCCAGGAGTTTGGATTTGGCGTGCCGCAAATACTGCGCCCATTGCTGCACTTCCAACGTCAGTCTCACCTCCCTCGAGGGATACCGGTTGGTGCACAGCCTTGAGCCGGATCAACTCGAATACCTGCAACAATGCCTTGAGCCGGCTTCCGAGAAGCGGGTTTTTCGACCGCTATTGACCACCAACCGGATAGCAGAGCTCTGCCGGCAAGAGCGGGAGATTCCGGAGGAAGCCTTCGGGGACCCGGCAGAAATTTGCCCGCTCCTGGAAGAGAATGCCTGCCCGGTCTATCCGCTGCGCCCGTTTGGCTGTCGCTGTCTCGTTTCCCGGGTCCCCTGCAGGGAGTCGGACGCCGCCGAAATGCCCGACTTTGTGTTGACAGTCAACACCGTATTTCTGCAAACGATCGAACATCTGGACGCAACCGGCTGCACGGGCAATCTGGCCGATGTCCTGCTCTGCCTTCTTTCCGATGAAAATCGGCAGGCCTACAGGGAAGGTCGTCTGAGCTGCAGCGCAACGGGACTGATCGGCAACCACCCGCTTACGGTTCTGATGGTGCCGCCGGAGCATCGCGCCCGTCTGCAGCCCATTCTCGCCGCCCTTGCGAAACTCTCAACCGAGCCGTCGTAGGCTCTATAGTCCGAGCAAACGAACGGCGTTGCCGCCGCAGATCTGTTCGATTTCGGCTTCCGACAGTCCAGCCTGCATGAATTCATCCAGATAGCGCGACGGGGGGAGCAACGGATAATCGCTGCCAAACAGAATTTTATCAGGCCCGGTCAACTGCATGGCAAGAGTGTAAATCCGTGTATCGTAAAGATAAGGCGACGCCGCCGTGTCATAATAAACATTCTTGAGACTCTCTGCGACCTCTTTTTTCAAAAGGCTGTAGAAGAAAATACCACCCCCCCAGTGGCCGAGAACGATCGTGTTGGCAGGAAACCGTCGGACCAACTCGTAAATCTGAAGCAGCGTGTTGGGCGATTTCCCGGGATAGTGATGCCCCACCGGTTCGTTGGTGTGAATGAGCACCGGCAGATTGTTATCACGGCAAAGGTCCATGACCGGTGAAAGATGATCCAGAGCGGCCGCATCGATGCCGCACTGGTAAAAGGCCAGTTCACCGATGCCGGACAGCCCGCTTTCGATGCAGCGTCGGGCTTCCATGGCCGCCTGTGGATGACAGGGTTCGAAACATCCGAAACCGATCAGGCGGTCCGGAAACCGACGGACGGCCTCAACGATATAATCGTTGTGACGTTTAAATGTTTCTGCGGATTTCCAGGGGAATCCGAAAACAACCGCCTTGCCGACGCCCTGGCGGTCCATGGCCGCAACTAACTCTGTCGCCCCGATCATTTTGGCCTTGGGGGAACTGTACAAGAGACCGAATTCGGGTTCCGCCGGAAAATAAGCCTGACGGCCGGCCCGAATATCGGGCGGAAAGATGTGGGTGTGAAAATCGATGATCATGCGTCTAATTCCGTGTGGTTGGGCGAATGCCGCAACACTGCAGTAGAACGCCCGCCACCCTCAAAATGTGTTTATGTCTCGCCAGGCATTCATCCGCCCGATCTTTCTGTTGACGAACAACCGAAATTTAAGCAGAATGGACCTTGTATACCACTGTATGCCGCAGTTTATCGGATTTGTATGTTTTTCCTCTCTGAAAAGTCAACCCACAATACATGAACGTCGAAACACCTTCATGAAAACAGAGCGTCACGTGGTACTGGTTGAGCCGGAGATCCATTGGAATACCGGCAACATCGGGCGTACCTGTCTTGCGGCCGGCGCCAAACTTCATCTGATCGAACCCCTTGGTTTTTCTCTCAGCAGTCGCGAAGTAAAGCGAGCGGGTCTCGATTACTGGCCCAAGGTCAAGCTGCAGGTCTGGAAGTCCTACGGACATTTTGAACGTCATCTAAGCCCGAAGGAAGATGAAGTGGTGGTGTTGACCAAATCGGGCGAAAAAGATTTCTGGTCGATACCGAAGCCTCAAAGACTCTTTCTGATATTCGGCTCGGAGACCCGCGGCCTGCCGCAAGAAATCATGACCCGCTACCGGCTGTCGACTTACTACATACCGATCAGCTCCGACATCCGCAGTTTGAATCTTTCTACGGCTGTCGGAATCGCCCTGTACGAGAGTCTGCGTCACGGTGCACCGGCTCATGCCTGGCATCCAGCCGCCGTTGACCGCAAGGTCTGACGGTAGATCGGCGTTTACGTGACGCGTTCGAGCGTGCAGCACCCCTTTGTTCGGCACCGGAATCCCGCCCCTGTTATTAGCCACTCTGAAAATAATAACCCAGACTAACCCATAATTTCTGTTTGACAATGCAGAGGATCTATAGTTTACAAAACAGCTTTAAGCCGAGCCTGTTCCCGTCAAGAATCAAGAGCGTAGCGGCGTTTTTCGCCGGGTCATTCGAACGGCTATGGATGTCAAGGTTCCATCTGGCCATTCCGAAACGTTGAATCGCCAGTCAACATCTACACCTATTCGATATAAACCATAAAAAGAAAGGAGGAAAACGGCATGGATTTCACCCGCAGGCAGTTTATCCAGGTTACTGGGGCAACAGCCGCCGGTCTTGCCGTCAGCGGCATGGGTTTTGACTTGAAGCCGATCAAAGCCCACGCCCAGATGCTCAAGACCGAATATGCCAAGCAAACAACGTCGATTTGTCCTTACTGTGCGGTGGGCTGTGGCGTCATTGTCTACACCAGCCAGAAGGGTGATGGTCGCGTCATCGACATCGAAGGCGACCCCGACCACGTGATCAACCGCGGTACTCTTTGTTCCAAGGGCGCCGCACTGTCCCAACTCTCCGAAAACAAACTCCGTGTCACCGATCCCATGTACCGAGCCCCCTATTCCAAAGAGTGGAAAACGGTCTCCTGGGACTGGGCGTTGACTGAAATCGCCAAACGCGTCAAGGCAACCCGGGACGCCGCCTTCACCCGCACGAACGCCAAGGGTCAGGTGGTCAATCACACCACCGCGATCGCATCGGTCGGTAGCGCGGCCATGGACAACGAAGAGTGCTGGATCTACCAGGCGCTCATGCGTTCCCTGGGGCTGGTGTATTTAGAACACCAAGCCCGTATCTGACACAGCGCGACTGTTGCGGCTCTGGCAGAGTCGTTCGGACGCGGTGCCATGACCAATCACTGGATCGACATCAAAAACAGCGATTGCATCCTGATCATGGGAAGTAACGCCGCCGAAAACCACCCCATTTCCTTCAAGTACGTTACCGCAGCCCAGCAAAACGGGGCCACCCTGATCAGTGTCGATCCCCGTTTCACCCGAACCTCCTCCAAGGCGGATATTTACACGGCGCTTCGCTCGGGTTCCGACATCCCTTTTCTAGGCGGCATGATCAAATACATTCTCGATAACAACCTCTACCAGAAGGACTACGTGGCGCTTTACACCAATGGGCCCTTCATCGTCGACAAGTCGTTTGACTTCAAAGACGGTTTGTTTTCAGGATACGACCCCAAAAATCGCAGGTACGACAAGAGCCAGTGGGCCTTCGAGAATGATAAATACGGGGTCCCGAAGATGGACCGCTCTTTGAAGGACCCGCGCTGTGTTTTACAGCTGCTCAAGAAACACTACAGCCGTTACACCACCCAGCTGGTGTCCAACATTACCGGCACATCGGAGCAAGACCTGCTCAAGGTTTACAAAACCTACGCCGCCACCGGCAAAACCGGCAAGGCCGGCACCATCATGTACGCCATGGGCTGGACCCAGCACACCGTCGGCACCCAGAACATCCGTACTATGGCCATCATCCAGCTGCTGCTGGGCAACATGGGAGTCGCCGGCGGTGGGGTCAACGCGCTGCGCGGTGAGTCGAATGTCCAAGGCTCCACCGATCACTGCCTGCTGTGGCACATCTGGCCCGGCTACTTGAAAACCCCCCGTGCATCGGACACCTCGTTGGCGGTTTACAATGAAAAATACACCCCCAAGAGCAACGACCCGCAATCGGCCAACTGGTGGCAGAATTACCCCAAGTACTCGGTCAGCCTCTTGAAATCCTTTTTCGGCGAAAACGCCAACCCGGGGAACGAGTTTGGTTACAGCTGGATGCCGAAAGCGGACGACGGCAAGGTCTACTCCTGGCTCGATATTTTCGACGAGATGTACAACGGTAGTATCAAGGGCTTTTTCGCCTGGGGGCAGAACCCGGCCTGCAGCGGCACCAATGCCAACAAGACCCGCGATGCCATGAAGAATCTGGACTGGATGGTCAACACCAACATCTTCGAAAACGAAACCGGTTCCTTCTGGCGTGGGCCGGGCACGGATCCGGCCGCCATCAAGACCGAGGTCTTCTTCCTACCGGCCTGCGTATCGGTTGAAAAAGAAGGCAGCATCACCAATAGCGGCCGCTGGATGCAGTGGCGCTACCAGGGTCCCAAGCCTCTGGGCAACAGCCTGCCCGACGGCGACATCATCCTGATGCTCGGCGAAAAACTCAAAGAGCTCTACACCAAGGCCCCCGGCGTCTTCTCAGACCCCATTCTTAATTTGAAATGGGATTATGCCACCGGCGGAGTGTATGATCCTCACAAGGTGGCCAGAGAGATCAACGGTTACTTCGTGCAGGACGTTACCATCAAGGGTAAAACATACGCAAAAGGCACGCTGGTGCCGAGCTTTGCCTTCCTGCAATCGGACGGCTCGACCTCCTCGGCCAATTGGCTCTACTGCAACAGCTACACGGAAAAAGGCAACATGGCCGCCCGCCGCGGCCAGGAAGATGCGCCCAACGAGATCGGTCTCTATCCTGAGTTTGCCTGGTGCTGGCCGGTGAACCGCCGTATCATTTATAACCGGGCGTCGGTGGACGCCAAGGGCACCCCGTGGAATCCCGACCGCTGGGTCATCAAATGGAACGGCGAGAAGTGGGTCGGGGACGTTCCCGACGGCGGCTGGCCGCCTCTTGAAACCGCCGACGGTTTCAAGAATCCCAAGACAAAACACGCCTTCATCATGCAGAAGCACGGATATGCCCAGATTTTCGGTCCGGGTCTCAACGATGGCCCCTTTCCGGAACACTATGAGCCACTGGAGTGTCCGGTGGAAAAGAACTTCATGAATGCCCAGCGGATGAACCCCACCGCGCCGGTGTACGGTGGTAAAGCCGACGAATGGGCCACATGTGACCCGCGCTATCCCTATGTCGGCACCACCTACCGGGTAGTTGAGCACTGGCAGACCGGCGTCATGACCCGCCACCAAGCCTGGCTGCTTGAAATGCAGCCCCAGATGTTCGTTGAAATGAGCATGGAATTGGGCCAGCTCAAAGGGATCAAGAATGGTGACCGGGTTAAGGTCACCTCTCCTCGCGGCGAAGTCGAAGCAACGGCCATTGTGACCAAGCGCTTCCGGCCGTTCAAGGTCGGCGGGGGCGTCGTACATCAGGTGGGCATGCCGTGGCATTTCGGCTGGGAATTTCCGAAGAGCGGCATGGAAGAAAGCGCTAATCTGCTGACGCCTTCTACCGGAGATCCCAACACGCGGATCCCCGAAACCAAAGCGTTTATGGTCAATGTCGTAAAGATATAGGAAAGGAGGTGATCCTTCATGAGTAAATCTTTTTTGGTTGACACCACCCTGTGCACGGCCTGTCGCGGATGCCAGGTGGCTTGCAAACAATGGCACGACCTGCCCGCTGAAAAAACCGTCAATCGCGGCAGCTACCAAAACCCGAAAGATCTCTCCTTCGACACCTATAAGTTGGTGCGCATGAATGAAGAAGTCATCGACGGCCAGTTCAGGTGGCTGTACTTCCCTGATCAGTGCCGTCATTGCCTGGAGCCGCCTTGCGAGGCAACCGCCGGCGAGCCCAGCGCCATTTACAAAGATCCGGCAACCGGCGCAGTCATATACACGGCCGTCACCAAAGAGCTCGGCAACATCGACGAGGTCATCGAGTCCTGCCCCTACAATATCCCGCGTAAAGCGGCGGATGGGACCCTGGCCAAGTGCGACATGTGCCTGGACCGGGTGCAAAACGGCCTTAAGCCGGCCTGCGTCAAGACCTGCCCGACGGGTGCCATGAACTTTGGTGAGCGGGACGAAATCCTGACACTCGCCAAGAACCGGCTGGCTGTGGTCAAGAAGAAATATCCGAAGGCGACTCTCCTCGACCCGGACGATATCCAGGTCGTTTTCCTGGTGGCCTTCGAGCCGCAGATGTATTACAAGTTTGCCGTCGCCGCTAACGGTACCTTCGACATGACACGGCAAGTAGCGCTGCGGAGAATGCTGAAACCTTTCACCGGACTGATTTCCCGTCTCCTATAGCGCATACGCCGTAAGGCCCGACGGGCGATCACGCCAACAAACCAGCGACAGGGGGAAGACGGCCGGTCTTCCCCCTGTTTTTCTTGACATCTTGGCCTGCAGTTGTTGACAAGCATTGTTCATCAGGGTATCGAGACCGCTCAGGGTCGAATCTATCCGTAGAACAGCCAGCCAGATCGTCATGTTAAACACTCATGGCCCCTCGGGCCGCCACGGTGCATGAATCGGTTGTGTCCGTTGAGCCCGTTGAGCCGGTTAGGTCGGTTTTGTCAGTTTCAGGAGCTCATCGATTTTACCGACTAAACGCTCATGGCCCTTAAGCCGCCATTGGTTCCGAGTCCTGAGTTTCGAGTTTCAAGTTTCAAATTTCTTTTTGCGGGTCTGATTCTCCGTTCGTACTAAACACTTATGGCCCTTTGGGCCGCCACGGTGAATGAATTGGTTGTAAGCGCCCGGTCTTTTCCCTCTGAAGTGGTTAAATGACCATCCGGGGTACCTGCAAGGAGGCCCAATGAATACAAGCCCGGCATTTTCATCCGAACAGATTCACGCAGCCGCCCAAGCCCTCCACCGGTTGCGGCCGGCATATAAGGAACTGCTGCAGTTTTACGAAAAAATTTTTTTGGTCCAAGAAGCGTCTAAATCACGTATCGACCTGAAACCCGTCCAGATTACGTCGGAATTGCGCGCCATCAAGCGCCGCGAAAAATTGCCCTTGGCTGACGTTTCCGATTTCTCTTTCGATTCGCAGAGCGCACGAGATCTGCTTTTGGAAATCTGCGACATCATTCAATCCCACAACAGAGAAATGGGAGACGCTGCCGGCGCCATCGTTCGTGGTCTGGACCAGGAAATCGAACCGCTCGTTTTTTTCAACAGCCTGCTGAAAGGCGACGATGCCTACTTTGACAAAACGGCCGCCGCTCTCAAAATCGATAAAAACGCCTTGGCGTTTGTGGCGTATAATAGCCTCAAACCATCGGTGGCCCTCTGCGCCGAACAGCTTTTGGGCTATTTGAAGGAACTCCCCGGCTGGGAAAAGGGGTATTGCCCCGTTTGCGGCAACTTTCCGGGATTGGCCGTCCTTGATCAAGACGGTCGACGCCGGTTGCATTGCAGTTTTTGTTGGACCACCTGGCCGGTAAAGCGGGTTTTTTGCCCTTTTTGTGAAAAAACCGGCGGGAAGAATTTTCATACCTTCTACAGTGAACAGGAAAAAGACTTGCGGGTAGACGTCTGCGATGACTGCAAAAAATACCTCAAGACGGTGGACACCCGGGCAACAGAACGCATCATTTACCCTCCTATGGAACAGATCGCTTCCCTGCACCTCGACATCAACGCCCGGCAAAAAGGGTATGATAGTGGAATGGAGCTGGTGTTGCCTGAGGTAAGTGAATAAAATCATTCTGATAGACACTTTTATGAAAGCACGGCCGTCGTGATGCGTCCGAAATGGCTGACCGTCAGCGTCTGGATAATCCTGTTGGGCTTGCTGCTGCTGGCGGCTCGGGAAGGTGTTGCGCAGGATTCCGGGCTGCTGTCGCCGGCTGCATCGCAAAAAGACGCCTCGGATGTCGTTTCCGTGCGTACCGCCTGGTCGGTGGATCGCGCACGGCCGGGAGACCGCTTGGCCTTCGCAGTGGTGCTCGACATCGCAGCCGGCTATCACATCAATGCCGACAGCGGCCAGATCAAGCCACTCGTTGATTTCAAACCGTATCCCACCCGCGTGACCATCACGGCAGTCTCCGAAGGACTCACCATCGACCCACCGCTCTACCCGCCGGCCCACCCTGTAACAGTCGAATTTACCAGTGACCCGCTGATGGCTTTTGACGGCCGGACAATTGTCTATGTTCCGATGACGCTTGAAAAAGAGGACCTCTCGCAAAAGGTGCAGGTCAATGTAACAATTTCCTACCAGGCCTGCGATAACCAGGTGTGCCTCTTTCCGCGCCAGGTTGCTACAGCGGCCGCCCTTCCGGTAGACTTTTCAGGAGAAGCCCCTCAAGCTGCCAATCAGGACCTTTTTGTCGGTTACCGCTTGGTCGCAGCAACCGGAGCCGGGAATTCTGTCGGCTTTTCCCTTTTCGGCTGGAATTTCGCTATCAACACGGCCACCGGGTTGGGGTTCCTTCTGCTTCTTTTTACCGCTGCCTTGGGCGGCATGCTGCTCAACTTGACACCCTGCGTGCTGCCGCTTATTCCGATTAAAATAATCAGCCTGTCGAACGCGGTCCAGAATCAGGCCCGCTGTCTCGCCTTGGGAGTCGCCATGTTTTCGGGGGTGCTGTTTTTCTGGCTGATCCTTGGCGCGGCCATTGCCTTGGTCAGCGGATTTACCGCCACCAATCAACTCTTTCAATATCCCCTGTTCACGATTGCCGTCGGCTTCATCATCGCCGTAATGGCGATCGGCATGTGCGGCCTTTTTTCCATCCGCCTGCCCTCTTTTGTCTATCTCTTGAACCCGAAACAGGAAACCCTTGGAGGCTCCTTCGGCCTCGGCATTTTGACTGCTGTTCTCTCAACTCCCTGCACCGCCCCCTTCATGGGGGCCGCCGCTGCCTGGGCTGCGACCCGGCACCCTTTCACCACCTTGACCGTCTTTGCCGCCATCGGCATTGGAATGGCGCTGCCCTATCTGCTGTTGTCGGCCTTTCCCGAACAGGTTTGTAAAATGCCCCGCACAGGCCCCGCCAGCGTGCTGGTCAAGCAGGTGATGGGCCTTTTCATGCTGGCGGCAGCCGCGTACTTCATCGGCACCGGGGTAAGCGCTCTGCTGATGACACCGCCCTTTCCCCCCGGAAAGGGCTATTGGTGGGCGGTGATGGGGTTTATCGCCTTAGGGGGATTATGGCTGGCTTACCGAACGATCCGAATCGCTTCCAAGCTTCTTCAGCGTCTGCTGTTTGTCTCTCTGGGCGTTATAATCGTCGCCAGTTCACTATATGGCGGGATGCGGTTGACGGATCGGGGCCCGATCGACTGGATCTATTATACGCCGCAACGCTTTCAGCAAGCGATTGATCAGCGCAAAATCGTGGTCATGGTCTTTTCAGCCGAATGGTGCCTTAATTGTAAGGCCTTGGAGCAAAGTGTATTGACCAGTGCACCGGTGGTCGAACAGTTCAGCCGGGAGGACGTCGAACCGATCAAAGTTGATATTACGGGAAACAACCCGCAGGGCAAAGCCAAACTTCAGGAAATCGGTCACCTGACAATACCCCTCCTGGTTGTTTACTCGCCGGCGGGGAAAGAAGTCTTTAGAAGCGATTTCTACACGGTTGACCAGATTCTCGCGGCGATCAACGAGGCTCGTGCGGAGGGAGGCGTTTAGTGTCGTGACCCAAAAATATATTACTAAAATAGCGATGGATATTTAAAATACTTTTGCACCCATGATCGAAAAAATGAACTGATTATTTTTTTAGGGCTTCATCAAGAAAGTTTCTATTTTGTCAGCGAAAAAGGCCTTTGAATGCAGACCAACGACCTTCTCGACCTCCAAACCGTTTCTGATGAATATGAGCAGCGGAATGCCGCTTATCCCGTAGGCTTCGAGGGCTTCTTCTCCCAGCCAGAATATCGGAAAATCCACCTTCAAACGGTCCACGATTGGCTGCATGGCGGATGGTCCATCGAAGTCTACACTGACCCCCACCATTTTTAGTCCGCTGGCACGGTATTTGGTGTAAAGGGCGTTCAAGTCCGGAAGCTCTTTGATGCAGGGTGCACACCAGGCCGCCATGAAGACCAGTAAAAAGTGTCCATCGCCGCCAACCTTTTTTTTAAACCGGTCAAGGTCGAGTTTCTGCACCGGGTTGTGATGTTCGGAATGGACCGGTCCCGGTAAAAACAGTAGAGCCGCAAGGAGCAGCCACATCCATACAGCCGCGGATCGCTTCCGGAGAATCATGGGTTCAGTTTTTTCAGTTCAACGGCACAATATGCCAGATCAGGTCGGACGTTGATATCCGATACGTTGATCGAGCGGATGATCCCCTGCTTGTCAATGACGAACAGCGCCCGTTCCGATACACCGTCCGTTCGCAGAACACCGTAAGCATCGGCCACCGCACCGTGGGGCCAGAAATCCGACAGCACCGGAAACCAGAGGGGCGACCCCATCTGCTTGGTCCAGGCGTAGAGGGTGGGGATGTTGTCGACCGTGATGCCGAGCAGGATGGCGTCGTTTTCATCGAAAAGGTCCTTGACGATGTTGTAACCCGGCCACTGGTCGGAGCAGACCGGGGTCCAGGCCGCCGGGACAAAGGAAATCACCACGTTTTTCTTTCCCCGGAAATGGCTAAGGGTGACCTTTTCTCCCGATACCGAAGGCAGGCTGAAATCAGGGGCCGGGTCACCGACCTTGACTTTCAGCCGGCTGTCGATCGGCTTTAACTTTCCGGGGTTGTAGACGTTTTCTTTGAAAGCTTCCGACAATCCGAAAGCCTGGCCGCAGACAATTATCAGCACGGCGAAAAAGAGGCCCGCAATTCTTCCGATAGGTGTCATAAATGTCCTCTCATTTTTCCGCAGATAAAATCGTTCCAAAAGCAGGCGGCTAAAAAGGAAATCGCATCAAAGCCCTGACTGGGTAAGAAGATCTTGCAACATCTTGCTGGCATCCGCGGGACCGCCGAGCTTCGAATAAAAAATCCGGTGAGAGCCATCCGGCTGGATCCGGATGCCGATAAAATACGGTGTTCTAACCTCGCCTAAAAGCTGGTGGATGGAAAAATTGCCATCTGAAAACAGTGGGAAGGGGATGTCGTATGTTTTCCTGAAATAGTCGATCTCGAAATCCGAATTGCCGACGCCGATGCCAATCAGCTTGACTTTTCCCTTGAACTTGGGATCTTCTTCCAACTGGCGAAACATCTTGTTGACAGTGGGAGCCTCCCGCTGACAGTGCGGTCAGTACATGCTGAAAATCTCGATGATGACCACCTCGGCTTTGATATCCGGGATCGAGAAAACGGACTTTTGATCCAGACCGAGGTACTGGCGGTGATATGGTGCCTCGGGAACCGGCAGTTCGATATTCGGCAAGACCCCACCTTCCGGTGGCGGTTGGTTGGCGGCGGATACCCCGCAGGGAAACGCCAGCAACAGTGACAGCATTAAGATCAATTGGCAATTGTTCCGGCGCATCACACCGATCTTCCTCTCGAATATCGCTCTATTTACGGAAAAGAACCATTTGTGGATAGAATTTAATTTTAAATCATCCCTGAAGGCTTTAGTCAAACAAAAAGACGACCGCTTTCTTCCGATCGGTCCCCAAAATAACACTACATGTTGTGTCACGAAATTGTTGACATACAAGAAAGATTTGTATACAATATATAGCGATTGTATGACAAAAAATATCAATATCTACCCCCGACAACGGATTAATTGGTTTATAACCAAATCAAGAGGTACAGAAAGAATGATCAGACTGAATCTAAAGATGGAAAAACGCACCCACAAAAGATATCCTGGCGTCGAGGGTGCCATTGTAGCTGTGCGCCCTCGGGCCGAAATTCTGGGGCAGATGATCGATGTCGGCCTTGGCGGTTTGTCCTTTCAATACATCGATTCGGCAATTGACGAGAGTCCTTCGGATGAACTGACGATTCTGATGTCGACGCCTCGTTTGTATCTGGACCGCATACCCTATCGCACCGTCGCCGACTTCGCTCTGCCCCAAGAGTTTTCTTTCAGCTCGATTCCTGTCCGGCGCCGATGCGTGGCGTTCGGCCATTTGACTCCCGAAAAGCGCGATGGCATCAAACAGCTGATACTGTATTGCACCCTCATCAAGCCTCGGTTTTGCAGCTTTCCCGAGCCCCGCCGCCACTATGTTCCGCTGAGCCAAGCCCTCTGAACCGCAACGCAAGGCGGACACCCGAGAACAATATGTCCGCCTTACGTTTTATTTCAGGCCTTTACATTCTTTTTTTGACCATCTCATTACTTTATGCCTTATATTATCAATTGTCATTGACAAGATAAGCTTGGTGTTTATATTCATCATGCAAATTTCGGGCCGCATATTAAACACTAAAGGTGATATCCAATGCGATATGACAAGTTTACCATTAAATCTCAGGAATTGATTCAAAACGCTCAGGATCTGGCATCTCGTCAGAAGAATCCTCAGCTCGAGCCTGAACATGTGCTGAGTGCCATGCTGACGGAAACCGAGGGAATCGCCGGTGCCATCCTTCAGAAAATGGGGGTCGCCCCCGGCCAGGTGGCAAGTGAAATAACACGCGCCGTCGAACGTTTGCCCAAAGTCAGTCAGTCCGATAAAGTCTATCTTTCGTCGCAAACCCAAAAGGTATTGGACGCTGCGTTTGCCGAAGCCGCCAAAATGAAAGATCAGTATGTCAGCATCGAACATATTCTGCTGGCCCTGTGCGACGAAAAGAATGGCGAGACACCCCGGATTCTGCACCGCCACGGCATCAACCGCGATGCCATCCTTAAGGTCCTTATCGACATCCGGGGGTCCCAACGCATTACCGATCCCAATCCAGAGGAAAAGTATCAGGCTCTCGATAAGTTCAGCCGCAACTTGACCGATCTGGCGCGCCTGGGCAAACTCGACCCGGTCATCGGGCGAGACGAGGAAATCCGCCGGATCGTCCAGGTGCTTTCGCGCCGGACAAAAAACAACCCTGTGCTGATCGGCGAGCCCGGGGTGGGTAAAACCGCCATCGTCGAAGGCCTGGCTCAACGCATCATATCCGGCGATATACCCGAGAGCCTAAAAAACCGACGGCTGGTGGCCCTCGATATGGGCGCACTGATCGCCGGTGCCAAGTACCGGGGGGAGTTCGAAGATCGACTCAAGGCCGTCATCCGGGAAGTGGAAAAATCGGAAGGCGAGATCATACTCTTCATAGATGAACTTCACACTCTGGTCGGTGCCGGTGCGGCCGAAGGCGCGGTCGACGCCTCCAATATGCTCAAACCGGCCTTGGCCCGCGGGACACTGCGCTGCGTAGGCGCGACGACCCTCAATGAATACCGCAAGTATATCGAAAAGGACGCCGCCCTGGAACGGCGTTTCCAACCGGTACTGGTCAGGCAACCGACCGTGGAAGACACGATCTCCATCCTGCGGGGTCTCAAGGAAAAATACGAAGTGCACCACGGTGTCCGGATCAAGGATTCGGCGATCGTGGCTGCGGCCACGCTGTCCGACCGTTATATCACCGACCGCTTTTTACCCGACAAGGCGATCGACCTTATCGATGAGTGCGCCTCCAAACTGAGGATCGAAATCGACAGCATGCCGACCGAGATCGACGACATTCAGCGCCGCATCACCCAGGCCGAAATCGAGAGGGAAGCCTTGAAGAAGGAGAGCGATCCGGCCTCCCGGGAGCGCCTGATCAAGCTCGAGGGCGAACTGAGCAACCTGAAGGACGAGTTGCACGAAATGAAAGGCCATTGGTTAAACGAAAAAGAGCTGATCCAAAATATCCGTGCGATCAAAGGAGAGCAGGAGCACCTCGGGGTAGAAGCTCAAAGGGCAGAGCGCCAGGGGGACCTGGCCAAGGTGGCCGAAATTCGTTATGGCCGACTGAACGATCTGCAACGGCGCCTTGAGGAAGCCAACCGCCATCTTGCCGAACAGCAGGAAACCCACAAGATGCTCAAGGAAGAAGTCGATGCCGAAGACGTTGCCGAGGTCATTTCACGCTGGACCGGCATTCCCGTCAGCAAGATGCTGGAGGGTGAAAAGGACAAGCTGATTCACATGGAGGAACGGTTAGGCCGGCGCGTCATCGGCCAGCATGAGGCCATCGCGGCCGTCTCCAATGCCGTCCGGCGCGCACGTGCCGGCCTGCAGGACCCCAATCGTCCCATCGGTTCATTTATCTTCATGGGACCCACGGGTGTCGGAAAAACGGAGCTGGCCAAAGCCCTGGCGGAATTTCTTTTCGACAGCGAGCAGGCGATTGTCCGTATCGACATGTCGGAATACATGGAAAAGCACGCCGTCGCGCGACTGATCGGTGCACCGCCGGGATACGTTGGCTATGAAGAAGGCGGTTATCTGACCGAGGCCGTTCGGAGGCGTCCCTATTCGGTGGTGCTGTTCGACGAAATCGAAAAGGCCCACCCGGAAGTCTTCAACGTGCTGCTTCAAATTCTGGATGATGGTCGGATGACCGACGGACACGGCCGGACTGTGGATTTCAAAAACACCATCCTTATTATGACCTCCAATGTCGGCAGCCAATACATCCAGGAGTTGGGCGGCCTCCGATACGAGGAAATGGTCGAGCGGGTTATGGATGCGTTGCGGAGCCACTTCAAACCCGAATTTTTGAACCGGATCGATGAAACCATCATCTTTCACAACTTGAGCCGGGAGCAGCTGGGCGAAATCGTCGATATTCAGGTCGAACGGCTGGCCCGTCGACTGGCGGAAAAGAACATCGACCTGGTTCTTTCGCAGAGTGCCAAGGCCTTCGTGGCCGAAAAGGGGTACGATCCCGTGTACGGCGCCCGGCCTCTGAAACGCGTCATACAAAAGCTCATCGAAAACGAACTGTCGCTGGAGATTCTCAATGGAAACATCAGCGAAGGAGACCGCGTCAGCGCCGAACGAAAGGGTGACCGGATTGTTTTCAAGATTGCGTAACGACTGAACCGTCGACCACAACGCCTGGGGAGGGGAAACCGGGCGTTTTTATTTTGAACTGGCATAGGTCGGAAGCCGCAAATCACGGCCGCCATCGGCCGCCGGTGTGGCTACACGCCATCGGCAACTGGATGGCCAAAATCGATATTTTGTAACCATTCGCAGGCTTGCAAAGTCCGATGCGCTTCGAACCACCTCATTGTAAGCGTTTACAGGGTGCCGCAGATGCAAGGCGTCGGGCGCGCAGACGTACTTTTGTACTTCAAGTGCCCGACAACAAAGCAGATGCGGTGCCCTGTGAACGCTTACGATATTTTTATTGTAATCCAGGCACTGTCGACGTATGATGCGCGCACGCCGACGATCCAAGGAGACCGAATACCCATGCCAATTTCCGCGTCCGAAAGACTGCGGCGTTTTTACGACCAGTTTTCGAGCAATGACGCCGTATTGATTCTGATCAATGCGGATCCGGATGCCATTGCCAGTGCCATGGCCGTCAGCCGCCTCCTGTGGCACAAGGTCGCCGGCACCACAATCGGACACGTCAATGAAATCAAACGACCCGACAACCTGGCTATGATCCGGTTATTGGGAACTAAATTGGTGCACATCGATCAAATCAAGCGTGAACAGCATCAGCGGGTGGTCATGGTGGACTCCCAGCCGAAGCACCATCCGACCATGGAAACCTTCGCGCCCCACGTGGTCATCGATCACCACCCCGACACAGGGGTCCAGGCGCCGTTTCTCGATATCCGGCCGAAATACGGTGCCACGGCCAGCATCATGACCGAATACCTGCGGGCTGCCAAAATAAAACCCTCGGTCAAGTTGGCCACCGGTCTTTTTCATGCCATAAAGACCGATACCTGTGATTTCGAACGCCACACTCTGATAGAGGACGTACGGGCTTTTCAGTTCCTCTTCCGGCACGCCAACATCTATGTCGCCCGCAAAATCGAACAAGCTGAAATTCGTCTCGATTTTTTGAAATACTATAAGATCGCGCTGCAGAAAATGATTCTGCGCAATGGCCGTGTCTTTGTGCACCTCGGAAACGTCCCCGCTTCGGATGTCTGTGTATTGATCGCCGATTTTTTCATGCGGGTCGACAAGGTAAATTGGAGCATCGTTTCCGGCGTCTTCGCGCGCAAGCTGATTGTCATCCTGCGCAATGACGGCATTCGAAAAAATGCCGGGACCGTTGCCGCAAAAGGATTCGGTCAAATCGGATCGGCCGGAGGGCACAAGGGCACGGCCCGTGCCGAAATTGAGCTGGACGTTCTCAAATCCCAGGTCGACGTCAAAAACGACGGGAAGATACAGCGTTGGATCATGAGTCACGTCGAGCGAAGGGCCGACAAAAAATAGGCCGTTCTTTGGGCTGATCTGCAGCCGGCGATAAAAACCGTGTTTTCCATAGTGCATTCTGACATGCCCAGCAATATGACCGTCACCATTCTTGGCTCGGGAACCTGCGTGCCTTCTCTCGAACGCAGTTCTTGCGCAGTTCTGGTCGAAATCGGCGCGTCCAAAGTGCTCATCGACAGCGGGGCCGGAACGATGCGGCGTCTGCTCGAATCCGGCATCACGATCTTCGACCTGTCCCACATTCTCTATAGCCATTTTCATCCTGATCACAGCGGGGAACTGGTGCCGTTGCTTTTCGCCACCAAGTATCCGGAATACCGGCGCCGACGGAATCCTCTCACGATTTGCGCCGGCGACGGTTTTAACAAATTTTTTAATGGGTTAAAAAAAGTGTACGGCCACTGGATCGAGCTCGATGCAGGGATGCTGAGCATCCTCGAATTGGACACCGGCGGACCGGATGCCGTCCGTTTCGACGATTTTACAGTCAAGTCTCTGCCGGTCAACCACAACCCGGAAAGCCTGGCCTATCGAATTGTTGACGCCGGCGGCCGCTCGGTGGTCTATACCGGTGACAGCGACGTCTGCGACAATCTAGTGGCCATCGCCCGGGATGCCGATCTTTTCATTTGTGAAGCCGCACTGCCGGACGCGCTAAAGGTCGACGGTCACCTGACACCGTCCCTGGCCGGTCAGGTCGCAACGCAGGCCAAGGTCGGTCGGCTGGTGCTGACCCACTTTTATCCTGAGTGCGATCAAGCGGATGTCGCGAAAGAATGCCGTAAAACCTACTCCGGTCCGCTGGTATTGGCCCGGGATTTGATGAACCTTAAACTATAGGCTTTAAGATAAAAGTTTTGGACTGCGTTATCGGTCGGCGGCGTATTACAATACAGCCTTCTCCCTCTAGCCTTGCCAAAACCATTATCTTAAAGCCTATATAATCCGGATGAACATGCGGTATTATCCAATTAATCTCGATATACGCAATCGCAACTGCCTGGTGATCGGCGGAGGCGGTGTCGGAACACGCAAAGCCTTGGCCTTGCTGGCGTGCGGAGCCCGGGTGACCGTGGTCAGTCCCGAAGTCACTCAAAGGCTCGCCGATCTGGCCGGCAGTCACGTTCTTGTCCTGGCGCAGCGATCCTACCGTGAAGAAGACCTGGAGACGATGTTTCTGGTCATCGGTGCCACCGACGCCGAGGAACTGAACCGCCGGGTCCACCGAGATGCCGAAAAGCGCGGCATCCTGTGCAATATCGCCGACCGCCCCGAAATATGTAATTTTATCCTGCCGTCGGTCGTTCGCCGCGGAGATCTGACCATCGGCATCTCCACTTCCGGTCGAAGCCCGGCTCTTGCAAAGAAGCTGCGCAAAGAGCTGGAGCTGACCTATGGAGAAGAGTACAGCTTGCTGTTGCACTTAATGGGCACGATCCGCCGCAAACTGTTAAAGGAAGCCCATGCGCCCGAAGCCCACAAGCCGCTTTTCGAGCAGTTGGTCGACAGCGACCTGCCCGCAATGATTCGCGAAGATCGCCGGGCCGACATCGATCGTCTGCTTCACGAGGTTCTCGGTCAGGGATTCACCTATGATGCACTGATAAAAGAAAGCGACCCTTCCGCGACATGAGATGAGGCATTAATGGAAGTGCTGATTATTGTCACGATCCTCCTTTACATGTTGAGCACCGCCGGTTATTTTGCGTATCTCTTTTTTCAAGAGGACTACCTTCACCGCACCGGCTATCTTTTCGTTCTGGCCGGATTCATCTGCCACACACTTTCCATCGTGTACAACGGGATCACATCCGGAGGCTTTCCAGTGCGCAGCCTGCACGAAACCCTTTCCATTGCGGGTTGGGCCGTCGCCGGTTTTTTTCTGGTCTTTCAGTCAAGGTTCAAGTTAAAAGTTTTGGGTATTTACGCGGCACCTCTGATCGCGCTGATCATGTTCGCCGTCGCCCAGGTGCCGAACACACCGTCTCAGGAACAGAGTATCTTTAAAAATTTCTGGTTGATCTCGCACGTGGTGACGGTTTTTATCGGCAATGCGGCTTTTGCGTTGGCCTGCGGCATTGGGATTCTCTACCTGTTGCAGGAACGTGCCATAAAAACTAAAAATCCGGGATTTTTTTTCCGCCGCCTGCCATCTCTGGATATGCTCGATGGGACTGGTTACACGTGCATTATCGTCGGGTTCACCCTGCTGACTTTCGGTTTGATCAGCGGTTTCATCTATGCCAAGACGATTTGGGGTCGGTTCTGGGGCTGGGATCCCAAGGAAGTTTGGTCGGGCATCACCTGGCTTTTTTACGCCGCCCTGCTCCACGAACGGTTGAACGTCGGCTGGCGCGGACGCCGGGCGGCCATCATGGCGATCATCGGTTTTGCCATTCTCCTGTTCACTTTTCTGGGGGTCAATTTTTTGCTAACGGGGCACCACAAACCCTTTACGACTTTTTAATTTTTATTTCGTACTTATTTTATCTACTTAAGTGTTAAATTTCGTTGCACGTGAAAATGGTCGTGCTGGCCGTAACCGAACCATCCCAATGAAATTGAGGCCTGCGGCTTAACCGCTCTGCCCTCGAACTGAATCATGTCCGAAATCGTACTGCTCGGATTAAATCACAAAACCGCGCCGGTCGAAGTCCGGGAATGCATCGCCTTTTCGCCGGACCAAACAGCCGCCGCGCTGGTAGACCTGAAAAACGAGCCCGTGGTCAGCGAGGTATTGCTCTTCTCCACCTGCAACCGGGTGGAGGTCCTGCTGGTCACGGAACAGATTTCCGAAGCCGTGGATACAGCCAAGCGGCTGATTGCCCGTTTCAACCAGATCGCCTTATCTGAATTCGAAAACGTCCTTTACATCCATACCGGTGACCAGGCCGTACAACATCTTTTCCGAGTGGCGGCCAGCCTGGACTCGATGGTCGTGGGCGAACCCCAAATCCTGGGCCAGATCAAGCAAGCCTATCGTATGGCGACTCAACAGCAAACAGCGGGTGTCGTTTTGAATCGCCTGTTTCATCGCGCCTTTTTCGTGGCCAAGCGGATCCGTTCAGAGACTGGGATTGGCGGCCACGCAGTATCGATCAGCTATGCCGCAATCGAACTGGGCCGAAAAATCTTCGGCAACCTGGAGGGTAAAAAGGTCCTGCTGATCGGTGCCGGTGAAATGGCCGAATTGGCGGTTGCCCATCTGATCCGTAACCGCGTGGGTGAAATTTTGGTGACCAACCGCACCTTTGAGCGGGCCGTGGAACTGGGCCGACGCTTCCGCGGGAGCCCGATCAAGTTCGAGGAATTGCTCACCAGCCTGTCGGATGTCGACATCGTCATCAGCTCCACCGGAGCGCCGGATTTCGTCGTCAAGCGTGAGCAACTCAAGGCAGTGCTGCGCAAACGTCGCAGCCGCCCACTTTTTTTCATCGACATTGCCGTTCCTCGCGACATCGACCCGCAAATTAACCGATTGAGCAATACATATGTCTATGATATCGACGACCTGAAAGGGGTCATCGATGAAAACATCGAAGATCGCCAGCACGAGGCCATAAAGGGCGAGCGTATTGTGGAAGAAGCCGTGGTAAACTTCCGGAGGTGGTACGACAGCCTGGATGTCGTACCAACCATCAAGGCATTGCGTAAAAAACTGGAAGGCATCGCCGCGGTGGAAGTCAAAAAAACCCTGCAGGCCGACGGCATGTCCGATGAAGGACGTCAGGCAGTCGAAAGGATGACCCAGGCCTTGATCAACAAAATTCTACATGATCCAACCGATGTGCTCAAACGCAACGGCTGTCAGGGCGGCCGCTCGGCGTATCTCGACATTACGCGCAAGCTGTTTAAATTAGACGAATGACAACGCTGCGCGATGTCATGAAACGCGGCTGCGCCGCTTTATTTGGAGCAAACACTCATGGCCCTGGTTTGGTCCGCCACGGGGCATGAAAATGATGCGCCGGAGCCCGGATGAGCGGTGGAGAACAGCGGCTGCTTTTTTTTACGTTTGGGGGCTAAAATGAAATATTATCGGAGGATGGTGATTTGAGCAAAATGGCATATTTGTTTCCGGGACAGGGCTCTCAGGTTGTGGGCATGGGGCAGGACTTTTATCAGGAGTTCGACTTCGTGCGGGAGCTTTTCGATATGGCGGAGGAAATCAGCCGGATCAACTTGAGACGGCTCTGTTTCAAAGGTCCTATGGAGGAGCTCACGCGCACGGTCAACTTGCAACCGTCGGTCACAGTTGTGAACCTGGCCTTCCTGGCGGCCGTGCACCGTGAGAAAGGCCAGCCGGTGGTGTCGGCCGGTCACAGTCTCGGTGAATACAGCGCCCTGCATGCCGCCGGCGTGGTGTCGGCCGAGGACGCCATCCGGCTGGTTCACAGGCGTGGCGAACTGATGCACCGTGAGGCGGTAAAACACAAGGGCGCAATGAGCGCCTTGCTCGGCCTCACCATTGATGCTGTTGAAGAGATTGTCGAAAGAGGCCGTGAGCGCGGTGTGGTATCGATCGCCAACCACAACACCGGGCAGCAGATCGTCATCACCGGCGAACCGGCGGCAGTGGCGGCCGTTTCCGCTTATGCGGCTGAAAAAGGCGCTAAGGCAATCCCGCTGAAGGTCAGCGGCGCCTGGCACAGCGAGCTCATCCGCGGTGCTGAAGAAGATTTCAAGGCTTTTCTCCAAACAATCGCCTTTAATTCCCCTCAGTCCGCCGTGGTTTTCAATGTTACGGCCGATACCGAATCCGATCCGGATGAGATCAGAGCAGTTATGTCCCGTCAGCTCTGCAGCCCGGTGAAATGGTGCGACTCCATGAAGAAATTGGTAGAGGAAGAAATCGAGATATTCGTTGAGATCGGTCCAGGCAAGGTGCTGACCGGCCTGCTGCGCAAAAACCTTCCTAAAGACTATCCTGCAACCGTGTTCAACGTTAACGATCTAACCACATTCGAAAATTTCATCAAATTAGGGTCGCGGTAATGAATAATTCCACACGATTGCGCCGGATTATGGGTTGTCTACAAGGCACATCCACCTGTGCATATCGGGATATGTGTGGGTGGATGTAACGCAGTAGACGGGCCATAAGACAAGCAAGAGGTGGAATTATTTTTTGCCGGGGCCCTTAACTTCGTCATCGAATTTATGAATCGATGGATTTACTTCCTGGCGGTTTTAATGGAAGATTTTTTTGATTCACCGCAGTTCGTTCTTCGATGTACTCGTCGTATTTGGTGTTTAGGTATATCCGATATTGGTTTAAGCCGATGTTGGCCCTTTTGCAGCGCCTTTGCAAAATCTCCTCGGAGGCACGAATACCGGGCCAGATTTCACCACCGAAGATCTTCTCGAAATACTCATCGTAGAAAAAGCCGAAATCGACAATTGACGGTAGCGGTTCATTGTACTTGTTGCTCAAGGAAAACTTGGCAAATGGAAATCCTCTGCTAAGATCGAGGTGATAGCCAATGAGTTTCTTCGCCGGGTTTACGGATACGAGTGCGTGGGGAACGCAATTGTGCTGGGAAATTTTGTACTTCACTCGCAGCCAGTCGGTCAGTTCTTTTCCTGATCGCAGCTGAGCCTCGGTCAGCGACGATATTACCGTCGGTCGCATTCGAGGTGCGTTCGCCTGTGGGTTCCAGGAATCGACATAGTACTGGCTTTCGATCTCTTCGAAATCTCGGCCTTCGAAGCAAATCCCGACAAAGGCATGATTGAGATTAAGATAAAATTCCTCATCGTCAGCCCAGATCGAATTCCCGGCATGAAAGGCAGCATGGTTCTCCTGGACGAGGCGATAGACCCGACCGAAGCGGTCGATGATGTAATTGTACGATTTCCGACGTCGAAGATATTTGATCAACCGTTTGCTTTTTTGCTTGATCGAGATGTTCATCTCGGGCTTAAAGGGAACAAGATCGCTTTCGGACGTGTGAAAGAGAATTCCGGCAATCCGGTCCGAATTTAGAGCGTTTTCAGGCGGTCGTTTGAGATGGCGGAAGAACCTCCGGTAGCTCCGGGGAATGTTGGCAACCGCGTACCGGGTGAAAATCTGAAGGCGGTTGCTGTAGAGCTCGGAACCGCTTGTCTTCTCAACGAGCCAAATGGGTTGGGCCAGGTATGCGGCGACTTTTGTCTCGGCAACGGCGGCGGGCGCCGGTTCGCGCTGTGGCAGCCTCGCTTCGACGACTGCCGTCCGCCGCGGCGCCAAGGCCGTCATAAGCGGTTTCGGATAAATGATCGGCTTGCGGACGACACCTCTTTTCCAACCCGAGGTTTGTGTTTCTTTCAAGCTGAGAAGAACATTGACCGTCCCAAAAAACGAAGCCACGGCAGTGCCCAAGCCGCAAACAAAAACCAGAAATACAACGCTGACAAAGACATGGCGAAGTCGGTATAGTCTCCACAGGCCGGGCCGGGGGGCAGAGATGATTCCGATTTTGGCCAGATGCCGAACGCTTTTATGACTGCCGGGCCAGATTCTCTCCGCCTTGTCGAGAAGGCGCTTGCGAAAAGCAATCTCCGCCAGCGGGGGATATGATCTATAGGTTAAGGGGAGGTGCTCGTATGCGTCAATCGCGTGCTCGATGAACTTGAGCTTTATGGCCGGATCCGTAATGACGACGGATAGCTCTTCGATGATCCGCCGAAAGTTCTTCGGGGGAAGCTTTCTGGGGTATGCTAGGTCCATGCGTCAATACAGAATCACGGCAATCTACTTTCTCTCAGCGTTTCCGGCCCACTCGCGGGTACTTGCCGAGGAGCGGGCCGGGAAGCGCAGCCGCGGTACGCTGGTAAAAAACGGTATGGAGCCGCTCAAGGGATCGTCATCCCGGCGGGCGTCGTCATCAATTTTCATGCATGGCGGCCATCAGGGCGCCCTTCGCCGTAGCGGTCAGCGGATCTTTTGCTACTCGAATCTTGCTGAAATCGAGTGGAATATTTTCCGCTTTGAGGACCTGCTCGAATCGATCTTTGAACCCGCTCACCTTCGCCGTGCCGCCGCTCAATACAACCGGAATCGGCCGATCGACTTTGTTGGTGGTCGAAGTCGTCATAACGCTTTGTTTGAGGGCCTTAACCAGAGTGACAATGAGATCATCGTAGTAAACCTGAAGCGCGTCTTCCACACTGTTGCTGGGTGAGCGTTTAAGATCGAATCCGTTCTCTTTGAAACTCCTCACGCGGGTATTCACCATACCGGTGACTGACGCCACTGCATCGTCGAGATAATCACCACCCTTTGTTATGCTGAAGGTTACCAGCGGTATCGACAAATACGCCAGGCATACGTTGCACATGCCGCCGCCGGCGCTTATACCCAGCCCGGTAAAATTCTCGTCTTCCAGTTCGGAAAAAACAACGGCCAACCCCTCGTTGATGCTGCGGGTCGCAAACCCTTTGCCCGACAGATGGCGGTTGAGCAATGACTCATGGTAAATAATATCGGTAGGCGTATCTTTCGGCGCGTCGGGAACCGAAAAGATCAGTTTGCCGGTCTGCACATCGGTTGAACCGATCAGGTCGTCAAGGGCTTTCTTGATAATCTCCACTGAGTGGCTTTCGTTCGGATTCAGCAGACCTTTGCGCATCGGTCGTCTGGTTTCGGAGTTCAACATATCTGCGAAAGTCTCTGCGCCGTCGCCATAGACAATAAGAGAATTCCCGATCTGGTGATGTTTGATCTGGTTTTGATTGAGAATTCTTTTTGTGAAGCTGGAATACTCCACTGAAATAAATGCATTACGATGCGACGCATATTCAATGTGATCATTCTTCTTAACGGCGGTCACAATCTTTGACGTGCCGATGTCAACACCGATCGCATTCGTGTTGGTATCGGCGGCTTTTTTCGAAGCGTTTGTACCGCTGCTGTCTTCCGCTGCAGTGTCGCTGGCGGTGGTGTTGGCCTGGTCTTTGTTCTTACGATCTGTCATGAAAATGTCTCCTTTCTGCACATTTGCCAATCTGTTAAATTTGAGGCACTCGGTATAGACCCGAACCCGGAAACGGGCGCACTTAATAATAAATAACTAAAAATATGACTAAAAAATCAAAAAAAGCGTTCCTCCAAGAATCGCCGCACGCGGCACGATTTTTCTGATCGGTCGCTGGACTAATTGGTTGGGATTGATCTACGCAAAGATTGTGCCGGAAATGGAATATCGATTAAATACTGTGTATTTAAAGGATGTTATGTCTTATGCCAGGCATTTAAACCAGAAGTAACGACAGAAAAATGACGGGGTGTCTATTATTTGATTCTTTTTTGTTGTGGGATTATTTTTTGCTGGAACCCTTGGCCCCCAGTCAATCTTTTTGGAAGGCCGATGCCCTAATTGCTGTTCCTCGGTTCATTTTGAAAGGTGCCCGACATACTCCATACAAAAAAGGCCACGAAGAAAAGGTTGATCGCACCGGCCAGCATAAACCCATAAGCAAAACCAACAGACTCGATCACGGGTCCCAATCCAATGGAACCGGCCATCAGGCCAAAATAAATAAAGCTGTTGTAGCCGCCCATGGCCAAGCCCCGAAACCGGTGCTCTGTGGTTTCAGCGATGAGAGCGCCGATGGAGGTGAAGGCGATGGCCAGACTCATACCCAAACACAATGCGGCGAGTAGGAAATGGAAAAACGTCCTGGCAAAGACGAAGCCGGCAATCGAGAGGGACGCCAGCAGAACGCCGACCAAGGCCTGGTGCTTTCTCCGTCCCAAACGATCGCTGAGCGCACCGAAGGGAATACGGGAAATGGCATTGGATACGGATTGCAGAAGAAAGACCATGCCGATTTGACCGGCGTCGAGACCTCTGTCATGGGCCAGAAGCGGCAGATAGCTGAAAAAGACGCCGCCAATGATGTTCGCCCCGAAGGTCACCAGCCAACATCCAATCAGCGGTCGGTTCGTGAGCATCCCTACGGCATTCGAGCGCCACGTTTCATCCGTTTTTACGGTGACGGCGTCTCGTCCCGGAGCTGGCAAAAACCGTTGAACAGCATAGATATTGAAGGCAGACAGAGCGGCACCGGCCAGAAACACCGTTTGGTACCCGAACGCATCCCCCAGGGTACCGCCGGCTGCCGGCCCCATTCCCAGCCCGCAAAAAAGGGCTGTGGTGTACCAACCATAAGCCCGGCCTAAGTGGGTCGCTGGCGATATCTCAGACACCCATGACATCATCGTGGGACCAAAAGCCGCGATACCGACTCCCAGAAGCAGGTAGATGACGGCCAGATGAAAAAAAGATCGGGCGAATACGAGAAGCAGCATACCGGCCAAGAGAATCAGGGCGCCGCTTACAGCCAATCGTTTTCGGCCGAAGAGATCGGAGAGCATACCCGAGGGTATCGCCAACAGGCCGGCCATGAGATAAAAGGCGGCATTGATGACACCGATCAGAGATGTGCTGACACCGAGACCGCTTGCGTAAAGGGGAACCACTGGCAGCCGCATGGACACAGCGAAATAGCAGCCGAATGTGACCAGACAGCAGATGGTCAGCAGCATGGCAAACGATCGCTGGTCGGCCCTGCAGTCGTCTTGACCCATTGATTTGTATCCTCAAATAAAATAATCCCGCCAACATCTCAATTGGCGGGATTTTTTAATAGGGCTATTCTATGCCCTCTTGCTTCAATAAGTCACGATACCAGCACGCAAATTCATACATCGCAATAAACCGTTCCTCTTCGTTGATAATTCCCATCGCGATTTCCAGTACCCCCCTTCCGTAAGCATTGCTGTAGTTTTCGGCAGAACGGGTCTGGAGGAATTCCCGGATCAGCATCTGGGTCGTGCGCTTTGTTTTGTCACGGCGAATTTCGATCGGGTCCTTCGGCTCCTGGAACGGATCCCATTTCTGGTAGCCTTTTTTCAGAATATGTTTTTGCAGCCGGGGAGACATGCCGTCAAAGACGGCTTTTTTTCGCTGTTCGACTTCTTCCGGCGAAAACTCAGACATGGTTATCTCCTTTTGATCTCCTATTCAGTGCCCGTCCGGAAATGGTAGGTTTCGGTCCCGGCCAAGGCCGCAGCGATTTTGCAACCACAGGCTATGCCGTTGCGCCTCGGCGTGAGCGAGGATTGCAAAGAGCGAGAACGCCGGACCGGACCGAAAGATGGTGTTTCTTGATGGACACTATTTGGTGTTGCTCTCAGCGTCGCCGTCAACCTTGTAATCGATCCCGAGATATTCTGCGTCGAACAGAGTGACCAACGCCATCGAGAGAGGAACGAGCAGGTCGCTCAATTTGATGAATTTGGACCCCATATCCCGCACGAGTTCGGCGGAGATCTGCTGCAACTGTTGATGAATCAGGTCCAGGTTGACAGTCGGATAAGAGCGGCCCGCCTCAAAACCCGACAGGCCGCACGTATGCCCGGAACCGCCGATAGCTGTCGGGATACCGTAAAAACGACAGGTTATCGGGCGAAACTCATACAACTCACATAGCTCTTGGTCATTGAGAAGCGGACAGGGAACGCGCATTCCGGCCAATTCTTCCAGAATCTCTTTTTCTGATTTCCCGTTTTGAAGATCACGGCCGGCTTGGCGCTTGATCCTGGCTATCTGGCGATCGAGCTTGTTGGCCTTTTCCAGCAACGCTTCTCGTTCCGGCCCTTGATATTTTTCGTTAAACTTTTGATTGATGTAGAGTGCCTCGATTAATGTCAGATCAAAAAGTGCGTGGCAGCAATCCGAACACCCGCTCCGGCACTTGACGTTTTCAGGATACTCTTTGGAAACCCGCTTAAATGCCTGGTCTGCCAATTCCAGCAGCGATTCATAGCGTTTGAAGTAAGGGGTAAAGTCAAAATCCATCTGTTCGCTCCTCTATGCTTTTGCAAACTGCAAATTCAACGATGTGACCATTTTTCCGTTTAGTATATATTCGTTTTGTGCTGTCGACGTCATTTATGGCCACCGCCGGCCGTGCCGTGCATAAATAGACCCGAATCGGTTGCCAAACCTTAATGTTTCACGTGAAACATTTGTTATTTGCCGATGCAGAACCGGCTGAAAATCTGTTCGAAAATGTCTGTGTCCACGTTGAGTCCGAGAATTTCATCGAATCGGGCGACTGCCTCTTGGATATCCAGCGCCACCAGTTCAATCGTTCTGTTCTCCCCAAGAGCATTAATGGCACTCAACACATATTGGTGACATTTTTCGAGGGCCTGTTGGTGCCTGAGATTTGGAATGACGGTATCGTGTTGGACATCCTGCGGTTTCACGGTAACGGCATCGGCAATGCGTCCCTTCAAACAATCGATTCCGTCTCCATAAAGGGCGGAAACCTCAACTGTCGGTGGCGAATCCCAATTAACCGGCACTAATGATGCGCCGGTTTTTCGGCCGATAGCCAGGTCGATTTTGTTGACGACAACAACAATGGATTTGCCGCAACAAAATCTAAAAATTTCATGATCGTCGACTGTTAGTTCTTCGGACCCATCGATCACATGGAGAATTAAATCGGCTGTTTTAAGGCACTCCCTTGCTTTTTGGATGCCGATCTTTTCGACCGGATCCTCGGCTTCGTGCAGCCCGGCCGTATCGGTGATCGTCACCGGAACACCCTGCACTTGGAAACTGTCCTCGATGAGATCCCGTGTCGTGCCCGGAAGCGTATTGACAATGGCCCGTTCCCTTTTCAACAGGCAGTTCAACAGGCTCGATTTTCCAACATTGGGCCGTCCGACAATAGCCAGTTTCAATCCGTCCCGATAAATGCAGCCTTCCCTGTATTTGCGCATAAGATCAACAATGGGCACAGCGACTTCTCGGCGTAGCTTAGCCTCCAGGTCAGTCGATGAGAGAATTTCGGAAACATCTTCGGGAAAGTCGATGGCCGCTTCGATATGAATCAGCACGTCTAAAAGAATGCTGCGAATGTTTTCCACGGCCAGTTTCAGTTGTCCAGAGACCTGATTTGTCGCAATTTTAAGTGCGGTCTCCGTCCTGGCGTTTATAATGTCGATGACGGCCTCGGCCTGAGTCAAATCAATTCTGCCGTTCATGAAGGCCCGCTGCGTAAATTCGCCCGGCTCGGCCATCCGCGCACCCTGACGTAAAACCAGTGCCAGGATGAAGCGCAGCGCCGCCGCACCGGAATGGGCCTGTATTTCAACGACATCCTCCCTGGTGTAGGAATGTGGCGCCCGCATCACGGCCAACAACACTTCATCGGCATTGTTTTCAGTTTTCGGATCGACAATATGGCCATAGTAGAGCCGGTGAGACTGAAGATTGATCGGCAAGCAGTCGCCGCGATCGGCTTTGCAGGTATTGTTATTGTTCTTGCAGGATCGAAATAGGATTGCGGCTATTTTCAGCGCTTCGGGACCGGAAATTTTTATAATGCCGACCCCCCCGATTCCGGGTGGCGTGGCGACCGCAGCGATCGTAGCTTTTTTCATGATTTGGTGGGTGAAACGACGTTTATGAGGGCCGCCTTCTGGTAGAAGCATTGTTGGGATATATAACGAGCTTGCGTAAAAATCCGTTCCCTGTACTGCGGGTGCTGACGCTTGTGTCATCTTTCAATGCCAGATGAACAATCCGACGGTCATGTGCATTCATGCGTCCGACAGTAACCGGGCGGCGGATATGTTTGCATTTGCTGGCCAAGCTTTCTGCATGCCGGATGAGATTTTGTTTTCGGCTCTCCAAATAGCCGTCTATGTCAACCTGCACTCGAAGCCTTGCGGTGTTTTTTTTGTTGACGATTTTCTCGACCAAGGCTTGCATGGCATCAATTGTCTGTCCGTGTTTTCCAATCAAAATGCCGGAATTGCCGCCCGTTACTTTGTAAAGGACTCTTTCCGCATTTTTCTCGACAGTGACGACGGCACCCGAACTGATGTTGTCAACGATGCGTTGAAGCACTTGCTCGCCAGCGACGATGTGTTTATCGCTCTCTGGCGCCGCCTCCGGTTTGTCTCCATTAAACGCTTGTGCGATTAAATCCTTGACACGGCTTTTTATCTCCGCTGGTTTTGTTTGCCCCCCTTCACCTGTTCGGATTTCATCGGTTTTGTGTTTTTCTACCTTTTCTTCAGTCAGTAAAACCCTGATTTTGGCCGTTTTTGTTTTTCCGAAACCAAATATGCCGGTCGATCCATATGAAATAACATCATATTTAAGTTTTTCGGGCGGAATCTCCAACTTGTCGCAAGCGAGTTTCACGGCCTGCTCAACGTTCTTCGCTTCAAGATCCATCGTGAGCGCCATTTAAAACCTCCGTGACTAGGCATACTTTTTGGTGATGTAATATTGCTGCGATATAGAGACAATATTATTCACCAACCAGTACAAAACAAGTCCGGATGAAAAATTGATGAATATAAAAGTAAAAATGACCGGCATCAGCATCATCATTTTGGCCTGGGTCGGGTCTCCCATCGGCGGCGACATTTTTTGCTGTAAAAACATAGTGGCTCCCATGACCAGCGTGAGAACCGGTATGCCGTAAGGCGGGTCCATGAATGGAATGGTGAAATCAAACCGGAAAAGTCTGTCCGGAGCGGCCAGATCATTTATCCACAGAAAAAACGGGGCATGCCGAAGTTCAATGGCCTCGTAGAGCATTCGGTAAAGCGCGAAAAAAACCGGGATCTGAACCAGCATGGGCAGGCATCCGCCTAATGGATTGATCTTGTAAGTCCGGTATAGTCCCATTGTTTCTTCATTCACGCGTTTGCGGTCATCCTTATATTTTTCCTTGATCTCCTTGATCAACGGCGCCAATTTTTTCATGTCGCTCATCGACTTGTAGCTCTTTGTGCCCAACGGCCACAGAAGCACCTTGGTCATCAAGGTCAAAATGATGATGGCGATGCCATAGTTGGGAATCAGGTTGTGATAAATAAAATTCATGAGCCACAGGCAGGGTTTGGCCAAAATATCGAACATGCCGAAATTGACCGCTTTGCCGAGATTGAAGCCATAGCTGCTGAGCAGGCTCATGCTCTTGGGCCCCTTAAAGATTTTAAACTCGAAGCTCTGTTGGGTTTCGGGTTTGATCGTCGTTTCCGGCAGGATGAATTGTGCGACGACGAGCTCGTTTTCTCGGGAAATCAAGTGAAAAGTGGCATCGGTCGGTGATATAGGGACAACGCTCGACATGAAATAGCGGGTTTGAATGGCGATCCAATCGATGACGCCTTCGAAGGTGTCCTTGTCTTCGATGTCCTTGATGTCGATCTGCTCCAGTTTGTTGTTGATGAAAGTGCTCGGCCCCTCAAACCCATACGCCTGTTTGGCCTTCGGGACGATGCTGTTGAGCGTAATCGCCAACCGGCCCGTCAGCGGTTGCGCCCTTCCGTTTTTAACGTCGATGGTCAATCCGACAAGATAGGTTTTTGGATCAAAACGGTAGCTCTTCTCGACGACCACCCCACTCGGTGCGGTCCATTTGAAGATCAAATTTTGAGGTTTGTCGGCGACATCGATACTCTGGGCAGCCGTTTCGGCCGTGTAGACCGCACCCTTTAATTCCGGCAGACCGCCTTGCTCGAAGCTCAGCAACACCGTGCCATCCTCGAGAATGGGCGACACCAGTTGTTTGAGCGGCGAGTCCTTCTCTACATGCTCACGATACTTTTTTAGCACAAAGCTTTTAACGGCTGCACCATTTTCCGAGAATTCTGCGCGGTATAAAGGCGTGTCGACTGTAATGGTTCGCCCGCTTTTTTGAGCAGGTACCGACGGCTGTGCTTCAGCACCCTTGGCCGTTTCCGGTTGTTGAGCGTAGGGTTTTTCAGAGGCGATCTTTTCCTCTGACGTCGAGGGGGCCGTCGCACTTTGCTCTGCTCTGCGAACTGGTTCTTTGGGTGCAAATAAAAACTGCCAGACAATAAAAACCAGAAAGGAAAGGGCAATGGCCAAAATAACGCGCACGTGATCCATGGAATTCTCCTAAGCTTTCTTCAGTACGACCGTTAAGCGTTTAATGAAGATGCCGTTTCTCGTTCTGCGTCTCTCGAAAGTCGAACGACCAAAACACTTTCGTGTCGGCATCATTAAATATCTTTTGGATACGGATGACGAGTACGGGATTGCGGGCTGAATAGGTATTTTCAAGATCTGCGGACTTGTACCGACGGCATCCGCGGATTGCGGTTGACCGGGAGTTAAAAGTTAAAAAAAACAAATTCGCACTTCCGGGCGTTGAAACCCCGGCTGGCAAAGCGCGAAAAAACAGGATTATCGGTACATTCCGAGTTTTCGCACCGGCAGTCGGACGGGAGACATCGGCCTCTAAATTGTGACGAAATTTTTGAGTGCGCCTTAAGGTACCGGATCGAAGCCGCCTGGATGAAAGGGATGACATCGCAACAGACGCCGGAAAGCCAGGTAGGAGCCCTTGACGACGCCGTACCGGTTAATCGCCAGGCTGGCATATTGCGAACAACTCGGATAAAATCGGCAGGCCGGGCCCAACACCGGCGATACGATCAACTGGTAGCCCCGAATCAATGCCAGAACGATAAACTTACTGATTTTACACCCCTTTACCAGCATGTCGGTGAATACCTTCGAAAAGTTGCGCCAGAGATGATCCCACCTCATCACTGGAAAGGTTGGCTGCATTTTTTTTGGCAATGATGTTGACGTCCCAAGCCCCGAAGATCATGGGTCTCATCCGGCGAAAATGTTCGCGCACCAAGCGTTTGATTCGGTTGCGCAGGACAGCGTCACCGACTTTGCGGCTCACCGTGATACCAATTCGCGAGTACTCCCGACTGGACCTGGCATACAAAAAGACGAAATGCCTGTTTTGAATTTTGGCTCCGCTCTTGGACAGGCGAATGAACTCCGGACGTTTTAATATTCGGGCAGCCTTCGGAAAAGAATATTCACCCAAAATCCGGTATGACTCTGATTTTTATATATTTTAGTCTATATCACGTCACATGTGGCCGGATAGTCGCATCGGACATAAATTCGATTTGCGCAACCGCCGGCACCGTGTGAACTGCCTCTGCCGATTAAGCACTTAATCGCTTCCGGCCCTTCGCCCGTCTTCGATTAATGATCCGTCGTCCGCTTTTAGTGGACATGCGCTTTAAAAACCCGTGCTTTCGGGCGCGCTTGAGGATACTCGGTTGAAATGTTCTCTTCATCTATGGACTCTCTTTCATAAAAAAAATGTCACGACCTGCCGGCACCATTACGAGATTCAACTCCCCGGTTCGACAGAAAATATCGGATATGATCAAAACCTTGAAAATTAATCATAGACTTGTGTGAATGTCAATACGAAATGGCCTCTATTATTGAGCCTTACGACCACGGACCCGGCTTATGAGAATTTGTGACGGCTTCGATTCAGTTCTGGAAGCTTTCGAAGATTTCAAATTCTTCTATGTGGTAGCTGGGATTAGGATAGATAACAATCTGCTTTCCAATTGTTTTTTCGAGGTCGACAATCAGTCGACTCTCTTCTCCGTGCAAAAGTTCAGCGATCTTGGGATTGACCTTGAGGGTCAAACGAGAACAGGCGGTATCCTGGCTTTCGCGCAAAAGATCACGATAAATGTTATAGCAAATGGACTGTTTGGATATGAGGTAGCCTTCTCCTTCGCAGTAGTGACAGGGCTCACAGAGCATGCGGGACAGTGGCTTTTTGTTCCGTTTGCGGGTCATCTGAATCAATCCCATCTCGGACATGGGCAGAATATGGGTCTTGCTGCGATCTTTGTTGCAGGCCTCCTTGAGTTCGTGAAAGACTTTTTCCTGGTTTGATTTTTTCTGCATATCGATGAAATCGATAATGATGATGCCACCGATGTCCCTCAAACGCACCTGGTAGGCTATTTCCCTGACGGCTTCGAGATTGGTCTTCAGGATCGTTTCTTCGAGATTGTGTTTTCCCACGTACCGGCCGGTATTCACATCGATGGCCACGAGGGCTTCGGTGTGTTCGATCACAATATAGCCGCCGGATTTCAACCACACCTTCTTTTTCACGGCTCTTGAAATGTCGCCTTCCAGAGTATATGCATCGAATATGGGCTCGATACTTTGGTGTAGCTCCACATTTCCTTTCAAGCTTGGCATGTAAGTATCGAGAAAGTTGAGAATCTTTTCGTGTCCGTCGCGCGAGTCGATGACAAGGCTCTCGGCCTCGTTGATCAATAGATCTCTGACAGCTCTCAGGCTCAAACCGAGCTCCTGGTGCAGCAGAGAAGGCGCGGGAGCCCGCTTGTTTTTTTGTTGTATATTGGCCCAGAGGTTGCTGAGAAAGGTCATTTCGGAGGCCATTTTTTCGTCTGAAATATTCTCTGCCGCAGTCCTGACGATATAGCCGAACGGTTCACGACGAAGGTTCACGACGATGTCTTTCAACCGATTCCTTTCCGATAAATCTTCAATGCGGCGCGAAATACCGATGTGATTCGATGTCGGCATTAACACCAGAAACCGACCGGGCAGTGAAATGTGGGAGGTTACGCGTGCACCCTTGGTACCAATGGGTGATTTGGCCACCTGCACCATGATTTCCTGACCTTCTGTGATCAAATCCTCGATGTGGGGTGTGTAACGGTTTTCGGTATCTGGCAGCTCGTCCGGTTTGGCTTCCGGCGTGTCTTCCGGGAGTTCTTCATCATTGTTCAGAAGCTGCTCAAACTCTTCAAATCGCTCACCCAAAACATCGTCGACATAGATGAATGCAGCCTGATTTAAACCGATATCGATAAACGCAGCCTGTATGCCGGGCAGGACCCGTTGAACCCTGCCTTTGTAAATGTTGCCGGCGATGTCCGATTCATCACCGCGTTCGATAAATAATTCGACGATATTGCCGTCTTCCAGGAGGGCAACCCGGGTTTCGTGCAGGGCTTCGTTGATGACCAGTTTGCGATGCATAACCTCTCGTTTTTTTCCGATTAAATTTGGTCTGCTGCAAGCGTGGTTGTCAGCGTCGAACTGGTGCCAAAACATATCGAACACCATCCATTGCTTGCCTGAATTTTCCTGATTGTGGTGACACAGATTGACGTTTTAAACAAGAAAAATCGAACGGTCATAGGTGGATAGCACCTAATCAGGATTTTGCGGCTCCTCTTTCAGGTCTCGAACAGGGTATATAGGCCGACGCTTGCAGAGCAGCGGAACCCTGACAAACATCCTTTTCGTTACCCGAGTCAACGTCGCCGCATGACGAAATCTTGGTCACACGCAGATGCTTCAATTTTTCCGATGGTACGGCAAACAGGTATTCCACGACGTCGCCGGGTCGCATCATACTCCCGTGTAACGACCGAAGGCTAAGAATCAATTCCGAAGACGATATCCGCTCGATACCCGAAACCGCTCGGCGCAAGTCGATTTGTCTGACCTTGCCTTTGCGGTTGGTTCGGGAAACGATCCATTCTGACTTTTCCAGAAAGGAAGCGATTTTTTCATCGGAAAAAACGTCTCCGCCTAGCACCAAACGGTATGTCGTGACGATGGATTCAGGTCGGACGAATTTAGACGCTATGGGGTGACAACCGGTGACCAACAAACCGTCAGGCAATTGTGCGTTGAGTTGCCGGATGATTCTGTTGGGCGTCGTTTCACCCGTTACAATCACTAAAAGCAATTCCTCAAGACTTTCCATTCCGACGGGAAGGGCATCCTGAAAAGACAATTTGGGCTGAGGATGAAATCCTTCCGAATATTTCAACCGGACATCGGCTCGGCGTAAGGCACGAGCAAAAACGTTCGCCATCTCGAGATGGCCGAGAAACCGGATGGGGCCTGTCTTGGAAAAGGTTATCAGGAATTGGCGGTCCACCCTTTTGGGTTGATTTTCCCTAATGCTGCCCCGGGATGAATCGAGCCCACAACGGTCGTACATCACCGGTGCCAACTTCTCGAAATCGCAAACACCGCAACTGTTGCAGTCTCCCCCGCGGCAATCTTCGGTCAACTCTCCCGCGAGCGCTTTCTGAGCCTCCTGCCATAAAAACGCTTTGCTCACACCGATGTCGATAGGGTCCCACGGCAGCGGTTCGGTAACATCCCGCTGGCGGGCAGTGAATAAGTCGATATCCACACCGGCGGCTTCGCACGCGCTTTGCCATCTGCTGTATTGAAAATGGTCGCTCCACCCGTCGAACCGGCACCCGAGGCGGTAGGCAGTGACCAGCAATTTCCCGAGTCGGCGGTCGCCCCGGGCCCACAAGCCTTCTATCCGGCTGACTTCCGGCGGCTGCCACTTAAAGTGGACCCCCGGAACTTTAAATTTGTCCTTGAGCCAGTGAATTTTTTGATGAGCAGCCTCCAACGGAATTTGTCCTTCCCATTGAAAAGGGGTGTGGGGTTTGGGAATAAAAGTGGCTACGCTGACATTTATTTGACCCCTTCTCCGCTCTGGTCGCTTGAGCCGCCTCAATCGTTGGACAAGATCGAAAACCGCCGTCAAGTCATCATCGGTTTCAGTCGGCAGACCGATCATGAAGTACAGTTTAATGACCTGCCAACCCAAGCTGAAGGCGTTTTCGACCGTTTCGACGATTTCCGCTTCGTCGATGTTCTTGTTGATCACATTTCGCAGCCTCTGACTGCCGGCCTCGGGCGCGATTGTGAAACCGGTTTTACGGACCATTTTGATCAAGTTCATCAATTCCGGCGTCAAGGTGCCGGCCCGCAGGGACGGCAGTGAGACCGCAATGTGGTCACCTGCACAGCGGTCCATCAGAAGTTGCATCAAAGTTTCGATACAGCTGTAATCGCCGGTGCTCAATGACAGCAGCGACAGGTCTTCATAACCTGTACGCCAAAGCGCGCGATCCGTTTGATTCATAAGAGTCTTCACGGAACGCTCCCGCACCGGGCGGTATATCATCCCGGCCTGACAAAATCGACACCCGCGGGTGCACCCACGGGCCACTTCTAGGCGCAGTCGATCATGGATCGGCCGACCAAAGGGGACGACCGGTTGAATCGGAAAGGCAGCGCCATCCAGGTCCTCGACAACAGTCCGTTTGATGCGAGAATAGTTCGTATACTTCGGCTCGAGATGCTGCAGGCCTTTCACATCGTAAATCGGCTTGAAAAACGACGGTATGTACACCCCATCTAATTCTGACCATTGTCGCAGGAGCGCCTGCCGAGATTTTCGACCGTTTTTTTTCCATGCCAACCATTTCTCGGCCATGGCCACAATCGCGGCCTCGCCGTCTCCAATGAGCATCGCATCAAAAAAATCGGCCACCGGTTCCGGATTGCAGGTACACGGGCCACCGGCAATGACCAAGGGGTCATCTTCCTGTCGATGGGCGCTCAGGAACGCTATGTTTGACAATTCGAGCATCGTCAGGATGTTGGTGTAATTCAGTTCATAGAGCAGACTGAAACCGATGATATCGAAATTCCGCAGGGGTGTCCCAGACTCCAGGCTTGTTAGTGGACGGCCCAAGGTCCTGAGGCGGGCTTCCATATCGACGCCCGGTGCAAAAGCCCGTTCGGCAACGGTATCGGGTCTCTGGTTGAGAATGTGATAGAGTATCTGCATCCCGAAATGAGACGTACCGATGTCATAAAGATCGGGAAAAGCCAGGACGGCATGCAGGTCGACCCGGCTGTGGTCCTTGTGGACGGCGTTGGTCTCGTTCCCCAAGTATCGGCTGGGTTGCTCGATCCCGTCTAAGACATCTTGAATGGATGGTTCAGTCATGATAATAGATTCTCCTCTCAGCGATGCAAACACCACCTTCATACACCGGAGTTGACAATGCGAGGCCACCGCCGCAGAATAACCGTATTTCTTTTTGGAATGATCGTATCATTTTGGTTCGGTTTTTTGCATGCAGTGAGCCCATGCGTCGCTTATGATCGTGAAGGTCCAGTTGTAAAGGCTGCACGTGCGGTCAGCCCGGCAGTGGTTAACATAAGTTCTGTCATATCCGCCCGCAAGCGATCCGGACCCTTTTCGGGTTTTGGTCTTAATCCGTTTTTTGACTCTTTTTTCAAGGACTTTTTCGATCCCTATCTCGAGCGTCAACCCGAAAGAAGCACCCTGGGCTCAGGGGTCATCCTCGACGGAAAACGCGGCCTGATCATCACCAATGCCCATGTGATCGCCAATGCCGGAACGATCAAAGTGACACTTCAGGACGAAAGAGAGTTCGAGGCCGAGATTGTCGGTGCCGACCCTGATTTCGACCTGGCAGTCCTGCGCATCCAATCGAAAGCAGTGCTGCCGGAGGTCAAAATGGGCAGCAGCGACGATTTGATGATCGGTGAAACCGTCATCGCCATCGGTAACCCCTTCGGATTTTCTCACACCGTAACCACCGGTGTGATCAGCGCACTCGATAGAAGTATTCGCACAGACGATCGCGTGTTCCATGAATTTATTCAGATCGATGCTTCCATCAATCCCGGCAACAGCGGGGGACCACTGCTCAACATCAACGGTGAGCTGATCGGTATCAACACCGCCATTTATGCCAAAGCCCAGGGAATCGGATTTGCGATTCCGATCAGCAAAACCCGAAAAATCATTTCCGATCTCATTGCTCACGGTGAGGTCATCGAGCCATGGATCGGGATTATTGTTCAGAACATCGATGCCGGCCTGGCCCGGTATCTGAGCGTTCCCGCTAAATCCGGCGTTTTGATCAAAATGGTCGAAAAAGGCAGCCCGGCCGCCAAGGCTGGGGCCCGTGAGGGGGATATCATCTTGGCCTTGGATAACCGCAAAATCGTCTCTGAAGATGATTTTCAGAGTACCATGCGGAATTACTCAGTTGGAGACAAACTGAATCTACAGCTCCGGCGCAGCGCTGAGTCGCTGACCCTGTCCGTTGTGGCCAGTCAATTTCCTATGGAAAAGGCCTCTGCGCTCGGCTACCGTCTCCTGGGAATCCGGACCGAGGACTTAACACCCGGCAGCCGGGTTCGTTTTAATATCGCTGCGGACTCGGGCGCATTGATCTCCGAACTCAACCCGCAGAGCTATTTAGCGCAAATCGGTGCCAGAAGCGGTGACGTCATTCGGCGGATCAATGAGGTGCCGATCAAAAACAGTAAAGATTTCAATGAGGCAATCGTCAAGTACCGTCACAAGAAATCAATCATTGTATTGCTGCAACGCGGAGATCAAGGATATTACATCACTCTTGAATTATAGTCACGGCGCGGTGTTAATGATGTCTTCAGCGCTGCAACCGATCAGTCGGGACATATTTCCATGAAACGCACGAAAATCGTCCATCTTCTGGCTTCTCAAAAATCAGTCGATAGTGTCTTGATTAAGGGCTGGCTGCGCACCCGGCGGGATTCCAAGGGTTTTTCCTTCCTGGAAGTCAATGACGGGTCATGTCTGCGCAACGTTCAGGTCATCGCCGATGAAAAACTGGAAAATTACGCCGATATCAAACAACTCTTGACCGGTTCGGCACTGGTTGTCATCGGTAAACTGGTCGCATCGAGCGGAGGCGGTCAGAATTGGGAGATACAGGCGCAGGAGATCGATGTCATCAGCGGTGCTCCCGACAGCTATCCGCTTCAAAAAAAGCGGCATAGCGACGAATTTTTGAGGACCATCGCGCACCTGAGACCGAGAACCAACAAGTACGGCGCCGCATTCCGGATTCGGTCGGATCTCTCTTTTGCCGTTCACAAATTTTTCAAGGATCGCGGTTTCACTTACATTCACTCACCGGTCATAACCGCTTCGGACTGTGAAGGCGCCGGTGAACTCTTCCATGTAACATCACTCGATCTGAATCGCGTTCCGTTGAAAAACGGCCAAACCGACTACGACCAGGATTTCTTTGGCAAAGAAGCCAACCTGACGGTCTCCGGCCAGTTGGCAGCCGAGATGTTTGCACTGGCGCTGGGTGATGTCTATACCTTCGGTCCAACTTTTCGGGCCGAAAATTCGAACACCCGTCGTCATGCGGCCGAATTCTGGATGATCGAGCCGGAAATGGCCTTCTGTGATCTTCAGGGCAATATGGACCTCGGTGAAGAGCTGGTCAAATACCTGGTCACATTCGTGCTGCAAGAGTGCCGCAACGATCTGGAACTTTTTGCCCGTTTCGTCGACAAATCCTTGATGTCAACCCTCGATACCATCGCGACCTCTGATTTCGTGCGGTTGCCGTACGCCGAAGCGGTTGAACTGCTGAGCCGGTCGAACCGGAAATTCGAGTACGCGGTTGCCTCCGGTAAAGATTTGCAGTCCGAACACGAACGTTATCTCACCGAAGAACATTTCAAAAAACCGGTCATCGTCTATGATTACCCGAAGGAAATCAAACCGTTTTACATGCGCATGAACGATGACGGCCTCACTGTCGCGGCTATGGACGTTTTATTGCCGAGCATCGGCGAAATTATCGGCGGCAGCCAGCGCGAAGAACGCCTGTCGGTTCTCGAATCACGAATGGAAGAGATGGGAATGGCGCAAGAGCCCTACTGGTGGTATCTCGACTCGCGTCGCTACGGATCGGTTGAACACAGCGGATTCGGCCTTGGTTTCGAGCGATTGCTGATGCTGGTTACCGGCATCGGCAATATCCGCGATGTCATTCCCTTCCCACGGACACCCAAGAATATTGATTTCTGACCGGGGTAAAAAAGCCAAAGATATAAATTATGTAACCTTTCATTAAATCTTTTCCTTATGCTCTTCTATATATATTAGAGCCAACAGAAATTCTCATCACTGCGGTAGCGAATCTTCATAGAGATCCAGAATATTACAAAGATCGTATCAGATGAGGTTATTATGAAAATTCAATTCATCGAAGCCCGTGACCTGCCGGATCTTTGGTTCCAAGCTGTTTACCAGATAATTGAAAACGGCAGAAAATTTAAGATAGACAGGGGGTCGTATGCCGGTCAGGAGCGGCTCGAGTACGACTATTTTATAGGACATATAAGGTTTCCTGGAACACAACCGCTTCTGCCCGACATTCCCGCTTCCTGCGGCATTCCGAATCCTGTAGAAGAGGAATATATTCTAGGCGGTAAAAATTATCAACGGAGCTATATAGAATACATTATGACAGGCCATAAAGAGCCGGGCGAGTCCTATACGTATGGAGAAAGGCTTACAAAGGCACCCATTACAGGTGCTAAAAGGGTTTGGTGGGACAAGGGGGAAAAAGAAATAATTGATAAAAGGGAATTTGACGGAAAGATCATATTTGAGGAAGATGGACAGCTGTATTTAAATCAAATTGAATGGATCATAGATACATATAAGCGATACGGCCATCGAAACAACCAAATGGTTCTGCAGGTAGGCCATCCCTCTGATCTCACGCTATTGGACCCACCATGCCTGCGTTCGATCGATACGCGCATACAGGACGGCAAACTCAGTTTTTTCGTATATTTTCGATCGTGGGACCTGTGGGGCGGAATGCCCGCAAATCTAGCCGGGATACAGTTTCTCAAAGAATACATGGCCGGGGAAGTCGGTGTCGATGACGGAGAAATGATAGTAGAAAGCAAAGGCCTCCATCTTTACGGCTATGCAGAGGATCTTGCTAAGCTCAGATGCATGAAGGAATAACTTTAGATCGACAGAAAGTTTGTGATGAATATACTGCTGGTCAACTCCAACCGACTCAAGCATCCCTGGCCCGTGATTCCTTTCGGTCTGTGCTCAGTTGCCGCGGCTCTGGAGGCCGCGGGACATGACGTTTCTTTTTTGGATCTATGTTTTTCAAAACATCCTGACCGAGAAATCCGCCTTGCGCTCAGCAACTATACGCCTGCATTGGTCGGCGTCAGCATCCGCAACATCGACAACGCTTCCGGATACAATACCCTTTTTTTGCTAGACCAGATAAAAGCTGAAGTGATCAATCCACTGAAGTCAACATTTGAAGGCCCGATCGTGATCGGTGGTTCCGCGGTTGGCATCAGTGGCGCGGAAATGCTGCATTTTTTTGACCTTCCACTGGCTATCCAAGGCGACGGTGAGCGGACCATCGTTGAATTGTCTGCGAGGCTGGAAGATAATCTGCCTCTGAATGGTCTGGGCGGATTGATCCTCAGACAGAATGGTATGATAGTCGAAGAAAACCCGCCTTTGCCGGTAGACGATTTAAATGCATTGCCATTGATAAAATTCGACCGTTACCTCGAAGTACGGCGCTACCGTAAATATAACTCACCGCTTCAGATCCAGACCAAACGCGGCTGTGCTCTGAGATGCGTTTACTGCACCTACAACCGGCTTGAAGGTAGAGTTTACCGCTTTAAAGATCCGCTGAGTGTGGCTAAAGAAGTGGAGACACTGGTAAATGAGACAGGCATACGCCACATCGAATTCACTGACAGTACATTTAACATCCCGTTGGAGCATACCAAGGCGGTTTTGCGGGCCGTGGCAGCCAAAGGTCTGAAATTACACTGCCGGGCTTTGGGCCTTAACCCGGGGGCGGTTGATGAAGAACTGGTGAAGCTGATGAAACAGGTCGGTTTTCAGGATGTTGATTTAGGCGCCGAATCCTGCAGCAACCAGACGTTACAAAGTCTAGGAAAGAACTTTTGTAAAGAGGATGTCCTGACGGCCGGGAAGCTATTGCGCCAGGTAAACATACCAACCTCTTGGTTTTTACTTCTTGGCGCGCCGGGTGAAACTGAGGATACGCTCAATGAGACGCTTGAGACCGTAGGCAAGGCGGCGTCACCGTGGGATCTTGTGGTCATCGGGATCGGCATTCGTGTTTACAAAGGCGCACCGCTTGCCAAGATTTTACAGCCAACGAACCGAGATAGGATCAGCGACAACTTCTTGCACCCAGTGCACTTTGAGCCAAAAGCGCTCGACATTAAAACCATTAAATGGATCACCAAGCGCGCCTACCACCGCTACCCCAATTTCCTGATTTACAATGAGAATTCACAATACCCTGAAGTATTATTGAAAGCAGCAAGCATAGTTTTGAAATCGTTCTTTCCAAATCAGCCCATATGGAGGGTTTACATTTTCGTTCGCAAAATTCTCAAAGCCCTGGGTGTGGACTGATCCCGTAACCTCAGGTATAGCCGGATTCACCAATATCGTTGGGGCTCAGCGAGAAAAAGGGCTTTGATCGGATGGGAAGCGGCTAATATAGTTTAAATATGACAAACCCCAACATCTGGTGGTTGCCCTTTTCTGGTTCAACTTGTGATTATTTGTATTGGATTTTTTAAAAAAGAATCCAGTTTGTCAATAAAATGTGGCCTTTAAGAGGGCAATGATTGTAAGAGGATTGAATCGTTATGAATGATAGCCTTGATGCAGAGATGCTTAGATCAGTATTCGATGCGCTGCCTTCACTGATCTTTGTAGTTGACGAGGATATTAAGATTCAGGAGTACAATGCGGCGGCTGCCGAGTTCCTGTCAGGCAAGAGGGCTGCTATTCTTAAACACCGGGGCGGCGAGGTACTGCGCTGCCTGCACGCAACCGACGTGACGGAAGGGTGCGGGCGTGCGCCGTTCTGTAAGACTTGTGTTATACGGAATTCCGTTGCGGAGGCTTTCAAAGGGAGCCGTATTTCGCGCCGTCGCACAAAAATAGATATCATCCGGGATGGGCACAAGACCGAGCTTTACGCACTGATTACCTGTTCCCCTTTCATGATATCTTATCCTACGGCGATTGATTCCTTTTCAGGTTTGACAAGCTCATCGATATTTTCAAGAACTTTACCAGCCTGATACTCACGACCCTTATTTTGGTTGGCGATCAAGTAGGACGCATAAGATTGCCCCCAATCAAACATGGCATTTAAAACCGGAACAAAAGACTTTCCGATTTCAGTCAACGAATATTCGACCTTGGGCGGTACCTGCCGGTAAACTTTTCGGTTTACAAGGCCATCCTTTTCCAGTTCTTTCAAGCTCTGTATCAACATTTTTTCCGATATTCCGTAAACGGCCCGGCGCAATTCACCGAATCGAACCACATCATTTTGCCCCAAATGAAACAGTACCTTGGGTTTCCATTTACCGCCGATGACCATCATAGCCAGTTGAAAGTAGCACCTAAATTCCACATCGCCCGCTTTTTTTACATCACACTGATAGGTCATAGTTCGCTCCACTCCTCAATACATACCTTTTTGTAAGTACCTTACATATAAGTAGGTACTTGATTAATCCATAATATAAATAATATTAGCAGCCATGTAAACTGCTTTCTGATGATCGCAATCGTAATGCCCAAGCGTTTAAGAATTATGCAAGCGGTAGGCAGGCACAATTACAAAGGAGAAACGGATGAGCCCTATAAAAACAACCATCTATTCCGACTATATCTGACCCTTCTGCTATATCGGCAAAGGTATTGTCGAAAGACTTAAGAAGGAATTTGCAATTATCGACGAGTGGCTGCCCTTTGAAATCCATCCTGACACACCTCAAAAGGGCGTCCTCTGGAAGGATTACTTTCCGGGAATGAATCCGGAAGCTTTCTTCCGGCAACTTGATGAGCGCGGCAAGAAGATGGGCGTTCGATTTGGCCCACAACCGCTGATGAGCAATTCCCGCGAGGCGATGGAGGGTGGTGAATTCGCTAAAGAACACGGAAAGTATGATGCCTACCATGAAGCCGTTTTTCGGGCGTTTTTTACCGAATGCAGGGACATCGGCGATCGAGCGGTCATTCTGGAAATTGCCGAAGATGTGGGACTCGATGCGGTTGCGTTGAATGTGGCGCTTGAAAGAGACATCTATCACCCCCGTCTTCAGACAACAACCAGAAGAGCGAGAGCGAATGGATTCAGCGCGGCACCAACGTTCGTGATCGATGGCTACGGCTCGATCAGCGGAGCTCAACCGATTGATACGTTCCGAACAATTCTGCGAGGGTTGGAAAAAACCACAAACCTTGAACCGTTGTCGGCCGTAAAATAGGCTCTAATCAGCGATTTTCAAACAGAGGGGAACCCGATGCATTACGAAGGAACAACCTACCGCCCTCCGCCGGAAGCGGATACACCACTGCTACAAGTAACTGTGGGCTGCGCCCACAACCGATGCTCTTTCTGTGACATGTACCGGGACGTCACCTTTCGACGCATCCCGATGGATCAGATCGAGGCGGACCTAAAGGAGCTGCGGGGCATATTTCCCAAATCGGAGCGCATCTTTCTGGTCAATGGAGACGCTTTTGTACTGAAGACAAGCGCTCTAAAAGAGATTGCGGAAAAGATCAAACGGATCTTTCAAGAGAGCCGGACCATCAGCATGTATGCCTCTATCAATAATATCAAGGCCAAGAGTGACCATGAGTTGATCGAACTAAGAAATTTAGGCATCAACGATCTTTACGTGGGTGTTGAGTCTGGTTGGAACGAGGTCCTTGAACGCATCAACAAAGGTCATACGATGGCCGAAGCCAGACATCAGCTCGATCGATTGAACCGTGCCGGTATCAATCATATCGCCAACCTGATGCTCGGTGTTGCAGGCATCGGAAATGGTCTGGAAAACGCCCGGTTGACTGCGGAATTTCTCAATCAGACCCATCCCAGCCTGATCTGGGTCGGTACGCTGGCCATCTTCGAGGGGACTGCGCTGCACACGGAGATGGCGCAGGGGTCGTTTATCCCTGCGACGGAACTGGAGATCCTGGATGAAGAAAAAGCGCTGATCGATGCAATCGACTTGGATAATGTTCGCTTCTACGGCGTCCATCCAACCAATACCGTGCGAATATCCGGCAGGCTTCCTCAAGATAAGCAAAGGATGATTGCTACGATTGATGAAGGTATCAAAAAATTTGGTGAAAAGACCCTCGCTACGGCGTTTGCACGAACATCCCTGTAGGTTTCATTTATAATGTTGAGAAAGGAGAAAACCCATGCCCTTGCAAGATACGCTGGATGCAATGCGTGCATCGTACGAATCCAAACTTCCGCTGGGGGATGGATCTTGAACGGTTCAACGGCGACAAGTCATGGACATTACCAATGCCGGCCAGATTCATCCTGGATGAGCATGGAACTATCCTGCACGTCGATGTCCATCCAGACTATACGGAAAGACCGGAACCGGCTGATATGATCAAAATATTAGAATCGAGTGAATAACCTTACCAGCACGCTTGTTAATTTGTTTTGACCTGAAATGGAGGTACAATTGAAAGCTCAGCCTCGCACGACTCTCTCATTCAAATTAGATAAAGCTATTTATTCTCCTTTTTCACATCTGCTGCAAAAAGGATTTTTGGTAGAAACCCTAACCGGAAGCACGATTAAAAATCTGTTGTGCGAGCATTTTAAAGTTGAAGAAAATTACCTTGAGGATCGGATTACAACCATCTTTCTCGACGGGAAACCGGTAGACGATGCAGCTGGACCGGTAGATCGACATGGAGGAACTCGATAAGGTTTGGACCGCCGCAAGTCCCAGAAAAAGGAGAGAATCATGAATCAAACCGTATTGATCACAGGAGCCGGTTCCGGATTTGGTCTCGGTGCCTCCATTGAGCTGGCGCGCCGGGGTAATGCCGTAATTGCGACTACCCAGATTGTAGCTCAAATTACCGCAGTAAAAGCAGCGGCCGAGACGGCTGGAGTGAAACTGCGAGTGGAGAAACTCGATGTTCAAGATTCCGCTGATCGTAAGAGAGCCGAAGATTGGGACGTCGACGTGCTGGTGAATAATGCCGGTATCGGTGAATCTGGCCCTATCGCCGAGATTCCGATGGAGTTAGTGCGGTCGAATTTTGAGACGAATGTCTTCGGAGCCCTTGAACTCACACAGGGGGTATTGAAAGGCATGCTGAAGAAGGGAGGGGGCAAGATTGTCAATCTCTCCTCCATTGCCGGAAGAATCACCATTCCCTTCATCGGCCCCTATTGCATGACCAAGCATGCAATAGAAGTCGTTTCTGAGGCCCTCAAAGCTGAGCTGGAACATCACAATATCAAAGTCGTTGTCATTGAGCCCGGGCCTTATGCTACAGGTTTTAACGAACTCCTGATGGCGTCGAAATACAGATGGTTCAATGAACATTCGTTGTTTGCCGGTGACGCTGAGTTTATCAAAACCAATGAGAACGATATTCTCAAGAACCAATTTGATTCAGGCCCTGTGGTTGTTGAACATCCGGATAGCCTGATCTCGTTGATTGCCGATGTGGTCGAAGACCCTAATCCTGCCTTCCGTTACTGTGCCCCGAAGCAATGGAATGAAAATGTTCGAAAAATGCTCATAGAGAACGCTAACAACAGCGTGGGCAAGTGTTAAGGAGAACCAAACATGCCAAGCATCCAGCGACTGCGGCCCGATCCAATGCCTGCCATACATCCACTGCCAGAGTATCTTGCCGTCGGTCGGCGCGCCGAGTGGTACGAAGACACCAAACAGGTACTACAGGTGCCATGGATGGGCGTCGTAACTATGGCTTATGCTCACTACCCCACCTTTTTCGGCGAATTGTGGCGGGGCCTGAAACCATTATGTCAAAGTCGTCCATTTGTAGAGGCGTTTCAGGATTTACGCAGATACGTCGAGGCACAAACCGCCGAATTGGAACCGATGTCCCTGGTCGAACCGTTGATCGCAATGGGTTACGCACCGCGAGAGATTGACGACATCCGCCAGATGAATACGGTGTTCTCACACGGCAATCAGCTGTATGTGCTGATTGCCGCCATCGCCAGACACCTGCTTGAAGTTGGCGACATGGCGGGTGATACCGAAGCCGAGCCTTTTAATGGACTCCACGCGCCCAATGTAAAAGTGCCTTTTTTGCTAATGGAATACCACCATGTGGACGAACCGACACGGGTTGTTTACGAAGACATCAAAACCATCCTGCAGCTGCCTTTTGTCAACACGGATTATCGGGCTTTTGCCCGCTGGCCGAGTTACTTTGCTCTTGCCTGGAATGACTTGCGGGATAAAGTGGGTAAACCGGCGCACGAGGCCATCACTCAGGCCTGCCATGATCGGGTGGCACAACTTGCCGCAGAAGGGCTCCCCAATCCGGGCAGACTTTCATCGAGGGCATTGCTCCGGTCGGCTGAGGCTGATGCCAGTTTGGAGGAAATCATCCAAGTGTGTCGGCTGTTCCAATGGCTTATTCCCGGTTTGATAACTAATGTTGCGTATTTTCGACACCAACTGGAGGCCGTGTGATAAATGGGTTATGGGTCAGTGAAATTTTAACTTGATAATTCCCTGTAGCTCTCTAAAGGGCCACTACACCTTCCCTCTCCCTGGGGAGAGGGTTAGGGTGAGGGGATAAATTAAATCAGCTTTGTTACCCCGCAGCTTGCTGCAGGGAGATTCATTGAAACCGGCGAAATAATCAAATTGGAGGACAAATGGACAATGTCAGAGGGTTATTTTTCGATGTCGGGGGAACCGTGTTTGATTGGAAAAACACGACTCGGGAGAAAATTCAGGAATTGGCCGATGAAAAGGGCGAGTCCATAGACAGCGAAGCCTTTGCCGATGACTGGCGAGGTAAAATGTTTAAAATTCATACTCAGGTGAGACAAGGAAACTTGCCCTGGATGAATTCGGATGACATGCATTTAAGGGCATTGGAGAATTTGACACCGACCTATCCCATTTTGACCACCCTTGACCATCTGGCTCTTGTAAAAACGACGTGGCATCACCTCAAAGCTTTTGTCGGTGCTCCTGAAGCGATTAACCGACTGCGAACCAAATACACGGTCGTTGTGCTCACTATTTTAAGCTGGGAGAGCATCGTCAACAGTTCGAAAACAGCCCGGGTTCAATGGGACGGTATCTTGTCATGCGAGTTTTTGGGCTATTACAAACCTTCTTTGCAGGCCTACCTGAAAGCAACACGCCTTCTGGGACTGAAACCGTCTGAAGCCATGATGGTCGCTGCCCATGAAGGTGATTTGGCAGCGGCTCAGGCTGCCGGTTTGCATACCGCTTATGTCAACGTTCCGGAGGAAGACAACATGGCTGAAGGTTTTGAGCAGCCCAGCGAAACGAATTTCGATTTTCAAGCCCAAGATTTTGAATCTTTGTGTAAACAGCTAAATGTTTGATGTTGCGCGATTTCTGTCACATATCGACTTTAATCGCCGTGCAGGTTTGAATGAAAAAGACGACCGATTGCCGGTATTAAACGCTTCATTATAGTTCATGTTACGCCCTGTACAATGCCAACTGCTTCAAGGCTGTTAGGCCCTTATCGAGGAGGACGCATACCATGCTGGTGAGAAGGCAAGAAAAGCTGTGTTGCGATGTGTTGGTCATTGGTGGCGGTGGAGCGGGCCTAAGAGCGGCCATTGCCGCCAAATTGCACAATGTCGATGTGCTTCTCGTCTCCAAAACCAAAGTGGGCCCCAACTCCAATACCTATATCTCCAAGGCCGTGATTGCTGCAACCGGATGGGGAACACCGGATGATGATGAGAACGCCCATATAGTGGACACGGTCACAGGCGGACGATTTTTGAACGATCAATCAATGGTTGCTAAAGTGGCTGATCGCATACATTCTGAGATAATTTTTTTAAAAGAATGTGGCGTGCATTTCGACACGCAGGCGGGTAAACTCCGAGTGATAAAAACTCCCGGCCATCGGTATTCACGCCATGTATACGGCGTAAATTGGAGTGGTAGCGATCTCGTGCTTCCCCTCAAGCATCGTGCAAAGCAGGTTGGTGTCCGCTTTGCGGAGCAAGTCTTTGTGACCCGGCTAATAGCTGATGAAAACCGAATATGTGGCGCAACGGGTATCGCCTCTGATGGCCTGTTTTATGCCATACATACAAAAGTGGTTGTATTGGCCACCGGCGGATTTGCCCAAATCTATTTGAACACCAATAATGTGCCTGGAATCACCGGTGACGGCCAGGCATTGGCTTATGATTTGGGAATCCCATTGAAAGATATGGAATTTGTGCAGTTTTATCCCACGGCAGCGGGTAAACGCGGCAGTAGGCTAATCCTTTACGAAAGGATGTTGGCGCAGCCCGGTGTGTTAATACGCAATAGGCATGGAGAAAACATTCTTGAGGCTCACGGCATCGCTGATCCCACCAAGGTGACAAGGGATCGGCTGGCGCAGTTGATCTATAAAGAAATGATCAAGGAGGATTCTCCGGATCAGGGGGTCTTCATGGATACGGAGGATCTTTCCGAGGAGACAGCCAGGCGATTATCCCCTCTTCTCCCGGCGAGGTGGTGGAAGGGACAAAAACTTTTTAAGGTGGCACCCACCGCCCACTTTTGCATGGGTGGGATTGTCACTGATCAGAGCGGTGAAACATCCCTGAAGGGATTGTTTGCGGTCGGTGAGGTAACTGCAGGTGTTCATGGGGCTAACCGACTGGGAGGAAATGCATTAGCCGAAATCTTTACCATGGGTTCGTGGGTCGGTGAAATGGCAGTGCAACGGACTAGGGACATCGGAACTGCTTCAGTATCGAAGACTGCTTTTGAAGAAGAACGATCTCGGCTGGAAGGGGCACACTCTAATAAAGGATTGAGCCTAAAAGAATTGATTTACGAATTAAAGCAGCTGATGTGGAAAAAGGTTGGTGTGATTCGCAATAAACGTGGCCTTCTGGAAGCGCTGGATCAGCTGCGGGAACCCTATCCTCAGGCCACCGTCTTAAATCCAAAAGATCTCATCAGACGACTGGAGTTTCAAAACATGCGATGTGTAGCGAAAATGGTTTGTCGGGCCGCTCTCGAACGCACTGAAAGCAGAGGATCGCATTTCCGTATGGATTTCCCGGAAGAAGATAACCAGAATTGGATAAAAAATGTCGTGCTGAGAAAAACCAACAAAGGCACTATTCTTGAGGAAACGCCGGTAAGCCTGGATTTGGTTAAATTGAAATGCTGATGATTTAATCACGACTAATGAATGAAAAAACTGATAAGAAACCACGGTCTTCAAGAAATTCTGACTTAAACGGCGCGGTCAATTGCAATATAAACAAGAAGTGCCTATTTAGAGCTAAGCCATTTCTGATTGTTGCTATTGTGGTATGGTCCAAATATCTCAAGGAATGAAGGCCTGATGAAATTACAGATACTGACAGCTTATCTTTAATTTGTTCGATCGAATTTTGTTTACTGGTATTGTGACGCAATAGAAGATTATTGTGACATTCTTATCATCCGTTTTCATGATTATTAGTTTCTCGGAATTATTATGACTCTTCAAGAGCAGGATTTAAATGATTTAAAAAAAGCGAAGGCGCATCTTGAACACCCAGGCCTTGCAGCGAAAATTACGAATTTTCTTGGTACACCCATCCAAAAAGGATTCTCCTTATTACCGGAAAATTGGAACCTGAAAGTCGGTGAATTGACCCGGACAGCATTATCCAAGGCTGTCCAGGCTGCAGTTCTTACAATGAAAGATTCGCCAGGTGAAGAAGCATCCAATATCTGGCATAAATTGGCTGTTGCAACAACAGGTGGCATAGGCGGCTTATTTGGTTTACCCGCTTTGGCTATAGAGCTACCAATATCAACGACAATCATGTTGCGCTCTATCGCTGATATTGCCAGAAGCGAAGATGAAGATATCCATAAAATCGAGTCCAAAATAGCATGCATCGAAGTGTTTGCTTTAGGTGGGCCAAAGACGAGTGATGATGCCTCTGAATCCGGATATTTTGCAGTTCGGGCAGCCTTGGCACAATCAATTTCGAAAGCTGCAGAATACATTACAAATAGAGGTCTGTCTGAAAAAAGTGCTCCAGCCCTTGTTCGTTTAATAATTCAAATTTCAGAGCGCTTTAGTATTCAAGTGTCAGAGAAAGCTGCAGCGCAAGCAGTTCCTGCAATTGGAGCAGCAGGAGGGGCTATTATTAATACTTTATTTATCGATCACTTTCAGGATATGGCTCGTGGTCATTTTATAATCCGACGCCTTGAACGAAAATATGGTAAAGAAATCGTCGAAGAAACATACAAGACAGTTTAAATTGGCCAGTATATATTGATATTTGTTTTTCAATTTTAATCGAATCCGCCTGGGCACTACATATTCTGTTGTCCTAATTTACGATAATATATAATTTGGATCGGAGAAACATTTCCCAATGCTGGCATTATGCAGAGCATCGCCGCTGAGGTTGGTTTTAGGGCTTGCATCTTTTATGAGGAGTTTAAATAATTGAAAATTTTGTTAATATTGGCTCACCCAAACAATCAGAGCTACAACCACGCAATCTCAATTAGCGCAGCCGCACAGTTGCAAAGGAACGGGCATAGCGTCATTTTTCACGACCTTTATGCTGAAGGATTTGATCCAATCCTGCCGTTTAAGGAAATTCCCACAGAAATCACATTGCCTAAAGATATTAAACAACATTGCGATGAGCTTCGCCTTGCAGACGGCATCATCATCGTTCACCCCAACTGGTGGGGACAACCGCCTGCAATTCTTAAAGGATGGGTCGATCGTGTTATGAGGCCTGGGGTTGCTTACAGATTCCTTGAAGGAGATAAAGGTGAAGGGGTACCTATCGGCCTTTTGAAGGCGAAGGCAGCGATTGTATTTAATACGGCAAACACACCTTTTAAAAGGGAACATGAGGTTTTCGGTGATCCTTTACAACTTCTTTGGAAAAACTGTATTTTCGATCTTTGCGGATTCTCAATGTTTTATCGTGAAATGTTTACCATTGTTGTTACAAGCACATATGATCAGCGGCAAGGCTGGCTTATAAGGGTCCAGGAAGTCGTTAATCATTATTTTACTGCGGATAAGCCAAAGCTTTCGATAGAATGAAAAGAAAGATCATTCGTAAAATTTAATCTAAAGAGGTAAAAAAATGATATTTAGAATCTGGCATGGCTGGACGACACCAAAAAATGCAGATATTTATGAAAATCTCCTTAAAGAAGAAATTTTTCAAGGAATTGCATCTAAAAATATTTTTGGCTACCGTGGAATTCAGCTTTTAAGACGACAATTAGCCAACGAGGTGGAGTTCATTACAATAATGCAATTTGATTCTTTGGATGCAGTGAAGCAATTCGTTGGTGAGGAATACGAAAAATCCTATGTACCCGAAAAAGCGAAAAAAGTGCTGGCAAAACATGATGACAGATCACAACACTACGAAATGAAAGAGAGTATCACTTATTGAACAGGGTCGGGCGGCATAGGCATAGCCACAGTTATAGAACCATATATCCAGATCGGGTCTTATGGGACATTCTATGTTTTCATGCGTTAATATGGATAAAGGCAGATATTAGTTATCGGTAAAGTGTAGGAGACTAAAGTAAAATAGCATATATAACGTTCTCATCTTTTAAAGTTTTGCGTTATTAAATGATTTATTTACTCAGGGGCGACGCGTTTACCACGTTCCACGGACTGACTGATTGCGGTAACAGACAGAGCCTGCTGACGTGCAAGTTGTAACATACTAATGCCTAACTCGCTGATAGTCCTCCACTTCAGCCGCCTCCGTTGACAGTGATATGTTTAGTTTGTATATTTAATGGGTATTTGCGATCCGGCGCCCCCTTGGGAAGAGGATGTGTTTCTCCCGGTCGTAATTACCGGATACTCTCAACCCCGTGTGAAAGGAGGACGACATGGCAGTCAAGGTATTGATCAAACGTCGCTTCAAGGAGAAGTATTTTAATGAGATTAACGAAATGATCAAAAAACTGCGCTACGGTGCCATGGACCAGGAGGGCTATATCTCCTCGGAGACACTGTGGGACGTCAAGGATCCGTACCGCGTGGTGGTGGCGTCGAATTGGCGGTCGACGAAGGAATGGAATGTCTGGAAAAACAGCGAGCTGAGAAAGATGGAGGGCGGCAACATCGAGAAGTTCCTCGACGGCGAAACCGAATACGAAATCTATGAAATGGGCCTTTATCCCCATTAAACCTCCCCGACCGGGCTCGGGCCGGACGCCCAAGACGGGGATCGGATCCCGGAAACGGGAGTCGGGCCCGAGCGGACAATCGATAAATGATTAGGTCAAAAAGAACGCAGTTGAAAATGGGTGGGAGAGATTTTACCGTCATCGGTAAAAGGCAGTCGCTGTGCTGAATGTGGGAAGGATTTAAAACCACAGGTCCCAGATATCAATCAAATGCCATTTAGGCCGATTTTCTGAAAATATTATGGTAGTTTTTGCCTATTGTTAGCCTGCTTGTCATCTCTTATTGTCAGATCCGGTAATGTGGCTAATTTTATTATCAGTAAGGATAGAAACCAACAATACAAACGAAACGAGGAGACGAAAGATGGCTGATGAAAAAGTGCAAGACTACACCAACGACGACACAGATGGTCACGTAGACACCAGAGAAGCTAACAAGAAATGCGAAAAACCTGATCCCAACTTGGGGTGTGATCCAGGAATCGACGTGGCGGGATAAATCGTCGGGAGGTGATCAATGATAGCAACCATTCTGACCATAATGATACTGGGATACTACATCAACAGCTGTGTAGCCTACGGAAAAAAACTTTCGATGTGTAAGGTCTGAGATAATGGCAGGGTCTCAATACCAGCGACAACAGAATACCATACCCCACTGAAATCATTTGATCTGACTGTAAAGTGAATTCCGAATATGGATAAAATCGGCAGAGCCTCTTTGAGGCTCTGCCTTTATTTTGTGTCTTCGCATCGAGTGTGACGGTGTTCAATGAGGCAGCTCAAGCCTTCTTTGGAAACGACCGATAAGCGTTATCAGTATCTCTGTATTTTTTGATGGTCGAATATTTTTAACATAATTGGCGGTATACCAAGTTTAGCAAACAGATCCCGCCACCCATATATCTTGTGCCCCATCCGAAATCAGAAAAGCGTGAACTTTAAATAATAATGGATGCTTTCTGCCAGCTCTCCAAAATGGGAAATGAGCGTTATTAGGCTATATGAGATCCCGCACCTGATCCGAGATCAAAAACGGATGCAGATCTTTCCAAAATGCTTCCCCTGCCGTAGATATTCCATCGCCTCTTTCAGTTCTTCAAAGGCAAATACCCGATCGATCACCGGCTTTACCTGGTGTTGGCCTATCGCCCGGGTCATGGCTTCGAATGAATCCCGGTGACCGACGGTGATTCCCTGAAGGCGTACCTTGCGGGTGACGATTAATCCCAGGCTCACTCCCATGTTCACCCCGGAAAGCACACCGATCATGCTGATTGTCCCTCCAGGTCGAATCACCCTTAGGGATTGAGGCAAAGTTTTCTCGCCGCCTACCTCGACGATGTGGTCGACCCCTTCGCCCCTCGTAAGTTTTTTCACTGCCTTGCCCCACTCCGGAACGTTTGTATAGTTTATGCCTTCGTCGGCACCCAGTGCGGCGACCCGTTTCAGTTTATCATCGCTGCTGGAGATAACGATCACCTTGGCCCCAAGCAGCTTGGCGAACTGCAAGGCAAACAAGGAAACGCCGCCTGTCCCCTGCACCAGCAACGTGTCTCCGGCTTTGACATCCCCTTCCGTAACCAGCGCGCTCCACGCGGTTAACGCGGCACAGGGCAGGGTCGCGGCTTCCTCATCCGTCAGGTATTCGGGGATCTTCGCCAGTCCTTCCTCATTCACGACTATGTATTCCTGCATTACACCGTCTATCGGGCCGCCGAGGGTGGATGTTATCCTGGCCAGGTCAGGTTCTCCAGCAATCCATTTCTGCATGAACATCGGGCAAGCCCGATCGCCGGTCGCCACCCGGTTGACGCCGGCGCCGATTTCCACGACCTCCCCAACGCCGTCCGAGATCGGGACCAGGGGCAGCGTACCGGTGAAGGACCCGTATCCCCTGAGCGGTACCACGAGATCACGGTAGTTGATGGAGGCGGCTTTCACCTGAAGCAGCACCTCGCCGGGACCAGGTTCCGGCTGTTCGCGTTCGACGATTTTAAGATGGTCAAAGGACCAGTCATCCTGTATCTGGAATACTTTCATGTGGCCCCCCTCTCAAATGTATTTTGGAATTAGGTTTCCACCGCAGGCCTGGAGGTTGCAGAGGACATTGATATTTTGCTTTCCGCCCTCTCAACGAAAAGCAACAATATCATAGTGTAGAGTTTTTATAAAATATGGAACGTCCCACATATCGTGGTTGGACTGTAGTCGCTAAATTCCAGATACATTGAGAACATTCCCAACTTGGCGTAATTACAGATAACATCATTCTGGACTGGCAAGTCAAGTATATCTTGCAAGGCGGGAATGTTAAGACCCTTACCTCTTGAATTCCTTACATTTTCATAATTGGGTGAATAGGGACATTTCAATTCGGTTCTGACCAGGACAGCTACACTCAAAAATGCCGAAAAAACGGTACGATTTGCGATGATTAGGGAAAAATAAGAACTTGACTCTTAATCACGATAAGCTTTAAAAAGTGGCATGGTCCGGATAAGAAAGGTTGGAGAAACCATGAAAACCTCACTGCGGGGGATATCGAAGAAGAAGCTGCGCCTGGCGTTGCGCCGCGGCGCCGCGCGTTGGCTGAAGCTCGACCGCGACGATCAGGTGATCCGCTCGTACTTGGCGACTCCCGGCAAGAAGAAGCTGCAGATCGGCTGCGGCAAGCATTTCCTGCCGGGCTGGCTCAATGCCGACTACCATCCGAAGACCCGTGACGTCCTCCATCTCGACGCGACCCGGCGTCTTCCTTTCGAAGACGCCACGTTCGACTATGTCTTGAGCGAGCACATGATCGAGCACTTCACCTTCCCCCAGGGTCAGGATCTGCTCCGCGAGTGCTTCCGGGTGCTCGCACCGGGAGGCGTGGTGAGAATCGCGACGCCGGACCTCGCGTTTCTCGTCGATCTGTACCGCCCCGACGAACCGGCCACGCGCGAGCGACCCGCCCTCCAAAGCGAGTTCCTCGGTCACTTCCTCGATACCGAGATCAAGCGCCGCGCCAGTAACGCGCCGCGGGACTACGACACCTTTCTGATCAACAAGTTCGTCCGCGCCTGGGGACATCAGTTCATCTACGACGAGAAGACGTTGCGCTACGCCTTGAAAGAGGCGGGCTTCGGCGAAGTCGTGCGCTGCGAGCTCATGCAGAGCGCGCACGCCGAACTGCGTGATCTCGAGCATGTGCAGCGCAAACCGGCAGGCCACCTGGCTCTCGAGTCGGTGGTGATCGAGGCGACCAAGCCGCCGTCATGATCGAAGAGCCGACAGCGGAGCCGGCGACCCTGGATCCAGCGCCCCGGCCGGTCGCCATCGCATCGCTTTCGAGGTGCTGGCACTTGTCGCGCTCGTAGTGGTGAGCCACTTCTTGAAAGAGATTGAATCTGAATGAACGATCATCAATCAATTGACCAGATGGACACGGATCGAACCGGAAGGCAACCCTTTGTCGACAGTCGTGCATATCGTTTTACTATTTTCATCCCGACCTTCAATCGTTCCCACACCCTCGACCGCGCCCTGGAAAGCGCGGCCGCCCAGACGCATCGAGATTTCGAGGTTTTGATCATCGATGACGGCTCCGAAGACGATACCCGCC
>Ga0272441_10000334_pt1 | contig 107749 bp, 134 predicted proteins | sample SSMProp6N_FD_193582 | JGI IMG/M metagenome (GOLD analysis project Ga0272441, IMG submission 193582) | Marine sediment archaeal communities from Little Sippewissett salt marsh, Falmouth, MA, United States - SSM-Prop-6N | ecosystem: Environmental > Aquatic > Marine > Wetlands > Sediment ...
GGGACTGTGCCGAGACGATCACCGACATCGACGAGGACGACTCCGACCAGTCTTGACCCGCTCCGACTTCCGAACTATCCAGGGACGAACGAACCCACCGACCAGGGAGACGACTGTGCCGAAGAAGAAGAGACTCTCCGAGTCCGAGGAACTGGCAGCTCTGCGACGTGACGGGAACGAACTCCGACGGTCCCTCAAGATCGTCCGTCGGGAGCGGGACGCCCTCTCCGACGAGCTGTCCGATACACAGGACGCCCTCGACGAAGAGACGGCTCGACGGCTCGCCCTGGAGATCCAGGTCGAGAGACTCCAGGAACTCGTCGACGACCTGTCACCGAAGACGAAGACCCAGGGACATCCGGCTCCCTGGTATCGGCGGATCTGGAACTGAAAAGGGAGGGGTTGATCATGCCCGACGAGAAGAAGAGACCGAGGACGAACGAGGCGGAAGTCACCCTCGACCGACTCGCCGCGTTCGTGTATATCCTGGTCAGGGACTTCGTCCATCCCGGAGACCTCAACCGGGTCGTCGAGGAGTTCGGTGAGAAGCTGGAGTTCCTGGCCTCCGATCCCCTCCTGGCCGTCTGGTCCTCGGACTTCGCCCGACGTATCCGTTCGGCCGAGTGGAAAGCCCTGGTCCACCGAGTTCGGTTCGGAGGGGCAAGGGCTCACCTGGAGACCGACGGTGACCTCGGTCCGACCCTCCACGTCGAGGTCGACGAGTACCATCCTCAACTCAACCCGGAGGAGCTGGCCGAGGTTCGGGTCGTCGGGAAGAAGCCCGGGTTGATCGAGAGGTCGAGACGCCCTCTCCGGATCATCCCGACCGACGACGGGAAGTGGCACATCTTCGTCCTCGACATCCGACGGGACGCCGATGGGAAGGTCGTCGACGAGGAGTGGGTCGAGGTCGACCTGGTCGACGCCGAGTACGAGGACGGACCTCCGACCGGGAAACCACTCGACCGGGACGACGAGGAGGAGGGAGACGAGTCGTGAACCCCTGGTCGACCTGGGTCCGGTTCCATCCGGTGACCGGCAAGATCGTCGGGGTCTGGTACCAGACCTGGGCGTGTCCCGAGCACCTTCCGGGGTACGTCCTCTTCGACGACGACGAGGTCCTCGGGGACGGAGACGACTTCCCCGTCTTCCGAGTCTTCACCCGACGACCACCGAAGGGAGAGCGGACATGAGAGAGACCGACTTCCACCTCAAGATCGGAAACGCGGAGATCACCGTCGAGGGTCGTGTCCTCCGGGTCGAGTTCTTCGACGAGGAGGACGGGTACCTCGACGGAGAGAGACTCGACACGGTCGAGATCGGAGCCGTCGCCATCCGGGACGAGGAGAGAGCTGCCGACTCGATCCGGATCGTCCGTGGTCAGGTCGACTCGGACTGGGAGATCCGACGAGTGGCCGGTCCGGTCGAGGAAGGACTCTTCGAGGACTGGGAGGTCGTGGGGGAGGTTCACTCCGGACACGGTCACGGTCCGACTCGCCTCTCTCTCCTCATGCACCGACAGGACAAGACCGTCCGGGTGACCGACGAGGGAGACCCCGACGAGGTCTAAAGGAATGGGTTGACATCCCTGGTCGACCGTGGTACACGGTGAGCATGGAAACAACCCCCACGGGAGAGAGAGGAGACAGTCATGCCCAGAATTAACACGGTGAAGAAGGCCCGGAAGGACCAGGGGACTTGTCGAGGGTGCGGTCGGGAGATCAAGGCCGGGGACGGATACAAATGGATCAAGTTCCGGTACGGGGGCAAGGTGAAGAAGTGCTCGTCCTGTAACTTCCGGTCGTCCGAGCTGACCTCGTCCGACAAGCTGTCCCGTCTCTACGCCGCCCAGGAGGACGCCCACGACCGTCTCGACGGGTGGGACCGGGAGGACGTGGACGAGATCCGGTCCCTCCTCGAAGACACGGCCCAGGAGATCCGGGAGGTCGGTGAGGAGTACCAGGAGTCGGCCGACGCCATCCGGGAGCACTTCGAGACCTCCGACACGGCCGACGAGTGCGAGGAGAAGGCCCAGGAGATCGAGGGGTGGGCCGACGAGGTCGAGGGCGCGGACGTCCCCGAGTGGGACGACGAGGAGATCCGGGACGAGATCCTCGACGGTGTCCGGTCCGACATGATCGGTGACGGTGAGGCGGTCGACTGTCCGACCTGCCAGGACGCCCCGTCCTCCGAGTGCCAAACCTGTCACGGTCTCGGGATCGTCAAGGGTCCGGACTTCGACGGGGACAACTTCCAGGAGTCCGTCGAGGAGAAGGTCCAGGAGGGGACCTCCGAGAAGCGGTCCGAGTGGGCCGACGAGGTCGTCTCGGTCGTCGAGTCCGTGGTCGACGAGTGTCCGGTCTAGTCTCGACCCCTCTCCCAGACCTAGACTCCCCCCACGTCCCGAACTATCCCCCAGACACACCCGAACCCCTGGGAGGTGACGTTTGTCTCTCTGGAGCCGCGTGAGGAAGTTCTGGGACCGGGTCTCGGAGACCAGGACGACCAGGACCGAGACGTACACCCTCAATCTCCTGGTCAACGGGAAGCCGGTCGACCCGGACTCCGACCAGGGCCGACGAGTCGTCGAGGAGTTCCGTGAGAAGGAGAGGCAGCTCGAAGAGGTCACGAAGAGGATCTTCCGAGGTGAGCCGTGGGAGTGAGGACGACCATCCCTGACCCAGTCGGCAGCTCTCCGGTCCCGTCCCTGGTCGTGACCGGTGTCCTTGTCCTCGTTCTCCTCCTGGTCCTCCTCGCACCACGACTCAACCGATGGGCCGACCGTAAACTCGCCCGGTTCCGTCGAGAGGAAGAACTCCGGGGGTTGACCACGATCAAGATCGATCTCCGGTCGTCGACTCCGGTGACCGAGTGCAAGTCGTACCCCAGGATCGACTCGGCCGTTGCTACCCTCCCTCCTCCCTGGGGGAAGAGGTCCCAGGACCTCCGACCGTTCTGGGTCCGGAGGATGCCTCGGTCGTGGTACGAGTACCTCTCCCGACGGGTCTGGTTCCGACGACTCGTCTGGAGAGTCGTGACCAGTCCGAGGAGAATCAACCGAATCATGTACGTCGATCTCGCAGAGAAGGAGGAGTGACGTGTCGAAGGAAGTCAAAAGGGAACGACCGACGAAGAAGAACGAGTACCCCGAGACGTGGGGCCAGAGGTCCAAGTTCGTCGACCTGGTCAGTCGGGCAGCTCTGGGGCGGGACCCGAGGACGTTGACGCCGGTTCTCGGAGCGGTCCGACTCGTCGTCGGGGAGGACAGTCGACTCCTGGCCCAGTCGACCGACCTGGAATTGAGGGTATCGGTCCGGTCCGAGGTGGGCTGGAACGGAAAGCCCTTCGATGTCATGGTCGACCCCGTCGTCTTCGGGAAGATCGTCAAGCCGAAGAAGAAGGCGAACGACGGACCGATCAACCTCTCGGTTCTTCCGAACCCTCTCCCGTCGGCTTCACCGAGGATCAAGATCGACGTCGACGGACTCGCCTCGTCTCTCCTGACCCCCGGGTTCGTCGAGGACTTCCCCGAGGGGTACACCGAACCGACCGACGAGAGGGTCCTCTGGACCTGGCCCGGGAAGGACCTGACCACGGCCCTCCAGTACCTCAACCCGTCGATCTGCACCGACGAGACGAGGTACTCCCTCAACGGGGTCCTCTTCCGCCCGGGTGACCTGGTCTCGACCGACGGTCACCGCCTCCACAAGATCACGAACCCGTCGAGTCCGGACGGGTGCGTCGAGTTCGATCCGGTGATCGTCCCCCGGAAGGTGATCGGAATCCTCCTCAAGCTGGTCGGTGGCTCGCCGGTTCGTTTCATGACCCAGACCGAGGGGACGGAGAAGAACGTCGACAACGAAGAGGTCCCGGTCCGGAGGTTCCTCTTCCGGTCCGACGACTGGGAGATCTGGTTCCGGCAGATCGACGGCGAGTACCCCGACACCGAGCAGGTTTATCCGAGCCGTCGGAAGATCGTCTTCGTCGTGTCGGTCGACCGTGACCAGATCATCCGATCCGTCACCCGAGCCCTCGACGTGATCGGGAGCCCCCAGTTCACCGGGGTTGCGGTTCACCTCCCTCCCCCTGGGGAGTCCACCCTCAAGATCACGGCGTCGTCTGCGACGGTCGGAGAGATCAAGACCGAGGTCGAGGGAGTCGTGGTCAAGGACCACCGGGAGGATGGCTCGACCCTCAAGGTCGTCGGAGTCAACGCGAAGTACCTCCAGGAAGCGGTCAAGGTCTTCGACTCGACCGTGACCCTCTCTTTCGTCGACGAACTCCTCCCCGTCTTCGTCGAGTCCGAGGAGGACGGGATCTCCTCCCTGGTCATGCCGATCCGTCTCTAGTCCGACTCCCCAGAAGTGGGCCTAATCTGGCCCTCTCTTCCTGGTCTAAAAGAAAAGGTTGACAACGGGTCCGAGACCTGGTACTCGTGGGGGCATGAGTCACCCGAACCCCAGGAGAGAGACCATGAGCAAGACCACGGTCCAGACCTTCGAGATCGCCCTCTACGGAAACCGCCAGGCCGGTTTCGACTTCCTGGCCGACGAGCCGCTGGACGGCGGGGACGTCCGGTTCTTCGAGGGGTCCCAGCCGTCCCCCGAGGTTCTCCGGTTCGGGACGGCGACCGAGGCTCTCTGGTCCGGTCTCCGGACCCTCCGGGACGGCGGGGCCGAGGACGGTTCCCGGGTCGTCGTGTACCAGGACGGAGCGGCCGGTCCCCGGTCCGCGATCCTGACCCTCGGGGACTTCCCGTACTTCGGCTCGATCACCTGGGGACCCGCCCCGGTGGTCGAGATCCAGATCGACGATCTCCTCCAGGCTTCCGAGTAGGAAGGAGAGAGAAGATGGACACGACCAAGATCGAAGCCGAGACCCTCGTCGCCCGGACCGAGGGTCGGAGTCTGACCGTGGACCCCGACACCTTCTTCGAGGGGACTCTTCCCCTCCTCTCGGTCCTCCACTTCTTCGACCGGGTCTTCGAGAAGGGCTGGTTCCGCCTCCCGAAGAAGAACCTCTCGACGGCCCGGTTCCTGGAGCGGTTCGGGGCGGTCAAGGTCCACCGGATCGACGGCCCCCGGTTCCCGTTCTACTTCGTCTCGATCACGGCCGAGGGGGAGGGGTACTTCCAGGCCCTCCAGACCAAGGCCGACAACCGATACCACTAGAGGAGAAGGAGACAGAGAATGGAAACGAAGATCAAAGCCTCCGACCTGGTCGACGGACTCTTCGACGGTGAGATCTCCGTCCTGGAGTTCCTCCACGACGCCCAGGTCTTCACCGACCACCTCTCGGTCGACGAGATCGAGACCATGTCCGACGCCGTCGACCGCCTGGTCACCGAGGACGTCGACGACTTCTGGGACCTCGACCCGGACGACCCCGGTGTCTCCGAGTACCGGGACCTGGTCGACGGTGTGTACCTCGCCCTAGACGTCGCCGTCCGGTCCGGACTGGTCGACTAGGAAGGAGATCGATCATGGCCGACAAACTCTTCCTCTTCCCTCACCTCCTCAACGCACTCCTCAAGGCGAATCACACTCTCCACGACCGGAAGCCGAAGGGGGCGACTGTTCTGGTCACAGAGCCGGTCTCCGGGGGTGTGAGGGTCGTCGTCGGTCCGTTCCACGGAATCGACAAGGCCCGTCGGTTCGTCCGGAAGATGCGGAACGTCCGGTGTCACTCGACGTCGAAGCCCCTGACCGTGACCGACGCCCAGGAGAAGGGTCTCGGCCCGAACCCGAAGTCGGACGTCGGTCACTGGGACTCGGGGTACTACTTCGTCGAGGTGACCCAGGTCTTCCCTAACCAGAACGAGAAAGGGTAGAAAGATGCGTACCGTCACGATCACCGTCCAGGAAACCGACACGGGTGTCCGTGTCACCGTTCACGACCTGGAGTCCCAGGAGCAGGACATCGACTCCGAGGTCTCGTCGGCCTTCTTCTCCGACGTCCGGGAGGCCGCGAAGTTCTGCACCCGGTTCAACACGCACCTCCGGAACGAGACCGCCTTCTCCTTCACGACCTCCGACCCCCTCAAGCACCCGGGCAAGGTCGACCTCACCGTCGAGACACAGAAGGGGGAGACCCTCCTCGACGCCCTCCAGATCAACCCGTCCACGGGGATCGAGTTCGTCCAGGGGTACCTCTTCCCGGGGGTGAAGTCGTGACCAAGTACTTCGACGACGCCGTCGGACAGGTCACCGAATACGCGGACACGATCTCCGACGACGACACCTTCTGGAGAGGTGTGTGCGAGGTCGAGGTTGTCGTGATCGAGGAGGTCCGACTCAACACGGGGGACCGTGAGTTCCCCGAGGACCTCCGAGAGAAGATCATGACCGCGATCTCGGTCGACCGGGCGTACGTCTCCCGGAGGGTCGTGACGGCGACCAGGATGTCGACCCTCCTGGGGTCCCTTCACGCCCTCTTTCACGACCTGGCAGCTCGTCGGATCGAGACTCGGTTCGGTCGGTGGTCGGACGACCCGAGAGGGAACTTGAGGTCTCGTCGGGTCCACGACCAGGACCTCGGTCGACGACTCGGTCTGGTCCACTCGGACGCCCTCTAGTCCTTGGCATAACATCCCGTCAATCCTATCTTTTAATACGCACTAAAATAAACGGTTGACAACGGGTCCGAGACCTGGTACACGTGGGAGCATGAGAACGAGAACCCAGACGCCGAACGCACGACCCCTGACCAGGAGGAAGAAGATGGACACGAAGATCTGGACGACCGTCACCGAGGACCACGACAACGGGTACCGTGAGGTCCTCCTTGACGTGTACCTCAACCCGCACCACGTCGACCTCTCGACGAAGAAGATGGACGACCTCTTCTTCGTCGGTCCGGTCGGTCTTCTCCCCGAGGTCCTCTCCCTGACCTTCCCCGAGGAGACCGTCGAGTCGGTTGTGGTCACCCCTCACGGGTTCGGTGAGCACCGGAACCCTCACTCGACCCCCTGCCAGGAACTCTCGGCCGTGGTCTTCATGCTCGACGAGTCCGAGAAGTTCGGTCCCGTCCAGGTCTACGGGACCCACCCCGGACAGCCGCTCCCGTCGACGCCCCCCGAGGACGGGACCCTCACCCTCGACCTCCCCGACGACATCGACTTCGACACGGTCCAGGCTCTCGACGCCTGTCCCGGGTGCGGGTGTGTCCCCGGTGACGGTGTGACCGAGGGGTGTGACCATCCGGACGGGTGCGGGTACTACAAGCCCACGACCCCGGACCTCGGTGAGACCGACCACGACCAGAGCCTCCAGGTCTCGATCCCCGAGACCTTCGAGGAGGTCCTCGGTCTCTCCTCCGAGGACGACTGGGCGACCGATTACGGTCTCTCGATCTGGTCCGAGTCGGGTGACCCCGACGACCTGGTCCGGGTCGGTGGGACGGACCTCGACCTCTGCCGTCTCCGGGCCGACCTCCTCCGGACCGACACGGACATCGGTCGGGAGTCGGCTCGGACCATCGCCAAGGCCGTCGCCCTCCACCGTCTCCGGAACCTGGAGACGGTGATCAAGGACCAGGACCCGGTCGGTTTCGAGGTCGGGTTCCTTCTCGTCCAGGATTCGATCACCCTCGTCGAGAACGACGACGACCTCACCGAGACGTACCTCAACGACCTCTCGCACCAGTGTTTCGACAACGGGTTCGCCGGTTACGGGAACTCGGTCGAGAAGATCATCCGACTCCTCGGTCTCCAGGGCCGGAACTAGGAAGGGAGAAAGAGAATGTCAGGATACGAAAACGCCCCCGCGACGAAGATGCTGGCGACCCACTGTGCCGCCTGCGGGAAGGAACTCGTCGACGCCCGTTCGGTCGAGGCCGGGATGGGTCCGGACTGTCGGAAGAAGTACCAGATCCCGGACACCCTCGACGACGAGACCCGGACCGAGGCGAACCGTCTGGTCTACCAGATCGCCCTCGACCAGAAGGGTCCCCAGGTCGTCGCCAACCTCGCCCGACTCCGCGACCTCGGGTGTGACGTGATCGTCGACCGGATCGTCAAGAGGGTCCGACCCATCGAAGTCCTCGACGACGGCGAGGGTCGGTTCGCCCTCAAGACGCCGTACGACCCCGACTTCGTCGGTCACCTCCGGACCGTCCACGGTCGTCGGTGGGACCGGGAGCGGAAGGTCTGGACCTTCCCGAACTCGCAGAAGCCCTGGGTCTGGAAGGCTCTCCAGAAGTCCTATCCGGGGACCCTCGGTCTCGGTCCCCGTGGTCCCTTCACCGTCCCCGCCTAGCACCCTCTCTCAACTCACCTCTCCGGAACCGACCTCCCTCCAGGACATCCCGGAGGGAGACCCTCCTCCCGGCGAACCCGAGGAAGTGACCACGGTCGAAGAGACCGTGCGAGAGGACCCGGACACGGCCCTCGACGAACCGACGTCCTCGGTCCGTCAACCGGTAGAGACCGACCTCGGTGTCGTGACCTTCGACGAGTTCCCAGGAGACGAGACGTGAGACCTCCTTCGACCGGAGGACGTGTCGAGGTGCGTGTCGGGCGACGTTCGTCCATCCTGGGGAGCCTGGGGCGGTGTAGAGCCACTCCACGATCCGACCCATCCCGGCATTAAACCGTCGACGGTAGACCTTGACCTGTCGGTCACAGCAGGGACACCGGACGCCCTCGGGATCGAACTTCCTCTCCTCAAGGTATTCCTTGATCTCGTCGAGGGTCCAGGCGTCGTCGGGACGGGTCACCGTGGTCTCTCCCTCTTGACCTTCTTCTTCGGTCTCGACCTGGTCGGGGCCGGGGTCGGAGCCGGTCCCTCTCGACCCTCCCGACGAGCTGCCATGATCGGCTTGACCAGACGACGGACTCTCTTCTCGACCCGAGCCCGGTCACGGTCGACCAGGACGACGAACGGGATGGTCACCTTGATCCCCTTCTCCCGGAGACGGACGTCGAGGTTCGGGAGTATCCGGACCTCGTCGACGAAGAGTCCCCCGATGTCGTGCTTGAGGGACTGGAAGTACCAGTGCTGGACGTCGGTGTCGAAGTATCGGTACTTCGACTCCTGGACCGACCGGGCGACTCGGGCCATGACCAGGTCGACCCCGAGTCCCTTCTTTCTCTTCTTCCCCACTGGTCACCTCCTGGGGGATAGTTCGGAGCTGCCAGGTTCCCCAGGTTCCCTCTCCCGTGAGAGTCTCCAGGACGGGAGAGGGGATCTCGGGGGTCTTCGGATACCCGTCGATCCCCGTTTGCGCCTCCTGGGACGGCTCTGGAGGTCCTGGACACCTTCCCGGCCGGTCGTGTACCCCAGAGACGGACCCCGAACTATCCCCAGGAGGTGACCAGTGGACCGACTCCCCCTCTCGTACCGGGCCAAGCTCTACCGGGACACGTTCCCCCAGTTCCCCGACTCCTGGCCCTGGGTCGAGACCGGGAGGTGGCTCAATGCGATCTGGGTCACCGGGAACGACTATCGGGGGTCCGGGTATTATGGGTCGTATCCGAGGGGGTACCTCCCCCGGGTCTTGAGCCTGTTTCCGGACCGGGTCAGGACCCTCCACGTCTTCTCGGGGTCACTCCCTCCTCGACCTGGAGAGGTCAGGGTCGACCTCCTCCCGAACCCCGACGCCCGAGCCGACGTGAAGGCCGACGCCCGTCACCTCCCGTTCGGTGACCGGACCTTCGACCTGGTCCTGGCCGACCCACCGTACTCGTCCCTGGACGCGGAGAGGTACGGGACGACCATGCCGAGTCGTCTGGCCGTGGTCCGGGAGATCGCCCGGGTCCTGGAGCCCGGGGGATACCTGGTCTGGCTCGACCTGGTCCGTCCCATGTACCGGAAGTCCGAACTCGAAGGGGTCGGGTTGATCGGGATCGTTCGGTCGACGAATCATCGGGTCCGTCTTGCGACCATCTTCCGTCGGAGGTGACGGGGTGACTCTTCTGGTTCGGCAGCTCCTCGACGAACTCCACGACACGGGTCTCCCCGACCGGCTCCTGGTCGTCCGAGCCCTGGGTCCGAGGCACACCCTCTTCGAGTGGGTCCTCTGGCACCGAGGTCCTGGTCCCGCGTTCCAGTTCGTCGGTCCTCCGTCCAGGACGATCCCCCGATGGGACCCCGACCAGGGAGCCGGGGGGATCTGGGTCTTCGATCTCTGGGAGGAGGAGTACCGTGGTCCGAAGAACCCTCACCCGGAGTTCTCCTTCCTGGATCTCCTGTCCTGGGTCGACGGTGACTTCTAAAAGGTGTCCTTGAGTGCGTGAGACCGTCCAGGACGGACGATCTAGTCTTCCCACGGCCCCCAGGTCCCCGACTCCAGGATCGCCCGACAGAGGTCCTCTCGGTTGTACCTCTTGCATCGGGTGAAGTCGATCTGACCGACGGCGTAGAAGGGGACCGAGGGTCCGTCGTACGACATGGTCAGGTCGATCACTCGGTCGCCCCATCGGGTCTCGACCCAGGCATGACCGTACCGACAGAACGGAGGGACTCGGAGGACGGGGTCACCGTGGACGACGACCCCGTCCTCCGGGGCGTGGGGGTGGAGGAGAAGGAACTCGGCCGCGACCTGGTAGCAGTGACCGGGTTCCTTCGTCGTGACCGATGGTCGGACATAGGGTCTCACAGGTCTCGGCCCCTCTGTCCCCAGGTCCAGAAGATCGACCACCTCCACCCGACGACGACCTGGTCGACGCACCCTCCGAGGGGATAGACGTGACCACCCGTCCTCTGCTCAAGACAACCCATTGACCGGCACTGGGCGGCGAACCTGGGGAGGTCCGACTTCTTCACCCGGGAGAGGTCGACCTTGACCGTCCCCCACCGATCACCGAACCCGCTCTCCTCCTGGAACGTACACCCCAGGTCGACCAGGGCTTCGACGGTGTGCTCCAGGTCCTCGACGTCCTTCCTGGTCAGTTGTCGACTCATGAGGCCACCACCTTCCTCCAGGAGTCGACGAACTCGACGGCCTGGTCGGAGGTGTGACAGGTCGCGGACACGACCTCTCCCCACCTCGCGGCTTTTCCCGGGATCTCGATCCGCTCCTCGACGGTGACGGTCCAGAAGTCACCCGACGTCTCGACGTGGTACCGATACATGGTCTTCCTCCTCGGCTGGTTTGTTCTCGGTCTCGGCTAGGCGACGAGTCGGGCCGTCTCCTCGGCCAGCTCCTCGGCTTCCAGGTCCTCCCAGGACTTGAAAACGACCTTGGCTCTCTTCGCGGGGGTGTCGAAGTCCATCCGACGCTCATTGACGTGCGACCAGATTCCCCGAGGACCCTGGACCTCGAAGATCCCGGACCGACGAGAACCCAGAGGAGCACCGTTCTCCCGGGCGATCTGGATCGCCTCTTCGATGTCGGTGTCGGCCGGGAGGTCCACGTTGATCCAGTGGGCGTTGTAGTCGTCGCCGTCCTGGGACCAGTACTCGTCGAAGGTCATGCCGAGTTTCCGGAGGGTCGAGGTGGTGACCTCACGACGGAAGAAGAACGTCCAGGTCGTGTCCGCGCTCATTGTGGCCTCTCTCTCGCTGGGGTTCGTCGTTCTCATGCCCCCACGTGTACCAGGTCCCTGTACTCGTGTCAACCATTTTTTTTAGACGACTACTTCTAGCCACTGATTACTGGTAGTTACAAGACCTGCCAGAGAGCTGCCAGAAGGGGTCGGAGGACGAAAAGCGGGACCCCTGCCGGGGGTCCTCGGAGGGTCCGAGTTCGTCGATCTCGACCAGACCGAGGTCGGAGTCCGAACTATCCGACGGAGGTGGTCGAGTGCAAAAACGACGACCCAGGAAGAGACCACCGAAGACCGAACCAGAGGTCGACGTCCCCGAGGTCGGACCGTCCGAGTCCGACGACCCCGACGTCGAGATCAAGGTTCGGACCGTGAGAGTGTCGATGGAACGGGTCTACAGGGTCGGAGAGTTTCGGACTCTCCGGTACGGCCTCGGGGTGGAACTCGAAGTCCCCGACGGAGCCCTCACGGACGACGTCGTCGAGCGGGGGACTCTCTTCCTGGATCGGAAGGTCGAGGAGTTCGCCACCGACAGAGCCCTCGATCACGTCCGGACTGTCGACCCGAACTTCGACGACCGTCCTGATCGGACTCCATTCGAGGACGACGAGGAAGAGGAGGACGACGACGAGGTCGACGACGACCTGGACGTCGAGGACCTCGAAGACGAAGAGGACGAGGACGAGGACGAGGACGAGGACGAGGACGAGGACGAGTGAGAACGATCCCCACCGGAGTCCCCGGGGTGAGTCGAGCCCCTTCCGTCGGCCACCCCGGGGACCCGACTCTCTCAACCGAACCCTTGACCCCGACGAGGTCGATCAGATACAACCGACATCTTGCGACTCCGATGGACGGAGCGGGGAGGTGACCGATGGCAGCTCGGAAGAAGAAGACCAGGGAGAAGACGGGGAAGGGGAAGTCCCCCCGTCTCCGACGGCAGGAGGTGTCGAAGATCGGGGAGTACGTCTACCGGCAGATCGAGAGACAGGGTGTGACCGCCGCCGCGTTCGCGGAGTCGGTCGGTCAGTCACCCCAGAACCTCTCGGCCATGCTCCGGACGGCCGACCCACGTCTCTCGACCGTGACCCGGATCGCGGGGTTCTTCGACCAGACGACCTCGAAGTTCCTGGCCGTCGTCGAGAGGTGGCACAAGGACAAGAACCGGAAACGGTGACCCGACTCCCAGGACGACCCAGTCCGACAATCCTTGACCGACTCTCCCTCCCTCTGCTAGGCTTCGGCCCACCGATACCAAGGGGACGATCCCCCGATTGGAAGGGAGAGAGACAATGACTCTGGAGAGACTGACCCAGGAGGACCTCGCCGGTTCCGGAGCGGCCGAGGAACACACCGCCGCCCTCAAGTCGAAGGTCAACGCGGCAATCGACCAGGTCAACACGAACTCACCGGTCGTCGAGACCCTGGACGCCCGGGGTGACCAGGTCGAGATCGACGAGATCGATCTCAAGGACGCGGGGACGACGGACTATTCCGCCGATCTCGGCGGTGACGGGACGGGTGAGTTCGTCCTGGAGGACGTGATCGTCCAGTGTCTCACCGAGGACACCCTCTCCGGTGACGCCGAGATCACGGTCGGGACCACGGCCCTCGGGACCGAACTCCTGGCCGCGACCGCCCTGACCGCCCTGGACGCCGTCGGGGACACTTTCAAGATCGCAATCGTTGGTCTGCTCCCGACCGTGGCCGACAACGCCACCCTCCACGTCGCCGTCAGCTCGGCCGACTCGGGGACGTCGGGGACGGCGAAGGTCTCCCTCTCGGGACGACGGATCTAGTAGAGGTGGCGGGCGGCGGTCTGGAGGAGTTCCCCCAGTTCGGGGTGTGACTGCTCGAAGGCATCCCCCAGCTCCGACAAGAACCGGGCGACGTCCTGGTCGCCCGGTTCCCCCGCATTGAGGTTCCTCAAGCCAACCGTGATCGCGGGCTCCAGGTCCGGGAGGTCCTGGAGTTCGGTGAGCTGCCCGGAGAGGTCCTCGACCTCGGACTCCAGGCTCTCGATCTTCTTCTCGGCCGTCTCGTACTCGGGCTTGACCAGGTCGAGAACCTTCCGGACGACCGAGGAGGTTGCGGAGGTCGTTCCCGACTTCTGGATACGGGTGAGGATCTCGTCGACGTAGACCTTGACCCTTCGGCCGATCTTCCCGGACCCGAGGTCGTCCTGGACCTCCTTCGTGATCGTCTCGAAGATGTCCTCGTCGTCTTCGCCCTGGAACTCGTCTTCGCCCTGGAACTCGTCTTCGACCAGGTCGACGACTTGGTTCCAGTCCTTGACCTCGACTTCGTCTTCGTCCTTGTCCTTCGCCTCGTCGACCATCGGTGACCTCCGTCTCTTTTCGTCTGTCAGATAGTTCGGATCTCGCCCCCCGACAGGGCGAAGTCGCGGAACCTCTTGCGTCTCTTCTTCTTCGGGTGCTATCCTGCGCCCGTGAAGACGAGGGGAGTTTCGAGTGCGTCTGTCGAGGAGAGAATCCAGGGTCCGTGGCGGGTCGACCGAGTGTCACGGTATGGGGGGCTCGGAGGCTCCCCCCCCCTCTGACTTCCTGTCCGTGAGGTCGACCCGCCACACCTTTTCAGTTCCACGTACCACGTTGAGGGAGGGCTTCGATGGAAGCGATTGAAACTGCCGGGGCGGTGGCGATTGCACTGGGTCTGATCGAGGTGATCAAGCTACTCGTGAGCAAGCTCGGGAAGAACGGGAACGCCCCGTCGACTCTCTCTCCCGAGGACCGAGAACTCCTCCGAGAGATGGCGAAAGGAATCCAGGCCCTCGTCGCCGTCCATAACAAGACAGACGAGGACGGGATCCCTCTTCACTACACCCCGAGATCTTCCATTCGTATCCAGCAGGACATCGCCAGGACACTCCAGTCCGTGTCGGGAGTACAAAAGGGGCTTGTCCGGATCGTCCAGGAACTTGCGACCAGGATCTCGGGGTGTCCCTACAACGTACCGGGCCGTGAAGCCACGTCCCCAGGAACGCCCAGTCCGTTGACTTCTGCCTCGGAGTAGAGGTCACGTCGACCGGGGGGTCAATGGCGAGACGAACGACAACGGCGAAGAAGAGAAAGACAGCGACCGGAGCTGCCGAGAGTCGAGACGAACTCCTCCGGGTCGTGACCGAGTACCAGTCTCTCTCGGACGAGATCATCCGACGGGCCGTGATCGACGAGTCCCGATTCGACATCCTCGCCTCGGAAGTCCTGGGACTTGAGGTCGAGGAGGCGCACCTTGAACTCCTCGCGTTTGCTCTCCAGCACAAGAACTCCCTTCACCTGGCCTTCCGGGGGTGCGGGAAGACGACGACTCTCACCGTGGTCTATGCCATCGGTCGAATCCTCCAGGACCCCGAACTCCGAATCTTGATCGGTTCCCAGTCCCTCGGGTACGCGAAGACCATCCTAAAGGAGATCAAGGGACACCTTGAGTCAGAACGGCTAACCGAGGTCTTCGGTGATCAGAGGTCCCCGACGAAATGGGAGGAGACCGAGGCGACCGTCCTGGGGAAGACCAAGGTCACGAAGGAGTCTTCGTTCACGGCCCTCGGGTGTGAGGGTCAGCTCACCGGTCGACACTTCGACATAATCCTCGTCGACGACCTGGTCTCCGAGACGAACTGTCGGACCAGAGCCCAGAGGGAAAAGGTCAAGACGTTCTTTTACAAGACCCTCGACCCGTGTCTGGAGCCCGGGGGTGAGAAGAAGGTGATCGGGACGAGGTATCATCCCCTCGATCTGTACGGTCACCTCTGCGACCACGAGTACTCGTCGTCGGCCCAGATCATCCCCGCCCTCTTCGAGTACGAGGAGGTCGATCCATCGACCGGGAAGATGGTCACCCGGTACGAGTCGTCGGCTCCTGGTCGGTTCCCGGTCTCGTACCTCCTAGAGAAGCGGGACACGATCCCGACTATTGTCTGGCTCACGCAGTACCAGTGCGAGACGTCGAGGTACCACGGAAGGGTCTTCCGGCCCGAGTTCTTCGAGAGGGAGGGGTTCTACTTCTCCGGTCCTCTTCCCGAGGGTTCGTTCAAGTACCAAGCTGTCGACCCGGCCGTCACCGAGGACACGGCAAACGACTTCTTCGCCCTCATGACCATCGCCGTCGACGGTGACGGAGACGTCTGGGTCGACTCGTACGACAACGTCCGACTTGAGTTCCCGGACCAACCGGATCACTGTATCGACAGATTCGACGAGGAGGACCCGATTCGTCTGGGGATCGAGAGCAACGCTTACCAGAAGGCACTCGGTCAAGAGATCCTCCGACGAGCCCCTCACCTCAAGGGAAGGGTTGTCCCTCTTTTCACCGACCGGGACAAGATGACTCGGGCTCTCAAGTTGACGGCGTACTTCCAGACTGGCAGGATACACCTCCGTCGAGAGCACTCGGACTTGGTTGAGCAGCTCCTAGAGTTCCCGGAAGGCGAGCACGATGATCTATTCGACGCCCTCGACTTGGCCGTCCAGCTAGGGACGAGGACCAGGGTCAAGAGGAAGCGGCGCAAGGAGTTCGGGGTCCTCTAGGAAGAGAGGTTCTAATGGCGAAGAAGAAGACCCGAGTCCGACCTAGGCTCAAGGTTCTCAAGGCCGAGTCGGTCGGTTCCTCCCTGTCCGGTCGGACGCCCTCCGAGGCGGCGGCTTCCGCAACGGTCGACATCGGTTCTCACGACGACGGCCGTCAAGTGGTCAAGGCTCTGGTCGTCGGACCCGACGCGAAGATCGACGGACCCGTGTCGAGGGCGATGGGCGACGACCCGTTCAAGTCTCTCCTCGGGTCGAAGACCATCCTCGCCCCGCCTCTCGACCCTCGTCTCCTCTCGACGATCTGGGAGCAGAATACGATCCTCGGTCCGTGTATTGCGACCATGATGGTAAACTGCGAGGCCTTCGGGTACCAGTTCGTCCCGAGGGTTCCGATCACCGAGAAGACCGACCCGAAGGTCCTCCGTCGGATGGACGAGGAGAGGATCATCCTGGACAACTTCTTCCAGAACTCGGTGATCGAGGGCGACCTCTCCTTCACCGGTCTCCGGTTGGAAAAGAGGCGGGACCAGGAGTCCGTCGGGTGGGGGTCCTGGGAAGTGATCGAGGGTCATGACAACGGACCGATCCTCGGGTTCAATTCCCTCCCCGCTCACACCGTTCGGATGTCCCCCCTTCAGGGTGACCGAGTCGCAGTGAAGAAGAAGATCCTCGTCCGGGGTGAGGACGGGACTCTTCGGTACGTGGACCGGGTCGTCTGGAGACGGTTCCGGAAGTACGTCCAGGTCCGGGGGAGCAAGATGGTCTGGTTCCGGGAGTTCGGTGACCCCCGGGTTATGGACTATCGGGACGGGGAGTACAAGGACCCGGCCCGGGTCAAGCCGAAGTACCGGGCGACGTCCGTTCTCTTCTGGCCCCTCAACACGTCGTCGAGGACACCGTACTCCCTCCCCCGGTACGTCGGGAACCTCCTCGGACTCTACGGGTCCAGAGCTGCCGACGAGACGAACTTCTTTACCTTCGAGAGCAACAATATCCCGTCGATGATCGTGACGGTCAGCAACGGGATGCTTTCGGACGGTTCGGTCGAGAGGCTCCAGGAGTTCGTCGAGAAGGCCGTCCAGGGGTCGAGGAACTATTCCCGCTTCCTGATCCTGGAAGCCGAACCCGTCGTCGAGGGGGTGAGGGAACCAGGGAAGGTCGGGATCAGCGTGGAGAAGATGTCGGACCAGCAGAGGACCGACGCCATGTTCGTCGATTACAAGAAGGGCGGGACCCGGGAGTGCCGAGCTGCCTACCGACTCCCCGACATCTTTTTCGGTGAGGCCCCGGAGGGAGGTGCGGTCGGAGCCATGACCCTCCTCCGGAAGCTGACCGACGAGCAGGTCTTCCACCCGGAGAGGATGTCCTTCGACGAGCGGATCAACCGAACGGTTCTCCCTCGTCTCGGGGTCGTGTACCTCAAGATGCAGAGCAACACTCCGGAGACCACGGACAATGCCGACCTGATCCGTATCCTGGCGATGGCCGAGAAGTCCGGAGGAGTCACCCCCGGGATCGCCCGTGAGTTCCTCGGTCGGGTCGCCGGTCGTGATCTCGGGATGGTCGAGTCGATCCCGGCCGACGTCCCGTTCTCCCTCCAGGTCGCCTCGGCCCAGAGGAACCAGGGGGACCCGCTCTCTGCGAACTCGGTCCCAGGGACGAACGCCCTTCGTCGAATGGGGGCCATGACTCGACGAGACCTGGGGATCGAGAAGTCGGCCGAAGTCGACGAGGACACGGTCGAGGGTGAGGTCCTGATCTCCGCTCTGTCGGCTCTGGCCGAGAAGGTCGAGAACGCCCTGGTCGAGAAGAGGACAGGACCAGGAGGACACCGAGCAGACGGGACAGGACCTCACGGTCGGGGGATGGGTCCCGGTGGGGGTCGTGGAGACGGGTCCGGTCTCGACGACGACGAGAAGAAAAAACCAGTCAAGAGGCAGCGGCCGAAGAAGATCAAGACGTGACCCTCACTCTCCCAGACACCGGGGTCCTCTCCTTCGAGGACCTGATCGACCGGGCGACACCGGAGCAGCTCCGGGTGGTCAAGACCATCCTCGGAGAGCACCTCGCCGTGGTCGATGCGAAGAGGGCTCCGACGACGTTCCTGGGGATCGAGAAGGAACTGGAGGAGGCTCTCTCCGACAAGTGGGACAAGACGGGGAAAGCTGCCGTCGACAAGGGCGTCAAGACCCTCCGGGACTATGAGGAGGGGAAGATCACTCAAGCCCGGATGGACAAGGTCCTCGCGGACCTTGAGGCTGCGATGGGAGTCAAGTACGGGACGTCCACTCTCCCGGACTTCCGTCGGGCCGTCCTCCAGACCTGGAGACTCTCGTCGAAGGCCGAGGCCCAGAAAGCCGGGGTCCGGTGGACGACCAAGCTGGTCGACGAGACAGCGGTCAAGACCCTCTCCGAGAATCACACGTACTGGATCGGGAAGTTCTACGGGGACAGTCTCTCGGACGGGATCAGGTTTGCGACGAGGAAGGTGATCGTCGAGGAGGGACTGGCAGGAAAGGACGCCGCCGCCCGGTTCCGACGAGTGGCCGACTCGTTCCTCAAGGGGAAGGGGTACACGAAATTCCCCGAGGCACCTCCTCCGACCTGGAACGGTACGCCCGACGACTACTTTGCCGGTCTGGGGAATCATGTCGGGACACAGGCCCGAGTCTTCGGACGGATCGAGACGTTCGGACGACTCGACCTCAAGACGTACCGGATCGTCGCCGTCCTGGACCGGAGGACGTCGAGGGTCTGTCGTCTCATGCACGGACAGACCTTCACCGTCGAGCAGGCTCAACCGACTCTCGACGCCTGGACCAGCACCGACCCGGAGACGGTCAAGGACAAGGCAGGATGGATGCGGATCGAAGACCTAACCGAGCTGGCCGGGTTGACGTACGACAAGGACACCGTCCTCACCTCACCGAAGATCTCGTCGTCCGGTCTGTCCGATCTCGCTTCTGCTGGTCAGGCCCTTCCCCCGTACCACTTCCGTTGCAGGACGGACGTGGTCAGCGCATAGGAGACGGGGAATGAAGATCAAGGACATTTCGCCCGAGTCCCTGGAGGGAGTCCCCGACGAGGAACTCCTCTCTCTTCACCTCCGGACGCATCAGCTCTACGGTGCGAACTTCGGTCCGGACGCACCTCCGGACCGGGGGTACCGGGACGACGAGGGCAACACGGCCGTCGACGGTCTCCTCGTCGGGAACGAGATTGCCCGGAAGATCTGGAAGGACGATCTCGACGAGGTCACCTTCGAGAAGAAACCGGGGAACGTGGCCCGAGGTCTCTTCCTCGTCTCGCTAAAGTTCACGTACGGGATCATCCGTCTCGGTCTGCCGAAGGAGGGGACCCTCAAGTATCCGGTCGAGTACTTCCGACCGTTCAAGGTCCCCCTCCCGTACAAGGCAGCGTCGACGGGTGGGTTCCTGGCCCAGAAGGTCGAGGTCACCTCGGACGAGGGTCCGCTCTCCCTGGAGACCCTGGTCAACGCTCACCTCTTCATTCTCGACGAGATGGACAAGAGGAACCTCAAGCACCGATGGGCGTCCGAACTCGACGACGAGGGGGTCCCCACCGTCGAGAAGGAGGCCGGTCTCTTCGGTCGGGAGGATGCCTACTCCTCGGCCGGTCTGGAGTACTGGGAGGACGACGTCGTCGACGACGACGGTGGAGAGGAGGGGGACGGTGTATCGACTTCGCAAGAGGGTTGAGATCGACTCGTCCCACTACCTCCCCGCTCACCCCGGGAAGTGCCGTCGTCTTCACGGACACCGATGGGTCTTCGAGGTCGAGGTCACGGCCGAGGACGTCGACGAGACGACCGGGATGGTCGTCGACTTCGGTGACCTGGCCGCACCGATCAAGGCCCTCGACCATCGGGTGATCAACGAACTCGATCCGTTCACCCGAATCCCTCCGACGGCCGAGAACCTGGCGAAGTGGGCCGTCGAGGAGGTCTGGGGTCTGGCACCGACCGCCCTGTCGGTCACGGTCACCGTCTGGGAGACGCCGAGTTCGTCGGTCTCCTGGACGAAGAGGAGAGACGACCGGTGACGTACTCGGTCTCGGAGGTCTTCTATTCCCTCCAGGGAGAGGGAGTCCGAGCGGGAACCGCCGCCGTCTTCGTCCGGTTCGCCGGGTGTAACCTTCGCTGCACCCGTGAGGTCGACGGTTTCGATTGTGACACCGTCCACGACCAGAGCTGCCGACTCACGGTCCAGGCCCTCGTCGAGAAGGTCAAGGTCGTCGACCGTGGTCCGTGTCGGTGGGTCGTCTTCACCGGAGGAGAACCGGGGCTCCAGGTCGACGACGAACTCGTCCGAGCCCTCAAGTCCGAGGGGTACCGCCTCGCCATCGAAACGAACGGGACGGTCGACCTCCCGTCCGGTCTCGACTGGGTCACGGTCTCACCGAAGCCGTCGGCTCCTCGACTCGTCGTCCGTCGGGCGAACGAAGTGAGGTTCGTCCTGGACGAGAGTCGGGTCCCTCACTGTGTCGACGAGATCGACGCCGATCACTACACGGTCTCCCCGGTCTTCGACGGGGACCAGTTCGATCCGGCAGCTCTGGTCTGGTGCGTTCGGTACTGCCTCCACGACCCACGGTTCCGACTGTCGGTCCAGCAGCACAAGTTTTGGGGTATCCAGTGAAAGAAGAAGACAGGAAGGAAGCCGAGGGTCTCGTCCGACGGATGATCGAACTCCTGGGGGACGACCCGGACCGACAGGGTCTCAAGGACACCCCGAGTCGAGTGGTCCGTTCCTGGGAGACCCTCTTCGGGGGGTACGACCAGGACCCGAAGACTCACGTCCGGACCTTCGACACCTCGTACGATCAAGTCGTGGTCGTGAAGGGGATCGACTTCTTCTCGACGTGCGAGCACCACCTCTTGCCGTTCCACGGACACGTCGGGGTTGCGTACATCCCGAAGCCGAACGGTCGTGTCCTCGGTCTCTCGAAGGTGGTCCGGATCGTCGAGGTCTTCGCCCGTCGTCTCCAGATCCAGGAGCAAATGACCCAGCAGATCGCGGAGTCGATACAAGACGCGGTTGACCCTCTCGGTGTCGCCGTGGTCGTCGAAGGTCTGCACCTCTGTATGATGGCCCGGGGAGTGAAACAGGCCCACGCCTCCGCGACGACGTCGTGTCTCCTCGGACGTTTCCGGGAGAGTACTTCGGCCAGGGCCGAGGTCCTCTCTCTCCTCAAGGGAGGGTGAGAGAATGAAGACGGTTGCGATTCTGTCCGGTGGTCTCGACTCGACGGTCATGGTCTGGAAACTGATCGCGGACCGGCACAAGGTCAAGGCCCTCGGTTTCAATTACGGTCAACGACACGTCCGGGAACTCCTCCACGCCCGGGAGGTGGCAGCTCGTCTCGGGATCGAGTTCCGGGATGTCGACCTCACGTCGATCACCCCCCTCCTCGCCGGGAGCGCCCTCACGTCTCCCGAGGTCCCGGTCCCGGACGACGAGTACAAGGTCGAGACCCTCAAGGTCCTGGTCGTCCCGAATCGAAACATGATCATGCTCGCCGTCGCAACGGGGTGGGCGACGTCCCTCAAGTACGACTCGGTCTCGTACGCCGCCCACGCCGGGGACCATGAGGTCTATCCCGATTGTCGACCCGAGTTCACCGAGGCACTCGGGGAGGCGATCCGTCTCTCGGCCATGAGGGAGGTCAACCTCCTCCGTCCGTTCGTCGAGATGTCGAAGGCCGAGATCGTCCGACTGGGTCACGAACTCGGAGTCCCCTTCGAGCTGACCTGGTCCTGCTACAAAGGAGACCAGGTCCACTGCGGGACCTGTCCGACGTGCGTGGAGAGGAAGCGGGCGTTCCGTGACGCCCAGGTCCCCGACCCGACGGAGTACCTCGACGGATGATCCTCGTTCTCGGATACCTCTTGGCGGCGGTGCTCGCAAACCTCACCGTCGCCCACTTCGGACCGTCGTCGGTCTACGTCGTGGCCTTCGTCGCCATCGGTTTCGATCTCACCTGTCGGGACCTTCTCCACGAACGCTGGCAGGGACGGTCGTTCCTCCCGAAGATGTCGGCGTTGATCCTGGTCGGGTCGGTGATCTCATTCGTCCTCAACCGGGACGCCCTCCAGGTCGGACTCGCCTCGTTCTTCGCGTTCCTTCTGGCCGGGACTTCCGACTCGGTCGTGTACCATCGGCTCCGGTTCCGGTCTCGCTTTGTCCGGGTCAACGGATCGAACGTCGTGTCGTCCGGGGTTGACTCGCTGGTATTCCCGACGCTAGCCTTCTGGGGATTCGACCCGACCGTGACTCTGGGTCAGTTCTTCGGGAAGGTCCTCGGAGGTCTTGTCTGGGCCTGGATTCTGGGCAAGACGATCTGGAGACCCCGAAGGGAGGACGACTAGGATGGCCCTCTCGCACAAGGACTTCTTTTATTACGTCGAAATGAATCCGGCACACTGGAGGAGGTTCGCCCATATCCTCCAGGGCGAGGACGTCCTGATCTCCTTCATTCACCTCACGAAGAAGAAGGACCCCCGTCGGACCTTCACCGAGGAACTCAAGAAACACTCGGGGCGGGTCATGATCGACTCGGGTGGGTTCTCCAATTTCACCCGACCCGGGACGGTCCGCTTCGACGAGTGGGCCGAGTACGTCAAGGACGCGAAGTCGTGGTGCGACGAGTACGTGACCTTCGACGACCTCGGGTCCAGGTCTCGGACCCTCAAGTTCTTCGCCAAGGCTCGGAAGCTCGGTCTCGACCCCCTCTTCGTCGACCACCTCTGGATGCGAACCCAGAGGACCGAGGTCGACGCGATCTGGAAGTCGGCCGACAAGCTCTGTCTCTCCGGGTTCGCCCGGACCCTCCCGACGCAGAAGCCGTTTCCCGGTGACCCGAAAGCCCGGGTACACGAGGCCTTCGAGAAGGGGCGAGAGCACAAGACCTCGACTCACCTCCTCGCCGTGTCCTCTCTCCGTCGGTTCCTGCCCTACCTGGATCGAGTTCACTCCGTCGACTCGGCGGGGTGGGCCAAGGGAGCGGCGTTCGGGGCCGTCCTGATCTTCGACCCCGAGGACCTCGGGGGAGGTCTCGTCGTCCCCCGGGTCCGGGCCTACCGGTACCCCGGAGGAACGTCGGAGACGAACGCCGTCCTCTCGGCTGACCAGAAGAGAGAGTCCTGGGACTATCCTCTCCGGAAGTTCAAGGTCCCGACCCACTGGGCTTTGCCCCAGAGGGCGAAGGCCGTCTCTCTCTGGAACCTCAAGCGGTACATCAAAGCCGTTAAGAAGGTGGACCCCGACGACCTCCGGAAGAGGATCGCCCAGAGAGCCGAGGAGAAGAAGGTCTCGAAGTCGACGACGTACTTCTTCCTCGACGGGGACGACTTCGACTTCGACGGGATGGAACCGGTCGAGAAGAAGAAGGCCGAAGCCGAGATCGACCGAGACGAGATCAAGGGTTATCTTGATCAGGCCGGGGACTTCGTCGTCGTTCCCGAGTTCGTCTCCCTGGTCGGGTCGATGGTCACGGGTGATCCCGAGACTCCTCCCCAGGATGTCGACCTCCTCGTCCGTGGTCTACAACCCGACCCGAAGATCGAACTCAAGCTCGACCGGATCTTCCCCCCGGAGGTTCGTGAGCACGTCTCGATCATCTTCGATCCCCAGGGACCGAACTGGGACTCCCTCCCGTTGTACGACCTGGTCTGTCGTCGACGGACGGACGACCAGGTCAAGGCCGTCGACGAGCCGGGGTACAAGCCCTTCCCGTCTCGACATCCGGTCACGAAGGCCACGGTCAGGGTCGGTCGTCCGTTCACCCCCCTCAAGGCTCGGGGTGGATACCACCTCGGGGAGTTCTTCGACCTCGGTCCTCTCTGGGACCTCTGGGTCGACCCGAACCTCAAGTCGGGGAAGTCCATCGCCGTCGAGCCGAAGTACGACGGGATCAGGTTCACGGTCCACAAGGACGGAGACAAGGTCTGGGTCTTCACCGAAGACGAGAAGAGAGACCGGGCCGAGATCCTGGTCGACGTCGTCGAGGAGGTCAAGGGACTCAAGCCCGACCGACTGATCCTCGACGGTGAGCTGGTGAAGTGGGAAAAGGGTCAACCTCTCGCCCGTCACGACATGATGGACCTCGTCGTCGGCAAGGACCCGATCAAGGGCGAGGACCTCCGACTCAACGTCTTCGACGTCGTCTGGGCCGACGACGAGTCACTCGTCGACTCGACCTGGGAGGACCGACAGAAGGCCCTGCGAACGGTCCTCCCGGAAGACGGGAAGCACCTCCGACGAGTCCGTCCTCGGGTCGTCTCGAATCGACGGGAGTTCACCGCCGCCCTCAAGTGGGCTCGGAACTTCGTCGGTTCCGAAGGGGCGATGCTCAAGTTGACCGACTCCCCGTACGACCTCGACGGTCGCACCGGAGCCTGGGCCAAGCTCAAGGACGTATTCGAGATCAAGTGCGTCGTGATCGGTGTCCGCAAGAAGATGCCGACCGACCAGGAGGACCCGAAGTTCCGGTCGTCCCCCGGCCGGTGGACCTTCGAGGGGATCAAGGACCCGTCTGCCTACACGTACCGGTGCGCCGTCCGTGGTCGAGGAGGACAGCTCGTTCCCATCGAAGGGGAGAGGACGTACACCGACTCGGACCTCAAGGTCCGGTACGTCAAGGCCGGGGACAAGGACCCGGTCACCGGACAGGTCGCCTCGACCTCGGGGTGGAAGGGTGTCGACGACCCGGCACTCTGGAAGATGGGTCGAGGGTTCAAGAGTCGAGGTGCGGGCGACCTGGAGTACGGGATCACGTACAACACGGGGACCGAGGCCGAGATCGGTGACGTGATCACGGTCTCCCCTGTCCTGGTCCGTGACTGGGTCGGTGAGGACGGTCGACGACACTACTCCTGGACGTTCCCTATCGTTCGGGAGGCAGACCCGACCCGGGAGAAGCCCGACACCGTCGAGGACCTCCGACGGATCGCGGAGTCCTCGTCCGACCGTTCCCCCGAGAAGGAACCGAAGCCCGAAGAGGTCCAGGCGGCAGCTCTCTCGCCGTCGACCCTCCGACTCTCCTACCTCCAGAAACAGAAGAGGACGGACCTCGACCCGGACGAGACGAGCCGTGAAGAGTCGAGGGAACTCACCGAGGCTCTCACGGGTGATCCCTACCAGGTCGAGCAGAAGGGAGCGAAGTCGTACCCGTTCGTCTTCCAGTACCATTATCGAGGGTTCTGGTCGGACGAGGAGAGGGACCAGCTCCGGAAGGCACTGGTCCGGGCCAGAGCTGCCAGAGACCGAGGTGAGAAGGACGAGGCTAGGACTCTCCTCAAGGGACTCTGGCAGGAGTTCTCTCCGCTCCGTCTCAAGGCACCGGTTGAGGAGATCCGAGAAGCGGCGAACCGGGCCGACGACGCAGGGGAGGGGAACGTCTCCCCGACCGTCCGTCGGTTCCTCGACGACAAGGTCCCCGACCTCGACGAACTCGACGACGTCGAGAAGAAGATCGTCAACCTCGGGAACGTCCACGGCGATCTGCGAATGAAGTCTCCCGAGGGGAACTGGCTCGTCGGGTGGACACTCGATACCCCGAAGACGGCGGTCCAGACTCTCGGCGGGGAGGCCACTCCTCTCCTCCGGTCGATGGTCACCGACAACGAACCAGGGGACAACGTCGTCTCTCAACGGAAGCTCGTCCAGCCGGTGTCGTGGCTCAAGGTGGTCACGAAGGACAAGCCGGTTAAGAAGATCGGTCCGGGCGACGTCGGGTCGACCAGGGGGACCTCGGCCGAGTACCATTACGTCGACTCCGGTGAGGTTGTCTTCGGAGCACAGAAGACGGACTTTCACGAGTACTTCTTCTTCCCGAAGTCGGGGAAGTGGGGAGGTCGGTGGGGCGTCCAGTTGATCGAGGGTCGCCCCGATTACGAACGAGTCCCCGGCGAGTTCTGGATCACGAACCGACCGGCCAAGACCCAGACGCCCTATATCCAGACCCACGACCGGAAGGTCGAGGAGGAGAAGGCGAAGAAGGACAAGGTCGACCTCGTCTGGAACGAGGACACGATCAAGGCCCTCCGGAGGAAGAAGTACCCCGACCTGGCCGACGTGAAGAAGTCGACCGGCACGGACGCGGACACCGACGAACGGCAGCGGGTGTCGATCTCGATCCCGATTGTCAAGGTGGCGAAGGAGGAGCGGTACATCATGGGGATCGTCATGATCCCCGAAGTCGCTGACGCCCACGGTGAGGTTACCTCTGCGGAGGAGATCAGACAGGCCGCTCACAAATTCCTTGCGCGGGGTCCGAAGATCGGCTATCAACATAGCGAGACCCCCGGAGGCTTGACCCTGCTGGAGAGTTACATTGCGCCGGTCGACTTCGCACTCGGTACCAGGAAGATCGTCAAGGGGACGTGGCTCATGGCCGTCCGGGTCGACAACGACAAGATCTGGAAGGAAGTCAAGGACGGGACGATCACCGGTTTCAGTATCGAGGGGTACGCCCGCAAAGTGCCGGTGACCTGATCTGGGGCAAAGGGATTCGAGCATGTCGAGCACACCCGAGACGACGACAACCGAGAAGAAGGCCGAACGTCGTCTCGTCGATCTCCAGGTTTCAAACGTCGACCTCGTCGACGACGCCGCGAACGAAACGACGTTCTCTGTCGTGAAACGGAAGGAGGGCCGAGGGATGGCCGCAAAGAAGTCGAAGGTCCAGAAGTCGGAGGAAGAGACGGTCGCCACCGAGGTCGCCGGGGACGAGTCCACGTCGGGGGGCGAGACCACCGAGGAGTCGACCGAGGAGACCACCGAGGAGTCGACCGAGGAGTCGGCCGAGGACGGCGGCTCCGAGACCGTCGGGAACGACGGCGGTGACCCCCAGGCCGCGATCCTCAACGGCGTGTCGAAGACCGCCGAGGCCGTGACCCAGCTCGGGGAGCGGCTCGACCAGTTCCTCAAGGCCATGTCCGGGAAGAAGGACAAGACGAAGAAGGAGGACGAGGAGGACGACTCCGAGGGCGTCGAGAAGCAGACCGGCGGGGACATGGTCAAGATGATCAAGGACCACCTCGCCGCCGCCCTCAAGGTCACGGACCTCCCGGCCGACGCGAAGACCGAGATCGACGCGGCCATCGCCGTCCTCGGGAAGATGGGGACGTACCCCGACGCGAAGTCGAAGGACGGCGAGGAGGTCACCAAGGCCGGTCGGGTCTTCTCCGCGAAGAACCTCAAGACCATGAAGACGGCCTTCGAGGCCCTCGACTCCCTGATCAAGATGGTCGAGTCCGAGGCCGAGGACACGACCAAGGGGAAGACGAAGAAGACCGAGGACGAGGACGGCGACGAGAAGGTGACCAAGGCCGTCGACGGTGCCGACCAGGTGACCAAGGCCGTCAAGGGTCTCACCGCCGTCGTCGAGAAGGTGACCAAGCGGCTCGACGACGTCGAGGGGCTCGTCGGCGTCTCGAAGTCCCTGGGCGACGACGAGGACGGCGACGACAACTCGACCGTCCAGGAGTCCGGGACCTGGGACTCGCTGGGGCTGATCCCCGACGAGTTCACCGGCCAGAAGTAGATCGCCCCGGGGTTGAACCCGGGATCGTGAACACGGGGCTCCGGTGGGGATACCGTGGCCCGAAAGAGAAAGGACAGGAGGCCCACAATGGCAGTCGGAAACCCCGAGGTGCTCCGTAAGGCCGTGATCACGACCGACGCGATCACGACCGCAGGCAAGCTCAACCCCGAGCAGGCCGACAAGTTCATCGACTACGTCTTCGACGTGACCAAGCTCAAGGGGAACGCCCGGACGATCAAGTTCCGGTCGGAGCAGTACTACATCGACAAGATCGGTGTCGGGGCGCGGGTCGCGGTGCCGAAGGTCGAGGCCAAGGACCCCGGGGTCCGTCGGGGCGTGTCGACGTCCCGGGTCACCCTGCACCCGCAGGAGATCATGTGCCCCTTCGAGATCTCGTACCAGATGCTCGAACAGAACCTCGAAGGGGAGGCCCTGGCCGAGAAGCTGATCCGTCTCTTCTCGATCCAGTTCGGGAACGACATGGAGGAGCTGTGCATCCAGGGTGACCAGCTCGGTCGCGCGGTCCTCCAGTCCGAGTACATCGACGGCGGCGACCCGACCCGGTACGTCCGGGACAACTATCTCAAGCTCCAGGACGGCTGGCTCACCCTGGCGCGGGCGGGTCACGGGGTCGATGCGGACCAGGCCAACGTGTCGAACCGGATCTTCTCCCGGCTCCTCAACGCCCTCCCCGAGAAGTTCAAGCGGAACCGTGGTCAGCTCCGGTTCTTCTGCTCGACCGACCTGGAGCAGAACTACCGCGAGAAGGTCTCGGCCCGCGCGACCGGCAAGGGCGACCAGGCCCTCATGTCCGAGGTCCCGCTGACCCCGTACGGGATTCCGCTGATCGGCGTCCCGCTCCTGCCGATGGGTCCCCGGATCGTCGAGCACGTCGTCCTGACCGGCACCACGGCGGTCCCCCTGCTCTACAAGGGGATCACCTCGGTCGTCGTGCTCCCGTCCGACCTGGACCAGACCCCGACCACGCCGTACGTCGAGGGCTCGGGCAACGACTACAACCTCACGACCGCCGCCGACGGGACCGTGTCCATCGCCCGCGACGGTGCGTCGACCATCCCCTCCGGGGCGACGGTCAAGGTGACGTACTCGGCCCTGGCCCAGATCATCCTCACGCACGAGAGCAACATGATCGTGGGGCTGAACAAGGACACCGTCCGTCTGGAACGGGACCGCGACATCTTCGCGGGCGTCCTCCAGTTCGCCCTCACCGCCGACCTCGCCGTCGAGTACGAGGAGGCCGACGCCATCGCCTTCGCCTACAACGTCGGGACCGACGTCTAGGTCGAGGAGACGTCGTCGACCGAGTGACCCAGTTCCATCCGAGGGGGCGGGGGTGTGACTCCCGCCCCCTCGACTTCTGTCCATAGCCCGAGAGGAGGAGGAACCTCATGGCAACCGCGAGGAAGTCAGGGTCGAAGAAGAAGACCGCTGCGAAGACTCGCCCGTCGAAGAAGAAGACGTCGAAGAAGAAGACGTCGAAGAAGGTCTCCGTCGGGTCGAAGGTCAAGACCGACTTGCCGCCCCCGACACCGGCCGAGGGCGACGAGGGGAACGACCAGTCCGACCCCGTCGAGAAGAAGAAGGGCGAGCCCGACTCGACCGGGAAGCCCTGGTGCTTCGGCCAGACCGACCAGCTCGACGAGGGTGAGGTCTGTACGGAGTGCGACCACCTCGACGACTGTGCGGCCGAGGTCGCCCTCACGAACGTCCCCCTCGACGAGCCCGACGACGACGACGAGACCGAGGGGACGTCGGAGCCGGTGGAGTCCGAGGAGAAGAAGCCGATCCGTCGGTCCCGTCCGAAGAAGACGGTCCTCGACGCCCCCGCCCCCGGGAACGGTGCTCGGGTCGTTCTGATCCAGGGCCGGTCGGACACCCCGGCCGGGGTCGGGGTCAGGTTCCAGGCCGGGGTACCGGTCCTGCTCAACGACCCGGCGAAGATCGACATCCTCCGGGGCAACCCCCGGTACTCGGTCGTCGAGGCCACGCCGACGAAGAAGTGAGGAGGTCCCCGATGTCCACCGAGTACACACACGGTCTCTCCCTCAAGTCCTTCGGCTCGTCCGTCGAGGTCCAGCTCCCCGACCGGAAGGTCCTGGTCAACGGCCGTCGACGTGTCCTGATCACGTCGGCCGAGAAGGACTGGGTCGAGGAGTCCGACGACTCGTCCCTCTTCCGTGTCCGTGAGCTGCCGAAGCCCAGGGCTCCCCGGAAGAAGAAGCCGGTCGAGCCGAAGACGGCCGAGCCGAAGAAGAGGAACTTCGTCGAGACCCCCTCCCGCGAGGAGATCGAGAAGGCCGACGAGGAGACCCGGAAGGCCCAGGAGGAGGAGAAGGCCGACGCCGAGGAGTCCCGGAAGAAGTCGAAGGACGAACGAGACGCCCGGAGACGGGCGAAGTCCACCGACGGGGACTCCGACACCCCCGAGGGGGAGAACGTCGACCAGGACGGACCTCCGGACCAGGACGACCCCCTCTCGGTCGAGGTCGGGGCGATGTCGGCCACGGTCGACCCGGGACCCGACGGGCAGCTCGGGACCGACGACGACGAGACCACGATCACCCCGAAGAAGAAGACCCGGAAGAAGAAGTCGAAGTCGAAGACCGAGGGGTGACCGACCCCTCGTCCGTCGGGGGGTCCTGTGCTCAAGATCAACCGCCGAGACGGTAGGACCCTCACCTTCGACCTCCTCACCGTCGAGGGTCTCGACGACTGGGTCAAGGCCCAGGGCGACCCGAAGTTCCAGTCCCAGATCTCCGGAGCCGGTATCCTCCACGACGGAGTGCTCCACGTCCTGACCATCCCCCAGGGGTTCCGGACGTTGTCCTTCGAGGCAGAGGTCCTCTACCGGAAGAACGGAGACGGGACCAAGGTTGCGGGGGAACGACTCACCTGCTACGCTGACCACGTCCGACTCACGGTGACCGTTCACCACGGGTCTCGTCCGAAGGTGGCGAAGTACTCCACCGCCCGGGTCGGACGAATGAGGTACAACCCGGCCCTCCACGGGCCGGTCAGGAAGGAGAGAGACTCATGAGTCAGACCCCACACAAGGACGACCCCCGAGCCCTCCAGACCGACGACGAGGGGCTCCCGATCCCCGCCTACAAGCTCACGGTCAGAGACGCAGAGCTGACCGGTGTCCTGGTCACGGTCGGGGCGACGGTCGAGGTTGAGGACCTGGAACTCCGAGGTCGGGTCGTTCGTCTCCAGGTGAAGAAGACGGCGGGCTCGGCCAGTAACTACTCGGTCCAGGTCCTCACCCGAGATCCGGACTCGACCCCGGCCCCTCACGACTTCGACGACGTGTACCCGACGACGTCTCACGCCGTCGCCAGCGATCCGGTCGACGAGAACGTCGACAAGGTGTACGAGAACCGAGACGGAGACGGTGGTCCGAGGAAGCGGTCCCTCTACGTCAAGATCATTCCGGACGACTCGGCCACGCCTAACGACTTCGACATCCGGCTCTCGGTCGAGCAGATGGTGTGAGGTCCTCTTGCGACCGAGGCAAATCACGGATGGTCTACGTCACGACTCTCTGGACGTAGGACCTCACGACCACCACGGCCGTCCTGCCTCGGTCGACTTCTCGGACACCTCCACCTCTCTCCCTCCCGGAACTGACTTCGACCTGGACGTCACTCTCCCGGCAGGAGACTACACCTTCGCCAAGGTGATCCTCCTCGGTCCGACGGTCAGTGACGGAGGTGGTCTCTGGAAGGAGTCGGCTGTCGTACTCGTGACCAGGTCTGCGTCGGAGGCCATGTCCGAGAGTATCCGGTACGCCTCTTTCAAAAAGACGTACGTCGCCCGGTACTCGAAGAACGTGGGGGACTCGTACCTCTCGCACAAGGTCTTCGACTCGAATACTTCCCACTCGGCTCGATACATCGCACTCAAGGACGCGGTCCTCACCGGATCGGTCCTCCGTCTGACCTTTCACAACTTCTTCGGCGGGAGTGCCTTCCTCTCCGTCAAGGGACAGGTCCTTGCGTGGTGAACCATGAGACCGGCTGACCGACAGATCCAGGACGGGCACGACGACCTCCTCGGGGTGACGTCGGAGCAGCACCATCCGATCCCCCAGACGATCAAGGTCCAGATCAATAGCGCGTCGATCTCCGGTCTCTCGTCGTACGAGCACCGGGTCTCGATAGGACCTGGTCACAAGACGTTCTTGGCGAACCTCCGAGGGAATGAGGTTATCCAGATCACCGGTCACGCCGGGGCTCTGGTCCTTGCCTCGGATTCGTCCGGTCAGTGCTCCGGGATCAGTGCCAAGCCGTACGGGGCTGGAGGATACTACACGTCGTATATGGGCGGGTACTCCCGACTCCACGGTGACTCGTACCTCACTCCGGACCTCTTCGGATCAAGTGTCCGGTTGAGGGACGCTTACATCGACACCGCGACCGACGAGGCGGTCCTTGAGTTCTACAACGTCAATGCGGCTTCTCGTTCCGTGGTCTGCTACGGGACGATCATGGTCAAGTAAGATGCGACCCGAAGACATCCTCCAGCACCCCACCTTGCACTCGGCTCTCACGGGGGTCCTACCCGATCAGCACCACAAGAAACCCACTCGGGTCGTCGTGTCGAATACCAGTCTCGTCGTCCCCCCTCTTCCGGGTGGTCCGAGTAACTGGGACATCCCTGTCGACTTCGACGCCGTTGCCGTCACTCTCAACCTCCGGTCCGTCCGAACCGTGGCCGAGGGTGGAGGCAAAGCCGGGGTGATCGGGATTGCGACCAGGTCCATCCTTGAGGCGACCTGTGCGAGCCTCGGGGGATACACCTCGATCTCGATCTCGGGGCAGAATAGCTGGTACTCGAAACCGGGAGGGAGTCTCCTCCTGTCGCACAAGGTCTTCGACAGCGCGGGAGGGTACATCGCTCTCACCGAGGCGTACTTGACCTTGACCGGTCCGACGACGAGAGTCCTCCGAACGACCTGGACGAACTTCGGGTCCAGCAACAAGACTCTTTCGGTGTCCGGAGTCCTGGGGGTGGTCAGTGAGTGATCGACTTCGAGTCCTCATGGTCTGTCAGGAGGACCCCGCTTTCATCCTGGGAGGGATGGGGCGTCACGTCGGAGAACTCGGCCGGAGTCTGGCCGAGAGGGACGACGTCGAGGTCGAGCTGCTGACCAGCGGTCGGGGAGAAGGGTCGGAGGAGTGGCACGGGTTCGTCCGTCACCTCTCCGACAAGCTGGTCTGTCGGAAGCCACAGAGCCCGAACTTGAACGCCCTTCGTCTGGCCGACTTCCAGCTCGCCAAGACCCTCGCTAGACTACTCGCCCAGGGGAAGAGGTGGGACCTCGTCCATATCCACGAATGGAACTCGGTCGAGGTCGGACGAATGGTTCGGGACGCCCTCGGTGTCCCGATGGTCGGAACCCTCCACCTCTGCCTCACTCGTCTCTCGCAGATCGAGACGTGTCCGACCGATCACGTCGACGAGGACGAGTTCAAGACGGAGGAGTGGGCGTACATGCTCCAGCAGGAGGCACACCTCGCCGTCGACTCCGACCGGTTTATTGTCTGCTCCAGGGCGTACGAGGAGATCGCCCGAGAGTGCTTCCTCACCGAGAGACGAATCGAGGTGATCCCGAACGGGATCGACCTCAAGGTCTGGAATCCAGACGCCGGGGTCGGTGTCCGGGCGAGGGCGACTCATAACCTCCCTCCGAAGAAGATCGCCCTCTTCGTCGGGAGGATTGCCGACATGAAAGGGATCAGGGTTCTCCTCGACGCCGTCGAGCAGGCCGACGACGAATGGATCTTCGTCGTGGTCGGTGAGGTGAACGCGGACACGAAGGAAGCGGCCGACCAGTGGGAAGTGACCAAGAGGATCAAGTCCATCGAAGAGGCCCATCCTCAACGTCTCCGCTGGCTCAAGTTCCAACACGGCCAGAACCTCCGGGACCTCTACTCCTGTGCCGATGTCGTGATCATGCCGTCGGTACATGAGCCCTTCGGGATCGTAGCTCTGGAGGCGATGGCGATGGGTACACCCTTGATCTCCACCGAGGTCGACGGACTCGGGGAGGTCGTGCTCGACCAGGATGGGAACGAGTACTCGTTTATCTGTGACCCGAACCGACCCGACCAGATCCTCGAAGGACTGGAGAGGTGCAAGGACCCGAACGTCCGCGAGGAACTCCGTCGTCTGGGACTCCGTCGAGCTGCCGACTTCGACTGGGACGAGGTTGCGGAGCGGACGGTCCGGGTGTACAAAGAGGCAACGGGAGGTCAGTAATGCTGGCAACGATCAGTCACCCCGATCCGACGGTCCCTCTCGACAAGGCCCGGATCGCCTCGTACAAGCCCGAACTCAACGCAGGACAGGGACGACTCTGGCTCGAAGTCTGGGTCGTCCTGGGGAAGCTCCTGGACCCCGAGGACGAGGACTCCTTCGTCGAATACCCGGTCCCGTCAACCGGAGCCGCCGCCCTCGAATTCAAGATCGAGGACGGGGTCCATCCGTTGCGACCGGGAACGGGTCTCGGGAAGTGTGACCAGTGCGGGGAGTGGCACCCGAGGATGTCCGGTCCCTGCGGTCTTCCAGGTTGTGAGGGGACCGTGATCATGTACGACGGTTTCTCTCGCATCCGGACACCTCCGGAGGAGATCGACGGGGACTGTTGCTTTCTGATCCATTCCGCGAAGATGCTGGAGTTCCTGGTCAACGAAGAGGTCCCGGACCCGGATACCTGGGAGATGGTCAAGGTCCTCGACGCGACCCTCAACGGAGGCTGATCATGTCGACCGTCCGAATCCAGACGGGGGCGACCGAGAGGATCGAGTACCTCGTCCGCGACGGGAGTCTGTCTCCCCTCACCGGGAAGTCTGACATCCTGGTCTCGATCCGTCGGATCTCGGATGGTCAGTACCTCGACTTCGACGACGACACGTTCAAGTCTTCGGGGTGGACGACCAGGCAGACGGCGATGTCGGAGGTGAGCGCGACGTACTCCCCGGGGACGTACTCGTACGACTTCGACACCTCGTCGATCACGAACCCGACGACCGACGACACGTACGTCGCCCGGGTCGAGCAGAGCCCCGGGACCGACGCGGCGAACCTCCCGGCCGAGGGAGAGATCAAGGTCGGGGAGTGGGTCGACGACATCGACGCTCCGATCTCTGGCCGGGCCGCTCCCGGTGACGCGATGGACCTGGTCACCGACGCCGTCGACTCCGACGCCGTTGCGACCTCGGGAGCGAACGAGATCCGAGACTCGATCCTCTCCGACTCGACTCCCTTTGCCGGTGCCGACATCGACGTGGCGATCTCGTCGAGGTCCTCTCATACTGCCAACGACGTACGAGATTCGATCCTCTCCGACTCCACTCCATTCCAGGGGGCGAGGATCGACGCGGCGATCTCGTCGAGGTCTTCCCATACCGCTAACGACGTACGGGATGCCATTCTCTCCGACTCGACTCCCTTTGCCGGTGCCGACATCGACGCGGCGATCTCCAGTCGGTCGAGTCACACCCCGGCCGATGTCGATACCGAACTCTCGGGAACCCACGGGGCCGGATCATGGGAGGACGACTCCCCCACTCCCGGCGACGTGGCCGACGCCGTCTGGGACGAGGCTCTCTCCGGACACACCGGACCGGGTACGGCAGGGGAAGCCCAGAGTCACCTCGACGCGGACGTCTCCTCCCGGGCGACCCAGGCCGACATCTTGTCGGATGCGACTCCCTTCCCCGGTGGGAACGTCGACGCCCAGATCTCGACCAGGTCGAGCCACACTCCCGGGGACGTGGACACGGTCCTCTCGGGGACTCACGGTTCCGGCTCCTGGGAGGACGACTCTCCGACTCCGGGTGACGTGGCCGACGCTGTCTGGGACGAGGACCTCACCGGTCACACCGATCCGAACTCGGCCGGTGAGTCCCTGGGTCGAGTCGACGTTGACGTCTCGTCGAGGTCGAGTCACACCCCGGCCGATGTCGACACCGAACTCTCGGGGAGTCACGGTTCGGGATCGTGGGAATCCCCTTCGGTCGGTGACATCGCAGACGGAGTCTGGGACGAAGACGTCACGGCTCACACAGGTCCGAACTCGACCGGCGAGGCCCAGAACAGACTCGACGCGGACGTGTCGTCGAGGGCGGCTCCTACCGACATCCTCTCCGACTCGACTCCCTTCCAGGGTGCGAGGATCGACGCGGCGATCTCCAGCCGGTCGGACCATACCCCGGCCGACGTGGACACGGTCCTCTCTGCCTCTCACGGGGCGGGTTCCTGGGAGGACGACTCCCCGACTCCGGGTGACGTCGCAGACGCGGTCTGGGACGAGGACCTCTCCGGTCACTCGACTCCGGGGTCGGCGGGTGAGCACCAGTTGAGACTCAATGCGACCGTCGACAGTCGGGCGACCCAGGCCGACATCTTGTCGGATGCGACCCCCTTCCAGGGGGCTCGGGTCGACGCGGCGATCTCGTCGAGGTCCTCTCACACCCCGGCAGACGTGGACACGGTCCTCTCGGGTTCTCACGGCTCGGGGTCCTGGGAGGACGACTCCCCTGCCCCGGGTACCATCGCGGGGGCCGTCTGGGACGAGGACGTCACGACTCACACCGCTCCGAACTCGGCCGGTGAGGCACAGAACCGTCTCGACGCGGACGTCTCCTCCCGGTCGAGTCACACCCCGGCAGACGTGGACACCGAACTCTCGGGGAGTCACGGGTCCGGGTCCTGGGAGGTCGACTCCGGGATCATCGCAGACGCGGTCTGGGACGAGGCCCTCTCCGGTCACTCCGCTCCGGGCTCGACCGGTGAAGCCCAGTCCCACCTCGACGCGGACGTGTCGTCGAGAGCGGTCCAGGGCGATGCGATGGACCTGGTCAACGACGCGGTTGACTCGGCCAGCCTCGCAACCTCCGGGGTGAACGAGATCCGAGACTCGATCCTCTCCGACTCGACTCCGTTCCCCGGTGGGAACGTCGACGCCCAGATCTCGTCGAGGTCCTCTCACACCCCGGCCGATGTCGACACCGAACTCTCGGGGAGTCACGGGGCGACCTCCTGGGAGACGGGACCGTCGGTCGGTGACATCGCAGACGGAGTCTGGGACGAGGCTCTCTCCGGTCACTCCACCCCGGGGTCGACGGGAGAAGCCCAGGGCCACCTCGACGTCGACGTGTCGACCAGGTCGGACCATACCCCGGCCGATGTCGATACCGAACTCACGGCAGCTCACGGGTCGGGTGCCTGGAATACGGGAGACCCGTCGGCCATCGCAGACGCGGTCTGGGACGAGGACCTCTCCGGTCACACCGGACCGGGGTCGGCGGGTGAGTCGATGGGACGTCTCGACGTCGACGTGTCGACCAGGTCCTCGCACACCCCGGCCGACGTGGATACGGAACTCACAGCTCAACACGGGTCGGGGTCGTGGGAGGCCGCGTCCGTTGACCCGTCGGCAATCGCAGACGCCGTCTGGGACGAACTCGCAGAGGACCACGTCTCGTCGGGGTCGATGGGCGAGCTACAGAACCGAGTCGACGACGGGTCCCCGTTCTCGTCCGGTCACCTCTAAAGGGAGGGTTTGACAATGCCGAGTCTCGCCAGAGGTCAGGAGAACACTCCCGAGATCCTTAACTGGTTCGTCCGACAGAATGGGGTCTTGATCGACCAGTACGAGATCGGGTTCCAGATCTGGGACCTGTCCGGTGGTGCGCCCGGGACTCTCGTCTATCCGAATCCCGCCGACCCGTCCGAGTGGGAAGACGTCACCTCCGGGACCGGTCACTTCGGGACCGGGTCGTACTATGCCTATAACAACGACGACTCGGTCGGGTGGACACCCGACCTCGGTGAGCCCCTCGGTGAGCACTGGGTCAAGTGGAGGTGGAAGCCGACGGCGTCCTCCCAGTACCGGGAGGACCAGGAGGCTTTCACCGTCCTGGTCGAGTCGGGTGGGTCGACGACGAACGAGTACGTCACCGTCCAGCAGGTACGAGACGCTGGTCTCCCTCTCGAAGCCGACGGAGGTCCGTCCGATGCTCGGGTCCTCTACCTAATCCAGTTGTACTCGAATCTGATCGACAAGGTGACTCGGTGCTTCTTTAACTCTCGGAGTCTGACCCTCTACCTCGACGGTCTCGGACACGAGTCCCTCTTCCTCCCCTTCCCGGTGATCTCGGTCTCGACCCTGGAGATCAACCTCGTACAAGGGTCGGGCGACCCGATGTCGGACGACGACTTCCGGGTCTACAACCGGGACCTCCGGACCGACAAGATGGTCCCGAGGGTGACCCTGGTCCGAGAGCGGCAAAACATCTTCTCCGGTGTGTCGTCGGGACTCTTCGAGGTGGGTCACCAGAACCAGAAGATCTCGGGTCTCTTCGGCTGGCTCGAAGACGGTGGAGTCCCGGTTCCGATCCAGGAGGCGGTGATCCGTCTCGTCGTGAAGAACGCGGGCAACGTGGCGACCGGTGCCGGTGGGGGAGCCGTCGGAGGATGGGGCGGTCGAGGGTCCGCGACCGTTCCGTTCGGTGTGACCCAGGAGAAGGCCGACAAGCACTCGATCTCGTACACTGACCTCGTCGGTCCTCTGGTCAAGGCGGCAGACGCGACCGCCCTCCAGTTGATCAACGACCCGGTTGCCTACTCCCTGATCATGCAGTACCGGATCAAGACCCCGGCCGTCGGATGGTCCAGTCGGAACCGTGAACGTGCTATGATGTCTTCCTAGAGAGGTGACCAGTGGTCGCACCGAACCTAATCCACCCCGTTCCCATCGTTGTCGAGCAGATCGACAAGGACGAGATCGAGTGGGACGAAGACGCCCAGGAGCCGGTCGGTGCCGAGGAGTACACGTCCGAGGTCACCCTCCAGGCACAGGTACACTGGCGGTCCATCGACGACCCCGACTGGACCTGGTCCGGGAGAGACGACTCGACGAAGGGATACGTCCTCTTCCTCTGGGCCGACCTCCGGGCGAGGTCGATCACAATCGCCGTCGGTGATCACATTCGGAAGATCGGGGACCGAGACGTCGACCTCTACGTCGAGTCCTTCGAGGACGCTGCCCATTATCCCGACCTCGGTGGGGCCGGGTTCCTCCTGGCCTTCTTCGCAGACCGGACCCCGGTCTCCCATGTCGGAGATCATTAGTGGCGAAGAGAGACCCGAAGTCCGGACGGTTCGTCGGTGGAGGGAAGGGGAAGTCCCGTCCCCCGAAGACGGGGAGTCGTCCGTCTGGTCTGGCCGCAGGAGCGAAGAGAACGGGAGCCGGAATCGGACCAGGGTCGACGGGCCTGGTCCTCTCCGGTGACTGGGACATCATGACCAAGACCCTCGACACTTTCGAGGGGACTCTCGCCCGAGAGATCGAGAGGGCGACCGAGATCTCCGCGATCAAGGTTCGGGACGAGATCCGGACTCGGATCGACGACCGGAAGTACGAGCCGAACGCCCCTCGGACTCTGATCCTCAAGAACGACCCGGAGGGTCTCCCCCTGGCAGGGAAGACCCAGTCGGGAGCGGCACTCCTCAAGTCCCTGGCATACGTTCTCCTCCCTCCCTTCGCCGCGATCATCGGAGTCAACCGGTTCGCCCGATGGAAGGGTCGGGTCAACGTGGCACAGATCGTCCACGACGGGATCACGATCAAGGTCACCCCGAAGATGCGCCAGTACTTCAAATTCCTGGCGTTCAAGTACTCCGACCTCGGGTTCAAACCACTCCACCCCCGGACGACTCGGATCGTGATCCCGCCTCGTCCGTTTATCGGTGACGTAATGGACGACAAGGGTGTCCAGGCCGAGGTGAGGAAGAGGTGGGAAGAGGCCGTCGACAATGCCTTCGGTAAGGCCCACGCAAGAGGGATGGTATGAGAGACCAGACCTTGATCAAACGATTCGAGTACAACGAGGGGACGAGGTCCGACCTGGTCTTCTCCGACACGGCCGAGATCTATCTGGAGTCTCGTCTCTTCCAGGGGCCGGGAGTCAAGCTCCGTCCGGACTCCTCGACGGGGGAGTACCCGACCACGGGAGAACAGTGGGTCCGACATCGGGTGACCGAACCCTTGGCCCTCCTGGGGTGGCAGGGCTTCGACTATGAAGCCGACCTTCCGGATGGGACCTCCCTGGGGTTCCGTCTCTCCGACGGAGTCGACGACTGGTACTGGGACGGAGCTGCCTGGTCGACCCCGGGAGCGGGTGACTGGAGCACGGTGCAGGAAATCAACGACAACGTCTCGACCTTCCCGTCGATGCTCGCAACGGCCGACCGGAAGAAACTCCAGGTCGTGACAAGACTGGTCTCGACCGATAGTTCCTTGACACCGCGACTCCGGACAATTAAGCTGCTGTATCGAGCACGGATCAACTTCTCGGAGGACGTGATCTTGCGGTCCCTGATTCCAGCACTCAAGTCCGGGGTCACGACGTTCAAGGACTTCGCCAAGAAGCTCCCTGCGACGACGTCGGTCCTGGAAGTGGGTCCGGGTCAGGCTCACTCGGTCGCACCGTACGAGGTCGCGGACGTGGTCGGGGTCTGGAATCACACCGACGACCCGGATCACCTCGTCGACCTCTTCGACTCCTTCGACGAGGGAGCACAGGAGATCGCCCTCACCACCTCCGTCGACCAGGGCAAGAAGATCTGGATCTCGTTCCTCGCACCGACCGACGTGTCCATCGCAAAGCACCCCGATTATTATGAGGTTGCGACGATCCCTGCCTTGGTCGTCGAGAGACTCCGACCGGTCGGGAAGCTCCACGGCACTCCCGGTCGACGAGACGCCGTGATCAATCGAGACCAGAAGACGGCGACCGTCGTGGCCGAGGTCGACGAGACCTCGTACGACGTGGACATCCTCGCCGTCGTGGACCGAGTCGCAGACAGGTTCCGACTCGGTGACCGACTCCGACAGTGGGTCGACGAGAACCCCCTCCTCCACCTGGTAGGGCTCGACGACCTTCTCCCGATTCGCCTCATGAGAGATCCGGACTGGACGGGTCAACCCGAAGGTTCCGGCCGACTCATGGGGTCCCTGACCGTACGTCTTGATCGCGTTGCCTACCCGCCACCGTCCAGGGAAAGGAACGTGATCACAAACTGGCAACCGGAGCTGACCGGCCCCTAGTCAACCCAGGGGTCCGCGACAGTCCGGGCGAAGAGAGGAAAAGAAAGATGGCGCAACGTCGTTTTGGCCCGACCCTCGGCCCGGGGACCGTCGTGATCGAATCCGAGGGGCAGAAGCAGATCTCCCCCTCCCAGCTCGGGACGACCTGTCACGTCGGGGTCTACCAGAAGGGGAAGGTCGGAGAGGTGATCGAGTGTCTCCGTCGAGGGGACTTCGATACCAAGTGCGGAGGCCGTATCCCGGACTCGACGGCTCCGGACGCGGGGCAGGACTTCTTCTCCCTGGCAGGGGGAGCCGGGGAACTCGACGTGATCCGGGTGACCGACGGCGACGAACTGTCGGCCGAACGGACCTTCTACACCCGACACGACGACGCGGACCCCGGGGCGGGGTCCTTCCTCAACGGTGCCGTCCCGTCCCTCAAGGTGACCGCCCACTCCCCCGGCCGGTGGGCCGGGACCGACTTCCTGTACGACCAGGAGGTCGCGGACACGGACGTCACGGCGACCACGGTGGACCTCGGTCTCCCGGCCGGGACCCTCGGGGTCGACCAGCTCAAGGGCGCGGTCATGACCGTCGAGGACATCGCCGGGAAGTCCTACGTCTGCACGGGGAACGACGACGCGGGCCTCTGCTCCTTCGAGAGCCACAACGACATCGCCTCCGACTGGCCGTCGGGGTCCCCGTCGGTGGTCTTCCTCTGGCTCAACGGGTCCGCGAAGAACGTGTCCGTCGTCTTCGGGAACGGGGTCGAGAACCCGACGACCGAGTTCTCGATGGTCGTGTACGAGGACGGCGACGAGGTCCGGACGTACGAGAACCTCTCGATGGACCCGACCTCGGGTCGGTACGTGGAGAACGTGGTCAACAACGACGGGCTCAACTTCTGGGTCGAGGTCGAGGTCCAGTGGACCGGAGGCGTGACCGCCCTCGCCCGTCCGACGAATTGCTGGAGGGGTGAGTCGACCGCCCTCACCGACCCGTCGGACTCCGACCCCGACCTCCTCACGGCCGAGGTGACCGCCGTCTCGTACGACGCGGGCAACACGGGAGACGGGACCGGTTCGGTCACCTCCTTCACCGACGAGTACCTGGAGGACGAACTCGTCTTCGAGTGTACGACCCTCGGTGGAGACGCCGTCGGCAAGTTCAAGGTCACTTCTTCGATCTATGGGACGAGCGCAGACGACATCGTGACCTCGGGGACGGAGTACGTGACCGGGACCCGAGGGGTCGGCGTGACCCTGGTCGGTGGTCTGACCGACTGGGCCGTGGGCGACAAAGTCACGGTCAAGGTCTACCGGCTCGCCACCGACGACGAGCTGGTCGGCGGGTACCTGTATCCGGACGTCGACGGGAACCCGAACGACTCCTTCCGGATCATCGGGAACTCGGGCAACACGATCCGGGTCGCCGTCGGGTCCGACCTCGGGTCGGTCGCCACGGTCGGGGACACCTTCTCCGTCGAGGCTCCCCAGCGACTCCAGGGAGGGGCCGACGGGATCGGTGGTCTCAAGAGCAACCTCACCCCCTTCGTCGTGGCCTTCGACACGGCGACCTCCCCGATCAACGACCTCCGGGGGAAGGGGAAGGGTCTGGTCAAGATCGCAACCCCCGGTCTCTCGAAGTGGGCCGAGGACAACGCAATCGGCTCCCTGGGGGTCCTGGTCCACAAGGCCGGTCTCTCCTACGCGGAGTCCCGGGCCTACCAGTACCGGGTCGAGGTCCCGCCCGCGACGACCGGCGAGACCGCCGCCGACACGTACGTCAACTCGACCGTCGGGAAAAACGACTTCGGTGTCGTCTCCTTCCCGTCGTACTGCTACGTCCTCGACCCGGACTCGACGGACGGAGCCCTCAAGGTCCTCCCCATGACCGGCATGATCCACGGTCGGGAGGCCGGGGTCGCCCGCAACTACAACGGGTATCACAAGGCGGCGGCGGGTATCGAGGTCACCCTCCCCCGGGTCCTCAAGCTGACCACGGGCAACACGGTGCTTAACGAGGAGTACCTCAACCCGCGCGGTCTCAACGTGATCAAGAAGGTCGCGGGGAACTTCGTCCTCTGGGGCGACCGGACCATCGCCTCCGACCCGACCTGGAAGTGGAAGCACCAGAGGGAGCAGATGTCCCATTACATCCTCTCCCTCCTGGAGTCCTTCGACTGGATCATCTGGGCGCTCAACGACGAGACGACCTGGCAGCTCGCGTACGCCGCACTCTATTCCTTCTTCCTCCCGGAGTGGAACAAGAGGGCTCTGCGTGGTGACAACTTCGAGGACGCCTGCTCGATCAAGGTCGACAAGGACATCAACACGGATGCGTCGATGGCCCAGGGCGACCTCAACGCGCAGGTCTCCCTCCGTCTCGCGGACGTCGTCGAGCGCATGATCATCACGCTCGGGAAGAAGGGGATCTTCGAGGAGGCCGCGTAGACGGTCGACTCGTTCTCGGATCGTAACCAGGACCCGAGGAGAAGAGGGTCCGAAGGAGAAGGAGAAGGAAGATGGCGAGCGGTGGCAATCGACTCATGACCGGTGCGTTCTACGGGACGGGTGCGGAGCTGACCGTCGAGGTCGGGTTCAAGCCGAAGTACGTCCGCCTCCTCAACGTGAGCGGCAACGCCCAGGCCGAGCACGTCAAGGACATGGCCGACGCCTCGGCGCAGAAGGTCGTCGACTCCGGTGCCGGTGCGACCGACATCTCGACGATCACGTCGGGCGGGATCACCCTGGAGGACTCCGGGTTCAAGCTCGGGGCCGACACCGACCTCAACGTCGCCGGTGAGCTGGTGCGTTGGCTGGCGTGGGACTAGACCAGGTCAGTCGACCCGGTTCCTAGACCACCCGAGGAAGGAGACAGAGGATGATCGGCAAGGCTTCCCTGGCACCGGATCACATTCCGGTCTCGAAGTACGACCTCCTCGTCGTCGGCATCCCGATCCCCCTGCCCTTCACGGCGATCAGTGGGATCGAGGAGGAGATCGAGAACGTGGAACTCCCGGATCGGACCACCGCCACGGGTGGTCGGTCCCGGCCCGTGGAGTTCACGGTCACCCTCCCGATGCACGAAGACGCGGCTTACCTGGCGATGGAAGAGTGGTATCTGGAGGGCAAGGACCGGGTCGCCCCGACGTACAAGCGTCCCGCGACCCTCCTGGTCCACCACCTCTCGAATCCCGTCCCCAGGTCGTTCCTCCTGATCGGCTGCTGGTGCTCCCGTCGTGGTCTGCCCGAACTCGCGGCCGACAACGATGGCGAGATGGCGACGGTGGAGTACACGATCCGGGCCGACTCGATCAGCCCGGGGACCTAGTCCTCGACGTCGTCGACGTGGTCGACGGTGACGGTCAACCCTACAACCGCCGCCTCGTGAGGGTGGCCGACTTGGGGGTACCAAGTGGAAACGAAGACGCTCAAGGACCAGGGGTACAACCTCCCCCTCGGTCTTCTCAAGGACGGTTCTCTCCGCAAGCCCTTCACGTTCAAGCCGTACACGATGGCCGAGGACAAGGCCATCGCCCGACGGATCGACTCGTTCGGTGACGGAGCACCGGAGTCGGTCAAGGTCTCCTTCGTCCTGTCCCAGCTCCTGATCAACCTCGGGGGCGAGGACGTCTCCGAACTGGAGCAGGGGAAGAGGGACCTCAAGGTCTTCGGACTCGGGTTCGGGGACATCATGTACGCTTACCTCATGGCCCGGGTCGAGAGTCTCGGTCCGGAGGTGAGGTTCCCCTCGGTCTGTCCGTGGTGCGAGCAGGCCTTCACCTTTGACGGTGACCTCCTCTCGGTCGAGGTCCTCACGACGGAAGACCCGACGGAGCTGACCAAGGTCGTCGACCTGTCGGTCCCGTGGAAGGTCCGAGGGATCAGTGCGACGAGGGTTCTCCTCCGTCCGACGCCCTGGGGGATCTGTCACGGGAAGTCGGTCACCCCGGCCGAGTTCCAGGCGCAAATGTACCAGGGGGCGATCATCGGGGTCGACGACAAGGACCCCGGGTCCGAAGATCCGATCACCGAGATCGCCATGTCGCCCCTCGACATCGACACCCTCCCGAAGAGACTGGTCAACGAACTCGACGGGGCGGTCAACGATCTCAACGGTGGTCCTCGACTCCGACTCACGACGAAGTGTCCTCACGACGGATGCGGTCGTCCCGTGACTCGTCCTCTGCCCTGGGGGTTTGACTCTTTTTTCGGATGATGCGTCCGGGCCTCGGTCTGGACCTGGGGGAGCTGTGCGAGCTGACGTTCAAACTCGCTTTCCACTCCCAGGGCGGGATCGGTGCCTCGTACGTCGACACCCTTCCGGTGCGGGAGGTCCTCCTCTACCTCAAGAGCCTGGTCCGACAGCAGGAGAGGGAGGAGAAGTACCTCCGGACGATCATGAGGCGACGAGAGGTGTGACGTGGCGACAGAGCTAGGACTCTTCGCAAAGCTCAACTTCCAGGGCGACCAGGCCGTCCAGGGAATGAAGAGGTCGTCGTCTGCCTTCGCTGGTCTCCGGAAGTCGGCCAAGGGAGCCCAGACCGCCGCCCAGGGTCTCCGTCAATCCTTGACCCCCGTTGCTATCGGTTCTGCCGCCGTCGCCGGGGCGACGGCCCTGGCCGTCCGAGGTGCGGTCGAGTTCCAGACCGGACTCGCCAAGGTCAACACTCTCCTCGGTCCTGCCGGTGACGGACTGGAAGATTACGGGATCGGGTTGATCCAGCTCGGGGCCGACTTTGGGAAGACGACCTCGGACGTGTCCGAGGGTCTCTTCCAGGCGATCTCGGCCGGTGTCGAGACGACGAAGGTTATGGACTTTATGTCCGTGGCCCAGAAAGCCGCCGCCGCAGGTTTCACCGAGACTCGGACCGCCGTCGACGGTCTGACCAATATCATGAATGCGTACGGGAAGACCTCGGACGAGGCCCTCTCGATCTCGGACTCGATCTTTATCGCTAACAAACTGGGCAAGACCACCTTTGAGGAGATCGCCCGGACCATCGGTCGGGTTGCGTCCCAGGCATCGGCGTCGAATATCAGTCTCAACGAACTCCTCTCCGTCGTCGTCTCGGTCACGAAGGGAGGCATCCGGACATCGGAGGTCATGTCCGGACTCAAGGCCGCTCTCGCCAACGTCGGGAAGCCGACCAAGGACGCGAAGGACGAAGCGGCCCGACTCGGGATCAAGTTCAATACCGCCGCTCTCCAGGCCAAGGGGTTCGCCGGGTTCCTCGCGGACGTCCAGAGGGCGACCGGTGGGGACATTAAGTCTCTGCAAAAACTCTTCGGGTCCGTCGAGGCCGTCAACGTGGTCACTCGGCTCACGTCAAAGGCCGGGTTTAACGATCTCAAGGTCTCTCTCGCCGCGATGGAATCCGGAGCGGGGACGACCGAGGAGGCCTTCCAGAAGGTCGCCCAGACGACCGGGTTCCAGCTCCAGAGGATGTCGTCGGCACTCAAGTCGACCGGAGCGGCGTTCGGTGCCTTCGCCCTCCCCCTCCTGACCGGTCCGTTCTCTCGGGTCTCGGACCACCTCAAGGACGCGGCCGTCGCCTTTCAGATCTATTCGACCGACGTGGACAAGAGAACCCCGAAGATGCGAGAGCAGCTCGAAGGGATGTCGACCTCGGTCAAGGAATTCGCAGAGGGTATCCGCGAGGGTGTCTCCTCGGTCAAGGCCGGGTTCGCCACGGTCCGAGGTGTACTCGGTGACGTGGCCGGTGTCTTCGGATTCGAGGGGTCGTCGAGAGAGATGGGGAAACTCGTCGTCCAGGTCGCGGCAATCGCACCCGCGATTCTCGCCGCTGTCGGAGCCCTCAAGGTCCTCGGGATGGGTTTCGGTGTCGTGGCGGGTCTGGCGAAGACGGCCGTCGGAACGACCCAGATGCTCGCCCCCGCCGCCCGACTCGGAGGTCGAGGTCTTCGAGGTCTCGGTCGACTCCTCGGTCGAGGTGCGAGTCGACTCTTCGGTGGTCGGGTGATCGGTGGTATCGGAGAGGCCGCGACCGCCGCCGCTTCCACGGTCACTCGACAGGGTACTCCGGTCTGGGTCACGAACGTCTCGGAGTTCGGGTCCGTGGTCGGAGGTGGAGTCGGAGACGCCCTCCTCGGGAAGACCGGAGCCACGGGTCTCGGTGCGGCCAGTGCGAAAGCTGCCGCCGCAGGAGGTCTCGGTTTCGGGAGCAAGCTGGCGATGGCGGCTGGACCTCTCGCCCTCCTCACAACCGGACTCGTTCTCTTCGGGAAGGCCGTCGGGGACTCGATCAACCTGATCGGTGATTATGAGGGACTCGCGGCGAGGTCTCCTCTCCGGAAGATGATCGCGGACGAACGGAAAGCGGCCAAGGAACGAGCCGACCAGCAGAAGGCCGAGAAACAGAAGGAGGCCCGACTCAACCGAGAACTCTTCGGGGGGCAGACGACCCTGGAGACCCTCAAGGTCGGACAGACTCTCGGAGGTCGATTCGAGGAGACGGCACGTCAACAGCTCCGGTCACAGGCCGAGAAGCTGGCCGCGACGGGAGACGTCTCCAATACGGCGAAGGTCCTCCGGGCGATGGACCTCCCGTTCATCATGAAAGAGACAGCGGCCGGTCTCCCCGAGATCAGTCTCGCAAAAAAGGAGATGGCTCAACTCGACCAGCTCCGGAACCGGATCGAGAGAGGGAAGACCCTGACCGATACCCAGGAGGATCAGCTCGTCCGACTGGGGCAGATGGAAAAGTACCTCTCCGACATCTCCCGAATCCTCGGGGTGACCGTGGCCGGTCAGCGATTCGAGGCGAGCCTCCAGGTCAACCTCGACGGTCGTGAGATCGCCCAGGCCCTCGTCGAGAGGAACCTCACCGACCTCAAGGGTCGAGGTGAGTCTCCGTCCCCCGAGGACGAGAGGTTGATCCAGTTCACCGGGAACCCCGAACTCCGGAAGGCCAAGCCGAAGCCGTAGAGGAGACGACGTATGTTCTTCGGTATCACCTGGCGGCTCTGGAACTCGGACACTTGGGACGTCCTTGAGTCCGGGTACGAGATCGGTGGGGAGATCTCCGAGTCCTTCGGACCCACGTACATCGAGCATCAGGGCGTGGGGATGGACGCCCCGATCCAGCAGTGGGTCAGTGGGAAACAGAAGACGATCAACCTCGACCTCTTCTTCTTCGCGGAGTTCTTCACCGAGGATATTATCGACCTCGTCGAGAAGCTCAAGTCGTGGACCGAGAGGGACAAGTTCCTCAAGCCCCCTCGTCCTCCTCGTCTCCTCTTCGATTACGGTGAGGCCTTCCTGGTCCCCTGCAAGCTAGACGCCGTCGGAGGTCTCCGGTGGGAAGGTGGACTTCGGTACGACGGGACCCCGAGGATTGCCAGGGTCCCGGTCGTCCTCCGTCGGTGGGTCGACGACATACAGTACGAGACCACCGACCCGACACGTCCCCCGTCCTCGACGGTGTACCATGAGGTCGCCCAGGGCGAGACCTTCGAGCACGTCGCCGCGAGACGGTACGGCTCCGAGAACGCCCTCCTCGGGGTCCTGCTCCGACAGGACAACCCGGACAAGGTCGACCTCCGAATCGGTGACGTGATCGAGATCCCCGACCTCGACAAGATCTCCCCTCGGTTGATCCAGGGGTCCTCTCCGATCTTCTCGGGAACCGAGGACGCCGAGGAAGCCCTGTCCGAGTACTGGGACCTTCGGTCCGGTGCGTCGTCGACCAGTCTCCCAGTCCTCGATCCTCCGACCGACCTGGGAGAGATCGAGTTCTCGGCTCTCTTCACCGTGACGGAGTGAGACCATGCCGACGTTTGCGACCGTCGTACTCGAAGTCCTGGACGGGTCGACCTGGAGGTCGGCCGTTCCCCAGGACATCGACTTCGGTGAGGTCGACGCGGGAACGACCTCGTCCGTCCTCGACCTCCGAGTCCGGAACTGGAGCGACGACGACAGGACCGGGGTCGGGTTCTACCTGGCACCCGAGACCGCCCCGCTCATGATCGAGGACCGAGTGGTCCTCCTCGACTGGGGTGACGTGAACCAAGGTCTCCAGATCCAGCAGAAGACCGGACCCGGTCCGGGAGACTGGGGGTCGTGGTCCTCGTTCAAGACCGGGGTCGGAGACTCCGAGGAGGACCTGGTCCTCTTGTCGAAGGACGGAGTCGACCCCGCCCAGTCCGAAGACGGAGACCTCCCCGCCATCCTCTCCGGTCAGTTCCGGATCAGGATCGACGTCCCCTCGTTCGCACCGTCCAGGTCGAGACGGTACAAGCCGAGACTCAAGGTGAAGTACGCATGACCTCCTGGGACGTCCAGCTTCCTCCGTCCTTCTCTCTCGACGTGAACGGGACGAGAATCCAGGACGACGTCGGACGGATGGTCAAGTCCATCCGATACACCGACGCAACCGACGGAGCCGACGTCCTGGAACTCACCCTCGACGATCCGACCCTTTGGCTGGTCGACTCGAAGATCTTTGCCGAGGGGAACGTCGTCGATCTCTTCCTGGGGTACGGACACGTCAACCGGTTCGTCGGTCGGGTCCTGATCTGGGAACCGCCCAGGGCGTCGGCTCCGAGGAACGGTCGACCGTCGACGACAGTGATCGGACACAGCGCGACCCGCTGGCTAATGGAGTCCTCGAAGAAGAAGAAGGGGCGTCGTATCGGCTCGGCCGAGACGAGGACGTCGGCCGCGAATCGAGAAGCGGACCAGGAGACCGTCGGGATCATCGCCTGGGACTATGGGTTCAAAGCCCAAGCCGACCGGACACAGCAGAAGAGAAAGGCGATCAAGAGGAAGGGCAAGTCGGACTGGCAGCTCCTCAAGGACATGGCTCGACTCAACGGGTTCCGAGTCTGGTGCGAGTGGATTCCGGAGAACCTCGCCGGTCAGTGGAACCTCTGTTTCCTCAAGCCGGGGAACCAGCCCCGTCGACCCCGGGATCTTCGACCTGGTCAGTACGAGTTTTTCTGGGGAGTCGACGAGACGACCCAGAACAACCGACTCCTCGACTGGTCCGCGTCGTTCTCGACCCAGGCCGGGGCGTCCGAGGTCGAGGTTCTCCGGTACGACCGGAAGACGTACTCCTATGCCCGGTATATCGCCCGTCTTGAGCAGAAGGGTCGGTCGCACCTCTTCTACGGTCCGAAGGGGAACGAACTCTCGAAGGAGGAGATCACCACGGGATCAAGGGTTCTCTTTACAGCCTTCGGTCGGCAGCTCCACGTAATCCGAGACCGACCCTTTGCGAACGACGCGGAGGCCCTGGAGTACGCCCGGTCCTGGCTCGGCAGGAACTCCCTCTCCTTCATTCACCTCCAGGGAACGGTACCCGGCCTTCCGGATCTCCGGAAGTACACGAAACAGAAGATCACGGGAGTCCCGGCGAGACTCGCGGGGGAGTACGAGTTCTTCGACATCGTACACGAACTCAACGAAGGGTCCGGGTATACGTGTCGATTCTCCGCGAGACGAGCCGAGGACATCGGACTCGATATGTCCGCGTTTAGGGTGTAGCTATGCCGGTCGAGCAGTGGAAGGCAACGGTCACGGCGAACGACGACCCCCAGAAGAGGGGTCGGATTCGGGTGACGTGTCCTGCTCTCCTGGACGCGGACGACGACGAAGCCGCTGTCCGAGAGGGAGAGCACCCGGAACCTCCGGAGCTGCCCGACTGGATCGATCCCTCGTTCTTCTTCGCGGCTAACTACACAGGACGGACGAGCGCCGAGGGACAGTTCACCGAGACGAACCAGCCTGCCGGGTTCTTCTTCGTCCCTCGCATCGGTGACCAGGTCGTGATCGAAATTGACACCGACGCCGACGACCTGGAACTCGAAGAGAGAATGACCTGGAGGTTCGCCCTCTACCCGACGACCGACGACGTCCCGTCTATTTTTCAAGGGGTCTTCTCCGACGAGATCGACGAGAGAACACAGGACCTCTTGTATACCCGGATCTGGGGGTTCTTCTCGTACGAAGGTCACGGCCTGCTCATGCTCGACGTCCCAGCTAATCAGGGCGGGACTCTCTTCCTGGTCCAGAACGCACAGACGACGTCTCCTGGTCTTTCCCCCGAGCGGTTCCTGGTTATGGGGGAGATGGACGGATTCGACGACCCGGTCTTCGCAGTGATCGACAGGAACCAGAACGAGATCTCAATCGAGGAGAGCGGCAGGATCATCCTCAACTCGGCAATCTACGGGGGGACTCTCTACTTCGACGACAAGATCGTCGGACTATATTCCGAATATGGGTCCGGACATGAGCTAGAGATGGTCACCGATCCCGGTGCCGGTGAGGATTATATTCGGATGCTCCACCGGAACGGAGGGGTTGAGTTCTACCTGGACGAAGACCGGATCTTTATGGAGGACTCTCTCGGTGAAGTGGTCGAGCTAAACACCTCCGGAGGTCCGTCGCAGATCTATATCGGGTCCAGTGCGACCGAGCCTCTCGTCCTGGGGACTCAACTCCAGACGATCCTCAATTCGATCATGACCTTTCTCTTGACCCACGTACACGAAGGACCAGGACACGCCCCGCCCGATGGGTTCACCGGAGGACTCGGAACGGTGTCCGCTTCGGGATGGGCGACCTTGACCGCTCTGATCGCCGGGACCACTTGGCTCTCGGACTTGGCAAAGACGAAGAAGTGATCGTATCATGCAGACCTGGTTAGACCCCAGGTCAGGAAGAGGAGGAAGAAGATGTCCGACGAGACGAAGACCGAGACCGCCCCGACCTTCCAGGACGTTGCGAAGGCCGCGCCCGACTTCGACGAGGATTCCCTCGACTCGTACTGCGAGCGGGTCCGCGCGACCTTCTCCCAGTTCAAGGACGGGCTCCGGGAGAAGAACGAGGAGGTCACGCCTCTCGGGAAGCTCCCGAAGCCCCCGAAGTACTCCGGCAACGACATCCCCCGGGTCTCGACCTGGAGACTCTGGCTCAAGCGGGTGTACGCCTCATTCGTGATCGTCGAGAACGATTACGAGGGCAAGAAGTACAAGATGCCCATGAGCGACGACGGGAAGGAGATCACCTTCGACCCGAGCAAGGTGGTCGAGGTCAAGGAAGGCTGGATCGCCAAGCACAAGGGCTTCGGGATCGAGTTCTACAAGCCGACCTGGTCCCCCCTCGTCCTCGGGACCGTGGACAAGTAGGGGGTCGACGTGACCCAGGAGAAGAAGAGAGGTCGACTCGGACAGGTCGCCTCGGTGATTGCGTCGGTCGCCGCTCTGGTCGTCGCACTCACGACGGCCTGGACCTCGGTCGCCCCCACCGTGGTCGAGGACCAGGAGAAGAAGGTCCAGGCCCAGGGGGAGAAGGTCGATCAGTTCTATGCCCTCTTCCGGACCGTGGTCGAGGAGCAGAGGGCGACCATTCGTCTCCTCCTGGACGAACTCCGGGCAGCTCGTCGGGGGGAGACACCCGTCGAGGTCTCGGCCGGGGTGGGGATGGTCACGACCGGAGGTGGTCGTCGAGTTCGGGCCGCTCCCCGGGTTCGGTCCGGGTCGCCCCCCAGGGTGACCTCGACTCCGTCTTCTCCCCCTCCGGACCCCGAGATCGAAGAGGTCGGGGAGAGCGAGACAGCCCAGGAGGGGCGATCTCCGGACTGGACCCCTCTCCCTCCGTCCCTGGAGCAGTACGTCCAGGAGAGACGACCTCCGGGCGTCCTGGCCCCCGTTCCGGGTCCTTCCCCAGACGCGGGAGCCGTCGAGACCGAGGTCGAGGCCCCTCCGAGGGTCGAGGAGGAGTAGGATGGCCGAGCCCCAGGGAGTGAGTCTCCCGGCTCGACTCACCGGAGAAGGTGGGTTCGTCTGGGTCACCGGAGAGGACTTCGTCCGGGAGATCGTGGTCCGGGCCGTGAGCCCGAATTACTCGGACAACCCCTTCGAGTCGATCCCGATGGACGAGGACGCAGTATTCAAGATGGACGACCCCTCGACCAGAGTCCGGGTCCTCGACGCACTCCGTCGGGGGTTTGCCTACCTGGAACGGATCGGACTGGCCCGAGCCACCGGGACCCGTCCCTTCGTCTTCCGTGAGACCGGAGTCGAGGGAGAGGCCGAGGTCCAGGTCTCGTACACGAACCTCAAGACCCAGGACCCCGGAGTCCTCACTCGTCGACTCCGGTTCTCCTCGACGACGTAGGGTGAGATCATGGCGACGGTAACCGTTCCCTCGTTTCGATTCGCGGTCTTCTTCTACGCGGAGATCCTCTCCGAACTCCGGGCGTACCTCCGGATCAACGTCCCGGAGCTGTCAACCGAGAACGATTACGAACTCGCCGTCCAGATGCTCAAGTCCTTCGCCCTGGTCGGACACCTCAACTCGGTCCATACCGACGCAGCGGCGAACGAGGCCGTCTTCGGGACGGCGAAACTCCTGGAGTCCGTCCGACAGCACCTCAAGTTGATCGGGGTTGAGCCCGACACGGCGACCCCCGCCGTCTCGTACATCTTCGCCCGATTGACCAAGGTCTTCGACGCGACGACCGAGGTGGTCCCTCCCTACTCCCAATTTGCGACCGCACCGACCGCCGACTCCGTCGGGGTCGTCTTCGAGTACAACGACGACGAGGCCCTCTCGGTTTCCAGGACCGACGAACTCTCGGCCGTCTTCTCGGACAACGGGGGAACCTTCACCGACTACACAACCGAGGCGGTCTCGGGTGCGTCGTGGTCTCCCTGGCCGACGGTCGAGGCTCAAGACGCGGTGTACTTCGGTCACGACTCGATCATCTTCTCCGGGTTCGTGGCCGACGTCGACACGGCCGGGGCGGATTACGACGGGGTCTGGGAGTTCTATGCCGGGTCCCTGGGGTATCCCTACAGCAACCCCTCGGACGTAACGGACCTCGGGTCGACTCTCCGCTTCGACCTCGACGGAACCCTCGGGTCCTCGAAAGCAACCGGATCTTTGATCCGAGTCCAGTACAACCCGACGGGTGCGTACGAGGATGTCGAGTCACAGTGGGACGGGGTCCATAACTATATCGAGACGTCGACCCTCCTGGGTCAGTCGTCGCCGTCAACCGAAGAGTCCGACTACACGGTCGGGAGCGAGTGGCTCCGGGTCTTCCAGGTTTCCGACGAGTCCTCTGGGTTCAAGTCGGACGGAGAGGGGTCGGTCTTCTTCGTCCCGGGAAGCTACGTCCTCCCGTACATTCAGCCCGGGACGGTCAACGGTGTCGAGGCGTACTGGTTCCGATACCGGGTGACCGAGGTCGGTGGCGCTCCGACCGGACCAGACCTCCAGGAGATCGCCCTCTCCGGGCAGTACCAGATCATCCGATTCGAGGTGACGCAGGGGCAACGGATCGTCCAGGAACCTCTCGCCGCCGGGACGGGGACGGCGAGTCAACAGTACACCCTCGCCCGGACGTCGTACATCGGGGGGACTCTCCTGATCACCGTCGACCCGGGGACCGGAGCCCAGGACTGGGAAGAGGTCGACAACTTCCTCAACTCCACCTCGACCGACCGACACTTCACCGTCGAGGTCGGTCAAGACGACATCGTTCTTGTCACCTTCGGGAACGGAGACAACGGGGCAATCCCTCCCGTCGGTTCCGTGATCAATGCCTATTATCGGATCGGTGCCGACGTCGACGGGAACGTGGCGGCGGGGAGTATCACGATCAACCGATCCGGTGTCCCCTACCTCGGAGACATCGCCTCCGGTCCTGGGGTCGGATGGAAACCTGCCCGGGGGTCGGACGCCGAGGACCTGGAGAAGCTCAAGATCGAGGGACCGGCCGAGATCCGGACTCTGGGGAAGGCCGTCACCGTCGACGACTTCTCCGTCGTCTCCCTCGACTACCAGAACTCCCTCGGTGCGAAACCGATCTCCCGAGCGTACGCCATCTTCGAGGAACTCGGACCGAAGACCGTGGGTCTTCACCTCGTCGCCTCGGGTGGGAACTTCCTCACGGCCGACGTCCTGGAGGACGTGGAGAAGTGGTACAACGGGGACGACGATCTCGATTACGACACCCGGGTCCTCATGGGGTACCAGGTCGGAGCCCAGAACTATCGACGGAAGACGATCACCGTCGAGGCCACGGTCAAGGCCCGGGGTGTGACCCAGGGTCAGATCAAGGCAGCTCTCCAGACATTCCTCAACCCACTGGCGACCCACGACGACGGGGTCACCTGGAGATGGGACTTCGGAGAGAAGGTCCCCACGTCGAAGATCATCGGAGCAATCGACGGAGTCGCACCGGACAAGATCGAGGAAGTGACCTTGACCGTCCCTGCCTCCGACGTGTATCTGGACCCGGACGAGCTGCCGTGGGTCACGAACGCGGACCTCACGATCACGGTCGTCGAGTAGGAGCGGCCCGATGGCGAACGAAGAGTCCTTCGAGAGAGACGCCTATCGGTTCCTGCCCTTCTTCACCCGGAGGGAGGACCAGGACAAGGGGGGCTCTCTCCTCCGTCGGATCTTCGGGGCGGTCAATTCCGTCTGGGACCAGGTCGCGGACAAGATCGAAGAGATCAGAACTCTCCCGGACCCGACACAGGCTCCGGTCGAGACCCTCAAGCACCGGATGTCCCTGGTCGGCTTCGGTGGACCATTCTCGCACGTCTGGTCGGCTCTCGGTGAAGAGGACCTCCGTCGTCTCCTCTTCGCGGCTGTCCCTCTCTGGAGGGCGTCGGGAACCGTGGCCGCAATCAAGATCGCCGCCCGTCTCCTGACCGGCAAACCGATCCTTGTACGAGACTCGCACTCGTTCCTCCCGGTTTTCACGCAGAGTCCGGGGATCACCTTCGGGGTCAAGTATCGACCGAGGTACGACGAGGGTGAGTCGTTCTGGCTCGTCGGTCCGTCGACGTCGTCCCCCCACGACATCGACTCGATTGATCTTCACCTGATCGACGAGGGTCTCAACCGGACTCTCCTCACCGACCTCCTCGGGGCGATTCGGTCTGGCGGTGAGAAGATCGTGATCGTGTACGCCGACTTTGTCGAGGACTGGGAAGGGACGGAGCTACGACCGTGGTGGGGGTACTCGTCTGGGGATGTCACGGTCGAGGACCGGTCCCTCCTCCTGGGACCGGGGGACGGTGGCGATCCGGACATGGTCGCCCTCACCGAGATCTCAACTCTGCCCTTTGGGGACTTCTACTTCTCGACCTCGTTTCTGGTCGAGAACCCGTCGGCGGTTGAGGACAGTTCGTTCACGGTCTTTTTCCGGGTCGACCTCGACGTCTTCGGTCCTGACCCGACGGGGTACGCTCTCTTTACTCTCTGCGGGTCCGGACCGTCGGCCGTCAATCGGTTCTGGCGGTTGATCCGTTTCGAGAACGGACAACCCCCCGCCCTTCTCGCCACTGGTACTCTCGACTGGCTTGGCCCGAATCAGGAGTACCACCTCGGGATTACTTGCCGAGAAGAAGGGGTCGGAACCAGGATTCGGATCACCATTGACGGAGTCGTGATCGACGAGGTCGACGACGCGTACTCTGGTCGTCCCCTGGAGGGGAGCTTCGTCCTAATGAATATCGAAGCCGACGCCTCCCAGACCGTTCGGGTCGGGACGACCGAAGTCCTCCGGTACCCGGGAGACGTCGGACTCGTCGGACCGGTCCTCCAGGTCCACCCGACGAGGTACTCCCTGACCAGCGGACAGTCGGTCACCCTCCGAGCCCGGGGCGGGTCCGGGTCCTACGGATGGGACTTCGACGAGAACAACTCCGGGGGGACCGTGACGCCCCTCGACGAAGACGAGGCCGAGTACACGGCCGGGACCGTGGTCTCCACCGTGGTCGACCTGGTCAGACTCGAAGACAACTTCGGCAACACGACGGTCGCAGAGATCACCGTCGAGCCGTAGAGGAGAGGGAAGATGTCGACCGGTGACAAGCGGATCAATATGTATCCGAAGAAGGTGGCACCCGAGGACCAGATCCGAGAGGGTTGGCTTGAGTACACCCTGTCGTTGATCTCGGACAACCTCAAGGCCCTGTACCCTTCGTCCGGGTTCTTCTCGGCTCCGACGGTGGCGGCTGGTTCCGTCGAGGACACCTTCGAGATCTCGTCGTTCACCGGTCTGTACGCAGGAGACGTCGGCCGGTATTTCGACTATGCCGGTGGAGACGAGATCCCCTTCGAGAACGCCAACACGGTCGAATACTGGGCGGCAGTACACCTCGCCCTGGTCCCGGTCCTCGACGCGACCGGATTGGAGGGGAGTCCCGACTTCGCCACCTTCCGGTATTCCCAGCTCGAAGAGATGGTCGGGTACTTCGTCGAGCCCGACTCGGTCGTGGATACCGGGAGCGGCGTCAAGTTCTACCTCAACGACGTCCTCACCGGGAACGTCGGTTCGGGTGCCTTCGACCAGTCCGGTCGAGAAGTGTACGTCATGCTCTGGCCCGACCCGGAGAGTCTCGACCCGGCCGAGGCTTTCCAGCTCAAGACCGTCGCATGGGACACGTCGGACAACACGGTCACGACGACGAACTATCTGGGCGCGACCGGGATCAAGGCCGCGTCCTTCTATCGGGTCTTCGTCCCGGTGTGTACGGTGTCGAAGTCGTCCCCGTCGAATCCCGCCCTCTGGACGGTCAAGATCACCGGCAACGGCCCGACGGCCTTCCCGTCGGCCTTCGACTACTCGGGGCAGAATATCCTCGGGTTCTCCCCGGCGACGATCACCGCCGCTTTCCAGAGGGAGCACGTCCTCTCCGGGAGTGCCGACGACGGGCGGCACAAGGACGTCACCTTCGGGACCATGAGGAACCGGACCACGGCCGAGGGCGGGTCGGCAGGAAACAAGTTCTATCTTCGGTCCGTGAACTCGGGAGACGACGCAAACGAACTCTTCCGGGTCCTCAATAACGCGGGCTCGACCGTGGTCAAGATCAAGGGATCGGGTGAGACGACCATCGAAGAGGACTTCTACCTCAACGGGGACTTCGTCCAGTTCCTCGGGAACGGAGAGAACCATTCGATCTCGGGGATCGGATCGCAACGAATCCAGCCCATGCCGTTCCTCGACTTCCGGTCCTACAGCGAGTCCCCAGACGGAAACGCGAAGGGTGTGAGCCTCGTCGTCTCGGGGTCGACGTACTCGACTCCTCGACTCATGCTCCACCTCGTTCCGTACCATCAGGGGTCGGACTTCCCGTCGGACATGGTCTGCACGGTCCACGACACGGGACTCGTCGACGTGTCCGGAGCCGCTGACTTCACGGCCGACCCGGTTCTCCCTCTCCTCTCGACCGACTCCTTCGTCGTGAGGATCGACGGGACCACGAACCGGGACGGAATTTACTCGGCCGAAGTCATTGACGCGGATACCCTCGACGTACACGAACTCGACGAGTCCTCGGTTTCCTGGTCGGGGGGTGACCAGGCAGGAACGATCACCCTCTACACGATCAAGACGACCATCGCCTCGTACGAGACGGGGGGAGGTGGTCTCGACGTCGGGTTCCGGACGTCGTCGTACGACCCGGGCTCCGTCGGTCTCGGTTACATGGCCGTAGACAACCCCGCCCCGGTCGGTGGGAATGAGGTCTTCGGGTACGGGTTCGCCCACGTCGACGTGGCGAGAGACGAGATCGTTTTCGCCACCGAGAGCGGGGGAGCCGCCCGAGGGTGGGCCTTCGGTGGACGGGATAACAGTCCGGTTGACCCCGCCGACACGACGGGACCGAAGGAGAGGTACATCGGTCTCGACGCCCTGGGGTACTCGGCCGAGGTCGACGACGTCCTCCTCATGACCGGAGAGGAGAACGGCGACGGTCGAGTGTACATCGGTCGCCCGGAGGAGGACTCCGCGAACTGGCCCTTCCTCCAGTTGACCGAACCGTTCCTCGTCCTCGACGTCGACAGCGGGTCGATCCTCTGGACCGACCTCCGACCGTGGGCGACCGGTCAGGACCTCGGGACGTCGTCGTACCGATGGGACGTCTTCGTCGAGGACTTCGACATCAATGGGGACGTGACCGGAGACCTGGTCCCCGTGGCTTCGTACCAAAACCTCGGGGATGCGTCTCACGTCTGGAACCTGTATTGCGCCAACCTCTTCGGTGACGCGGGAGCGGTCACGGTCGGAGCCCACTTCGAGCCTCTCGCGTCGAGTACCTACAACCTCGGTCACAGCTCTCGTCCGTGGGCGTACGTCTACGGATGGCGGTACAACATGAGCGGAGACGTCGCCTCCCCGAATCAGGGAGGATGGACGTCTCACAACTTCCCGAACCTCGACGACACGTACGACCTCGGACGACCGGTCGGGACGGGAGCCGGTACCCGGTGGCGAGACCTTCACTGTATGACCGGCACGTTCTACGAAACGCCCGGGACCCTCGCCATCGACTGTCGAGGTGACGCCGACATCGACGGAGACCTGGACGTCGGCGGTGACACGGTCCTCAAGGGAGACGTGACCCTCGGGTTCGCAATCGGGGACGACGTCGAGGTCCATGCAGGAGAACTCAAGCCCCTGTCTTCCGAGTCCCGGTGGCTCGGCCGAGCCCACACTAACAACGGGGGGATCACCCTCGCCCTCTGGGACATCCTCGCCTCTCGGTCGTGGTGGGTCGCAGAGAGGATGCACGTCGGGTCCGATTACGACCGATTCGGTCCGTGGACTCCGGGCGATGATCCGGACGGCGGGATCGACGTCGAGTACCTGGTCAACCCGGCCGAGGGAAACGCACCGGGCGGGGCGTGGGGGTTCTCCTCGGTTCCGGACTGGACCCTCGGGGCCAGTGAGACCGACGAGGTCCTCTTCTTCCCGATGGGCGATCTCCCTCACGGGGCGATCCTCCGCTCCTTCGAGGGACGGTCCTACACGGACGGGACCCTCTCGAAATTCGACGTCGAGTTCGGGTACTGGTCGGGGGACCAGAGCAACGGATGGGCCTGGACCTCGGTCCAGACTCTCGACGTCGCCGCCATCGGTACCGGTAACCAGAACTGGTCGACCGGGTCCACCGAACCGAACGACCCGATTGACCTGTCGCAGACACCGAGACGTCAGTACGGATTCCGGGTGATCGCTACGACCGGCGTGGGACAGTCCGCGAAGATCCTGTCCCTGGCACTCGACCTCAAGGTCGACCAGGCCGATCCGTTCCCGGGGTTCGCTGACTACTCGACGGGTGCGAACCCGAGTTAATCGTTGACCCGGTACTAACCGTCGACAGGGGGTCGACGCGATAGGCCGAGGAGGAGAGAGAAGATGTCCCAGAGCAAGTCGAAGAAGAAGAAGCGGATCGCCAAGGTCGTCGGGAAGCCCCAGAGACCGGACCCGGCAGCTCCCGTCCCGACTCGGAGCCTCCCTCCGGGGGCGGTCCCGGTCCAGGTCCCGGCCCAGACCATGACCACCTCGGGGGACAAGGACCTCGACGGTCGGGCCGACCGTCTCCTCCGGTCCGACCCCGAGAAGATCGAGGACCCGACCCTCCGTCTCCTGATCAAGACCTGGAGACCGAAGGCACTGACCCACGCCGGTCACACCGGTCGGCTCGAAAACCTCAAGGCCCAGATCCGGGGAGCCGAGGACGAGATCCAGAAGGCCCGGGGCGGGATCTCCTCGGTCGAGGAGATGATCTTCGAGCGGCTCCGCGAGATGGACCAGGAGGAGGCCGAGGGCCAGGAGGAGACCGACGACCAGGTCGAGGAGGGGTCCCAGGACTCCCAGGACGGGCCAGGAGACGAGAACTCCCCCGAGGACGGACAGGAGGACCCCCAGGAGGAGAACGAGGCCCAGGAGGGCGAGGAGACGGCCGAGTCCACCCCGGACCCGGCCGAGACCAAGGGGGAACCCGAGACGGAGACCGAGACCGAGGACGGTGAGGTTCCGGCCGAGGAGACCGTCGACAAGACCGGGGAGGCCGAGACCGGCTGACCCGGTTCCGGAGGAACGAAATGGAAGACGTGATCGCCAAGGCACTCGGACACCTCCTCTCCTGGGAGGTACTCTCGCTGGCAGGAGGGGTGTACTTCCTCCTCGTCGTGGTGAAGATCCTGATCGGGCAGGAGGTCAAGGACAAGCCCTTGATCAACCGCCTCCTCTTCGTCGCCCCGTTCCTGGTCTGCGTCGGGGTGGCCTTCGTCCCGGGTATGTTCTCCGAGGTCTCGACCTGGGGTGGAGCCCTTCGCATGGGTCTCTGGACCGGTGGGGTGTCGATCTTCTATCACGTCTTCCTCAAGTTCCTCCTCGGGGACAAGATCCGGAAGGCCATGTCGGACCGGGTCTCGTCCCTGATCGGGAAGGGCTCGTCGTGACCATCCTCAAGGAACGAGTCAAGACCCTCTGGCTTCGAGTTCGTCGGGGAGGGTGGAAGGTCTGGCTCGTCGTCGTCCTGGTCGTGGTCGGTGTCCTCGCGGTCCTCAAGTTCGTCCTCTCCGGTGGGGGTCTCTTCACGACGAAGGGCAAGGCCGGGGAGAGGGTCCGCGAGGAAGTGAAGAAGACGGCCGGGATGATCGAGGGTGCCATCGCCGGGACCCGGGAGAGGATCAAGACACGAACCAAGGTGATCGAGGAGAGGGAGACCGAGATCGAGGAGATCAAGACCCTCGACTCCGAGGTCGAGAAACTCCGACGTCTGGCCGAACTCTCGAATCGGACCGTCCCTCGACGTGGCCGGGACCAGGGGCGACGAAGGGGGTCACCGTGAACCCAGACACCCGCCGAGGTCCGTTCGGCCGTCCTGGGGGACCTCACGTCCTCCTGGTCGTGGTCCTGGTCGGTCTCATGTCCTCGATCCCGGGTCGGGCCTGGGCCGAGGGGATCAAGCTCCTTCCTGGTCTCCGAGTCGACTGGACGACCCTCCCCGAGTTCCAGCCCGCTCCAGACCCAGACCCGATCCCGGCCGACGACCCCGGAGCGGTCCTCGTCGAGAAGGGACAGGAGGCTCCGTTCTCCGGTCTCCTGATCTCGGCCGACCGGATGATCTGGTACGAGGCCGTCGTCGTCCAGAGGGACAAGCTCAAGGTCCAGGTCGAAGAGACCGTCGACCTGGCCCAGACGATCCAGACCACGGCCCTCGAAGGGATGGAACGAGCCGCGAAAGCCGCCGAGCCCAAGTGGTACGAGTCACCCGAGGTCAACCGGTGGGGAGGGTTCCTCCTGGGTCTGGTCCTGGTCTCGGGTGTCGTCGGTGTCGCCGTCGGAGTCTCCCAGGCCGTCGACTAACGTGTCCCCTCCCCGCGCCTAGTCCGTCCAGCTCTCGAAGTATCCTTCGACTCTATACCCGGAGCCCTCACACCCTCCGGGGTCGAGGTTGTCGACTGTGAAGAAGAACCCCCTCCGAGAGAAGTTCCGACCAGGGGTCCGAGACCCCGATGTCGTCTGTCGAGGGAGGGAGATCCTGACCGGGTTCTGTGTCCGTCACCGATGGCGGGTCAACCGGGACGGGCTTCCCTGCGACGAGGCGAACCAGAGGAACGTGACCCGGTGCGGGGAGTGTGTCCACTATCGGAGCCCGAAGGACGAGGTCGAAGATGATCCGCTTCCGCGTCGGTGACGCCCGCACTGTGATCGAGGGAGTCGAGAAGTCGCTTCTCCGGGACCTCGACGAGATAACCTCGTACAAGATCGATGGAGCCCACTTCTCTCCGTCGTTCCGTCAACGACGGTGGGACGGGAAGACTCACCTCTTGAGGTACTCCCGTCGATTCGGACTCCGGTTGTACACGGGTCTCGTCCCGATAGCTGCTAGGTACCTCCGGAACCTCGGACACCGGGTCGAGGTGATCGACGAGAGACGACCTCTCAACCGAACCGTTGACACTCCCCTCCCGTGGCTCGACGACGAGTTCGTCCTCCGTCCCTACCAGGAGGATTCGGTTGAGGCCATCCTCTCGAAGAACCCCGACCTCCCCGGCCGAGGGATGGTCTCGTCGGCCGTCCGGTCTGGCAAGACCGTTATGGCCGGGGGGTTAATCCATCGGACCCAGGCGAGGGCTCTCTTCCTCGTACATCAGGAGAGGCAGTTCGATCAGACCTGGAGGTTGTACTCTCACCTCTTCGGCCGTGACCGTGTCGGGATGGTCGGGTCGGGGTACTGGGAACCGAACGACGTGACCGTCGGGATGGTCCAGGCCCTCCACCCGAAGAGGAAGACGGCCGAGGTCAAGAGACTCCTCCAGTCCGTCGACGTCCTCGTCGTCGACGAGTGTCACCACCTCAAGCAAGCCCAGACCTGGAAGGACCTGGTCCTCAAGTGTGACGCCCGGATCAAGGTCGGGATCTCGGCCACGATTTACCTCTCCAGGAAGAAGGAGTCCGAGAAGGCAACGGTCTGGCTCCAGGCCCTCACCGGTCCCCTCCTCTACACGATCTCGACGAAGAGGTTGATCAAGATGGGCGTCCTCGTCCCGGCGACGATCCGACTGGTCAAGGTCCAGGGACCAGACGTCGTCGACGTGGACTGGGACCAGGCCCAGAAGAAGGGGATCGTCCAGCACGATCAGAGAAACCGGATCATCGCCCGTATCGCCCAGAGGAGGGTGAGGAAGGGACGGAAGGTCCTGGTTATAGCCCGACGTCGTGAGCACATCGACCGACTGATCTCCGAGTTCCAGGAGCACGACCTCGGTGACCTGGTCGTGAGGATCGACGGACGGACTCCGAAGGGGACCAGGACGAAGAGGGTCTCCCAGTTCGTCGACGGATCAAAGCCTCTCTTGATCGGGTCCGTCTTCCAGGAGGCGGTCGACATCCCCCAGATCGAGGACGTGATCGTCGCGGACGGTGGGAAGGACAGGAAGGCCACGATCCAGAAACTCCGGAACCTCACCCCTCACAAGGGGAAGACTGATCGGGTCTACGTGTACGACATGATCGACTTGCACAACCCGACCTTGGCAGCTCACAGTCGGGCTCGGATCAGTGCCTATCGGTCCGAGGACTGTTTCGACTTCGAGGTGATCGACTGGTCGAAGAGAAAGACCAGGAAGAAGGGACGACGTTGACAGAGTAAGGTGTGACGTGCTAACGGTGGACACACTCCGGACCCGATCCCTAGCTGCACGGTCGAGACCGGGGTGTCCGATCCGAGGAGAACGTGAGTAAGTCTTCTTCGCGTCGACAGACCCGGAAACGGGTCCCGGCCTCTCGTCCCCTGAAACGGGGTCGCGGTTCTCCCGAGAGGTCGGGGTCAGTGCAGCCCGGAGACGTCGCGCTCCCCGATAGGAGCGGGGGAACCGAGTCCTCGTCCGTCGGTTCCCCCGCTCCCCTCCCCACAAGTCTCCGACGGACGTCCATCGGACTTCTCCTCGGGGACCTCTCCACTATGACCGACGACCCCGTCGGTCTCCTCCTCGCCGCGATCAAGGACCACGTCGGAGACCTGGCAGCTCGGGCCTTCGGCGTGGTCCTCCTCTCCACCTTCACCGGACGACAGGTCTCACGGCGGGACCTGGTCGACCTTGGTCTCTCTGTCCAGAATCTTCGGACCGCAAAGAAGAGACTCCAGGAGTTCGGAGTCTTCTTCGAGTTCGCACGGGGGACGGAGAAGAGGACCGACTTCGTCGTCCGTGGATACGACCTCCTCTGGGACACGGCCGAACGTATCCAGGCGAACGGACACTTCGACGATCTCCGGTCCGAAGTGCTCAAGATGATCGAGACCGACCTGGGTCCTGTGCCGATACCAAGCGGACCCTTTAGACTGGGAGAAGACACAGTCAATCCGGCCTTTGTGTTAGGGGGCAACACAAAGGCCAACACAAAGGCGGGGACCAGTTCCTCAACGGGTGATTTTACCGAGACAGGTTCTCCAGTCAATCCAGCCTTTGTGTTAGGGCCAGACGCCTTTGTGTTGGCCGACGGAACGACCGTGTCTCTGGACGTGGTCTTCGAGGACGTTAACACAAAGGCTGGAATCACTAAACGAAAGTCTCGTCTAAAGGCCCTCCTCGTACGTACGGGTGAACGTACGTCCGGGTCGCGCGGAGATAGAACAGAGAAAGAAGAGAAGAGAGGGAGGAAGAGAAAGAAGAAGTCAAAGGAGAAGAGTCGGACGAAACCGCTCCCCGGTGGTCCTCGAAAGACATTCGTCGGTGACCCGGCCGAAGTCCGACGTCTTCTCTCCCTCCGTCGTCCGACCGGTCCTGACCAGAAGAGGAGGTCGGACCTCGTCCGGGTCCTGTCCGTCCGCTTCGACGGGGTGTACCGGAAGGCCTGGCGGAAGAAGGTCGGACGTCGACCGATGTCAGCTCGCCCGGGTGACTTCGAGACGGTCGCAATCTGGACGACCCTCCAGGGGATCGACCCGGCCGAGTTCGTCGACTGGGTCACCGAGGAGTATTCGTTCACGGGTGAGGCCGTCGCCTCCGTCGGGATGATCAGGTCGAGGAAGGTCTGGGACCGGTGGCTCTCGAAGCACCCGAAGAAGAGGACCAGGAAGAAGGGACACGCGGGGTTCTCGTACGACGAGGACCCGGACGAGGACGACCTCAAGTCCAGACTCGTCCGGGCCGGTCTCGACGGAGCCGAGGACCTCGACGACAAGACCCTCGCCCGGATCGAGAGACTGTCTCGGGCCACGGTCAAGGCAGGGGGGAAGATCCCGCACACCTCGAAGAGACTCCGACCGTTCGTCGAGTGGGCCTGGAAGAACGTGTACCGGAAGGAGAAGAAGAAGTGATCGACCTCCAGAGACTCGACCTCGAAATGACCGAGGCGAGGACGAAGATCGCGGACGGGTGTCCGAAGTGTGACGGGGTCGGGTGCCACGTCCCGGACGACGAGGACATCGACCCCGACACCCTGGAACCGAAGGTCGTCCCCTGCGAGTGTGTCGTCCGACTCCGTCGAGAGATCTCCCTGATCGATGGGAACGTCCCCAGGGAGTTCCGTCGTCGACTCAAGAGACATTTTGATCTCTTCTCCGACGGACCGAACTCCGAGGTCGCGGACCTCCTCCGGGCGTACGTCTCGAAGTTCAAGGCAGCTCGTCGACACGGACTCGGGTTCCTCTTCTCGGGCGAGAATGGGACGGGGAAGACACTCGCCTCGTCGTGGCTCTTGACCAGGGCCATCGCCCGGGGGTACTCGGTCTTCTACTCGACCGTAGAGGAGTGGCTCCAGGCCGTGACCCAGGGGTACCGGGACGAGGAGTTTGCGGAGTGGGTCGACTCGAAGAGGGACGTCGACTTCCTTGTCCTGGACGAACTCGGGAAGGAGCACCGGGCCAAGGGGTCCGACTTCGCACTGGCGCAAATTGATCGGTTGATCCGTTCCAGGTCCTCGGGTCTCCTCCCGACGGTCGTGGTCACGAACCTCGGGGTCGACGAACTGGAGGACGCCGTCGGGTCGTCCCTGGCTTCGATCCTCCGAGGTCGTCGATTCCGGACCGTCGAATTCGAGCCCGGTGATCACCGTGGGTCCGTTGACTGGGAGGAGTTACTCGAAGATGCCGAAGACTAGATTCGACGTCGACCTGGAGAGGTCGGTCCTGGCCCGATGTCTGGAGGACCCCACGTTCCTCCGAGAGACGGTCGAGGTCGCGGCGCACCACGACTTCTCGACCAAGCCCCATGCCTGGGTCTTCGCTCACCTGTCCCGTCACTACAGGAAGAGACGGGAGGTCATGAGTGGTCGGTCCCTGGTCGCCCGACTCCGGGCCGAGATTAGGGACTCGGACACCCGTGGTCTCCACGCAAAGGCCATCCGGGAGATCGTCGACACGAAACCCGTTGACGCTGGAGCCGCCCTCGACCTCCTCCGGGACTTCGTCCGGTTCCAGAGGATGCACTCGACCACGGTCACCGTCGTCGAGAAGCTAGAGAAGGGAGACCTCGACGGGGCCGAGGCCGAGTTCGTCCGACAGTCCAGGGAGAGAGTCGGTCGAGTGAGGTACGACTCCCTCGACTGGTACGGGTCCTTCGACGAACGAGTCGCGGACACCCTCCGGGAGATCAAGGAAGGGAAACGTCTCCGGATACGGACCGGGATCAGGAGCCTCGACCGGATCATCCTCGGACAGCACATCGGGGAACTCGGGATGATCCTCGCCACGACCGGGAAGGGGAAGACCATCCTCCTCCTCAACTTCACCGTCGCCGCTGTCCTCCAGGGGTTCGGGGGGATCTTCTTCGCCCTGGAAATGCCAGCTCGACAGATCGCCCGACGACTGGACTCCCGCATCCTCAAGGTCCCGTACACTCACCTCCGTCAAATGAAGTTCTCGCACTCCGACTGGGTCGAGATCGAGGGGATGATCAGTCGGAGGGAGTCGACGTTCAAGGACAAGATCCAGATCGTGTCGGTCCCCGTGTCGAAGTGTACGACGTCCCTCCTGGAGTCGATCATCGAAGAGAGGCGGGCCGATGGTCACCCGGTCGACTTCGTTATGTTTGACTCACTCGACCACGTCAAGTCGGACGTCCGTCGACGGTACGAGCAGAAGAGACACGAAGCCTCCGACGTGTACTGGTGGGCCAAGGGTCTTGCGATGGGTTCGGAGTCAACTCCTGGGTTTGCATCCTGGACGACCTGTCACGCCGGTCGGGAGTGGAGGTACCGTATCGCCACGCCCGAGGCGACCTCGGAGTCGTACGACAAGTCGAGGATCGTGGACGTCGCCCTCTCGGTGAACCAGACCAGGGCCGAGGAGAAGGCCGGAATCCTGACCGGGTATCTGGCGAAGTACCGGGACGGACCGTCCTGGGTCCGTATCCCGATGTCGACGAATTATCAGCTCATGACGTACCGGGAACTCCGGGAGTCCGAACGAGCGGCGATCATGGGAGAAGACGAAGAGGAGGAAGACGCGGCATGAAGAAGAAGACGAAGAGGGACGGGGTCGAGGTCCTGTACGAGTACTCCCAGGAGAAAAGGGTCTGCGTCTTCTGTCCGAAGATGGAAGGAGGGGTTCCGGCCGTCGCGGAGAGAGTCGTCCAGGATCACCCCGGGTCGACTCACGCTGACCTGGTCAAGCAAGGAGGCCCGGACGAGAATCGCTGGTTTGAATTCCGGGTCGTGTATCCGGTCCCCGAACGGGGGCAGGATCTTGACCTGGCCCCAGACGGGGACCCGTGCGCGGTGTACTTCGACTGCCAGTCGCCGGGTCACGATCAGGACAAGTCGTACACTCGGATGCGGATTGTCCCGAGGTCTTCGACGGTCGACGACCTGGTCGGTGTCGCACTCTCCGTTATGAATGACCCGAAGACGGATCGACTCGCCGTGATCCGAATCGAGATCCAGGACTAGGCCGGTGAGGGTCGACTTCGAGGAGCACCTCTCGACCCTGTCGGAGACTCGTATCCGGGGAGGGAAGTCCGGTCCTCAAGTCCTGGTCCGTGACTGTCCCCTCTGTGGCGACGACGGGTGGCACCTCTACGTCAACGCTCGCACCGGGTACTGGAAGTGCTTTAAGTGCTCCCAGTCGGGGTCGTACCTCCGACTCGGAGCGGCCTTCTCCGGGATACCCGTACATGAGGCAGCTCGGAGTCTCCGGGGTCTTCCTCGTCGTCGGGCTCCGGGGTACTCGTCCCTGGAGAAGATCAAGGAACGACTTGACGCTCTGACCTGGGACCACCTCCTCCCTCCCCCGGAGATCGACGTCCCTCTTCCGGCCGAGTTCCTCGGGTGTCGAGTCGAGGGAGGGTGGAGGGTACCTCGACCGGTGAAGAAGAGAGGATTCCGTCGGTCGACCTTGGCCGAGTTCGGTCTGGGGTTCTGTCTCCTGGGGAAGTACCGGAACCGGATCGTCGTCCCTATCGTGACCGGGACGAGTCACGCCTTCCAGTCTAGGGCGTTCACGAAGGGTCAGGACCCGAAGTACCTCTCCCCGTCGGTGGACATGAGTCGACTCCTTTTCGGGGAACCGTGGCTCGGTCCTCGGGAGAGGTTCGTCGTCGTGGTCGAGGGAGTCTTCGACGCACTCCGTCTCTGGGAGTACGGACTCCCCGCCGTGTCGACCCTGGGGAAGACGGTCTCGGAACGACAAGCCGTCCTGATCGGTGAGAGGACGGAGAAGGTGATCCTCTTCTACGACTCGGACGACGACGGGATCTTCGGTCCTGTGTCAGAGGCAACCCGTATACTCTCGTCCGTCGTCCGAGAGGTCAAGGTCGCCTGGCCTCCGGAGGGGAAGGACCCGGACGAGTGTACGAGAGACGAGGTTGTCCAGTCGATCAAGGACTCCAGGAACGGGGCCGACGTCTCGTCTGTTCTCGGACGTCGAGTCGGTCGACTATAAGTCCCCTAGAAGTTTTTAGAGCGCAAACACGCGGGACCTCTACGGAACCCGCTACAATCCGGGGTTGACTTCCTTGTCTGCTTCGAGTATGATCCCCGGCGAGAGTGGAGACCCGGACGGGGAGGAGACCAATGCCTAGAGGACCAGTCGACAGAAACGGGAACCGACGGATCAAGTGTAAGGAGTGCGGGACCTGGCATCATGCCCTCGCCCCCCACCTCGGGAAAAAACACGGGATGTCCGTCGAGGAGTACATCGACAAGCACCGGGACCCGGATTCCGGTGTCGCCCCCTTGACGATCTCCGAGTACGCCTCGAAGGAGATCGACAGGAACCGGAAGAAGAAGGGGAAGAGGGAGCGGCCGACGTCGAAGAAGAAGAACAAGGTCACCCGTCCCCCCGAGGTCCTCGACATCGGAGGATGGGAGGTCGAGATCAGACCGGACGACGACATCCCCGACTCGGCCCGCGACGACATCCCCGTCCACGACGAGCACTGGGAGGTCGACGAGGACTTCTTCTCCCGAGTGGCCGAGGCGATCTTCCTGGACGAAGTCCTCATGATCGTCGGTCCGACTGGAGGAGGGAAGACGTCCGGGGTCGGGGAGTTCGCCTCACTGGTCAATGCGCCCTGGGTTCGTATCCAGGGGGACAAGGAAACCTCGGTCGGAAAACTCTTCGGGAAGACGAAGGTCGTGACCGACCCGGAGACGAAGAAGCGGGTCACGGTCTTCGTCGAGGGGATCATCCCCCGGGCTCTCCGTCTCGGGTACTTCATTGTGATCGACGAGGTCGACGGACTCGACGAGGACATCCGACTCGCCCTCCACGAAGTTCTCGAAAAGGACGCCCAGGGTCGACGTCGGTGTACCCTGGAGACGAACCTCGACGACGAGGTCGCCCGGGTCGTCTGGGCTCACCCTCGGACCAGGTTCTTCCTCACGGGCAACAACCTCGGATCGGATCTCATGGGTCTGTACGGGGGGACGGACTCGGCTCCGAACCTCGCTTTCCTCGACCGGTGTGAGAGAGTCAACGTGACGTACCCTCCGAAGGAGGTGATCTCGTCCATCGTTCACAATAAGTCGGGAGGTCTCGACGTTCGGTACTGTGATCTGATCGCCAACGCCGTACACGAGATCCTGGAGGCCCATGTCAACGCGGGTTTGACCTGGGTCTTCTCGATCCGTCGGGCCGTCACTCTCGGGCTCAAGTTCAAGTTGTACGAGGAGAGGGGTCTCCCGAAGTCGGACGCGGTCCAGAGGGTGATCCTCGACAACGTCCCGACCCCCGACATTCGGAACGACGTCCGAGGGATCATACAGAGGGTCGGGCTTCCCGTTCCGACGGTGAGGGCGACACCGTGAAGACGACCAGGACGAAGTCGAAGCCGATGGTCTCGGGGTACTTCGGGACCCTGGCCGTGGTCCTCTCCAGAGAACTCGGGGTGAAGGTCATTCCGTCCGACGGTGCCTGTTGCACCGATTGTCGTACGACCATCGCCCTCCCGATAGCTGCCGAGCACCTCCCCGACGACTCGGCCCGAATCCTCGACGGACTCCTCGACCATGAGTCCGGACATATCCGGTGCGTCAAACTCGACGAGGAACTCGGACGAGTTCCCATCGACAAGGTTGAGCCGCCGGGGACGTCTCCTCAACTTCATACGATAATGAACGGGTTGATCGACGGTCGTGACCAGATCAAAATGACCCGACTGTACCCGGGTGTCTCGGAGAACTTCGATCACTCGTACCGGTGGGGACGGGACAGTCACCTCCGGAACGTCGAGGAGTACGAGAAGACCGGTAACCCGGCACTCGCCCCCTCCCTCTTCCGCAACGTGGTCTGCGTTCTGACCTCGATCATGAGGGGGTACGATCCGAGTCCCTGGGGTGAGGAGGCGAACGACCTGGTCCGGACTCACCTGGCAGACGAGGTCAGGGACGGGCTCCGACTCGTCGACGAGTTCGGGTCACCCGAGGAGTTCTTCTCCCTCTCGAAGCGGGTCCTCTCGAAGCTGGGGGACCTGGCCGAAGAACCGCCGCCTCCTCCCCCCGGTCCGGGTGGGGAGGGCGATCCGACTCCGGGAGAGGACGACGACGGTGACCCGTCCGGTGGTCAGGGTGGCGAGGAGGACGAAGACGACGACCAGGACGGTGAGGGTGAGGGAGACGAGGACGAGGACGGAGACGCCCAGGGCGAAGGGGACGACGAGGACGAGGATGGTCCCCAGGACGACGGAGACGGCCCAGGAGAGACGAACGGGGACGAGGACGAGGGCGAGGACGAGGGTGAGGGTGAGGACGGGTCCGGGTCTGGAGACGGCCAGGAGGACGACGAGGACGGCGACGACCAGGACGGTGAGGGAGACGACGAGGTCGACGACGACCAGGACGGTGAGGGAGAGGGTGGGGGAGACGAGGACTCCGACTCCCGAGGTGGGGAGCCTTCGGACAAGTGCGAGGGTGAGGTTGACTCGGTCGATCCCGATTACGGTGACGGAGGAGGAGGGATCGGTCCCGCTCTCCGGACCGCCCTCAAGGAAGACCTCGAAGCCCTGGAGTGCGACGACGACCCGGTCGACGGAGCTGCCAGACGTCACCTCGACGAGCAGTGCAAGAGGTCCCTCGGTCGGGTCCATATCCCGCACCCCGTTGCCCTTGCCGCCGACCGGGTGTGCGACCCCCTGGAGTTCACCTCGGCAAGCCGACAGGAACTCCTCAAGCTCTACCACTCGATCAAGAACCAGGTCACTCCGGAGATCGGTCGACTCCGGTCTCAACTCCTCCGAGCCCTCAAGTGTCAGCAGGCGAAGAAGCTCCGGGTCGAGCAGGAGGACGGGGAGTCCCTCCACGACGGGTCACTCTACAAACTGATCTCGGGTGGGGACGAGAGGGTCTTCCGGAAGAGACTCCCCGGACTCAACCTCGACACCGACCTCTCGATCCTCACCGACCAGTCTGGGTCGATGTCGGGAGGAGGGAAGATCGAGACGGCCCGGAAAGCCGTGATCGCCCTGACCGAGACCTGTGCGTCGATCAAGGTCCCGGTTGAGGTCCTCGGGTGGGACACGGGCGAGACCGTCGTCTATCCGAATCCACCGTACAACCGGGGCGAGAATCAGAGGTATCGAGTCTATAAGACCCACGACGAACCTCTCAACGACACGGTCCGGGCTCGCCTCGCGTCGATGGGTTCCGGTATCCAGAATTGCGACTCCGAGGCCGTTGCGTGGGCGGCTGACCGACTCCAGTTGAGGAGGTCGAAGAGGAAGGTCCTCCTCGTCCTGTCGGACGGACATCCCGCCTCGTCGACCGTCGACTCCGGAGTCGACGGAGTGAATATCCGACGGGTCGTCGACCGGGCCTTCGACGCCGGGATCGAGGTCGTGTCCATCGGGATCAAGACCGACGCACCGAGGTATTACTATCCGGTCTCGATTGTCCTCCACGACATCTCGGCTCTCTCGAAGACCTTGGTCGGAATCCTGGACGCCCTTCTTCGACAGGGGAAGAGGGTCGTCCGCAAGATGGACCGGACAGAACTGGGAGTGTAGGAATGGACGGGGTCTCCTCTCTCTCTGCTTTCTCTCCCCGTCCACGGGACGCCCGGGATGGTCTCGGGCGTCCCGTCTTTCTCCCTAACCGGAAGGGTTGAGCATGGCACCCGGACTCGAAGAACTCCGGTCTCGGTTCTCGAAGGTCGGAAAGGCCGAGAGAGAGAAGAAGGCCGAAGAGGAACGGATCGCTCTCCGGGAGCGAGAGGTCAAGATGGTCGACCTCACCCTCAAGGGACTGGTCGACGCCCGGTCCGAACTCCGACTCCAGAACGAGGAGGCGGTTCGTCGAGGTGGAGAGGGTGTCGACGTCCCCGACTGTCTCGGGTTCTGTGAGGCCAGGAACCGGGAGAAGGCCAAGAGGGATACCTGTCGGGCCTGCGGGGTCCGTGGGAATTGTGAGTCGACCGACCGAGACCTCGGGGTCTGGAAGAACCTCAAGGCGTACGCTCCTCGGTGCTTCATACAGGGGCTCAACCGGAAGGACAGGAAGAACCGTATCCAGTGCAACGCTTGTCCGTACAAGACCCCCTGTGTCGGCCATCGGGAGTACCGGGCTCTCCTGAAAAAGAGGGAGTTCTTCCAGAAGAAACAGAAGGAGAAGGAAGAGAGGGACCGGAAGGAAGAGGAGGCTCTCGCCCGAGCTGCCAAAGCACCAGACGAGATCAAGACCGACGTCGTCTTCGAGCGGTACGAGTATCGCGGGCTCACGGCCAAGGGCCGACGGTCCGAGAAGTTCTGGGAGGTCGCTCGTCGAGGACGGTTCCTCCTCCGACGGTGGGGGAAGATCAGGGGGACGAAGGTCGACCGTCTCCTCAACGTCTACTCGTCCGATACCGTGGCTCAAGAGAGGATGGACGAACTCACGTCCCAGAAGACGGGCAAGGGGTACCGGTACGACAGCCGACCGACTCGGTCCGTCGTGATCCGCCCCGACTCGAAGACCTGGGTCGAGGCTTGACGGAGGACTCATGCCAGAGTATACGAAGTGTCCCCATTGTGGATTTGCCGTCCCGATCCCCGGGACCAGGAAGAAGAGGACGACGAGGGTGATCGCTGGAGTGCCTGGTCAGTGGGAACCGACCGACTACCAGGGAGCACGGAAGGGGGACGAGGTCCTTCTCGTTTTCGGGGTCGGGAAGAAGTCGCAGACCACTCGGGGCAGGGTCGTCCGGAAGTACCGGGGGATCTATCTTCGGACCATCGGACCGCAACCGACGACTCGTACGTTCTTCGATGTCCCGACCGTGGACTCTGCGACGTCTGTCTTCCGGAGGGTGAGGACGTGACCCGTTCCAGGAAGATCCCTCCGGAGAGGGTCCGACCCGAGGTGGCCGTCTCCCCGGAGAACGTCCGGAAGTACGTCCGACTCCTTCGGACCCAGGCCATGAGACTCGCCCGAGCCGAACGGACCGGGATCGATGACGCCGACCAGGAGATCGCACTCCTGGTTATGGAGGCTCTCCCGAAGTACGACCCCCACCGGGCGACGGTCCGACAGTGGGTCCGACTCTACGTCACCGGCCGGGTCCGAGACCGGGTCGCCTCGGCATCGGCCGTGAAGAACCGTCCGACCGTCTGGACGTACGACCAGGTCTGGGGATGGTACCGTCAACCGGCCCAGGCGACTCCCGGGATCGAGGAAGACCAGGAGTCCGAAGATCTGACCACGACCGAGGACCAGTTCTTCGAGTCCGAACGTCGTGTCCGATTCGAGGAGGCCATCGCAGAGGCAGAGTCCGAACTTCGACGAACGGTCCGACCTGGTCAGGCCGACATCGCCGTCAAGGTCTTTCGGACTCGTCTGGAGGAGGCGACGGAGACGGGACGACAGAGACGACAGAACCCCCGGGCGACGGTTGAGTCCCTGGGGATCTCGTACTATGAGGAGAGACGACTCTGGCTCCAGGGTCGGACCCTCCTCCGGAGAGCACTCCGACAGAGAGGAGAACTCGGAGCCCCGGAGAGGGTCCGACCCCGAACTATTCACCACAAGGGCGAACGCCCGTAACTGGAGAGAGAGGGAGGACGAGGAACGATGGCGAAGAAGAAGAAGACGAAGTCCGAGGACGAGCACTCGATCCCGAAGTGTCTGGGGTTCCATGCCGGGGACTCGACCTGCGACGGTGACCCCGAGGCGGCTGACCCGGAGATGCGGGAGAGCTGCCCGGTCCGGGAGGAGTGCATCCGGCTCCAGTCCTACGCCACCGAGACCGGGGAGGACGCGGACGAGCTGATCAAGGGCCACGCCTCGGTCGAGTCCGTGGTCCGGATGCTCGACGAGCAGGAGGACGACGACTCCGACGTCGAGGACGAGGACGACTCCGACGTCGAGGACGAGGAGGAGGACGTCGAGGACGAGGAGGAGGACGTCGAGGACGACTCCGACGTCGAGGACGAGGACGACGTCGAGGACGACGTCGAGGACGAGGACGAGAACCAGGAGTCCGAGGAGGACGAGGAGGAGGCCGAGCCGATGCCGACGAAGAAGACCAAGGACAAGACCAAGGACAAGACGACGACGAAGAAGGAGTCGACCAAGTCGAAGACCAAGTCGACGAAGAAGACCTCGAAGAAGTCGTCGAAGAAGAAGACGGCCCCCGCCAAGGACGAGACCTCGAAGAAGTCGTCGAAGAAGAAGACGGCCAAGGCCAAGACCAAGGACTCGGGGTCGAAGAAGACCTCGAAGAAGAAGACCGAGCCCGAGAAGCCCGAGTGCTTCGAGGACGAGACCAAGTACAACGGGAACGTGGACCCCTGCAAGTCCTGTCCGGTCGGGAAGGAGTGCAAGACCCGGGTCTACACGAAGCGGACCCTCGCCCGTCGGAAGGCGAAGAAGAAGGAGACGGCCCAGGAGCCGCCGAAGAAGCCGAAGACGACCACGACCAAGGGGTCGACCCCGAAGTCGCCCCAGACGTCGGCTCCGGTCGCCACGGACGGCAACCCGGTCCTCGGGGTCGCCCACTCCCAGGGGTGGGACGTCCAGGACTTCGGGACGTACCAGGAGGTCGGTCGGTTCGTCGGCCGGGGCCAGACCCCCGAGGTCTTCCTCCGGGTCTTCGAGGACGGGGCGTTCCTCCGGGTCGCCACCTCCGACACCTCCCCGGCCGGTCTCCGGGCCGACCCGTCATTCCTGGTCGAGACCCTCAAGGCGAAGAAGTCCGACGCCCCCGGCTTCGACTTCGACCTGGAGGTCAAGACCAAGGGCGTCCGGAAGTCCCTGATCGAGACCCTGACCGACGAGCCCTCGATCATCTAGGAGGTCCGACGTGGCCCCTTCCATCGACGACCTCCGGAAACGATACCGTCCCGGACGTCGGAAGAAGGACGACGAGACCGAGACCTCTGGCCGTGGTGGTCGGGGGTCTCGGTCAACCCGTCCTTGTATCCGGTGCAAGGGCCAGGGTACGGTCGGGGGGGACGAGTTCTCGAAGACGGCCGAGGTCCGGTGTCCTCGGTGCGGGGGGACGGGGATCGATCCCGACACACCCCACGAAGAACGACGGCCCCGACGAGCCGGGACCGAGGTTGACCCCGAGGACCTCTTCCGTACTCCCGACGAGAGGAAGAAGGCCAGGCAGAAGAAGGTCAACCCGAAAGCCCTGGCCGACAAGGTCCGGAAGAAGACCGGGAAGAAGTACAAGATCGTCGACGACGGCCGTGGTCACAAGGACGCGGTCCTCTACTTCGGGAAGTACTCCGGGTCGAAGGTCTCTCACCTGGTCGCGGACGAGGATGGACGGAGCTATCTTCTCTGGGTCCTCAAGGAAGGATTCGAGGACGAACTCAAGGAAGTCGTCGTCCACCGTCTCCACCTCGAAGGGTACGACCCGGCCGAACGGATGTCAGACCCCCGAGGTACCCTCCCCCGTCGGACCCCTTTCTAGCACCTCGGAGGTGCCGTCTTGAGTCCCACTGCTGACCCCTGGGTCAATCTTCACGTTCACTCTATGTTCTCCCTCCTCGACGGGGTCGGGTCGTATGAGGACTATGCGAAGAGGTTGATCCGGTGGAGGGAGAAGGTCGGACTCAAGGGACCGGGGTACCTCGCCGCGACCGAGCACGGGTCGATGCGGGGGATCGTCCGTCTCCAGAAGGTCGCAGAGGAGAACGACCTCCGACCCATCTTCGGGATCGAGTTCTACACGGCCGAGGACCTCACCGTTAAGTCTCTCTCCGACGCGGACAAGAGTCTCGTCCAGAAGGAACCGTTCCGGGAGAGACGGTCGTTCCAGGCTCGACTCGAAAAGTACCGGGGAATCCGACCCCGGTGGCACCTCACCGCCTGGGCCTTGAACGAGACCGGACTCCGGAACCTGATCCGTCTCTCCTCGATTGCCTGGATAGACGGGTTCTATTACAAGCCCCGGATCGACTTCCCCACCCTGGAGAAGTACTCGGACGGGATCGCCATCGGGTCGGCTTGCCTGGCCGGTCCTCTCTGTTCTCCGGTCCTCGACGGTGAGCCGTTGGTCGCCGTCGAGAACGCGGTCTTCCTCAAGGACGTCTTCGGTGATCGGTTCTACGTCGAGATCATGGCGAACGGTATCCCCGAGCAGGACCGGGCGAACCGTGCTCTCGTCCGTATCGCCCGACGACTCGACCTCCCGTTGATCGCCACGGTGGACAGTCATTACACACAGCCTCGGGACTGGAGACTCCAGGAGGCGCTACTCTGTGTCCAGACGAACGACAAGATCGCCAACCCTAAACGGTTCCAGTTCTCCTCTCGGGACTTCTGGTACAAGACCGGAGACGAAGTCCGAAAGGGGTTCCGCCAGTACCATCCCTGGCTCAAGACCTCGGTCGTCCGACGGGCGATTCGGACCACGGCCGAACTCGCGGAGAGGTGCGAGGCGACCTTGACCCTCGACCCCTTGGCAGCTCTCCTTCCGACGCCGTCCGACCGGGACACGACACCCGAGGAGGACTTCGAGGCTCTCCGGGACCTGTGTGTCGAGGGGTGGGTCTGGAGACGGATCGAGGACCGGGCCAAGTTCGTCGCGGGGGTGAGGAAGTCCTCGGTCTCTCGGGTCGTGAAGGAGTATAAGAAACGACTCGCCCACGAACTCCGAGTCCTCCGGGAGAAGAAGTTTTCCCGGTACATCCTGGTCCTGTATGACCTGGTCCAGTGGGCGAGGGATCAAGGGATCTTTGTAGGACCAGGACGAGGGTCGGCGGCGGGGTGTCTGGTCGCGTACCTCGTCGGGGTGACGTCGATGGACCCGGTCGAGCACGGACTCCTATTCGAGAGGTTCCTCCCTCCTGGTCGAGTGGACTTCCCGGACATCGACGTCGACTTCGAGAAGGAGAGACGACCCGAGGTGATCCAGTACCTCGTCGACAAGTACGGTCGAGGGAGCACGGCCCAGATCTCGACGTACTCGACCATGAAAGGGAGGGGTTGTTTCCGGGACGTTGCCAGGGTGTACTCGGTCTCCACGACCGAGACGAACCGGGTGGCCTCTGCCATCCTCCAGAGACTCCCAGGACACGAACGAGAGGACCACTGTATCGAGGACTCTCTCGATACGTCTCCCGAGTGCAAGGCCTTCCGGAAGAAGAACCCGGTCGTCTTCTCGGTGGCCGAACGTCTGGAGGGGACCATCCGTCAAGTCGGTCTCCACGCGGCCGGGGTCGTGGTCACTCCGAACCCGCTGATCGAGATCGTCCCTCTGGAGTCACGGGTCGACCCAGACACGAAGGCCCGGGTCCCGGTGATCGCTGTCGACTTCCGGGACGCCCAGGAACTCGGGTTGATCAAACTCGACGCTCTCGGTCTCAAGCACCTCACGGCAATCCGTCACTCCCTCCAGGCCGTCGAGGATCTGTACGGTGGGGCGATCACCCTGGAGGACCTGGAGTCGGAGCACTACCAGGACCCGAAGGTCCTCGGCGCGTTTGACGATCCGGCGAACCGGGTGGGGGTCTTCCAGTTTGACTCTCCGACCATGTCGTCGATCATGACCTTCCCGGTGACCAGATTCGAGGACCTGGTCGCACTCAACGCACTCAACCGTCCCGGGGCCATGAGGTCAGGACTCGCCCGACGGTACGCCGCCCGAGCCCGGAAGGGAACCAAGCCGAAGAAGGTCCATCCGATCCTCGACCGGATCACGTTCCCGACTCTCGGGGTCCTTTGCTACCAGGAGCAGGTGACCAGGGTCTTCGTCGAGCTGGCAGGGTACGACCCCGGGGACGCCGACAAGATCCGGAAGAAGATCGGAAAGAGTGAGGGTGAGAAGGCCATCGCTCCGGAGAAGACGAAGTTCGTGACCGGTGCTGTCGACCGTGGTCTGGACGAGGACAAGTCGAAGGTCCTCTTCGCCCAGATCCTCAAGTTCGGCGGGTACGCTTTCAATAAGTCCCACGCCGCTGCGTATTCGGCTCTGGCATACTGGGAAATGAGACTCCTCGTCGAGTTCCCCGACACGTTCTTCCTCGGTCTCCTCCAGGCCGAGGATCAACTTCCGAAGGTCGCCCGGTATATCGAGACGTCGTCTCGGCACGGTGTCGACGTTCTTCCTCCGGACGTGAACGAGTCGACGACCCGGTACCGTCTGGTCCACCGCAACACGATTCGATGTCCCCTCAACGGACTCAAGGGTATCGGTGCGAAAGCTGCCGACTCGATAGTCAAGGGTCAACCGTTTCGGTCCGTGGCCGACCTGGTCAACCGAACGGACTCCCGGGCCGTGACGTCGAAGGCCCTGGAGGTTCTGGCCCAGGCAGGAGCCCTCGACTCCCTGGTCCCGAATCGGAGGTACCTGGTCGAGAACGCAAAGGACCTGGCCGAGAGGATCAGGAAGAAGGACGGCGAGTCGGTCGACACCGAGGTCAGTCTCTCCGGTTCGTCTCCCGACTACTCGAAGACGGAGAGGATAAGACGGGCGGTCGAGATCGGGGTGTACGGACCTGGTCACTCGCCCCTCGATGCGTACACCGATCTCTGGGAAGAACTGGAGTCTCACGGTGTCGAGTTCGTCCGACTCGGTGACATCGACTGGAACGAGGCTCTCGTCTGGGTTCGGGCCGTTGCCCGTGAAGCCAAGGCGATCACGACCGACGACGGACGGGTCGCAAACATGGTCCTCACCGACGGGTCTGGTCCGGACATCCGGGCGAGGGTGGAGACCAAGGAACTCGACCGATTCGAGAGAGCCGCCACGAAGGCACAAGGAAAGGCCGTCCTCGTCCGGGCAGGACTCAACGCGAAGTCGAAGGGTCTCCGAGTACTCAAGGTCTTCCTGGCCGAAGACTTCCACGCACACTGGCGGTCGAAGGAACTGACCGACGAGGAGAAGAGGGTCTTCCGTCACCCCCTCCACGGTATCCGTCCGAGGTACAACGTGAGGAAGGCCATCGCAGACGAGGACGTCGGTCTCCTCTCGTTCGTCGGTCGGATCGAGTCGGTCAAGATCTGGGAGGACAGGAAAAAGAAGAAGATGGCCTTCTTCGATGTCCAGGCGTGGACAGGGTCGATCCCGGTCGTCTGTTTCGGGTCGTCGTTCCCCTCGTTCAAGAACGCGATCTATACCGGAGCCGTGGTCAAGGTCGAGGTTCTCCGAGGAGACGGCCCGTCCTGGGTCCTCGATTCGGAGTCGGGTTGCTCGATCAAGGACCTCGGACACTGACACGAACCCTGGCAGCTCTCGAAGTATCAGAGGGACACGAACCCCAGGAGGAAAAGAGACCATGCCCGAGAAGATCGTGATCAAGATCAACGGAGAGGATGTCAACGTCACGTCCGACCTCGTCGTCGGACCGGACCTCGACAGGGAACTCGACCGGGGGTCGGCCCTCGTCGCCAAGTACGGCCGTCTCCTGTCGAGAGCCCAGAACAAGGAAGCCCAGTGCCTCGCGGAGTACCGGCACTGGCGAGCCCGACAGACCGAGACCATCCTCCAGGCCGACCCGAAACTGGCCGAGTGGAAGGTCAAGGCCAAGGTCGAGAGCCTCCCCCAGTTCCTCCAGCACAAGGAAGACATTGCGTCGGCCGAGGAGGAGACGCACGGTCTCTGGGGTGTGTACGAGGCCGTCTGCCGACGGTGTGACCTCCTCCAGTCCCGGAACTCCAGGGACGTCCGGAACCTGTCGACTCTCGGGACCGACGGTCTCCCGGGCGAGGAGGAGATCGACAAGGCCGAGAAGACCCGACGGGTCAGTGAGATCGTCGGGCGGAAGAAGAAGTCGAAGACCAAGGGCGCACCGACTCGGGAGCGTCCGAAGAAGACGCGGTCCTAGTCGGACCAGAGAAGGAGAGAAGACATGGGAACTGACCTCGACAAGCTCCGGAAGTACAAGAAAGACAGAGCCACGGGGAGGAACCTCCTGATCCCCGAGGGCGACTCCCTCGTGTACATCGCCCCGCCCGCCCGGGAGGACTGGGACCTCCCGTTCCTGGAGACGGCCGTTCACTTCGGGTTCCCCGGTGGTCCGAAGCTCTGCCTCAACTCCGACCGGAACCCGCTCCTCAAGGACCCCGAGTTCCTCAAGGTGGCGAAGAAGGCCGGGGTCGACGTCAACGGTCCCTGCAAGATCTGTCAGAAGCTCTCGGGGAAGCCCGGGAAGCCGGGTCTCTGGGACACGGACAAGGAAGCCGCCCGGAAGATCTCCGCGAGCAACCGGTTCCTGATGATCGCCGGTCGCCTCTGGGGTCGGAAGGACTCGACCGACTCGTACTCCCCGGTCGAGCCCTTCGAGCTGAAGCCCCTTCCCGTCGGCAAAAAGATCTGGGAGGCCGTGGTCGACATCTTCCTCGACCTGGAGGTCGACCTCACCGATCCCCTCGCCGCCATCCTGATCAAGTTCCACCGGGAAGGGACGGGCCTGGAGTCCCAGTACAACATCACCGCCGACCCGAAGACGACGAAGAAGCCCCTCCGTCTCGGGAAGGCCGAGCGCCGGATGATCCGGGAGGCGCTCGCGGAGGGGTCCGACTGTGATCCCTACCTCGCCGCCCTGGAGTGGTACACCTCCCCCGAGGAGATGTCCGCGCTCCTGGAGGGGGTCGACCTCGACGACGACGACGAGGACGACGACGACGACGACGAGGTCGAGGCCAAGCCGCCGAAGAAGTCGAAGAAGACCTCGAAGAAGAAGACCTCGAAGAAGAAGTCGAAGAAGAAGCCCACGTGCTTCGGGATCGACTACTCCTCCGACGACGAGGACTGTGAGGACTGTGAGTTCCGGTCCGAGTGCGCGGACGAGTCCGGGCACGAGTCCGACGACGACGAGGACGAGGACGAGGACGACGAGGTCGACGAGGTCGAGGACGACGACGAGGACGACGAGGAGGAGGACTCCGACGACGAGGACTCCGACGACGACGACGAGGACGAGGACGACGAGGACGACGAGGACGACGAGGACGAGGACGACTCCGACGAGGACCTGGAGGACCTGGAGGCGGCTCTCGACAAGAAGACCGGCAAGGGCAAGAAGTCGAAGAAGAAGCCGGTCAAGTCCTCGAAGAAGAAGACCTCGAAGAAGAAGACCTCGAAGAAGACCTCGAAGAAGAAGTCGAAGAAGACCCCCGCCCGCAAGCGGCCGAAGAAGTAGCCGTCCCGGTGCCAGGTTCCCAGGCAGAACCCCCGGTCCAGGAGAAACGGTCCCTCTCGTTCCCCCGGACCCTCGACCCCCGCCCGGGGGTTCTGCCGTTTCTTGAGGAGGAGTGAGATGGCGAAGTCGAAGAAGAGGACTCGGCCGAAGAGGAAGAAGTCGGTCGCACAGCTCATGGTCTCGGCCGACTCGGAACTCATGGTCGGTCAGTCGGCCCGAGACGCCGGTCGTCTTCGGGGTGTGATCCCGACGGGTCTGGAGTCGGTCGACATCGCCATCGGTCGAGGAGGTCTCCCCCAGGGCCGGGTGTCGATGATCCAGGGGGACGAGGGTGGAGGGAAGACGACGTTCTGTCTCTCCTGCTGTCGGTCCGTCCAGGAGCGGGGAGGGGTGGCGATCTATGCTGACCCCGAGAGGAAGCTCGATCTCGGGTACGCCGAGAAAGTCGGGGTTGACCTGGACGAGCTGATCCTCGACCACCCGAGAACGATGGAACGGTTCGCACTGACCCTCAAGAGGTCGGTTGATCGTCTCCTCGACATCTGCGAGGAGGAGGGGGAAGAGATCCCGGGGTTGATCGTGGTCGACTCGATCACGGCCCTCGACACCTTCCTCGAAACGTCTCTCGAAGACCTGGCCGGTCAGGGCAAGCCGAGGAAGGGGAGGAAGAAGGGAGAGGGGGTCGCCCCGAGGGTCGGTGCTCAACCGTTGGCGATGTCGGTTCTCCTACGGAAGATCGTCCCGGTTCTGGCCGAGTCGCCTATCGCACTCCTCCTCGTCTCACAGCTTCGGACCAAGCTGACCCACTGGGGAGCCCAGAACGACTCGACCTGTGGTCGTGCTCCGAAGTTCTATTCCTGCCTGATTATCCAGGCTCGTCCGGAGTCGGAGAACGAGTCGGGTTCAAGAGTCGGGGAGCGGGTCGAGTTCTACGTCGCCAAGAACCAGATCGCACAGCCGTTCAAGTCGGGACAGTACTCGATCCTCGGAGCCCGGGGTCTCGACCGGGAGAGGGACATCCTCGACGCGGCCGTGACCCTGGACCTTGCCGAGAGAGCTGCCAAGGGCGGGTGGATTACGTTCTCGGACGACACCCCGTTCAAGGGTCTCAAGGTCCAGGGACCGAGGGGTCTCCGGGTGAAGATGCGGAAGAGACCGGAACTCGGGGACGAGATCCGAGCCGTGATCCGGAAGACGGCCGGGTGGGAGGACTAGGATGGGACAGACGAAGGGTGAGATCGAGACCGAGGTCCTCTCTCTGGAGACCAGACTCCGAGAGGTCAGGGACCAGATCCGGGTACTCTCCGAGAAGACCAGAGCACAACCTCGAATCCGGATCGGGAAGAGTAAGAAGGCCGAGGCGAAGAGACAGGACCGCCTCGACCGTCTGGTCAAGGCACGGGTTGAGAAAGACCAGATCACCCGCGCCCTCAAGAGAGCCCGACATCGCCTCGTGAGTCACGTCAAGGGCGAGATGTCGAAAGGGGGGTGACGGTGAGTCCGAAGAGAGCAAGACCGAAGAAGAAGGCCAAGCCGACGAAGACGACGGTCGTGGCTTTCTCCGATCTCCACGCCGACAACGGGATGTCGATGTCGAAGTACGACGACCGTGGGGTCTCGGACAGACTGACCGACGCCCTGGACATCCTCGACCGTGTCTGGAGGTTGGCCGACAACGTCGACGCAAACGCCATCCTCTTCCTCGGTGACCTCTTCGAGAGAGCCCGGGTCGACTCGATCACCTTCACCGAGGTTGCGGCCCGACTCCAGCTCCTCCAGGCGAACCTCATGATCCCCCTCTTCCTCATGCCCGGGAATCATGACCTCGTCGCCAAGGACTCCCCCCGTTCCTCGGTCGACATCTTCGACGCCCTGGAACTGCCTCACACCTTCGTCGCCTCGTACGAGAACCCGCTCTTTACCCCGGCCGGTGAGGAGGCGACTCGGTTCCTCGGGTGTCCGTACGAGAGACCGACGGTCGCCCGCCGTCGACTGGCCGATGTCTTGACCTCTGGGACGGCCGAGCCCTTCTCCAGAACCGTCCCCCTCCTCCACCACGACATCGACGGCGGGAGGGTCGGGACGTACTCCCCGACGGACACGGTCGGTCGGGACATCTTCTCTCACTTCCCTCTCTCGATCTCGGGCCACTATCACACCCCCCAGATCCTCACCGTCAAAGGACGGCACTTCTACCCCGGGAAGAAGGACCCGTACTCGGCCGAGTCGATGCGACACGGACTGGTCTACCTCGGGTCTCCACGTCACCTCGACTTCGCAGACGAGGGAGAGCACGGTGCCTGGATCTTCGAGTTCGTCGACGGCAAGTTGACCGAGGCCGAACTCTACCCTCTCGACGCCCCCCGGTTCCTGACCGTGGACTTCCAGTCCAGTCTCGACCCGAGTGAGGCAGCTCGTCTCGTCGACGGCAAGACGGCGTCGTACATCCGGGTCCGGGTCAAGGGTCCACGTCACGCCGTCGACGGTCTCGACCGAGAGGTGTACGAGGGAGCGTTCGTCGAGGCTCTCTCCGACAAGTCGGTCGTCCGGGCCTTCTCCTGGGAACCCCAGATCGAGGCGCACCACGTCACCCGGGTCGAGGTCGACTCGACTCTCGGTCTCGACAAGATGATCGAGGCGTATGTCGACTCGGACTCGGTCGCCCTCGGGGAACTCGACGAGGACGAGGTCCTCGACTATGGGAAGAGACTTCTCGCGGAGGTGCGGAAGTGATCGTCCTGGAGAACGTGACCTTCGGTGGGTTCCTCGGATACGTCGACCGGTTCACTGTCCCTCTCCGGAGTCGGGGCTTGACCTTGATCGTCGGGGAGAACGTCGGTCGGTCCGGGTCGGACAGCAACGGGTCTGGGAAGACCACGGTCTTCGACGCCGTGACGTGGGGACTCTACGGGGAGACGGTGACCGGCGAGAAGACCGAGGAGGTGATCAACCGTCTGTCGAAGAAGGCCACGGTCAGGGTCGTCCTCACCGACGAGGACCGGGAGGTCTCGTACCGGATCACCCGGACTCGGAAGAAGTCGGGCGGGACTCTGGAGTTCCTCCAGGTCGACGACCCCGAGGACGAGGAGGGGATCGACCTCAAGGGTTCGTCGATGTCAGAGACCCAGGAGAAGATCGACACTCTCCTCGGTCTCGACTCCCTGGCCTTCCGGACCTGTGTTCTCTTCGGTCAGGGAGAGGCCACTCGGTTCGCCTCGTCGTCGACGACCGACGCGGAGAGGAAGAGGATCTTCCGTTCGGTCATGCGACTCGAAGAGTGTGAGCGGGCCAGGGCTCTCGCGGCCGAGAAGAAGAGGGACCTCGACTCCCGGGTCACGACCAGGTCGACCGACCTCCGTCACGCCCAGGACCGACTCGACGAGATCGAGGAGGACCTGGAGTCGGCCGAGGAGAAGGTGGGGACCTGGTCGGAAGACCGTGACCGTCGACTCCAGGAGGTCGACGAGGAGATCGAGGACCTGGAGTCTTCGGCCGAGGACCTGGCCGGTGTCCGGAAGGAACTCAAGTCGACCTCGAAGAAGAAGAACAAAGCCCTCGACCGAGGTGAGGAGCTGGTCCGTCTCCAGGGCAAGGTCGACGACCTCGACCGGGAGATCCGGGAGAAGAGGTCGGAGGAGTCGGAGATCAAGTCCGAGGTCTCCAGGGTCAAGGCCACGGTCGAAGCTGCCGAGTCCCGTCTTCTGGAACTGGACCAGGCCCAGGAGGAGGGTCGGTGCGAGTCCTGCGGGTCCTACCTGGACTCCGACCAGGAGAACGTCGGCTTCGAGGAGACCAGGTCCTCGACCCGCCGTCTCCTGGAGACGTCCCAGGAGGCGCTATCGGAGGTCGAGGGGTCTCTCGATACCTGTCAGGGGGAGATCGAGGCTCTCCGGGGACGTCGGGCGGTCCTACGGGCCAAGATGGACGACCTCGGGGACCCAGGACAGGAGGTTCGGGATCTGGAGAAGACCGAGAGGCGGCTCCGGGAGGAGGAGGACCGTCTCCGGGGAGCCGAGTCCGAGGTCAAGGTCAAGAGGGAGTCCCGGGAGTCCATCGCCCGGGAGACGAACCCCCACGTCGAGGAGGTCACCCGGCTCAAGGAACGGAGGTCCCAGGCCCGACGGAAGGTCGGTCGACTGGAGATGGACCTCGACCGTCTCCGGGAGGAACTCGCCCTCGCCTCGTTCTGGGTCAAGGGGTGGGGGTCGAAGGGGATACAGTCCTTCGCCATCGACCACGCCCTCCCGAAACTCTCGGCCGCTTCCCAGGAGTACCTCACGACCCTGTCGGGTGGAGACCTGGAGGTCGACTTCGACTCGGTCTCGAAGACGAAGAAGGGGGAGGTCCGGGACACGTTCCGGATCATTCCCAGGGTCGAGGGGGACGAGGGACTCAAGATCTCCGGTGGACAGAAGACCAGAATCGAACTCTCCACCTCCTTCGGTCTGTCCGACCTGGTCGCGGAGAGGGAGTCGGCGTCCATCGACTGTTACTTCCTCGACGAAGTCTTCGACGCCCTGGATCAGACCGGCAAGGACCGGTTGATCGATCTCCTCCGGTTGCTCCGGTCCAGGCGGTCGACTATCCTGGCCGTGTCCCACGATCCGGACGTCGTCCGTCACTTCGACCGGGTGATCCGGGTCCAGAGGAAGGACAAGGTCTCTCGGATCGTGGAGGGTGCGGAGTGAGGATACTCGTCGGTCCGTGTCTGGAGTGCAAGGTCGACGACCGGCTTCTCTGGGTCGTCGAGCTGACCATCCCCGAGACGGGTGGAGGAGAGGGGTCCATCGTGTACGAGTGCTTGACCTGTCACACCCGACACTCGGCAGAGTTCCACCTCCCTCCGGTATCGGGTCGGCTTGCTCGTCCTGGTCTGTCCTCCGTCAAGAGGGGTGCGTAATGGGGATCATCCTCAAATCGGGCGAGACCCTCGCCGTGGTCTTCTCGGACTCGGTCGAGGGAGAGGACCGGACATTCGAGGAGGTCGAGGACCTGGTCAACGCCATCCGGACCACGGCCGGGGCCAGAGGTTTCGAGGTGGAGATCTGGGGACCGGAACCGTCGGCCGAGAAGTTCCTGGCCGACCGTCGTCTCCGAAGGGAGAGGGAGAGTGAGTCCGAATAGGGTGAGACCTTGCTGGTTCGTCCGGGTCGTGTACTGGATCGGAATGACCGTCGTCTTCGGTCTGGGTCTGTACTACTCCTGGAGTCGTCGGTACCGCCGTCTCCGTCAACCGGGGTGGGAAGGACACGTCGAGAAGAGACTCACCGTCCGGGCCGTCCTCGACCGTATCCGCGAGAGGAAGTGGAGACAGGACGGACTCTCCGAACTCGGTGACGCCATCGGCTTCCCCAGGTTCTTCGACGAGGCGTCCGACGAGGAGAGGTCGTCTCTCGGTCAGGATTGCGACGAGTACGGGATTTTCGCTCTGGACGCCGGTCGAGACGGACTGGAACTCAAGGGGGAGACCTTCCGCCCCGTCGGGTTCCTCTCGGTGATCGGGTGCCAGGGGTGGCGGCGATTCTGGAAACAGAAGGGACACAACGTCGCCGTCTTCCAGGGCGAGCCTCGGTTCGGAGGTGAGGTCCAGGGAGAGTACTACCACTTCGGGAACTGGGGCTTCCTCGGACCGTTCGATCAGGTCGACGACCTCTGCGAGATGATCGCCCGACGGATGGACTCTCACCTCATGGGGTACTCGCTGGTCGACGGGGACCTCGACCTCCTGGAGTGGAGGTTCCTCGCATGAGCAGGAAGAGAGACGAGAGGTCGAAGGCCGCGACCGGGACGAAGAAGGGTTCGGTCTTCGAGAGGGACGTCGCCCGGTTCCTCTCCCTATGGTGGGGAGACGACAAGGACCTCGGTGCGAAGGAACTCTCGTTCCGTCGGTCCCCCGGGTCTGGAGGTGTCGACCCCCAGGAGTGGCCGGGTGACGTGATCCCGACGAGACGGATTGTCCACAAGTGGCCTCTCGTCGTCGAGTGCAAGGCCCAGGACTCCGAGTTCGGTGACCTGATCGAACTCCTGTCCGCTCCGAAGTCGAGGTTCTGGGACTGGATCGACCAGGTCAAGAGGGACGCCCAGGGGGTCGGTCGGTCCTGGTTCCTCTTCGTCCGTCGTGTCCGGTACCCGTGGCTCCTGGTCCTCGACGTCCGGGACTGGCTCAAGGTCCGGGCCGTGGTCCAGGACGTCGCCCGACTCACGCACTTCCGTCTCACCCGTGAGGACCGACAGGTCAACGCGATCATCGTACGAGCCGACCAGTTCTTCGACCTGGTCACGCCCGACGACCTCCTGTCGGTCCTGACCATTCGGGAGACGAGACTCTAGGGGGAGACGTGTCAAAGCCAACCTTGATCGTCGATGGGAATAACGTCCTCTATCGGATGTCGTACGCTCTCTTGACCCAGTCTCTCTCGGTGATCCTCGACGAGACCCGAGTCGAGACCGGGCCGACGTTCCTCACGTTCAAGACCCTGGTCGAGATCGCGGACGAGTACGACGCGGTCCCCTTGGTCTGCTGGGACCCGGAGTCCGGACGAGGTCGTCTCCAGAGACGGAAGATACACAAGGGATACAAGTCGGGACGGGAACCGGCGAACGAGATCGACCGGGACTTCCATCGGGAGGTCACGGACCAGAGGGAGATCGTCCAGACCATCCTCGGGACGGCCGGGGTCTTCCAGACGAGAGCCCTCAAGGGGTGGGAAGCCGACGACGTGATCGCCCGACTCGCCCGACAGCTATCCCGACGAGGACGTGAGGTCCTGATTCTGTCAAACGACAAGGACCTCGTCCCTCTCCTCGCCCTCCCCGGTGTCCGGATCGTCGCCATCGGTTCCCGGAAGTGGTCTCAACCCGGAGAGAGGTACGAGGTCCGCGACGAGGAGTGGGTCAAGGCCCAGTACGAGGGACTTACCCCGGACAAATGGATCGAGTTCCGGTCTCTGGCCGGTGACCCGTCCGACAAGGTCCAGGGGGTGAAGGGGATCGGGAAGGTCTGGGGAGTCAAGCTCGTCCAGGAGTACGGGTCTGCCCTCGAAGCGGTCCAGGTTGCGGAGAAAGCCGAGAAGGCACTGGGAGGGTACGGGCTCCTCCTCGACAAAGGAGGGGTCCGTCGGAAACTCCTGGGACAGACCGACCAGGTCAAGGCAGCTCGGAAGGTCTTGACCTTGAACTATCGAGCGCCCTTCGAGTGGTTATCCCGAGAGGGAGACCGGAAGAAAACCCAGGCTTTGATCCGACGGTACCGGTTCCGGTCATTCATGGCCGGGACTCTTCGGGTCCAGCTCAACGGACTCCTCGATGCGATTACTTGACCGACTCCGACGGAACGTCGAGGGGTGTGACCTCTGTCCCGACCTCGTCGAGTCCAGGACGAGGATCGTCTTCGGTGACGGACCGGACGACGCCGACTGGGTCGTGGTCGGTGAGTCCCCCGGTGCGACCGAGGATAAGGTCGGCTCACCGTTCCGGGGGAAGGCCGGTCGCAAGGCTCGGATGGCGATGGTCGACGAGGGTCTCGATCCGGAGTCGGCGTTCTGGACGAATGTCCTCCTCTGTCACCCCGAGAAGAACCGGGACCCTCGACCCGAGGAGGTCCGGAACTGTTCTCTCCGTCTCCTCCTCACCCTGTCGATCCTCCGACCGAAGGTGGTCCTCACGTTCGGTCTCCCGTCGTTCAAGGCTCTGGCCGGGGTGACGGGTCGGGTGTCGATGTCGGAGTACCGGGGACGTCGGTTCCGGTACCGGGTCAAGACCAGGTCGGGGGGATACCTCGACACGGTCCTCGTCCCGACGTATCACCCGGCGTACATCGCACGACCGACCGGGAAGCCGTACGAGGCCGACTGGAGGGAGGACCTCCGACTCGTCCGACGTCTTCTGGAGAGGTCACCGTGAGCAATCCCAGGACCATCGCAAAAGAGCTGCCTCCGGAAGCGGAGGAGATCCGACGTCGACTCCGACGAGAGAAGGCCGAACTCCGACGACAGGAGGAGAAGGTCAGGTCGACCCATGCGGAACTCTGGGTCGTACTACAACGGCACTTCGACCTCGACCTCGACGGGTGTCACTACCAGATCGACGCCGACGGTCAACTCCTCCAGGTCCTCCAGAGAGACCGACCAGGTGACACCTCAACGCGCGTCCGGACTCGACGAGACCCGGACTCCTCGCTACACTAGGGAGCCGTGATATGACTAGACAGGACCAGGAACGACTCAAGGTGATCGACCGACTCCTCCGGGAAGACGTGGTCGACAAGATCGTCCCCTCCCCGCACCGGTCCGAGGGGTGGGGCAAGGGACGTCCGGATCGACCGACTCCCTGGGGGGTCGTGGTCCACTTCACCGGGGGACCTCACGGGACCGCTGCCAAGTGGTTCCAGGACCCCCGGGCCAAGGCGTCGGCCCATGTCGTGATCCAGAGGGACGGGACCGTCGTCCTCTGTGTCCCCGTCTTCGACCGGGCCTGGCACGCAGGAGACTCGGTCTGGAAGGGAGAGCGGTACTGTAATCGGTTCACCTTCGGGATCGAGCTGGAGAACTGGGGACCCATCGTTCGTCGAGGAGACGGATACTTCGTCTGGCCCCCGGTCGATCCGAAGACCAAGGTCCGACAGTACCGTCGTCGGTTCCGAGGGACGGGTATCCATCATGCCCCGTTCCGGTCCGACTTCGAGTTCTGGGAGTCGTACGACCCCAGGCAGATCGACGCACTCGTCGAGGTCCTCAAGATCCTGGTCGCCCCTCCCGGTGACTGGACTCCTCTCGACGTGGGGAACGTGGTCGGGCATGAGCAGGTCGCACCGGGCAGGAAGATCGATCCCGGTCCTGCCTTTCCGTGGAAGGAGGTCGTCGCCCGGGTCTTCGAGATCGACCCGTACCTCGACACGGACGCCGACCCAGACGAGGACGAGGACGACGAGCACTTCTTCCAGATCCTCGACGGGACGTCGAAGGACAGAGGGGACGGTGTCGCATGAGTCCCCTCACGACAGTCGTCTCGTATCCGGAGAGGGGTCCGTTCGGTGACCACAAGTTCCGGGGGAATTGCTCCGGGTATCTGGTCAAGGACCTCGTCGAGTACTTCGAGCCGAAGACCCTCCTCGACCCGATGGAAGGTGGAGGGACCTCACGGGAGGTCTGCGAGGCTCTCGGGGTCGAGTACGAGGGACACGACCTCGCCCAAGGCGACGATCACGACGTCTTCGAGAAGCCCTGGGGGGACCGTCGATTCGACCTGGTCTTCTGGCATCCCCCGTACGCGTCGATGATCAAGTACTCGGACAATCCACTCGACCTCTCCGGTCTCACCGTCCCCGAGTTCCGTGAGGCTCTGATCGCTGTCGCGGACCTCCTCTTCCGCGAGGCCGTCGTGGACGGCGGTCGACTCGCCGTCCTGATCGGGACCATGAGGAAGAACGGACGGATCTTCGCCTTCGCCCGTGACTTGATCACGGACTGGAGGGAACCGTCCGAACCGGAGATCGTCAAGGTCCAGCACCATGTCACCTCGAAGTCGACTCGGGCGGCTCAACTCTTCGGGAACCGGTTTATCCCGATTGTCGACGAGAGAGTCCTCGTCTGGAGGAAGCCATGCCCGTGATCGGCCGAGAGTCTTTCAAAGTCCGTTGCATCCGATGTCAGTCCGACAACGTCGTCGAGAAGAAGGTCCGTCCTCCCTCGACGGCCGACAAACCAGCACAACACGGACCGGGGTACTTCCGCGTCCAGAGGACGTGTCGGAGGTGCGGGTTCGTCTGGGAGAAGAAGACATGATCGACACTCTGATCGACCGAGTCCTCGACCCGAAGTTTCTGGTCAAGGTCCTGGTCTTCGGATTCGCGGTCCTCACCCTGATCACGATAAGGACCGACGTGAGGAACGACGAACTCGTCGACCAGGTCGAGACCCTCCGGGCCTGTCTCGGTCCCGTCGAAGGTCGTCCCCTCGTTCTCGACGGGGAGGTCGACCCGTGCGCTAGAGTCGTGGACCTGGAGAAGAGGGTCGACTCTCTGTCCTGGAGATCAAAGGGTCTCTTTATGGATTGCTCCGACCTCTCCGAGTCCTGTGTCCGTATGACCGCGATCATCGACGACGCCCTCCGAGACTTCATACGGACCCACGTCGACCCGGCCGAGATCGAGAGAGCCCGTGACGGGATCGAGAGGTACGCCCGACGCCGAGGACCCCCAGAGGGCGGTGTCGGTGGAGAGGAAGACTAGCGGGAACGGGTCCTCTGCTCCCTGGAGTCCCGAACTATCCTCCGAAGGAGTGCGAGGATGATCACGGCCCTCGACGTACTGGAAGCCCTGACCGAGACCATGTCGTCGAAGACGACTGTCCACCGAGCGGCTCGAAGTCTGGCCCGTGACCCCGTCTTCCTCCAGAGGGTAGCCGCCAAGCTGCGGAAGAAGGTCAAGGCCCAGATCGAGGAGAAGTCGTTGACCGAGAACGAACTGACAGGAGACCTCGTCGGGTTCTGCTCGACGACGACTCGGGCCAGGGAAGCCGCCGTCCGACTCCGGACCGTCTTCCACGTTCTCCACCGACTCCCGGACAAGAAAGAAGTCCCGAGGGTGAAGCTACCTCCGGAACTGATCGAGAGACCGAAGAAGAAGCCGAAGACGAAGAAGCACGGAAGGAGAGTCGTCCGATGATCGACAAGACGGATCAGTACAATCGTTTCCTCGGGGGGTGGGTCGGTGCGTTCCTGGGGAACGTCCTCGGGTCGTACACGGAGGGGAAGTCCCCCGCCCAGGTCGAGGACTCCTTCCCCCGGGGACTCCAGGTCCTCCCGGCTCCGACCGCACCGTCGGGTCTCGCCCGAGTCCTTCGGGAGACGGGTGAGGCGATCTCTTCGAGGACGTTCCCTCGTCCTCCGAGGAAGTCGGACGTCGGTCTCCTGTCCCCGGTCCTCCGGGCGATCACCCCGGGACTCTCCTCGGTTCCGGCCGGTCTCTCCCCCGACGAGCTGGACGAGTTCGTCCTCCGGTCCATCGGCCAGGACGACCCACCCTTCCCGGCCCCGTCCGTCCTCCTGGCCCTCTGGTACGCCCGGGTCCTCCGGGTCGTGGTCACGACCGACGACGACGGACTCCAGGAGGTCGACGAGTACCTCTTCGGACCCATCGACAAGATCGAACGCCCCTCCCCGGCTTTCATCCGGGCCAAGGACGACGACCAGTCGTACGTATGGGGAGAGGCTCGTCTCCTCTTGGCCGAGGGTGTCGGGACAGGTCTCGCCACGCTGGAGCGTTTCGACTTCACCGACCCGGTCCTCGATCCCTACACCCTCGCGGCCGGTGTCGTCGCCTGGGCGACCGACGTCCGGGACGAGACCTTCGCCCGGTCCCTGGCCTTCCTGGTCTCCCGTGGTGGGGACTCCTCGTCTCTCGGGATGATCGGAGGGGCGGTCCTCGGAGCCCGGATCGGATTCGACGATCTCGACCCCGACCTCCTGGAAGGGCTCACCGGTCTCGACCGTCTGGTCGAGGAGGGGTCCCGTCTCTTCCAGGCCGCACAGGAGTACAAGTCGGGGGAGTGACGTGACTCGGGACTCGAAGAAGAAGTGCGAGCACTGCGGGGGACCGAACCCGTGTATCCTGGTCCGTCCGAAGGGGAAGCCCGCGAAGTGGTACTGCGTCAAGGTCGGGTGTCAGTCGGCCGCGTCGACGTACTACGGACAGATCTTCAGCGAGAAAGACCTGGTCGGGATCAGCACTGACCCGGAGCCGCCGAGTCCCCCGACTCCCAGGAAGACCAGGGTCAAGAGGGAACGACCGACACCGACCAAGGTCAAGAGGGAGAGGCCGAAGAAGGCCCCGACCCGTGAACGGCCGAAGAAGACCGTCGTCCGAGAGAGACCTCGTCGAGTCGTGAAGGGGTAACCCATGCCTGCCGGGAAGTCCGTCCTCAAGCTGCCACGGGCCGAACTCCGACTCCTCGTCGCACTGGTCCGACAGTGGCTCACCGAGCACAAGACCGACGCCGAGATCCTGGAGACCATCGAAGAGTACGGGATCACCGACATCCGGGAAGTCCGAACCCTCAAGAGACTGGTCAAGGACGAGGACCGAGACGAGGTCAAGGGGAAGGAACCCCTCGACGTCTTCGTCGAGTACCGCCGAGACCTTCTCGCCATCGCCCGAGACGCGGACGACTTTATCGAGAGGATGTCGACCAAGGAAACGCAACAGTCGACGATCCCGTCTGCCCTCCGAGTGAAACTCGACGCCCTCGACAAGATCGCCCAGAGAGGGATCGACCTGGGGATCTTCCGAGCCCGACCGAAGGGGAGGGGGGTCCTCCTCGGGGGGATCATCCTGGCCGACCTGTCCGACGAAGAACTCCTCGGAGTGGTCGAGCAGATCACCGACAACGTCCGAGGTCTCCGAGAGGTAGCGAGTCGACCCCTCCTCCCGGCCGGTGGATACCGTCGGACGAAGACCCCCGCCGATTACAAGCCGACGAAGGACGAGAACGAAGACGACGTCGTCGAAGCCGAGGTCGTCGAGGAGGCTCCGGTCACAGTCCCACCCGAGCAGAGGAAAAAGAGGAAGCCCTCTCCTGTCCGTGAGAGACCGAAGAGGGTCAAGGACAAGATGTCGATCACGACCTCGGACGGGGAGACCGACGGACGAGCCCGACCTCGTCGACGGAGACCGACCTAGTGCCGATGCGGATACCGTGGGGATGGGAGATCGCCGTCCCGGTCATGCTCAACTTGGCCGAGGTCTGGTCCGAACGTCCTATCGTTCGTCCGTCCAGTGAAGAGATCTCCCAGGACGAGGGTATCCCGAACGGTGGACGGTGGCTCTCCCAGGCCCTCGCCAAGCTGGTCCGAGCCAAGCTCCTCACGCACCAGAAGAGGGGGCAGAGAGGATACCGTCTCCAGAGGTCACCGTCGAGGATTAACATGTACTCGGTCCTCATGGCAGGGCCGACCCGGTCCGAGGCGAGACCGAGCAACCGGATCTTTGATCACCGAGTTCTCTTCCTCGACCGGTCCGACCAGGACCGGACCCGGGAGTCGAGAGGACGGAACCCGAGCGCCTGGTTATTCGACCGGACCGAGGACCTCGTCGTCGAGTTCCTCAAGCGGACGACACTGGCCCAGGTCCTCGCCGTCAACCTCGACCTCGTCCCCCGAGTGGTCTACACCGACGAAGGGAAGACGAACCAGCACCTCCGGTCAATCCGGGAGTCGACGCACAAGATCCTCCGAGAGTTCTGTCCCCTGATCGAGACGACGAAGAGTCGACTCCAGGTCTGGCCGTATCGAGACGTCGCAGACGCCGTCAAGGATGGGTTCCGGGCGTGGTACGAGGACCTCCCCGAGAACCGACGGAGGGAGCCGAGGTACCTCCTGGACCGAGACCTCGGTTCCCTCCGTCTCTCGATCCTCGACCGGGTGTCCGATGCCGGTTAGGAAGTTTGGGCCGACCCTCCCGGGTACGACCGAGGTGGACGAGTCCCCGATCACGAAGTACGAGGAGGACCTCAAGCGGGGACGAGTCACGACGAAACAGATCCTCGACGCCCTCGGTGGTCTCGGGGTCATGGTCGAGAACGACCGGGACATCCTCGACGGTGGTATCCTCTACACCCTCTCGGTCGAGGTCCCAGGAAGTCGAGCGGGCGAGGTCCGGTCCTCCTCGTTCAAGATCACGGACGGGGAAGCCGAGGTTCTCTCGAAGAGGCGACTCGAAGTCAAGGTCGCATACCGTCTCTTCTGGATCGGGACTCTCGTCTATCTGGACGCCCGAGCCCGACGGGGGAAGGAGACCGTCCGCAAGATGTCGGACGGGACCGAACTGGTCGAGGTGGAGCTGTGAGGTTCGTCGTCCGACAGTTCCGGGCCTGGGAGAGAGCACTCGCCTCGGAGTTCTGTCACGTCGACCCAGGGGTCAACGTGGCCGTCGTCGAGTCGACCCCCTGGAGGGGACGTCCGTCCTTCGAGGTCCTCGGTGTCCTCCGAGTCCACCTCCTCCGGTTCGCACACCTCGCCGGATGCGGCCAGGACGTCAAGGACCAGATCCAGGAGGACGGACCCGGAGCCCCGTTCCCGGTCGAGATCGTCGGTGGTCTCCGGACCGAGGGTGTCTGGAGGTACGTCGACCGACGTCCCGGAGCTGCCAAGTCGTACCGGTCTCTCGTCGGTGGACAATGAGCCTCGACAGGATGCGACGTCGGTTCTCGGCTGGTCGAGAGACCGAGCCTCGACCCGAGTGTTTCGGTGACTTCGACGAGGACCTGGTCGAGACTCGGGAGTGTGAGGACCGTCCGTGTCCTCACCGTCGTCGGTGCCAGGCTACGACTCCCGACGAGCAGGATGTCCCGGACTGTTTCACCCGGTACGACCTGACCCTCCCGAAGTGTCTGGGGTGTGACCTCAAGCCGTGGTGTATGGACGAGTCGATCAGGGAACTCGTCTTCGAGGGAGATGTCGAGGGACCTGGTCCGGAGTCTCGGCCGGGGTACGAGAGGGACGACCCGGATACCTGGGGGAAGGCCGTCCTCAAGGAACGGAACCGGGTCCGGGAGTGGCTCAAGAACCGACCCGGGTGCTTTGGGACGTACTCGAAGAAGGGTCGGACCGACGACCGTGACTGTCTCGACTGTGAACTCGACAAGGTCTGTGTCGAGTGGTCACGGTCTCCTCTTCGGGCGAAGGGGTCTCACCTCTACGGCTTGTCGGCCCAGGAGATCCATGCCGAGGAAGAGGAGGCAAGGATCGCACCGTTCCGAGCCCTCCAGGAGTCGATCCGGGGATACGCCCAGAAGATCACGAACCGGATCTCTGACCCGGACGAGATCTCCGAGAACCTTCCGGTCGTGGCCGAGGCGATCACCCTCGGAGCGACCAGGAACGGGGAGAACGAGGTCGAGACCGCTAGGGTCTTCGACTTCCTGGTCCAGAGGAGTCGGGTCACGTCGATCCGGTTCTTCCGGGAGGTTGTCGCCTCGCGGGGTGAGTATCGACAAATCATGGCCGATCACGGGATCGGTTGAGGAGGGGTACCATGTCCGAGAACAAGACCGTCGTCGTCGTCTTCGAGGGAGTCCTGGTTCCGAGTTCGGCCGAGTCCGAGGGAGCGATGGAACCGGAGCGTCTCCGTCCCGGGGCCGAGAACCTCCTTCGGGCCATCGCGGACAGGGGGTACTCGATCATCCTCTCGACGTCACAGGACGTCGGGCAGCTCCTCCGGTGGGTCGAGAGGAACGACCTCAACGACGTCGTCGACGACGTCGTACCTCTCCCCGGGGAGATCCTCGTCGGACCCGAGGCCGTCCGCTTCGACGGGGACGTCTCGAAGATCCTCCAGGACCTCGACCTCGGTCCGTTCTGGGAGACCGAACCCCAGGTCCCCCAGACCATCCCCGACAACCTCCGAGGGTCACCCCGACTCGCCCTCCTCCGGAAGAAGCCCGACGACCTCCAGCGTCTCCGGGTCCGTCTCCGGGAGACCGAGGAGAGGGTACTCGACAAGGTCCTCAAGCGGGCCGTCGACATCGCCCACGACCAGAGGTGGGACCCGGTCGCGGTTCGTCTCCTGGAGAACCTGATCCAGACCATCCGGGAGGAGGGTGACTTCTCGGTCACCGACGTCCTCCGAGCCCAGGCCGAGGAGTACCGGGACGGGATGCGGATTGCGTATGCCAAGGCCCTCCAGAAGATCGACGAGGTCGAGAAGTACCAGACGGCCCTCAACGTGTCGAGGAAGACCGAGGGGGAACTCCGGGCCAGGGTGATCGACCTGGAGAGTCGGGTCATGTCTCTCCAGGAGACGAACGAGATCCTCACTCGACAGAACCGGGCCTTCTCCCGCCGTGAGGTCCGGGTCAAGTCCGGTCTCGATCCGGACGTGGCGACCGAGGAGGAGGTCGAGTCCGAGGACCTAAAAGGAGGGGTTGACACCGAGGACGGAGACGAGGTAGACTGACCCCCGAGTGTAACCCGAGCTGGAGAGGTCATGTCGACCCAGACAGCCACAGGAGGAAGACCATGAGCCGAGAAGCCTTTGTCCACAAGAACTTTAAGTCGTCGTCCCGGGAGATCATCGACGCGGCGAACGAGATCATCGACGAGTACCGCGCCCAGGGTTTCGACCTGTCCCTCCGTCAGCTCTTTTACCAGTTCGTCTCGCGGGACATCCTCCCCAACACGCAACGGCAGTACAAGTCCCTCGGGGGGATCATCTCCGACGCCCGCCTCGCCGGTCTGATCGACTGGGACTCGATTGTCGACCGTGTCCGGGCGACCGAGATCAACTCGCACTGGACGTCCCCGGCCGAGATCGTCCGGGCCTGTGCTCACTCCTTCCGGATCGACAAGTGGGCCGACCAGCCCGTCCACGTCGAGGTCATGTCCGAGAAGGACGCCCTCTCCGGTGTCCTGGTCCCGACCTGTAGTAAGCTCGACATCGGGTTCACGGCGAATCGGGGGTACTCGTCCCAGTCCTTCATGTACCGGAAGGGGAAGTCCCTCGGGTGGAAGTCCCTCCGCAAGCGGGTCGTGATCCTCTACGTCGGAGACCACGACCCCTCGGGTCTCGACATGGATCGGGACGTGGTCGAGAGGTTGAGCATGTTCGCCGGGACCCGGGTCGAGTTCACCCGACTCGCCCTTACCTTCGACCAGGTCGAGGAGTGGTCCCCGCCCCCGAATACGGCGAAGAAGTCCGACGTCCGACACCCGGACTATGTCGCCAAGTACGGACCGGAGTCCTGGGAGCTGGACGCCGTCGACCCGACGACCTTGGCTCGTCTGGTCACCGACGCCGTCGTGGAACTCCGGGACGACGACCTCTGGGAGAAGGCCGTCCGACGTGAGGAGAAGATGCGGGCCGAACTCACCCGGTTCTCGGACGAGTACGAGGAGCCCGACTTCGACGAGGACGACGAGGACGACCTCGACGACTAGGTGACCTCCAGTGCCATCCCTCTCCGAACTCCGACACCGATTCCGCAAGAAACCTCCCCAGGACGAACGGAGCCGTCCCAGGACGGACGAACGACCCTCGACGGGGACCCGAACCCGTCCCGGGGCGTTCGCCGTCTCTGGGGGACGACAGGTCACTCCGGAGACCCCCCAGGGGAAGGAGGTCGCGGTCCGTCACCTGTGTCGGGTCGCGGAACTCGACCGGAAGACCATCCTCAAGTGTCTCGGGGCCGAGTCGGGAAAGGTGGGTCTCTCCCTCTCGACCTTGATCGAGTTTCTGGTCGACCTGGTCGCCCGAGAGAGACCTCGACGATCACCCTCCGACGTCCGTGACCTCGTCCGGTCGTTCCTCCAGGACTCTCGGCCGCACCTCGACGAGAACCGACGGGTCTAGTAAGATCCGGTCCCGAACTATCCCGAGGGAGGTGACCTCATGCGAGAGGTCCGAGGAGTCTGCTTTCTGGCCTTCACGTTCAAGACGTCCGAGGACGTCGACGACGAGGGAGCCCGACTCCTGGCACTCCGGTCTCTCCTCAAGGCCGAGATCGAAGCCAACAGAGCAGGTGACCTCCGGGTCCACTTCTTCCCTCCGGAGTTCACCGACCCGGACCAGTCGAAGACCCTGGCCGAGATCTTCTCGGGGTCCAGGGACGAGGCCGTCGAATTCGTCGGCCGTCTGATCAAGGGGTGACATGGGTACGACTCGACGAGTAGACCCACCGCCTGTCGTCCACGGCCGACGACCTGGGGTTCTCCTGGTCAACCCGGAGTGTCTGGGTCAGTCCCTCGACTCGGCCACGGCACAGATCCTCAAGGAACAAGACGCAGGGTACCTCGACCCTCACACCGCAATCCGGCAACTCCTCACGGTCCAGGACCTCCGTCGGTCCCTGACCGGGAAGGACGACCCGGTATTCCGTCAACTCCTCAACCGGGCGAAGGCTCAACTTGAGAACACAGTCTTCGTCGTCCGACAGATCACAGGGGAAGACCATGTCCGAGAAGTCCGATTCCGAGTCTACGTTGATCACGACCCGGGACGTGTACAACCGCGTCGTCGAAAGGGTTGATCCCGAGTCGTTCGGAGACAACCCCCGACTCGCCATTTCCATCCTCAAGGCCGTCGCGGAGGTCTTCACCGAGATCCTCGCGGAACTCATGCCGCCCCGGGACGAGGACCTCGGACCGGGCGACATCCGGTTCACGTTCCCAGACGGGAACCGGGTCACGGCCCGGTGCCGGTACGAGGAGGACGACGACCCCGACCCCGACCCCGACGAGACCCGATGGGTCCTCCCCCTCGGGAATGGGAACCGGATGGTCGTCGACCTGGAGCACGACCGGATCGAAACCGACGACGGAGGTGAGCCGTGACCGACGACCTCGACCGGAAAGCCCTGGGTCTCGTCCTGGGAGCCAACGACGTCGCCGTCCGGACCGCCCTCCGGTGTCTGGCCGAGGACCTCGGTGTCGACCAGGAGAAGATCAAGACGGTCCTTGAGAACGGGTCCGAAGACCCGGAGGACCTGGTCCTCGTCGAAGAGATCAAGACGTACTTCGACCAGGACAACCGAGACCAGGCGAGAGCCGCCGTCCAGGAACTTCGGAGGTTGAGGGGTGTATGACTTCTCGGCCGCAACGACCATCCTGGTCGGGTGTCAAGAGACCCTGTCCGTGGTCCACTCCCTTCTCGCACTCGTCGAGGAGAGGTGGAAGTCGAAGGACGTGTCCGAGGCCGTCCGACTCGTCGGGATCGCCTGTGACCTCCTCCGACCTCCGTTCAAGGGACTCCAGAAGAAACCCCCCGAGGTCAGGGAACGACCTCCTCGGGTGAAGAAGACGAAGAGGAAGACGTGACCGACGACGCTCTCAAGATCACGACTCGGCTCCGAGGGGAGTGGTACAACGAGACCCTCGAAGTCCGACACGTTACCGTCGAGACCTTCGACGTGGTCAGGGCGTACGGGTGGAAGTGGAAGTCGGTTCGATTCCGTCTCTCGGACGGGAGGGTCCTGGTCGACGTGGAACTGGAGACGCCCTTCGTTGCGACGAGGGTGTCGGAGAACGGGTACTCGGTCGGAGGACTCTTCGACCTCAAGAGAGGGGAGATCGTACATGGCAGAGGATAGGACAGCGGAACCGGAGGTCGACCCCAGGGAGGTCGTCCGAGAGGCACTGGCACTCGTTCACCAGGCAATCCGGAAGGCACGGTCCACGGCCCGGGTCGGTATCCGTCGACGGATGGGAACCAAGGAAGCCCGGGTGATCAAGAGGTCGGTCGACGTGGCCCTCCATATCGCGGAGGACCGGGTCGAGTACCTCTTCGAGATGATCCGTCCGACGGAGAGACACCTCGAAGTCGCCCACGACCAGGTCGAGGAACTGGTCTCGGTCGGGTCACCCGGTCGAGTCGGTGAGACCCTCCCGGGCCTGGAAGACGGGGTCTGTGCGATCTGCGGCCGACTCCCGTGTCGACACTACCCGGAGCCCGAGGAGAAGACCTCGGGGGACGGTGGAGACCAGGACGACGAGGACAACGTCGCCCACCTCCCGGACGACGCCGATGCGCCCGACCCGGAGTGAGTACTTCCGACTGGTCCTCCGGGACCTGGTCCGGATCGTGACTTGGCCGGTGAGGAGGATCTGGAAGGTCCTCCTCGGAGACGAGAGGGGGATCAACCCGTGAGCCGATTCGCATACTCCACCGTCTTCGTCGAGGGGACCAAGGACGTCCCCCTCTCGTCGTCGATGTCGTACGTCCCGGGAGAGACCTTCTCCTGTCGGATGCTATATCACGTCCTCAAGAGGTTCCCTCCTCCCTGGACTCGACTCCGGGCGTTCGTCTGTCGTCGACTGTATCGGGAATGGGCCGAGCAGGGAGCTAGGGTCAAGCTCCCGGACCCTGCCGAGGGAGCGGTCTTGCTCAACCTCGCCTGCAAGGGAGACGGGTACGGTCCGATCCAGGAGTACCTCGACGAGAGAGCAGGGAACCCCGACAAGAGAGACACCCTCGTCGAGTTCACCCTGGCGAACCAGTCCCTCAACCTCTACGGGGTCAAGGTCCAGTGTCCGGACTGGGTCCCCGATGGTCTGGTCCTCGTCGTCCGGGACGGAGGTGGGTCGTGAGTCGTCTGGCGAACCTCGACGTCTTCGGGAAGGTGGTCGACGGTGTCTTCCGTCCTCTCACCCCCGACGAGTCCCGGGAACTCGGAGCCGCCGTCGGAGACCGAGTCCGAGAACAGTTCAAGGACCTGGTCGGTCAGACCGTCACCCCGTTCCTCCGGGAGAGGGTCAGGCAGCTCACGACCGAGATCGTCCTCGACGAGATGTCCGAGAGGGACGTGATCACCTTCGGGACGTTCCTGGTCTCGAAGGTCTCAATCGAGGCCGTGATCGACGAGGAGAGTGGTACTGTCCGATGGCCCGAGTAGACCCGAAGACCTGGCAACGGACCGTCCGGTCCCGATCCGGGGATCGTCTTCTCGGTGAGGTCCGGATCGTCCGACACCGGGACAACACCTTCACGGTCACGACTCGACCGAGGATGTCGAAGACCGAACTCAAGCAGCTAAAGAGAATCGTTGATCGGGCGATCAAAGCACGGCCCGACTCGAAGAGGAGACGAGGAGAATGACCGGTGAGAAGATCTCCGCGATCCCGCTCCAGTACTACCGTCTCCGGAAGAGACTCCGGAACCTCACTCGACTCCAGGGAGGGATCTGGACTCACCGGACGAAGAGGGGAGAGGAGCACGTCGAGCACGTCTTCGGCGCGGGACCGTGGGACGAGGTCGACTTCGACGACATCCGAGAGGGAGACGTGATCAAGTCCGACCCGAGGGACGACCGGTCCTGGGTCTGCTCTCGGTGCGGGGAGGTCCACGGGACTCCGAAGATCTCGGTCGTGATCAAGGTCGAGAACAACCTCCTCCAGACCGAGGAACTCTGCGACGACCCCGAGGCCAGGAAACTCGGGAGACCGGGAGGTGAGTCGTGAGACGGAGACGGTGGGGACGACCCCTCAACCGATTCGAGCTGAAGGTCCGGAGCCTCCAGGCGAACGCCCTGGGGTGCTTCCTGATCAACCTATTCCCGAACCCGAACGGGTCGACGACCTGGTTCCGGGCCTTCGTCTGCCGCTGGTTCCATCGGGGGGTGAGGTGCTCGTCCGGTCTCCCGTCTGCGAGTCACCTCTTGACCCACGACATCCGGTGTCAGAAGTGCGGGGCCACGTACGAGATCGTCCGTCCGAATAACCCCCAGTACTCGACGAAGATGCCGTTCCAGTCTCCGGACCGTACACAACCGAAGACCTGGGACGACTGGCACCGGGAACGGGGTGAGGCGTGAGGACCGTCTTCGACCTGGTCCGGTTCCTCCTGTCGAGAGACGGACTCCGTCTCGTCTGGGTCCTCCTGACCGACGAGGACGGAGTCCGAGACCTGTACTGGCACCTCGTCTTCCTTCGGGCGATGGACGAACTTGAGAGAGGGGGTTGATCGTGAAGATGTCGGACTCTGCGTTCCTGTCGACCATGTCGGCCGTCACCGTCTTCGGGACCCTGGTCCTCCGGATGGACCTCGACGGGTTTCTGGAGAGGATCGACTCGGCCGAGAGTCTGGGTCCCATCCTCGACCCGACCCTCTTCCAGAAGGGCAAGGACAACCTCCAGGCCGTCAAGGACCTGGCCGAGTCCCTCCGACCATTCCGGGAGACGTTCCTCCGACTCATGGCCGACGGTCCAGGAGGTGAGTCGTGAACCGCCGAGAGAACGTCCTCGACCTCCTCGTCGACCTGGTCGTCGTGGTCGTCCTGGGTCTCAACCTCGGGGTCCTCGGGTGTGCGGCCGAGGACGGTGTCGACGGTTCCCAGGGTGACCAGGGGCTCGTCGGACCCCAGGGACCGCCCGGGGAGACCGGCGAGACGGGTCCCCAGGGTCCCCCAGGTCCTCCAGGAGACGCGGGAGCCCCCGGACGGGACGGGGAGGACGGCCAGGACGGAGAACGTGGACCAGAGGGACCGACAGGTCCTCCGGGTCCCCAGGGACCGGAGGGGCCACGGGGAGACCAGGGACCCACCGGACCCCAGGGACCACCGGGCGAGACTGGACCCCAGGGACCACGGGGGGACGAGGGACCGACCGGACCGACGGGACCGGCCGGGGACCAGGGTGACCAAGGTCCCCAGGGAGATCCAGGACCGACAGGACCACCGGGACCGATGGGTCCGACCGTGGTCTGGAGGGACCGGACCGGAGCCGTGGTCGGTCACGGTCCACTGGAGGGAGGTCGGGTCTACTTCCACGACGACGAGACCGGTCTCTTCTGGAGACTCGACCCGAGGTGGTCGAGGTACGACCTGGTCAAGAGGGCGGTCTTCTGGTCGGACCTCGGGTGCCAGGGGACACCTCACGTCGTCGAGTCGACTCCGATGATCCCCTTCGAGACGTACGGTGACGGGAAGACCTGGAACCGGCCGGTCGAGTCCGACGTCGTCTTCGACCTGACCTCGAAGTCCGAGACCCGATGGGACGGGAGCTGCCAGGACGGGGACACGTACCTCGACCGGACCGTCCGGGTGTCCGACCTGGTCGAGACCGTCCGACCCTCTCTCCCGTTCGTGTCCCCGTTCTATCCGACGGTAGGAGAGTGAGCCGTGGACCCGTACCTCGGACTCGTCCTGATCCTCAACCTGATCATCCTCTGGGTTGAGCTGCCAAAATACGACCGGACTCCGTTGAGTGCTCGGATGGTCACCGATGCCGGGAGGGAAGGAGCGGAAAGATGGGAACGACTGATCGGGAGGTGAGGGACTTCCTCGTCCTCGACGACCTGGAGGCCGGTGGGACCATGTCCGAGGAGACGGCCCGTCGGTTCCTGGACTTCGTCGAGAGGGACATCTTCCTCGACCGTCTCTTCCCACCGAACGTCGTGATCGGACCGCTCCCGATCCTCGACCGGTTCGCACAGTGGGTCTGTAACTGGAGTGCTCGTCTCCAGAGAGCCCACGTCCGGTCGTGGTGCAAGGTTCACGGGGTCGACTGTCCGTACGGGTACATCGACCACGTCCGGAAGAACGGAGCGGACCTCCTCACTCCCTGGACTCGACGACCCGACTGTCGGACGTACCCCAGGGCCGAGGTCCGAGACGGGAACGGGTCCCAGGTCGTGATCCTCTCGACGGGTCCGATCAAGGACGACCTCTTCCGTCACCTCGACAAGATCACGACTCCGACCGACGGTGCGAGGGAGAAGATGGACGAACTCGGAATCGAGACCAGAGGAGGAGACCGGTGAGCAGGAGAGAGGAGATCACGAAGAGGATCGTCGACCAGCTCCCCCAGTACCTCAAGGACGTCTCGGGTCGACAGGCCGTGGTCGACCTGGTCACGACCATCGGGTCGGTCGTGGCCGACGAACTGGAGGTCCTGGAGTCCCGACTCCGGAAGGAGATCTCCGAGTCGTCGAAGCGGGCCGAGGAGAACGCCCGGGTCAAGGGACCGGTCGTCTTCGGGGGTGGAGGGTGAGTCGGACTCTCCAGGACGGACTCAAGTCGGCGGGACTCGTCTCCCAGAAGGACCTCGACCGACTCGAAAGGGACCGACAGCGGGCCGAGAGAGAGAACCAGAAGAGACGACGACAGGAGGCCCAGGAGAGGAACCGTCTGGAGAATGACCGTCTCCGACGACAGAAGATCGAGGGGTACCTCCAGAAGACGACTCGGCAGACGGGGATCGAGTTCCCCGGTCACGTCCGGGACGACTTCTTCCGACTCCCGGACCGGGAGGTCTTCGTCCTCCTCGGGACGTGTCTGACCCTCTGGAGTATCGAGAGGGATGTCGGACTCGACGACCAGGAGGTCAAGACCAGGTTCCTCCGACGGGTCGAGGAGGACCTCGAAGCCAAGCTCGTCGGACGGGTCGAGGAGGTCGAATCGTGAGCGACAGAGACATCGCCGTCCTCGCATCGGGGGACCACGTCTCGGCCCTGGTCACCCGGGACGTCCGGGACTCGGAGTCGATCCTCTTCGTCTGGTCCGAACTCCTCCGGGACTGGCTCGACCAGATCGAGGACACCGACAGGATCGGACTCGTCCTCCTCCTCTCCCCCGACATGGTCCCCAGACTGGAGATCGAACTCAACCGGGCCGAGGACCTCCACCTCTGTCCGAGGACGACGTTCGGGTCGGACTGGAGACAGCTCTCGATTAGGGGTGTCTTCGTCGGGGTCCCAGTCCAGCCCGGACCACCTCGGACTCTCGTCCTAGCCCGGAGGGGTGCGGTCGAGACGAACTGGGTTCAGACGAAGTCGAGAGGACTGGTCGAGGTCCGTGTCGTCGACGATCTCAACCGGGTCGTGTCCAGGGGTGACCGACAGACCAGGACCGGACGTCGAGACGACCCTCCTCCCGGGACGAAGACCAGACGGTCGACCGGACCACTCGACAAGGTCTTCCTCACCCGGGCGATCAAGGGAGCGGGGATCATCCTCGGACTCAACCGTCGTCCGATCCAGAGGGACCTCGCACTCGTCCTCGGGGTGAGCCTGACCACGGTCAATGCCTGGTCGACCGGACGACGGGAGCCGAGACGGAGGGACATGTACCGCGCCCTCGTCCGACTGGCCGACCTGGAGTCCGACGTCGAGAGGTCGAGGAGGACCACGGCCAAGGACCTCGGGAAGATCCTCGACCGGACCATCCCGACCACCGAGAAAGCCGCCAGAGACCCGAGGGTGTGACCCTCGTCGGAGGCGAGTCATGATCTCGACGTACTCACCGGACGGACTTCGAGAGTCGTTCCGGTATCAGTTCAGGACCCTGGTCCGACAATGGGCCAAGGACCACGGCCAGATCCGACGGGGCAAGAGACGAGAGGTCGCCTTCCACGCAAACGAGTACACCTGTTTCGAGTACGTCGAGGTCCTCCGTCTTCGGGCGACCTGTCGAGGTGACTTTGCGCTCATGGCGTGGTCGGAGATCGCACCGTTCGGAATCCGAATCCTGATCGACGACTCCCTCGACGACGGAGTGATCGAACTCCGACGGCGGTGGGAAGGGACAGCACACCTCAAGGAACTCGGGGTCGACTGTGCCGGGAACGTCTCCGACAAACCCGACGGCTGGATCTAGGGGGACGACCGTGACCGACAAGACGACCTGTCGATACTGCGGACAACCGTCGACGAGGATCTCCGGACTCGACGGAGACGTCGTCGGGGTCTGTGACTCCGACGAGTGCTGGTTCAAACTGGAGGAGGAGTCCATCCGGGTCCTCGGGAGAGACTGGACCCCGGACCTCCAGAGGAAGATCACCGAGGACGTCCTCGGTGACCGACCGGACCAGACCCGACAGGTCCGACTCACCCCTCTCGGTCGACTCATGGCCGAGACCACCCGAGACCAGGAAGGAGACGAGACGTGACTGACCCGAAGAAGACCGAGCCGACGACCGAGGAACTGACCTGTCCGAAGTGCGGGAACGTGATCGAGTGGAACGAGGAGCAAGCCGAACTGGAGGCTCTCGGGTGGAGCCGGTTCCCGACCTGTCCGGAGTGCGGTCTCGGGACTTGTGAGGAGTGCAACCCGATGGGTCGAGGGTGTCGGTGTCTGGAGTGTGAGGAGTCACCCTCCCTCGACGGAGAGGAGTGAGACCATGACCGACCCGAAGAAGACCACGGCCGACGAGGGAGAGACCATCGACCTCGACACCCTCGAAGACCTCCTCGGGGTGTACGACGACGACGTCCTCGTCGAGTTCCTCCCGGACGGGACCATCCGACTCGTCGAGACCCCG